>Ga0070761_10000035_pt1 | contig 98696 bp, 85 predicted proteins | sample HubBroMetageREF1_FD_66724 | JGI IMG/M metagenome (GOLD analysis project Ga0070761, IMG submission 66724) | Reference soil microbial communities from the Hubbard Brook experimental Forest, New Hampshire, USA - Hubbard Brook CCASE Soil... | ecosystem: Environmental > Terrestrial > Soil >... | reverse complement strand
TTTTCAGCGCGATTTTGGAGCTAAGTCCTTATTCCGGAATATTTTGCAAATAAGTCCTTTGTGCTCTAGATTTTGGCGGGAAGACACTGCCTAACTCTATGATTCCACAGGCAGGGGGGGAGGGGGTGGTAGTAAACACGGGTTAATACCCAAAGAGTAAACAGGAAAAAATTACCTAAGCCAGAAGCGCCCTATAGAAGTGCGCGAGCGCACCGAACCAACCGAGCGGTCGCGCCCTGCTGCTACAATTTCCGGTACGCCATCCTGCCCCGACGCGGCAAGTCGCGTCTCAACATCGAGGTGTCGTCATGCCGGAAACTCTGCAGTTAGCCAATCCCACGCCGCTCACCACTCTCACCGAAGACGAGATTCTCTTCCGCGACAACGTGCGCCAGTTCGCCGACGACAAGATTCGTCCGCTGGCCAGGGAGATGGACGAAAAGGGAGTGTTCGATCATGCCCTGCTCGACCAGTTTTTTGAGTTGGGCCTGATGGGCATCGAGATCCCGGAGCAGTACGGCGGCGCGGGCGGGAAATTTTTCGAAGCGATCCTGGCCGTAGAAGAATTCTCTCGCGCCGACGCTTCCGCCGGAGTTATCGTCGACGTGCAGAACACGCTCGTAGCAAATGCGATTCTGCGCTGGGCTTCTGAGGACCAGAAAAAACGTTATCTACCGAAGATGGCGGCGGACACGCTGGGAGCCTACGCGTTGAGCGAAGCGGGATCGGGATCGGACGCGTTCGCGCTGCAAACCAAAGCCGAACTTAAAGGTAGTGATTTTGTTCTTAACGGACGCAAGCTCTGGATCACGAACGGCAAAGAAGCTGGACTGTTCATTCTGTTCGCCACCATCGATGCGTCGAAAGGATACAAAGGCATCACGGCGTTTCTGATCGAGAAAGATTTCCCCGGATTCACCGTAGGCAAGAAAGAAGACAAGCTTGGAATTCGCGCCTCTTCCACCTGCGAACTGATTCTGGAAGATTGCCGAGTGCCGAAAGAAAACGTGTTAGGCGAGGTAGGCAAAGGTTACAAGATCGCAATCGAAACGCTGAACGAAGGCCGCATAGGAATCGGCGCGCAGATGCTGGGTGTAACCCGCGGCGCGTGGGAATGCGCTGCCAAGTATGCCCAGGAGCGGACGGCATTTGGCAAGCCGATTGCGGAATTTCAGGGCATCCAGTTCCAGATCGCGCAGATGGCTACCGAGATTGAAGCGGCGCGTCTGATGGTATACAACGCGGCTCGCATGAAAGACGCCGGCGTAAATTTTGTGAAAGAAGCCGCCATGACCAAGCTCTTCACCTCGCAGGTAGCCGAGCGCGTGACGTCGCTGGCGATCGAAATCTACGGCGGATACGGTTATACCAAAGATTATCCCGTAGAAAAATATTGGCGCGATGCGAAAATCGGAAAAATCTACGAAGGCACGTCGAACATGCAACTGGCAACAATCGCAAAGCTGGTGATGGGGAAGTAAAGTAAGGTCAGAGGTTAGAGGTCAGATTGCAGAAGTGAATAAGGTGAGAGGTGAGAGGTAAGATTGCAGAGGTGAAAAACGTTGGCCTTTTGGTTCTTACCTCAATCTTACCTCTCACCTCTGACCTTACTTGAAATGCGGCAGAACGTCGCCGCCAAATAGTTTTGCCTGTCCCACACGATCGTCGCCCCAGATTTCGAGCATGATGTGGGTACAGCCAGCGTCGCGGTATTCTTTGATTTTTTGAATGCATTCGTCAGGAGTGCCCGCAATGGGACACACCTTGCGCAGTAGTTCATCACTCACGGCTTGCGCTGCAGCTTTGCGCCCGCCTTTTTCCATAGCGTCAGCAACTGGCTGGAGCTCTGCGAACGTAATGCCCGCCGATTCGAGCAGCACGTCGGCGGAGCCTTTGATGTTCTGCACTTTGTTGGCAAGATACATTGCTGCCTGCTCGCGCGCTCCTTCTTTTCCTTTTTTCGAATCGCGCGAAATGCTGCCGACAATCACGCAGCCAAGGATCAACTGCGAAGCGTCGCGACCCGCTTTCACCGCGCCTTCTTCCATATTTTTTTTCGAATATCGCACAAATGCAGGAGTAGTAATCGACGCCGTCAGCAGCCCGTCGCCGAGCGATCCGCTCAGCCGCTGCATCGCGGGTCCAGTGCCCGCAACATACACAGGAGGAACTTTGCGCAAAGTTGATATATGCGCGTCCGACTTCAGCGGCGGAACGTTCGCGGTAAAGACTTTGCCCCGATATTCGAAGCTGTCGCCTTTGAGCACGCCGCGGACGATCTCGATGCTCTCGCGCATCACCGTTGCAGGCCCGACCTTCTCGCCTTCGCCCTCGCCGATTTCTTTCATGAAGATTTTCGACGCGCCAAGGCCCAGCAGGAAGCGATCGCCGGCAAGATCCTGCATCACGCGCGCTTCCATCGCAATCTGGACAGGATGACGCGTGTAGGGAGAAATAATTCCCCAGCCAAGTTGAATGCGCCGAGTCTGGCTGGCGATCACGGCGAGAATCGCGGTCGAGGAGCGCGCCTCAAGAGAATGTTTGCGCCACCACGGATAAGCTTCAGCGATCCAGAAAGTATCAAACCCCGCGTCCTCACAGGCCTTGGCCATGGATACCGTTTCGAGAACAGGTTCCATGCTGAGTTGCAGGACTCCGATATTGAATGGAATCGTCATAGTTCAGGTATTAGGTCTTAGGTCTTAGGAAAAGCAAAACCAGCCCCACGTTGATGTCGAGTCCAAGCTCAGAATCTATTGTCGTTGATTTTCCTGAGACCTGACACCTGAGACCTGAGACCTTCTCTAGTCCGGATCGCTCCAGGAATGCTCCAGTCCTTTTACGAGCTCCCAAACTGCTTTGTTCAGCGGTGTGAGCACGCCGGTTTGCTCGCCCCACTGGACGATTGCGCCGTTCATGAAATCGACTTCGGTCTGGCGCCTGGCGAGCACATCCTGCAACATGGAAGCGCGATGTTTGCCCGGAGCATTCGCCCCTTTTTGCACCAGCGCGCGCGGATCGCCGTGCAGTTCGATTCCAAGCGCCCGTGCAACCGCTTCGCCTTCGGCGATCAGATCGTTGAAGAGCTCGCCAGTCGGCCCAAAGCGCGTGGCAGCGCCGTGATGCAGCAGCGTGAGCGCTCCGACAGGATTGGTCGCGGCGTTGAAGATCAGCTTGGTCCACTGCGCCCCGCGCGCGTCTCGCAACGCAATCGTGTTCATGCCGGAGCGTGTGATCAGACCCGCCAGCTCCTCGACCTTGGACATCGGCGTGTTCGTCGGTTCGAACGGACCAATCCATGTATCGCCCTTGATGTCGAAGCCGATGTGGCCTGGAGCGATGGGATGTCCAGCGGGGAACGTTGTGCCGCGAATCACGTACTTCACGTGCTCCGCAATGATCTCTTCGTTGCCGACACCGTTTTGCACGGAGCACACAGCGCTGTGGTCGTCGAAGGCCCTGGCAACTTGCTTGATGGCGTTACTCGTGTGGATGGCCTTGGTGGCGACGATGCCGTAATCGCAGCGCGGAAGTTCGCTGCGATCGCTGGTGGCGTTGAGCCTCGCAGTGAAATCGGCGGCTCCGGAAATGCGCAGGCCGTGGTTACGGATGGCTTCGACGTGATCTTTCCAGACGTCGTAAGCCCAGATTTCGGCCTCGCCTTTTTGGGCGAGGTGCGCGGCGAAAAGGCTGCCTACTGCGCCGCAACCCACGATGCAGACTTTCAGCAAGCTCACACTCCAAGACACAGGTCAAGATGCGCAGCCCCTAAAGGGGCAGCTGGTTTAGACAGACTTACGGCATCGCTAAAGCGATGCCCTGATACGAATCTCTACTTCTGATTTCTCATGTTCTCGCGTGTCTCGCCGCCGTTAAAGAACTTCCACGGCACGTCGGTCAGGCATTCGCCTTCCGTTTTTCCGACGCGATACGTGTCCTGCGTATACAGGCAGACCTTGCCTTCCTGATCGACGACCTGCGGATGCAGGGAGAAGATCATATTCTCTTCCAGCGGAACGTCGCTCTGCGCGCCGATCGCGGGATACTCGAGCATCGTCATGCCGATGCTGTGGCCGGAGAGATGGCCGAGCGCGAAACCGTGCTTGGCAAAGATATCTGCAACCGTGCGATGCACAGTTGAGGCGAGTTCGCCGTGGCGCAGCAACCTTCGCGCCGATTCCATCGCGTGAGGATAAGCGTCAGCCATCTTTTGCGTGATCGGACTGGGTCTGCCCTGAATCATCGCGCGCGAAAACTCGACCCAATAGCCGCCGGTTCCGGTGACTTCGAGTGAATAAAGAAGAAGATCGTCGCCCGACACTTTGCGATGACCGGGAACTTTGAAGTAAGCGTTGGCCTCGCCGTGTTCACCCGAGAGCAGAATGTTCATCATGCGCGGGCCGGCACCGCGCGCGAAGAAACGCTCGACCGCCGGCGCCATGATTTCCGCCTCGGTCTTGCCGGGCTTGTAGCCGGCAACGAGCGCCCAGAAGCCATCGACGACGATGTCCATGGCGTCGCGGACTTCGACGAGTTCTTCTTCGCTCTTCACAGCGCGCGCCATGTCAAACTCCCGATCAAAGGGCACAAGTTCGAATGAACCTTGCGCCAGTTCGCGGTAGTCGCGAACCGCCATGACGAAGTTCATCCCGAAAGTTCCGATGCGCTTCCATTTGCGCTCGACGGCGCGGTCGCGCAGCCATTGGCCGGGAACGTCAGGCCAAACCTGATCTCTGACCCACGGCTTTTGTTTGTCGCCAATCCAGCGAGCCTCGCGCGGAAAAACGAGCGTGGGTTCGCCTTCGAGTGGGATGACAACGTAAACGTAACGATGAACAATTTCGAATCCCGACGTGTAAAAGACCCCGCCCTCGAATCCGGCGTATTGGTTGCCGCAGACGATGAGAGCATCCAGTCCCGCCGCTTGCATGCGAGAGCGGATGTTTTTGTAACGACGATCGATTTCCTTGTGACTCGGCAAAATGGCCCCCGATGCCCAGCTCCTAAAGGGGCATCTGCTGTCGAACTTTCGGCATCGCTAAAGCGATGCCCTGATACGGATCTGGCGGTGCTAACGCGACAGCGTGTTATGCCGCTGTTATCGGCTCACTCCGCATAACTCGGCGGCGGTCAGCGCGTAAATCTTGGTGATGTCCACCAATGTTTGAATGCGAACTTTTTCTCCTTCTTTGTCGCGCGGGCCGCTGGAGGGACCATAGTTCACGGTCTCGACCCCGTAACGGCTCAGAACGCTGGCATCGGAGCACCAGGTGACGACTTCCCGCTCCGGCGTTTTGCCGGTAATGCGCTTGTGATTGCGATCGATGGCGCGGATCATCTCGTGCTCTTCGCTGATGCGTGCACCGGGGACCGAAACGTAAGTTTCGAATTCCAGACCCCAGTCAGCGTGCGCTTTTTCAAGTTCGAAGAAAAGGCGCTGGATGTTACGACGTGCGTCAGCCATGGGGATGGTGGGCGGAACGCGCACGTCGAGAAACAAATCAGTTTCTTCTGGAGTGCGACTGGCCCGCCAGGCGTGTCCGCCACGAATTCCGCCGAGATTGACGATCGCCTTCTTGCCGCCGTAACTAGCTTTCTTCTCCCATTGTTCAATCCAATTCAGAATCGCCGGCATAAGTTCGACCATGCGGCGGATGGAATTCATTTCCTCGCGGCCTTCGCAGAACGCGGTGTGCACGTAGATCCCCGTACACGAGATGCGCACCCACATGGACCCGAAATGTTCGAGAACGACGTGCATGTCAGTGGGCTCACCGAGAATACACATGTCGGGAAGAACTCCATGGTTTACCAGATAGTGCGTGCCGCATCCGTAGCCGCGGTACTCTTTGCCTTTGAATTCACCCCACTGGGCTTTTTCGATTTCGCCGGCGACAGCGGCAACAATGACATCGCCTTTCAGCCGCACCCCCGCGCGCTGCAGCGCTTTCACGGCGTTCGTGTAGCAGACGAGCGCACCCTTCATGTTGTAGATGCCCAGGCCGTAGATGAATCCATCTTTGAGTACCGCTTGCGGCTTGTAGCCGATGCCGGTGAGAAACTCTTCGCGGCCAGTGTTGGAAGTATCCATGTGGCCGTTGAACATCAGATTCTTGCCACCGCCCGAGCCTCGCCATCGTCCCACTACGTTCGCGCGCGCTTCCTCGACTTCCTGCCAGGTGACGTCGAGGCCCATCTTCTGCAGCGCGGATTGCATGTACTGCGCCATTTGCAGCTCTTCGCCGGTCGGGCTGGGAATGTTGATTATGTCGGTCGACGTGGAGATAATTTCGTCCTCACGCACCTCCGCGAGAATGCGGTCGACGAGCTTGGGATCGAGACTTGCCTTTGAGTTTGTGGTCCCGCTGGGCACTTTATTTGAGTTCTCGGTTCTCAGTTACGTTTTGCCAGACGGAAATCGTCAGGGTCTGTGCACATTTTTTCGTTGCCAGCTTCGGTGATCAGAAAATTGTCTTCCAAACGCAGACCTCCGCCGCCGGGCCAATAGATGCCGGGTTCGATCGCCAGCACCATTCCTTTCTTTATTGTGCCGCTACTGGCCTGGTGCGCGTAAGGCCATTCGTGGGCGCGTGCGCCAACGCCGTGACAGATTGGATGCGACGGCTGTCCGGGGTATCCGGCTTCGGCGATGCGGGCGCGAATCAGTTTGTCGAGTGCGGCAAAGCTGGCGCCATGGCGCGCGAAAGAAACGGCGCCGTTGAAAACCTCAAGCAGAAGGTCGAGCAGTTTGTGATACTCAGGTTTTAATTCGCCGGGGCAGGCATTCTTGGTAAGGTCGGTCCAATAGCCGTCCGCGCAGACCCAGATCTCGAACAGCGTTGGCTCGTCCTTTTGAATCGGGCGATTGCTGGTGGCGGTGAAGGTGGCGATTCCCTTGCCGGACCACACCAGCGTGAAAGCGCGCGCCATCTCGACTTTGCCTTTGTAGCCGACGCCGGTTCCGTGTATGAAGCCTTCATACATGGCGCCCACTTCGCTTTCTTTCATGTCGGGGCGCATGTGCTCGCGAGTGTAATCCATCGCGAGGGCTGCGAGTTCATTGGCTAAACGCATGCGCTCGATTTCCTGATCGGTCTTAATGGAGCGGGCTTCGTTAAGCAGCGGCGTTGCGTCCACCACCTCGCCGCAAAACTTCGTGAACGATTCAAAATAGGACAGCATGAAAGTGGTCGGTTCGCCCACCATACGGTCGGCCGACTGCGTGCCCATGTTGAGTTCGACGGCAACTTTGTCAGTCAGGCCGTGCTGCTTCAACACTTCGTAGGCTCGATCCCAGGCGCGGAACTGCGGCGGCCGCGGATCGTGCTCGTCATAGCCCTTGAAGTAGAGAATATCTCTCGTCCACGAGTTGCGCTCGGCATCGGCCTGCTGCGGTTCGAGCGCAATCAGCGTGGGCTCGCCCTCGCGAGGAAAAATGACAGCGTCGTATCCCTTCATGCACCAGTAATTGGTGAGGTAGAGAACGTTGTCGGGCGCGCGGCAGACCAGCGCGGAGAGATCACTATCTTTCATCAAGGCGCGGACGCGGTCGAGTTTTATTTTGTCTGCGGGCCACGCCATATCAGTCTCGCCGTCCTACTATGCCAGCTCAATGCACGGTCACGGGTTTATTTTCGTCCTGAAAGTTCCACGCTGCTTCTTTGCCCTTGATCAGCCGATAGACTGCCGTATGCAGCGGCGCCGGAACGCCGACACGCTCCGCTTCACGAGCGATCGCGCCCGAAAGAAAATCGATTTCGGTAGTCAACCTGTGGCGGACATCGTGAAGCATGGAGGGTGGATGATTGGTCATCGCACCGACCCGGTTCATCTCCCAAGGATCTTCGCGGAGGCGAATGCCGGCAGCCTCGGCCACTCTCTTGCCCTCGTCGATCAAGGCGTGCAGCAAATGTCCGAGGTCGGAGAGTTTTGCTTCGTCGGAGAAATGCGGCGAGTGGGGCAGCCCCGTCAGCGCCGCCACGCTATTCACCGACGAATTAAAAATCAGCTTCGACCATTGCGCGGGCCGGGCGTCTTCAAGCGCCTCGGCTTTGAGCCCGCCGGCGATGATGAGATCGGCAGCCTCTTTGACTACTGCGAATGGCGTGCTGGTCGGCTCGAACGGGCCTATCCAGGTTGGAGTGTCGAGCTCATATTGCACGTGCGTGTCACTATGGCGCGTGCCGCTCATAAAAGTAGTGGCGCGGATGACGTAGCCGCGCGTGAGGGTCGCAATGATTTCTTCGCTGCCGACTCCATTCTGAGCGGAGAGAACGGCGCCTTTATCAAAGCGGCGGCCCACCAGGCGAAATGACTCCTTCACCTGCGTGGCTTTCGTGGCGATGATGCCGAGATCGCAATCGGGCAGGTCTTTTGGGCTGGTGGTGGCTTTCAGGGGAACGGCGAAATTGTGGGTTCCAGTAACACGCATGCCTTTTTTGTTGAGCTCGGCGGCGTGATCTTCGCGGCGAACGAAGGCCCATACTTCGGCGACGCGTGCCAGATGCGCGGCGTAGAGCGAGCCGATCGCGCCGCAACCGATGATGCATACTTTCTTCATAGTCCTAAATCCGCTTCTCCAACTTCACTAGCTGAGCGAGCTGTCCGCCTTCGTGATGATTGAGTGCGCGAAAGATGCTGTCGCCGTTGTTAAAAGAGTCATTGATAAAGATGCCTTGCGAGAATAACGCGTCCTGAAGCGCCGCTGAAATCGTGTGCACGGGAGCCGCGCCGCCTTCGCCCATGCCTTTTGCGCCGCTGTAGCTATGCGGAGAAGGCGTTGTAGTGTGGCCGTATCTGATCTTGGGAATATTCATCGCCGTGATCGGAGTGTAATCGCTGAAAGTACTGGTCAGCATGTTGCCGACGGCGTCATAGACACAGGTTTCCATCAGCGCCGCGCCGATGCCGTGCGTGGTCGCGCCATAGACCTGCCCTTCGACAATTGGCGGATTGATGACCGTGCCGCAATCGTCGACGGCCACGTAGTCGAGAATCTTCGGGACAAAAGTTTCGCGATCCACTTCGACGATCGCGATATGCAATTGCGCAGCGTAGGTCAGTGTGAGGCTGCCGTATTTAGCCTTAGTGTCGGGAACCTTGAACGGCGCGCGCCACACGTAGCGGCAATTGAGCGTGACGTCGTAGAGCTCGGCTGGAAGCACGGCGCTGTTCACGTTCACAATATTTGCGAGTCCCCAGTAGTTGATTGATTTCCCAGTGCTCTTGGCCTTGATCTCGGGCCCCTGCTGGCCGACTCCGAATTCGAGATCGTCTTCTTTCGTTTCGAGGGCAAAGGCTGCCAGGCGCTTCATTTCAGTCTTGAGTTTCTGCGCGGCGCCGTGCACCGCCGACAAACCGGAAACCGCAAATTGGCTCGCGTATGTTCCCGAAAATCCGGTGTGTACGTTGCGCTCAGTATCGAAACCCGTGCGCACCGTGATCAGGTCGGGATGAATGTTGAGCACGTCGGCGACAACTTGCGCGGAGGTGGTTTCGTGTCCCTGGCCTTGCGGGCACGACCCGACGGCCACAACCACTTCACCATAGATGTCAAGTTTGCAGTTCGCGCCCTGTGAGTTGCCAGAGAAAGGCGCGTAGGGATTGATGATCTGCGACTGGCCGAAGTTGTTGGTTCCGGAATCGAGCGTGGTGCCGATGCCGATGCCGACCATGCGCCCGTGATTCTCTTTGCGCGCTTCGGCCTGCCTCTTCTTCCAGTCGTCCCAGCCGATCAAGTCTTTCGCGACTTCGAGCATCTTCGGATAATTGCCGGAGTCGTACACGCAACCGTTGGGCGTGGTGTAGGGAAATTCTTCCGGACGGATGTAATTGCGCAGGCGCATTTCGTCGGGCGCGATGCCGAGTTCGTGCGCGCAGATATCGACCACACGCTCCAAGAACCAGAGGTGCTGCATGCGCGAGTATCCGCGATTGGGGCCGACGGGACACTTGTTGGTGACGGCCTGCCAGAAATCGATGTGAGCATTCTTGAAACGATAGACCCCACAGAAAACCTGTGACCAGATCACGCAGCCCAGAGGTTCATAGCGCGGGTAAGCGCCGCAGTCGTCGATATGGCGCGAGTCAATCGCCGTGATGACGCCGTTCTTGTCGAGCGCGACGCGCGTGTTGCGGAAAATCCGCTCGTTGCCGTGGGCGCTCGAAACCATGTGCTCGGAGCGGGTTTCGACCCACTTGATGGGCCGTCCGCCGGCCTTTTTCGATGCCAGCGCGCAGACCGCCATCTGCGGGTAACTGGTGATCTTGATGCCGAAGCTGCCTCCGATGTCAAAAGTCTGCACCCGAATCTTGTCGATATGAACGTTCAGGTGCGCGGCCAGAAATTGAATCGCGAATGACGGAAATGAGTTATTACACCAATAGTAAATGCGATCGTCTTTGGCATTCCATTCGGCGATCGCGACATTATTCTCGAGCGGCGTCGACGAAAAGCGATGAAAGTGCAAACGATCAATATCGACGACATACGCCGCGTCTTTGAAAGCGCGCTCGACGTCGCCGTATTCCCACACGCCGTTCCAAACCCGGTTCGTGCCCGCTTCCTCGTGGAGGATGCTGTGATCGGTGAGCGCCTGTTCGGCTTCGACAACAGGTTCAAGGGGCTCGTATTCGACTTGGACGAGTTCGGCGGCATCGTCGGCTAGGGCCGGAGATTCCGCGACCACAGCGGCAACCGGCTCTCCCTGGTAAACAGCTTTACTGACTGCCATGGGATAATCGCGAATTTTCTGCGCGTGGTCCGGTCCGATTTCGATGAAGGGCTGCGTTTGCGCGGCGACTTCCTTGCCGGTAATTGCGCACACGACGCCGGGCAGCGCCTCTGCAGCGGAGGTGTCGACGCTGACAATACGCGCGTGCGCAAAGGGAGAGCGCACGAAGCGGAGATAAAGCATTTCGCGCAGCTTGATGTCGTCGGCGAACTTGCCCCGGCCGCGCAACAGACGGTCTTCTTCTTTGCGGGGGAGAGATGCGCCTACCCAGCTTCCGCCGCCGTTCTTTTTTTCTTTCGCCCCGTTTCCATCAGCCACGATATTTGCTGCCTCCGCCAACATTTCGCGGACAGGAGTGTCCGCGCCACACGGGCTATCCCAGCGCCGCTTGCATGCCGTCTATCAATTTCTGAATCTGTTTCTTGCCCAGTGGTTCGAGCAGTCCACCGGCTACGGACGCGAGGCGGCCGAAGATCTGGGCCTCTCCTTGCCAAGTGACTTTGGTTCCGTCTGCGATCGGGCGCAGATCGAACCCAGCGACTATAGCGATGTTCCCACCAGCAACTGCTCCCTGTCCTTTATATTGCGCGCGGTGCGGCCGATCGGCCTCCGCCAGTTCCAGCTTCACGTCGGCGCTGCCTTTGATGTACGAAATGCCCACGTTCACCTTGAGTGTGAAATGTGTGGAGTCCAGCACCGTCAGATTCTGAAAATCCGGGAGCAGCGATGCAAATCGATTGGGGTCGGTGAGGAAGGCATAGACCTCGTCGGGATTTTTCTTGACCTCGAACTCGCCGGAAAACTTGATCGCCATTTCAGGCTCCCTTCATATTCCGAGCCGCGAGTTCGATGGCCTTGAAGATGTTCATATATCCAGTGCAACGGCAAGTGTTGCCGGCGATCGCTTTGCGAATTTCTTTTTCGCTCGGCTTCGGATTCTCGGAGAGCAACTGATGAGTCGAGAGCATGAGCCCTGGCGTGCAGTAGCCGCACTGTAGTCCGTACGAATCGCCAAAGGCCTGCTGAATGGGGTGAAGCTTGCCGTCTTGTTCGAGACCCTCGACGGTTGTGATCTCCGACCCGTCGGCCTGCACGGCAAACATGGTGCACGACTTTACCGCTAAGCCGTTCATCAGCACGGTGCAAGCGCCGCAGTACGTCGTGTCGCAACCGACGTGCGTTCCTGTAAGGTCACAGGCCTCGCGCAGGAACTCAACCAGCAACATGCGGGGCTCGACCTGACGCGAAAAGGGTTTGCCGTTGACGCTGATATTGACGTTGACTTTGACCGGGATACTCACAGCGGTTTTTTCCACAGCCGCGGCTTCAGGCATAGAGATGCGCCCCTTCCACTTTTTCTCCGCGGGCACGGCGCGCCGCAATCCGAATGGCACGCTTAACCAGAGCTACTACCAGTTGGCGCTTGTATTCGATAGACCCGCTCATATCGGGCTGGGGATCGGCAGCGGCGCGCGCCGCTTCGGCTGCGGTGGCAATCGTCTTGTCGTTGAGTATCTTTCCGCAAAGTTCCCCCTCGGCATCGGTCGCGCGGATCGCCGTCAATCCGACGCAGCCCAGAGCAATGGAAGCATTCCGGCAGACGTCGCCGGCCACAGTGAGTTGCACAGCAGCACTGGCGCTGGGATACACGGGAGCGCTCCGTTTGAATGCCAGATAGGCACCGCCGCTGTCCTTGGGCGGAATCTTCACCTCCACTTCAGTCACCAGTTCGTCGTGAGCCAGCGCGGTTGTGTAGGCATCCTTTATGAAATCTTTCAGTTGGATGGTACGCGCGCCGCTGGGCCCGAGGCAGTGCACGACGGTGTGGAGCGTGATCAAGGCGTTGGCCCAATCGCCGCTGGGATCGGCTTCGGCAAGCGATCCGCCAATGGTACCCCGGTTTCGCACTTGCATGTCGGCAATGCCAGCGGCGCAGTCGTGCAAAACGGGAATCTCTCTTGCCAAGGCGGAACGCTCGATTTCAGCGTGGCGTGTCATGGCCCCGAAACGCAATGCACCCGAGTCTTCCTTAATAAAGGAGAAACCCGGGATGAAGTTCAAATCCACCAGGTGCCCTGGATTGGCGAAGCGAAGCTTGAGTAGTGGAATCAGACTCTGTCCGCCAGCGAGAAACTTCGCGCCTTCGCCGAGTTGGCCAAGCATGGAGACCGCTTCGCTTAGCGACCCAGCCCGATGATAATGAAACGATCTCGGATACATTCGACGTTCGTCTTTCCCTTGTTCAAGACATCTGCTTTTAAAACAATCAATGTCTAAAGCATCAGCGTTGCGGTGCTTCTACGTCGCGGTACTGGCTGCGAAAATATAGCAGCGGTTCCCCATCCCTGACCACAACTTCTTCCACCTCCGCGATGAAGATGGTGTGATCGCCTGCGGTCTCGGTCGAGTGTAACCGGCACTCGAGGTACGCCAAAGCTCCTTGCAAGACCGGCGTGCCCTGCGCGGTGCGATCGAAGCGGGCGCCGGCGGCCTCCGCATGCTGATGGGTTTCCTCTGAGCCCGCGTAATATTCCGAGATAGCTTGTTGATCGCGGCGCAGCACGTTCACTCCAAATCGCTTGCGGGCGTGCAGATGAGCGTGCGTCCGCGCCCGGTGATCCACACAAACCAAGACCAGCACCGGGTCGAGTGAGACCGCGGTGAAAGCATTCGCCGTCATGCCGTGGACCTCGCCATCCTGGTCGACGGTGATGACCGTAACTCCGGTTGCGAAACACCCCATGGCCTTGCGGAAATCATTCGCGGTGAGGCTCATGCGGAAACCTGCTGGCCATTGTTTTGTAGTGGCCGGGTTAGGAATAATTTCGCGCTCAATGTTCTCGGCCTGAATCGTTCTGCCCGAATCGTCAGACCGGTCCTGGAAGGCGCTTCTTCCGGCAATTGAACACGCTACCACAGATCGTACAGTCTGCCACGTAAAGACAGGGATTCACTGTGTCCGTTATGATCTTTTTCAGGACGTTTGCCAGGACGTTTACCAGTATGATCGTTGCTTGCGTTGGATTTCGATGAAACGAATTTCGCAGTAGCGACGGATGACCACTCTTTCCCAAGACTTCGTATCGGCGGCAGCGGAGTTGGCGAGCCACTGCGCGGATCCGAGCTCTCGCGCTGCGGCTTGTCTGCTGCTGCGAACGAGCGACGACATGCTGCCTTCGTTGCTGGCGGCGGCGCAGGCCGTCCGCGCGAAGTTCAAACCGGGAGTCATTACTTATTCGCGCAAGGTATTTCTTCCCCTGACGAATCTTTGCCGCGACTATTGCGGTTACTGCGTTTTCCGGCGCGATCCCGGCGATCCCGGTGCGCACACCATGACGCCGGACGAGGTGATGGAGGTAGTGCGTGCAGGCGAGCGCATGGGATGCACCGAGGCATTGTTCAGCCTGGGAGACAAGCCCGAGCTGCTTTTTCCCGAGATGCGCGAGACGCTGCGGCGATTAGGATACAAATCCACGCTCCATTATCTGGAAGCAATGTGCGAGAAAGTGCTTCGCGAATCGAGTCTGTTGCCGCATCCTAATCCCGGGCTGATGAGCGCGGAATGGCTGGAACGGTTGTCCCGCGTGGCTCCCAGCATGGGGCTCATGCTGGAAACTACCAGCGCGCGGCTGCTCGTGAAAAACGCGGCACACGATAACGCTCCCGACAAAGAGCCCGAGAAACGCCTGCGTGTAATCGAAGAGGCGGGACGGCGGAAGATTCCCTTTACCACGGGAATTCTGATTGGAATTGGCGAGACGCTGGAAGAGCGCGTGGATGCGCTGATCGCGATCCGCGAGTTGCATGAGAAGTATGGGCACATTCAGGAAGTGATCGTGCAAAACTTCCGCGCCAAAAGTGGAACGCCGATGGCACACTGGCCCGAACCGGACTGCGGCGAAATGTTGCGCACGCTGGCCTTGGCGCGCCTTCTGATGCCGAAGATGAATATTCAAGCGCCGCCGAATCTTTCCGACCCACACTACGCCGACCTGCTCGATGGTGGCATCAATGACTGGGGCGGAGTTTCGCCGCTGACGCCGGATTTTATCAATCCGGAAAAGCCCTGGCCGCATCTGGAAGAATTGCGCCAGCGAACCGAGGCAAAAGGATTCGAGTTGAGACAGCGTTTGCCCGTTTATCCTGAATTCACGGAACAAGCGGCGACGCGCAGCGATTTGCTGGCGCGGCGCCTCGGGGCCGCTGCCGACGCTGCGGGCCATGCTCAAGAAAAGAGGGCGGCATGATTACGGTTCTGACGGGCGGCACCGGCGGCGCCAAGTTCGTGGACGGACTCCGGCAGATCGTTCGTCCCGAAGAACTGACCATCATCGTAAATACCGGCGACGACATGCTTTGGTGGGGCTTGTACGTTTCGCCCGATCTCGATTCGATCACCTACATGCTGGCGGGTAAACTCAGCCAGGAGCGCGGATGGGGCGTGAAGGGCGACACTTTTCATTGCCTGAACGCCATGGGGCAACTGGGACAACCGATATGGTTTCACGCTGGCGATCGCGATTTGGCCACGCACATTCTTCGCTCCAAGCTGCTGGCTGACGGCAAGACGCTCAGTGAAGCCACATCGGAAATCGCAGCCAGGCTTGGAGTCAGAGCGCGCATCCTGCCGATGAGCGATGCGCGCGTGGAGACGCGGGTCCTGACGCCAGTGGGAGATCTGAGCTTTGAAGAATATTTCGTTCAGCGATGGTATCAGGATCCAGTGGAATCGGTTCGGTTCGCCGGCGCCTCGGACGCGAAACCCGCGCCAGGAGTAATCGAAGCGATCCGTTCGGCAGATCTCGTGCTCCTCGCGCCGAGTAACCCGGTGACCAGCATCGCGCCGATTCTCGCCGTGCCGGGAATTCGCGAAGCGCTGCGCGAATGCCGCTCCCGTATTGTGGCGGTGAGCCCGATTGTCGGAGGAGCCGCGGTGACTGGCCCCGCAGGAACCCTCATGGCGGCGCAGGGCTTCGCTGTTTCAATTGCTGGCGTTGCCGACTTCTACCACGACTTCCTCGATCTGCTGGTGGTCGACTCCGGGGACGCGTCGGCCGTCGAAGCGTTGCGCCAGACTGGCATGACTGTGCATTGCACCCCGACCATCATGCGCAAAGTTGAAGATAGAGTTGCGTTGGCAAAGAACGTTCTGGAGGTGGCTATGCAGCCTCCATCGTCTCAGGCAGCATTGGAGCAGGCATGATTCTTGTCCCCGTAAAAAATCTCGCCAACGCCAAGCAGCGGCTGTCTTCTATTCTGGCTCCGGAAGAACGCTTCGCGCTGGCGCAAGCCATGTGCGAGGACGTCCTGCAAGCGCTGGCGTCCTGGCCTAGCCGGCCAGCGGTTGCGGTGGTGACCAGCGATGCGTATGCGCGTGACTTGGCCGCGCGTTTCAATTTCGAGGTGGTCGCCGATGACAATTCCGGAGAGACCAGCGCCATCGAAATGGCAACCGCGTTGTGCAGGGAGCGGGGAGCGGAGAGCACTCTGGTGGTTCCTGCGGATATTCCGTTGATCGACAGTTCGGAACTGCAGAAGATCGTGGATGCCGCGCCTGGCGGGGGAAGTGGCGCGGTGCTGGTGCCGGATGCGGCCGGGCGCGGCACGAATGCTGCTTGGCGATCTCCGGGTGATTTGTTTCCACTGCGTTTCGGGAACGACAGCTTTCTGCCGCATCTTGCCGCCGCGAGGGCAACGGGCTTGCCGTGTGTTGTGCTCGAATTGCCGCGGATTGCGCGGGATGTCGATAGTCCCGAGGATCTCCTCGAACTCGCCTGCGCCGGCGGTAATCGGCGGTCGCAGAAGCTGGTGCGAAGCTGGAACCTTGCTGGCCGGGATCGGGTCTATGGGTTCGCGGATCGGTAAGCTCGTGGCAGGGGAGGTTCGCATTCTTCCAGTCGCAGTCAGCGGAGAAATCCGCGCCGGAGAAGCGCTGAGCGCAAGATTGCTGGCGGCGACACGAAGCCTGGGCCTGCGCTTTCAGGATGGCGACATCCTGGTGGTGAAGCACAAAGTTGTTTCCAAGGCGGAGGGCGCGCTTGTCGCGCTGGATGAGATTCGTCCCTCGGCGGCGTCAAAGACGTGGGCTCGTCACCACGGGCTCGACGCGCGCGTCAGTGAATTGGCGATGCGTGAGAGCCGTCGAATCGTGCGGCGAAAGCGCGGTGTGCTGATCACCGAGACCAAGCACGGTTTCATCTGCGCGAACAGCGGCGTGGATGTATCGAACGTGGACGGCGGCCGGCACGCCGTGTTGCTGCCAGTGAATCCTGATCGCTCCGCGGCGCGCTTGCGGCAGGAGTTGAAGAAGCAGCTTGGGATCGAGATCGCGGTCATCGTCAGCGATAGTTTCGGGCGTCCGTGGCGGGAAGGTTTGACCGAAGTTGCGATCGGCGTCGCGGGAATGCGGCCTCTGGTCGACTATCGCGGACGTCGCGATTCGCACGGCTACTCGCTGCATGCGACGGTGGACGCGGTGGCGGACGAATTGGCTTGTGCAGCTGGACTGGTCTGCGGCAAGCTGGCAGGCACGCCCGCTTGCATCATTCGCGGCTATGCTTACCAGCGCGGAAGCGGCGCGGCGCGGGCACTGATACGGCCCGCGAAGAACGATCTTTTTCGGTAAGAGCGTTACGGTAGAGGCTTTTCGTTAGGAGAATGTCATGGCATGGCAGGCTTCAGAAATCGAGCAATTCCCCGCGCTCACCTGGGACGAGATCGCTCCGCAAGCTTCCGTGGCGATTCGCAACGCTCTGGAGCGCGTGCTGGAAACGCAAGACGGAGCCTGTCTGACAGACGAGGAGCGTTACGCCCTGGCGAACTGCGACGGTATCGACTTACTCGCACTACTCGTGGCTGCGGATACGCTTCGTCGTGACCTGGTCGGCAACATCGTCAGCTACGTGGTGAACCGCAATATCAATTTCACGAATATCTGTTTCGTGGGCTGCAAGTTTTGCGCCTTTAGCCGTGGGCCGCGCGAGGCTGACTCCTATTTTCATTCGCTCGAAGATATGGGGTGCAAAAGTAAAGAGGCGTGGGAACTGGGCGCGACCGAAGTCTGCATTCAGGGTGGACTGCCGCACGGTCTGCCGCCGTTTTATTATCGCGACATTCTGCGGGCTGTTAAGAATGCGGTGCCTGGCATCCACATTCACGCGTTTTCTCCGATGGAGATTGTGTACGGCGTCGAACTGACGGGCATGCCGCTGCGCGACTATCTCACCATGCTGCGCGATAACGGACTGGACACGCTGCCGGGCACAGCGGCCGAGATCCTGGATGACGAAGTGCGTCACGTACTGTCGCGCAACAAACTTTCGTCGGTGCAATGGCAGGAAGTGATCCGCACGGCTCACGCTTGTGGCATTCGAAGCACCTCGACGCTGATGTATGGGCACATGGAAACGCCGGATCACTGGGTGCGGCAGTTATCTTTGTTCCGGCAGATTCAGAATGAGACCGGCGGCTTCACCGAGTTTGTGCCGCTGGGTTTTGTGCACCAGAACACGCTCTTATTTCAGCAAGGACTGGCGCGATCGGGACCGACGCTTGCCGAACACCTCAAGATTCATGCGCTCGCCAGAATCCTGCTCGCCGGCTCGATTCCTAACATCCAGGTCTCGTGGGTAAAGCTGAATCGTAAACTCTCGCAGTTGTGCCTGCGCGCTGGTGCCAACGATTACGGCGGAACGCTGATGGAAGAAAACATTTCACGCGAGGCCGGAGCGACTGCGGGCCAGTATACGAGTCCGGAGGATTTCCAGGCATTGATTCTGGAGGTTGGGCGGATTCCGGCGGAGCGCAATACGAAGTATTCGCGGATGAAAATCAAGCTGCCCGCGGAATCGATTTCATCCGAGTTCTCCTCCGACGCGTTCGCGCCGGAATTCGCGTGAACCCCATAATGAGCCGCGCCATCGCCATCATCGGAGGCACGGGCCCGGCGGGTATGGGGCTCGCGTTGCGCTGGGCGCGAGCGGGAGAGACCGTTATCATCGGCTCGCGCGATGGCGCGCGCGCGCAGCGGACGGCGGAGACAATCCGCAAGCGCGTCGGGCCAAATGCTCAAGTTTCTGGAATGGACAATCCGGCAGCCTGCGTCGCCAGCGATCTGCTGGTGCTCACCGTGCCGTTCGAAGGCCAGGCCGCGCTGTTGAAGCAGTTGAAGCCTGCGATCCGTCCGGGAAGCATCCTGATTGATGCCACGGTTCCGCTGGCTGCGAGCGTGGGCGGACGCGCAAGTCGCACTCTTGGCGTGTGGCAAGGCTCGGCCGCACAACAGACGGCGGAACTGGTTCCGATGGGAGTGTCTGTTGTGGCGGCATTCCAGAACATCTCGGCCGAAGTGCTCAACGGTGATGAAGACGTGGATTGCGACGTGATCGTGTGCAGCGACGATCCGAATGCTACGCAGATTGCGATGGCACTCGCGGCGAAGATCGCGCGCGTGCGGGCGATTGACGGTGGCAAACTGGAGAACGCGCGCATTGTCGAGCAAATCACGGCGCTGCTGATCGGCCTCAACATCCGGCACAAAGGTCACGGTGGAATACGGATTACGGGTTTGCCTGACGCAGCGTACAAGTTGTAAGACATGACTGCTCCGACCAGCGACGGATCGTCTAAGCAAAGATCGTCCAAGCAAAGGTCGTCCAGCGAAAGACCGGCCATCGAATTCGACCATGCTTCCTTCCATCTGAACGGGCGCGCTTTGCTGCGCGATCTGGTGCTCTCGGTGAAGCGGGGCGAAACGCTGGTGCTCCTCGGCCGCAGCGGCTCGGGAAAGACGACTACTCTGAAGCTGATCAACCGGCTGTTGCTGCCAACAACAGGCAACGTGCTCGTGAACGGGCGCTCGACCGCCGAGTGGGATCCGATCCAGTTGCGGCGCGGCATTGGATACGTCATTCAGGACGGCGGTTTGTTTCCACACTTCACCGTCGAACGCAATATCGCTCTGGTGCCACAAATCGAAAACTGGCCGCAGGCACGTGTGTGGGCGCGGGTGCGCGAGCTGCTGAGCCTGGTCGGCTTGAGCGAAGAACTGGCATCGCGGTATCCCAGTCAACTTTCCGGCGGTCAGCGGCAGCGCGTGGGAGTTGCGCGGGCTTTGGCGGCTGATCCTCCGATTCTGCTTCTGGACGAGCCTTTCGGCGCGCTTGATCCCATCACTCGGTCGGAAATGCAAAAAGAGTTTCACTCCCTGCAGCAACGCATGCGGAAAGCGGTGATATTTGTCACTCACGATCTGCGAGAGGCCTTGATGCTAGCGGATCGCATCGCGCTCATGGAAGAAGGCCGCCTGATCGTCGACCTCCCCGCAGCGGAATTTTCGCGATCGCAAGACCCGATGGTGCGAGCATACGTGGAGGCGTTCTCCGCATTGCCGAATCAAGAATGATTGCGAGGTGATCGGCATGAATTTCCTGCAGTTCATGATGGCGAATCGTCAACAGGTGCTCGACCTTACGCTCGAACACATCACGCTGGCCGGAGTGGCCACGTTTCTCGCGGCTCTGGTTGGGATTCCGCTGGGCATCCTGATCACGCGCGTTCCCCGACTCAGCAAGGCGGTCTTGAGCGGTGCGAATGTCATTCAAACTATCCCGAGCCTGGCTTTGTTCGGATTCCTTCTTCCCGCGCCATGGATTGGCGAGCGCGCCGGCAGGCTGGCGATTCTGGCGCTGGCGCTCTATGGGCTGTTGCCGCTGATTCGCAATACTTATGCCGGGATTCAAAGTGTCGATCCTTCCGTAGTTGAGGCGGGACGCGCCATGGGATTGACCGACCGGCAATTGCTCTTCCAGGTAGAGTTGCCGCTGGCCTCGGGAGTGATTGTGGCCGGCGTGCGAATCGCCACGGTTGTCTCCATCGGTTTGGCAACCATTGCAGCCGCGGTCGGCGCGGGCGGATTGGGAGAGTTTATTTTTCGCGGACTCGCCATGGTCAACAACCAGGTGATTTTGGCGGGAGCCGTTCCCGCGGCGCTGCTGGCGCTCTTCGCCGACTTTGTGCTTGGACGGCTGGAGCGGCGACTGGGAACATTGCGTTCGCGATCGTGAGCGGAGACATCATTTTTCGTCGACTTCTTGACAGTTGGCCTCATGACGATTGACTTTATTTTCGCTCGACGAGAATGGAGTTTCCGCACACTCTTTATTCTCCTGCTTCTGCTGCTTTTCCTTCTTTTGCCGATCGTAAGTTGCGAACGCCATGGCGATCGCATTGTGGTTGGATCCAAGAACTTCACCGAGCAGCTCATTCTGGGAGAGCTGTTCGCGCTAATCATCGAAGCTCGAACTCACCTTCCGGTGGAGCGACGTTTTTATCTGGCGGGCACATTCATCTGCCAGCAGGCGATTCTTGCTGGACGAATCGACATCTACCCGGAATACACGGGCACAGCGCTGACGGCGGTTCTCAAACAGCCGCCAAGCCGCGACAAGCAAGAGGTCTATCAGCGCGTGAAACAAGACTATGAAAAAAAGTTCGGCCTCCGCGTGGGACCGCCACTCGGCTTTGACGACACTTTCGCCATGGTGATCCGCGGTGAGGACGCGCGGCGGTTGCACCTGCAAACGTTGTCACAGGCGGCTGCATTTACTCCGCAGTGGCGCGCCGGTTTTGGCTACGAATTCATGGAGCGTCCTGATGGATACAAAGGCCTGGTCGCCAGTTACGGGATGCGCTTTGCGGGGGCTCCACGCATTATGGATCTGGGGCTGATTACGCGGGCGCTCAAAGATCGTCAAGTCGATCTGATTGCCGGGAACAATACCGATGGATTGATTCCGGCGCTGGATTTTTTTGTGCTGGAGGATGACCATCATTATTTTCCTCCGTACGAAGCGGTTGCGATCATGCGCGGAGAGATGCTGAAGCAACATCCCGAAGTCGGAGCGGCACTGGACGCGCTGGCTGGGGCGATCTCCGATGAAGACATGCGGCGATTGAATTATGCGGTGGATGGAGAACATCGCGACGCGGCGGTGGTGGTGAAGGAGTTTCTGCGGCAGCATCAGTTGATCAAATAAATACAAGTCGGTTTGGGGATCTATATTTACTACTCCATTAATGGGGGATAACTGGTTTTGTACCCCCCCCCCAATATTTCCCGCAAAATATTCAAAACAAAGGAGATAACTCTAAGATATTCAGGAATAAGGAGTTAGATTGTCAAAGAGCGCTGAAGATGGGTTTGGGGCGGCTCTCAGGCCGCACCAATCAGGTGGCTATTCTCGCACTGCGCGGTGGGTATGTCTGTGATGAGGGTCACTGGTGGTGTGTGATGAAGAGGAGTCAAGAAGGCGGACGCCTAAGGGGCTAAAGCCCGCTTCTTTATTGGCTCTGGGTGTCACGGCTGAAGCCGTGCCCTCCCCGTTTGCGAGGAGGTTAGGTCTTCCCGCAGCGCTGAAGCGCTGCGCCACCCAAATCTGGAAAACGGGATCGGAGGTCGAGGACAACAGGCGGAAGCTGCCGAGCTGCGCTCGGCTTGGACGGGCGAGGGCGCCCGTCCCCACACAAGCCGTCCGCACACAAGCCGTCCCCACACAAGCACACGTCGTCCACACCAGCGGGACTACTTTTCCACGGCCTGCGCGTTCAGTTCCTGGGCGGGCTCGCCTCCGGCCAGGCCTTGGGCTACGATCAGGCGGCGGGCTTCGACTCGCATCGCGGGTAGGGCTCGGCGGAACCAGATCGCGCCTACTACGCAGGCCACGCCTCCTATGGCTACGGTGGTGGGCGCGCCTATGCGGTGGGCTAAGGCTCCTCCGAAGAAAGCTCCGAAGGGCGCCATGCCCATGAACATCATGGAATAGACCGACATGACTCGGCCGCGCAGTTCGTCGGGGACCATGGTCTGGACGAGCGTGTTGGAGCAGGCCATCTGCAGCATCATCGAATAGCCGGCGGGCAACAGGAACGCGACCGACAACCAGAAGTGAGTCGAGAAGGCAAAAAGAAACAGGCTGACGCCGAAGCTTCCACAGGCGAATGCGGCCCAGCGGCCCAGGCCTTTTACTCCGGTTTTTGCGGCCAGGGTCAGGGCGCCGAGAAGAGCGCCTACGCCGGTGGCGCCCATCAGGATGCCGAGGCCGCGCGCGCCGGCGTGCAGAATTTTGTCGGCGAAGATCGGCATCAGTACGGTGTATGGCATCCCGACCAGGCTTACCAGGCCCAGCAGCAACAGCAGGGCGCGAATGATTTTCGTCTGGCTGGTCCAACGAAAGCCCTCGATGATGTCTTCGATCGGCGACTGCTTGCTGGCACGGGGAGCGCAGTGCACGCGCATCAGCAAGAGGCCTGCGATCACGGCGATATAGCTGATGGAATTGGCGGCAAAGCACCCGCCTTCGCCGATTTTCGCCACCAGGATTCCGGCTATGGCCGGGCCGATGACGCGCGCGCCATTGAACATCGAGGAATTCAGCGCGATGGCGTTCATCAGATCCTCTTTGCCGACCATGTCGACGAGGAAGGACTGCCGGCCGGGAATATCGAAGGCGTTCACCACTCCGAGCAGGGCCGCCAGCACGAAGATGTGCCACACGTGGACGAGATGGAGCAGCGTGAGCGCAGCCAGAATCCCGGCGAGGATCAGGGCTGCGGTCTGGGTGGCGATGATGAGGCGCTGGCGATTGACGCGGTCGGCGGTGATGCCCCCTAAAGGGGCGACCAAGAAAACAGGAAACTGACTGGCAAAGCCGACAGAACCGAGCAGCAGGGCGGATCCGGTCAAGCGGTAGACGAGCCACGCCTGGGCCACGGTCTGCATCCAGGTGCCGATGAGAGAGATAAGTTGTCCGCTGAAGAAGAGCTGAAAGTTGCGGTGGCGCAAGGCGCGGAGCGTGATTGCCCATCTCGGCAGGCGCGCGGCGATGGCCTCCGAGTCGTTGGTGGCAGTCGAATTTTGCTCGTCAGTCACGCTGGATAGAACCTTTTCATATTTTTAGGATGACGGCAACCGGCGGGAAGATGCGAGCCGGAACGGAGGGACCATCCCGTTTGGCAACGGCGGGATGTGTGTTTACTTTGTTTACTTTATTGACAGTTTTCCACAGCTCAGGGACGTGACCGACTTGGAACTTCCACGCGGGCCCGATCCGCGATAGAGTTAGGTTCCAGCAATCCGAGCTGGCCGGATTCGGCAGGGATTAAGGATACGCGATGAGCACAGATCCCAATCGTCTTGAACATCGTCTTGAACATGGTCTGGAACGACATGGTCTCGAACGACGAGGTCTGGAACGGCGAGGGGCGCAGCGCTTCGAAGTGCATCTGCCATTGTCCGTTCACTTCGAGGGACGAACCGTGCCTGGTTTTACTCAGGACTTGAGCGGCCGCGGAATATTCTTTTACACCGAGATGGCGCTTCCGGAAGGGGCGGTCGTGGAATTGACTTTCCTGATGCCATCGGAAATCACCCTGGCGGAAAACATGCCGGTGCGATGTCGTGGGCGGGTGTTGCGCGCCTCGGCTTGTCCAGGCGGTCAGCCCCGGGCGGCGCATTCTCAGGACGGTCATTTTCAGGACGGTCAGTCTCAAGCAGGTCAGTCTCAAGCAGGTCAGCGCGCCGGGATCGCGGTGCAGTTCGACTCCTACGAGTACTTGGCCGCGGACGAGCCCATCACGCAATTCGTGCGAGTTTCGGCTGCCAGTTCCGCCGGAACGTCTTCCATCACATCCCCGCGCTGAACCTGTTTTTTCCCGGATACTTTCCCCCGTCTTTTCAAGCGGCTGGCCTTTGCCTTACAATTGTTTGCAACCAGCAGCCCGGCGGTTTTCCTTTCCCCTAACTGAGAACCGCAGGCAACCTGCCGCTTCGTCTGGATCGGCTTCGATTACGAAGGTCATTTGGCCTCGACGCTGGAAGTTCGTAGCATGATAATGAACACTGAGAACCGAGCCATGCCCGGGATCGCCGTCGCCCTACTTACCGAGGACCGCGAACAATCTGTTGTAATGCATAGCCGGGTCGAGAGCACGAACCTCGCCCGTACGGTGTTGAGCCACGTCGGATTCCCCATGGGACCGAGCGACGCGGTTTTGCGCCAGTTGCAGGATCAGCACGCCGAAGTCGTGCTGGTGGATATCGATGCTCAGAATCCGCAGCGCGCCATCCGCACCATCGAACTGATTCACGGCAGCATTCCCGAAGTCACGATTTTTGCCGTGGGCGAAATGAACCAGCCCACCAACATTGTTTCCGCCATGCGCGCCGGCGCGCGTGAATTTCTGGATCATGCCGCCAGCCGCGAAGCCCTGATCGAAGCCTTCACTCGCTTCTCGGCCACCTTGAGCCGGGCGCAGCGCAGTTCGAGTAAGGCCCGCGTTTTGACTTTTCTGAACGCCAAGGGCGGCGCCGGCGCCACCACCACTGCGGTGAATACCGCCGTCGCCTTGCAGGAGACGCACGGCCGGGTGGTGCTGGTGGATTTCGCTCCCATTGGCCACGCTGCGCTGCAACTGAATCTGCGGCCGCAATTCACGCTGATCGACGCGCTGCAGAATCTGCATCGCATGGATGGTTCGCTGCTCGATGGCCTGATGACGCCGTATCGCAATGGCCTTCATCTGCTGGCTGGCGCGCAGTTGCCGCACAGCAGTTCACCGACCGCGTCGGAACTGGCTCGTTTGTTCGACCTGCTGGTTGGCCAGTATCACTTCGTTGTGGTCGATGGCTCGGGGCGGATGGACAGCACGATGCAGATGATCTGCGACCTCTCGAATGCCGTGCTGCTGGTGACGCAGACCGATGTCGTTTCCCTCTGGAGCGCGGGCCGGATTCACGCCTTCCTGCAAGAAGGCGCGGGCCGCGACCGCCTGCGGATAGTGCTCAACCGTTACAAAAAGATTCCCGGCTTCAGCGACGAAGATGTCGAGAAGGCGACCAATTGCAGCGTGCTGTGGAAGGTGCCCAATAACTTCCAGGTCATTGGACCCGCGATCGACAAAGGCAGCCCCGTAGCCGCGCAGGGAAATCACGAAATTGGCCGCTCTTATCAAGGATTGGCCGCGGAACTCGCGGGCGCAACCACTTCCGGCGAAGGCGCGCTCTCGCTGCACTACCAGCACGATAAGGGCGACAGCAAGAAACGAACCGCCAGCCCTCTGATCGTCTCGCCTATGCGCGCCGGGCAGTAACTCCCAGCGGACCTTTTAGTTTGTCATCCTTCACTTCGCTCAGGATGACAACTATTTTTTGGTTTGTATCAAGCTGGACGGTCTGAGCCCGGCAATCTCCGCGCTTTGTTAGAATCAGGATTCACCAAACAACATTCACCAATGTCGCCGAGAATCGTTGAGATCCTTTATCAGATGATCGCCTTCCTGTTTGCGATCAGCGTGCACGAGTCCGCCCATGCCTGGACCGCGTCGCGCTGCGGCGATCCCACGGCGCGCATGCTGGGACGGGTATCGCTGAATCCGATTCGGCACATCGATCTGTTTGGCACGATCATATTGCCGCTGGTCGCAGCCATCAGCCACATCCCGTTGCTCGGCTGGGCGAAGCCCACGCCGGTTGACCCGCGGAACTTTCGCCATCCTATGCTTGACGATATTCTGACCTCGGTGGCCGGTCCGGTCAGCAACTTCATTGTTGCTACCGGGGCGCTTCTGCTGCTGGGCGGCATCTCGCTCGCATCGGCTTCCGGACATACGCTGATTATGGAATTGCCAAGTGGCTTCGACGGCGCAGCGTCCGATTCCGCGTTGACGCCCGTCGCTATGCTGCTGTATGCGCTGATGACCATCAACATTGTTCTGGCAGTCTTCAACCTGATTCCCATTCCGCCGCTCGATGGTAGCCACGTCCTGCGGCATTTCCTGCCAGATTCGGCGCGAATGGTGTACGACCGCATGGGCTTCTTTGCATTGCTGGCGCTGGTATACCTGGGCGGAGGACTGCTCAGCAGCTTGATTCGTCCGTTTCTTCAGTTCTATGTCTCGATGCTGGTGAAATTCTGAATGGCAAATCCTCCCACCAAGAAACGCGTGCTCAGCGGAATGCGCCCGACGGGCAAACTGCACCTGGGAAATTATGTGGGGGCGCTGGAAAACTGGGTCCGCATGCAGGAGCAGTATGACTGTTTTTTCGTTATCGTCGACTGGCACGCGCTGACCACCGACTATGCCGATCCATCCCATCTGAAAGAGAACCTGGTCGATGTGCTGCTCGATTGGCTGGCGGCGGGGCTTGATCCGGCGAAGTGCGTGATGTTTATCCAGTCGCATGTGCCGGTTCATGCCGAGTTGCATCTGCTGCTTTCGATGATTACTCCGCTCGGCTGGCTGGAACGCGTTCCGACGTATAAAGAGCAGAAGGAAAACATCAAGGAAAAAGATCTGGGCACGTATGGGTTTCTCGGTTATCCCGTTTTGCAGGCGGCGGATATTTTGATCTACAAAGCCGACGTCGTTCCGGTCGGCGAAGACCAGGTTGCGCATGTCGAATTGACTCGCGAGATTGCGCGGCGGTTTAACGGCTTCTATGCGGGAGGCTTGAACGACAAAAAGCGCGAATATGTTTTCCCCGAACCAGCCGCCCTGCTCACACCCGCTCCGCGTCTTCCGGGCACTGACGGCCGCAAGATGTCGAAGTCTTATGACAATGCGGTCATGCTCACCGATCCCGAGCCTGTTGTCCGCCAAAAACTTAAGACGATGGTCACAGACCCTGCCCGGGTGCGGCGGACCGATCCCGGCAATCCCGATATATGCCCGGTGGGCGACCTGCACAAAATATTCAGCAGCAAAGAAACGATGGCGAAGGTCAACGAAGGCTGCCGTTCGGCCGGCATCGGCTGCATTGAATGCAAGAGCTGGGTCGCTGATGCCATCGTCAAGATCCTCAACCCCATGCAGGAGCGCCGGAAAAAATACGAAGACAATCCGCGCCTTGTCTGGGATATTCTGGAAGCGGGCTCGGCTCGCGCTCGTGAGGTGGCGGGCGCCACTATGGACGAAGTCCGCAGGGCGATGGGCTTGCATTATGAGCTGAACAAGGATTCGAAGTGACGGATTTGTCTCAACCCGTAGTAGAGACGCGGCTTGCCGCGTCTCCACCGTCAACGGCTGGCGGAATCGCTGCGACCAAGTCCACTAAAGACGATGCCAGCGATTTTCCGTTTGCGATCGCGCTCGGCGAAATCTACGAAGGCCCGCTTGATCTACTGCTTGACCTGATCCGCAAGCAGGACATCAACATCTACGATATTCCTATCGCCAAAATCACGGCGCAGTATCTTAAGTATGTCGAGCGCATACGCGAACTCGACGTGAACGTGGCCTCCGAGTTCATCTATATGGCGGCGGTGCTGATTCACATCAAGTCAAAGATGCTGCTGCCGCGCGATCCGCTCGCTCCGGCCGACGTCGAGGAAGACCCGCGCAACGAATTGGTCAACCGCCTGCTCGAGCACGAGAAATTCAAATCGGCGGCACAAATGCTTTTACAGAAGCAGCAGATTGAAGACGCGGTCCTGAGCAATCCGGCAATCCGCGAGTTCATGGACGCCGAGGGCACAGAGCCCGAGCTGGCCGCCGACGTGATTGACCTGGTCAAAACCTTTCAGCAGATTCTGGACCGGGCGCGCTCCCGGCCGATCCTCGAAGTGGACGAAGAAACCGTAACCGTGGGCCAGATGATTCAGTACCTGCACAGAAGGCTCGCGCTCGAGGATCGGCCCATTCGGCTGAAGACGATGCTGCGCAATGTGCCGTCGCGGCCGGCGCTCGTGTGTATGTTTCTGGCGTTGCTTGAACTGGTGCGGTTGCAGGCGATTCAGGTAAAGCAGGACCACGTCTTCGGCGAAGTGCTGGTGAGAAAGCATTCGCATTTTGAAGAGGTGATGACGGAGCAGGCCGCGGTGCGCGATGATTGGAAGTGAAAGGGTCGTTAGTCGATGGTCGTTAGTCGTCAGCAAACGCTGCTGCGAGCCAGGATCAATGGCGAACGACCGCCGACCAACGACCAACGACGATTTATGAGTCTTAGAGCCCAACTCGAAGCCATCATTTATGCGGCGGAAACGCCAATTTCACTTGACCAGATTTTCTCGCTGGTTAAGGAATCTGTGCTTGCGGAAACTCCGGGACTCGATGCCGCGGAAATCAAATCGCGCATCCGCGCCACACTCGAAGAGCTTATCGCAGATTACTCCGGCGCGGCCCACGGAATCGAAATTCGCCAGGTGGCCAGCGGATATCGCATGTCCACCAAACCAGAGCAGCACGACGTGGTGCGCGCCTTCGCCAAGAGCCTGAAGCCGCCTTTCCGCCTGTCGCTCCCAGCGCTCGAAACTCTGGCCGTCGTCGCTTACAAGCAACCGGCGACAGTGCCAGAGATCAGCGAAATTCGCGGCGTGGATTCCGGCGGAGTCATCGCCACCTTGCTTGACCGCAAGCTCATCACAACCGCTGGCAGAAAGGCCGTGATCGGCCGCCCCATCCTCTACAGAACGAGCAGGGAGTTTCTGCTGCGCTTCGGCCTGAAGGACATCAACGAACTGCCCAGCATGGAAGAATTCGAGAAACTGCTGGCCGCGTCGTTCCAGAGCGACCTGCTGACGAGCGAGGGCGCACCCGCGGAAATGTCTTCTTCTTCCTCTTCATCTTTTCGGTCGCCATTAGAGGCTGATTCCTCGGAGCGTGAATCTTCGGAGCACGATTCTCCCGAGACAGAAAGTGTTGCCGAATTCGCCGATCAAGATGAAGAAGTGGAAACCGAGGCGCCAGCCAGCACCAAACCGGAGTAGCCATCCATGCCAGCCGAACGTCTGCAAAAAATTATTGCTGCTGCCGGAGTTGCATCCCGCCGCAAATCCGAAGACCTGATCACCGCCGGCCGCGTGCTGGTCAACGGCCAGGTGGTCACCGAGCTTGGCACCAAAGCCGATCCCGAACAAGACCATATCCGCGTGGATGGCAAACTGCTGCACGGTCCCGAACGCTACACCTACGTCGTGCTGAACAAGCCCAAAGGATATGTGACCACGGTGAGCGATGAGAAAAAACGCCCCACCGTGATGGATCTGATTCAAAGCGCGAAAGGGCAGAAAGTGAAAGGGCGCGTCTATCCCGTGGGACGTCTCGACTGGGCCAGCGAAGGCCTTCTGCTGATGACCAACGACGGCACGCTGGCCAATGCGCTGATGAAAGCGTCGTCCAACGTTCCGAAGACTTACGTCGTGAAAGTCGCGGGCCAACCCGACGAGGCTAAGCTTGACAAGCTGCGGCGCGGAGTCTCCATCGCGGAAAAAGGCGGGCGGCGCGTGCGCACCGCTCCGGCAAAGATTCGGCTGATCCACGAAGGCGACAACCCGTGGTTCGAGGTGACTATCATTGAAGGCCGCAACCGCCAGGTGCGAAAAATGTTTGAGGAAGTAGGACACCACGTGGAGAAAATCCGGCGCGTGCAGTACGGGCCTCTGGCACTCAATGTGCCGCCTGGAGATTGGCGCAACCTCACGCTGCTGGAAGTCGCGAAGCTGAAAAGCGCTGCGTCGGGACCGAAGCTTACGCTTCCGCCGCCTGCGCTTGCTCCAGTGCGCGCACCGAAGTCGGCGTCGTCATCGAAGCCATTGCGGTCACGCAGACCGTCGCACTCAACGAGGCACTCTTCTAAATCGAGATCGCCGGCACAGAGGCGCCATCGCGATTGAAGCGAATCCAATCGTTGCCGCGATCACAAACAGCTGCCGAGCTGCGCTCGGCTTGGACGGGCGAGGCGCCCGTCCCCACACAAGCAACACAAGCCACATGAGCCACGCGGCTAATGCTTAGGGTCTGCAATCATTTTCCCGCAATCATGGGCAGGCGGGCCGCGCCGTACAAGCCGGCATCGCTTCCCAACAGCGCGCGGGTGATGATGGTCTTGTGGCCAGGGCCGGGCTTCACGTGCGCGGAAGCGCCCTCATGTTTGGCGTTTGGATCGGGCGGGGCCGTGGCGGCGTATACAAACGAACGCAACCGCAACTCTTCGAAGATCGACGGCGAAAAAGCCTCCCACGCGCTCGATGCGCCCCCGCCAATCACATAAATCGGCAGGTTCAGGGAATTCACATAATCCGAAAGCACAATACCCAAACAACGTCCGACGTAACGGAAAATGCGGCGGGCATCTTCATCGCCTTGCATCGCGAGATTGTAAAGCGATTTCGCGCTGAACTCAGGATCGGAGTTAGCGGCGCGTGCCAGCGCCGACGCGCCATTGCTCGCGATCGCTTCCCGCGCCATCCGCACCATGGCCGTTGCCGAAGCGTATTGCTCCAGGCATCCGCGATTCCCGCAGCCGCAAGGATGTCCGTCCGGCTCAACGGTGGTGTGGCCGAGTTCTCCGGCCATGCCGTTTGCGCCGCGCCAGATCGTGCCACCGAGAACCAAGCCACCGCCGACGCCGGTCCCCAGGGTCAGCATCGCCATGTCGGAATAATCTTTGGCCGCGCCCAGCCATTTTTCTCCGAGGGCGGCGACGTTCGCGTCGTTTTCAAGAATCACAACCGTCTTCAGACGCTGCTCAATGGCCGCGCGTGCGGGATAGTCAACCCAGTCGGGCAGGTTGGGAGAGTCCCGCACCAGGCCAGTTTGCATGTCGATGATGCCGGGCACGCCGACGCCGATCCCCAGCATTGGTGCGGAGTTGCCGTACTTATCCGACAGGCGCTGGATGGCGTCGCACATTTGACCGATGACGTGATCGCGTCCGAGGGAAACCTTGGTGTCGAGGGTGACTTTTTCGACGATCGCGCCCTGCTCATCCACGGCTGCGATGCGCAGGTTCGTGCCGCCGAGGTCCACTCCGATGGAGAATTTATTCATAGAATTTATGCACGACGATCAATTCGGTAGTCCGTTCGGGGAGACATTTAGCCCTGCTCTTTTTTACAGTGCGGGTGTCAATCCGTCAATATTAAATCGTTCTATTAGGGCTATTTTTGACAGTTTGAACAGTAGTGACTGCTGCGTCCGGCGAGCACCACGCGCCGGATCGCGGTCCGGCAGACCAGGCAGGGCTCGCCCTCGTGGCCATAAACCCGGTGCTGGAGCTGGAAAAATCCTTCTTCTCCATCGGCGTCCACGTAGTCGGAAATCGAAGATCCACCCAGCGCGATCGCCTCGTTCAGCACTTCTCTCACCGCCCGGTGCAGCTTTCCCAACTGCTCCCGCGTAATGGTGGCCGCCCGCCGACGGGGACGGATGCCAGCCCGAAATAACGATTCGTCGGCGTAAATGTTGCCCACGCCGCGCAGCAATTTCTGGTTCAGAAGGGCGCTCTTGATTGGAGTCTTGCGTCCGCGAAAGAGCGCGACGAATCGATCTTCACTCACCTCCAGCGGTTCCACTCCGCCGGGATCGAAGCCTCCGGCATGAACGCTCAACTTGCCAAACATCCTTGGATCGATAAAGCGCAGTTCGCGCCCCGAGGCCAACTTCGCGATCAGGTGAGTGTGCTTGACGATTTCCGCCGCAGGTTCCGAAACCACCAAGCGCCCGGTCATGCCTAGATGGACGATCCACTGGGCTGTCGGTTCATCTCTCTGCGGTAGAGACGCGGCTTGCCGTGTCTTACCGCGATCCGTACGTCTGCCTTTTTTCGGACGTGCCGTTTGCTCCAGATCGAACACAATGTGTTTGCCCGCACGATGCACGCGCACGATCTGTTTGCCCTCGAGCGTCTCAGCGATCACGCCGGCTGGCGACTTGAGCGGCTGTTTCCGGGAACCGATCCAGACGGATTCGACGGTGTCACCGGCGACACGCTTGTCCAAGCCGCGCACAATCGTTTCGACTTCGGGGAGTTCGGGCATGCTGTCTTAGGATAGACGATGATCGGATAGACGATCAGCATAAACCACCGCCGCAAGCGCTGACGTCTGCCGGAGAACGTCAGTCGTCCCTCCGGGACTTGAATCGTTTCTTTCGCTTCCCCAGCGCTGAAGCACTGGGCTAAGTTTGGGCCACCCCTTCGGGGCTTCTGTTTAATTCAGGAAAGGCTTGCGGATAATTTCAGGTTTGCTCGTTCACAGGCCGATTCGGTATGCTGAAGCGTACACACCAAGTACCGCCGATCTTCCCAGTTTTCCAGTCTATTGCAGCAGCGGCGCGACCAGTGTGTGCGACCCCAGGGGCGGGCTTCGGTTTGCGGCCGCGCAATTATTCCAAATGGAGTTTGCATTGAGCAGAGGTAGCACGAGCAGGGGCAGAACTGCGGTCATTGTCGGCGCCCAATGGGGCGACGAAGGGAAGGGCAAGATTGTCGACGTACTCACTCAGACGTTTTCGGTCGTCGCTCGCTATGCCGGTGGCCATAACGCCGGACACACCGTCATCATCAACGGAAAAAAATTCATCTTGCAACTCGTGCCGGGTGGCATTCTGCGGCCCGGGTGTACCAGCGTCGTCGGCAATGGCGTGGTGATTGACCCGCTGGCATTCTTGAAGGAAGTCACCTCGCTGCGCGCGGCCGGCGTGAAGGTGGATGGCAATCTTTTCGTGTCGAACCGCGCGCAAGTTATTCTTCCTTACCATCGCATGATGGAACTGGGATCGGAAAACGCTCCCGGCCGCGTGAAAATTGGGACCACTTCGCGCGGCATCGGTCCAGCTTACGAAGACAAAATGGGACGCCGCGGATTGCGCGTCGCCGACCTGCTCGACACTCCATTACTGCGCACGCACATCGAGAACGCATGCCGGGAGAAAAACACCATTGCGCACGCGCTCTTCAACTCCGAGCCGCTCGATGCCGACAAAATGTTGCGGGAATACGCCGCCGCCGCCGAACAGATGCGGCCCTTTGTCCGCGACACGGCGCTGCTGCTGAACCGCGCTCTGGCTGAGGGTAAGTCGATCGTCTTCGAGGGCGCGCAGGGAACCATGCTCGACATCGATCACGGCACCTATCCGTTCGTGACCTCTTCAAGTTCAACCTCCGGCGGCGCGGCCACCGGCACGGGCGTGCCGCCGACAGCGATTGATACGGTCATCGGTATCACCAAAGCGTATTGCACCCGCGTTGGCAGCGGGCCGTTTCCCAGCGAACTGCTCGACGCCGAAGGCGAAGACCTGCGCAAGCGCGGCAATGAGTTCGGCGCCGTTACCGGCCGTCCCCGCCGCACCGGCTGGCTCGATTTGCCTCTGCTGCGTTACGCTGGCATGATTAACGGCATCTCCTGGCTGGTGGTTACTAAGTTGGATGTGCTCGACCACCTGACGGAGATTCCAGTGTGCGTGAAGTATAAGGTGGATGGTAAGGAAACAGACGAAGTTCCGGCGCAGGCGTGTGGATACGAAAAGATCGAATGCATCTACCGCAACATGCCGGGCTGGGCCAGCCCGACACAGGACATTCGGACGGTGGAGGGATTGCCCAAGGCCGCTCGCGAATACATGGCCTTTATCGAAAAGGAAACCGGCGCGCGGGTAGGAATGATTTCCACGGGCCCGGATCGCGAGCAGACGATTCTGGTGCCGGAATTTATCAGCGCGCTGGGACTTGCGAGCGGTTAGGAAATTGCGAAGGGTATAGCGAGTTCCAGCCCCTAAAAGGGGCATCGCGTTTCGAATGATTTACGGTATGGCTAAAGCGATACCCTGATAAGAATCCTTAACGCAGTAACAGAACGGAGCGACGGATGGTGGTGTTGGCCGTAACCTGGATGGCAAAAATCGGACGCGAGTCCGAAGTGGCCGCAATCTTTGAAAAACTGACAGCCGAATCGCGCAAAGAGCCGGGCTGCCTCATGTATCAGGTGCACAAGCACAAGACCGACCCGCGGCGGTTCTTCATATACGAACAATACAAGGACGATGCCGCCCTGGAGGCGCATCGCGCTGCGCCGCATTTCATGCAATTCGGCAAAAAAGAACTGCCCAAAATCGCCGACCGCACCGAAGGGCATTTGTTCGAGCCGCTGGGGTGAGTGCGGAGTTCTCAGTTCCCGGTTCCCGGTTCTCAGAAAAACCGACCTCAGATCTACCGCAATGGGAACTGCGAACTGAGAACCGGGAACTGCTTTTTACTGCGCCAGTTCGAAACCCGCAAAAAAGAAGCTCAACTCGAAACGGGCGGTTTCATCTGCGTCGGAGCCGTGAATCGCGTTGTGTTCAATGTTGCTGGCCCATTTTTTGCGGATGGTGCCCTCTTCGGCACTGGCCGGGTTGGTCGCGCCCATCAGTTTGCGCAGATCGGCGATGGCGTTTTCCTTTTCCAGGGCCAGCACCACGATCGGTCCGCTAGACATGAATGTGGTCAGCGAGTGGTAAAACGGCCGGCTGGCATGGACGGCATAGAACTGCTCCGCTTGGTGCTGCGAGATTCGCAGCATCTTCATGGCCAGGATGTGAAAGCCGTTCTTCTCGAACTGCTCGATGATGTCTCCGACAGCGTGTTTCTTCACGGCGTCGGGCTTGACGATAGTCAGTGTGCGTTGCAGTGTTTTCATAAGTCAGGTGTCAGGTCTCAGGTGTTAGGTCTCAGGAAAACCGTCCCGCTTACAATGAAAAGAAGTGGACGGGTGAATGCTGAGTTCTCAATGGTCTTAGGTCTTACATTTTGCTCTTACACTTTCACTCCCAGCGCGGCCGCCAGCGTTTCGCCGATGTCGGCCGGCGATTTCGCTACCTTTAGGCCGGCTTTTTCCATGGCGGCAATTTTTTCGGCCGCGGTGCCCTTGCCGCCGGAGATGATCGCGCCGGCGTGGCCCATGCGGCGTCCGGGCGGCGCTGTCTGTCCGGCGATAAATCCGACGACCGGCTTCTTCATATGCATCTTGATGAAATCCGCGGCAGTCTCTTCCGCGTTGCCGCCAATTTCTCCGATCATGACTACAGCCTCGGTCTGCGGATCGCGATTAAACAGATCGAGCGCGTCGACAAAATTCGTGCCGATAATCGGATCCCCGCCAATGCCGATCGCCGTCGATTGCCCGATTCCGCGTTGCGTAAGCTGGTGCACCGCCTCGTAAGTCAGCGTCCCGGAGCGCGACACGATTCCGACATTGCCTTCTTTGTGGATCGACCCCGGCATGATTCCAACCTTGCATTTGCCCGGCGAGATGATGCCGGGGCAGTTCGGCCCGATCAGGCGTGAGCGCCGGTTCTGCAAGAATTCCCACGCGCGCACCATGTCCAGCGTGGGAATGCCCTCGGTGATGCAGACGATGAGTTCGATTTCAGCGTCGGCCGCTTCCATAATCGCGTCGGCCGCAAACGGCGGCGGCACAAAAATGACGGTGGCATTCGCCGCCGTCTTGTCCGCCGCTTCCTGCATGGTATTAAAAATCGGCCAGCCCTCGTGCGTTGTTCCGCCCTTGCCCGGAGTGACGCCGCCCACAATCTGCGTCCCGTACGCCGCGCAGGCCTTGGCGTGGAAGGTGCCTTCGCGGCCGGTCAGGCCTTGCACAATCAACCGAGTTCTCTTATCAACTAAAATTGACATAAGTGCTCACTTGTGTAGACAGCTTGCCGCGTCAACGATTGCAGACATATCTAACCGCAGCCCCCGAAGGGGCGCGGTTGAGGCAGAACTTTCGGCATCGCTAAAGCGATGCCCCGACACAAACCTTCGCAAAGAGTGCTCTTTCTCTCTTGCATGAGACGCGGCAAGCCGCGTCTTTACGCTACGCTCTTGCCGCTGCCACGACCTTGTCGGCCGCATCCTTCATCGTCTCGGCAACCACAAAGTTCAGCCCCGACTCCAGCAATATCTTCTTGCCTTCCAAAACATTGGTGCCTTCCAGCCGCAGCACCACCGGCAGTTGAAGATTCGTCTTCTTCGCCGCCTCCACCACCCCGGCAGCCAGCGTATCCACCCGCAGAATGCCGCCGAAAATATTGATCAGCACGGCGCGCACGCTTTTGTCGCTGAGCAGAATTTCAAACGCGTGCGCGACCTGCTCGGCATTAGCGCCGCCGCCCACATCCAGAAAGTTGGCCGGCATGCCGCCCGCGTATTTGATGATGTCCATGGTGGCCATCGCCAGGCCGGCGCCATTCACCATGCAGCCCACGTTGCCATCGAGCTTGATGTAGTTGAGGTTGTATTTCGACGCTTCAACTTCCAGCGGATCCTCTTCGGTGATGTCGCGCAGTTCGCGTATATCGGCATGGCGAAAGAGAGCGTTATCGTCAAAGGTCAGCTTGGCGTCGAGGGCAAACAGCCGGCCATCCGTACAACTGATAAAAGGATTGATCTCCACCAGCGATGCGTCCGTGTCCAGGAAGGCGCGGTAGAGACGGGTCAAAAACTGCACCGCAGGATTAATCTGCGCCGGCCTCAGCCCCAGCGTAAAGGCGATCTTGCGCGCCTGGAACGGCTCCAGGCCCATGCCCGGATCGATGTATTGCTTCAGGATCGCATCCGGCCGCTCGGCGGCCACTTGCTCAATATCCATGCCGCCCGCAGCCGAGGCCATGAACACCGGCTTGCCCTCGGCGCGATCGACCAGAATGCCGAGATAAAGTTCTTTCTCGATTGGTAACGTCTCTTCGACCAGCAGACGATGTACAATGCGCCCTTCCGATCCGGTCTGATGCGTCACCAGCGTCATGCCCAGAATCTTGCCGACGATTTCGCCCGCCTCCTCCACCGACTTGGCGAGCTTTACTCCGCCGCCTTTGCCGCGTCCGCCGGCGTGGATCTGCGCCTTCACCACCACTCCCGTCGCGCCCGAACTGAACAGATCCCTCGCCACCGCCTCGGCTTCTTCGCGTGTCGTTGCCACCGCGCCGCGCGGCACGGCGACGCCATACTTCTTCAGAATCGCTTTTCCCTGGTACTCATGAATTTTCATAATGACAACAAATGCGTCGTTGGTCGTTAGTCGTTGGCGATCACGAGCCGCGGCAACCGCCGTTGATGGGACACCGGAGAGGACTCTGCTTGCGGCTTCAGACAGCGTGCAGCGAACTCATGATTCTATAGAAGCCGGAATGATTGGCGCAAACCGAGCGGGTCACGAATTGAATCATTGAACCATTGAGTCATTGAATCATTGGGGCCCGACACTTCAATCTGTCAATGAATCAACGATTCAATGACCCGATGTCCTACTTCCCGCCGACCGACTGCAGGCAACGGCCGTAGAGTTCCAGCAATTGAGCGGCGTAGTCCTCGGGCTTGGCGGCTGCTCCCGTGCCCTGAAAGCCGACTCCGGAGCCGGTGGTCTTGCCGTAGCTGGTAGTCATGGCGATGAATTTCATGAGGTCAAGCGCGATGTCTTCGTCGCGGCGGGAACCTATAGGAAGGCCGGCCATTTCCATGATAAGAACTCCTCGTAAAGTTGTGGTCTGCCGGTTTTACCGGCGCTGCCGCGATGATAGCAGAACCAATTAAGGATGGATTGTCAGGAATCTAATGCAGCCGCTCGTACTCCGCCTTCGCTTCCTTGAAGATGGAAACGTCGGGGTCGGCATCTTTCCACAACGCAAAAAAATCCTGATACGCCGCTCTGGCCTTTGCCGCATCTCCGGTTATCACATACGCGCGGCCGAGGCCCAGCTTGGCCAGCGAATGTTCGGGCGTCGGCGGATTGATGCCGCGATGATCGACGATCTTTTGAAATTCCGCGACGGCTTCCGTTCCGCGCTTCGCTTGCAGATATGCCAGGCCTCGAACATAGATGTCGAAGGGCGCCGGGACAGTACCCAGTTCATATGGCGTCGTCGATTGCAGCGCCTCGATCACTTTGTCAGGAGCCTTGCGGTTCAATTCGATTAACGCTCGCACAACCGGAATGTTTACCTGGTGCAGGAGCGTATCGTCGGGAAAACGGCGGCCCAAGTCGTCCATGATGGCTTGGGCGCGGCTCGCATCTCCAGCCATAGCTAGCGCTTCGGCGACTAATTCCATATTGACCCGCTCATGTACCGAGGCCGAGCTCAACGCCGCCAGTTCCTTCGCCTTCGAAGCGTTCCCCACTTCCGCCAGCGCCAGTGCCCAGCCCGCCTGCGTGTCAGCTGTGGTTCCCTTGAAGCCGAGGCGCTCGCTTACCTGCACGGACCTCTGCGTCAATTCTCCGGCCTTTTGCATTTGGCCGTGCGACGCGGCTGCGCCAGTCGCCTCGTTGAGCAGCAGGTATTCGCTGGGTTTTCCCTCCGACCATTTCATTTCGCGTTGCATCCCATCGGCATCGCCGTTCATGAAGGCCAGATCGTACAGCAGTTGGTGGACGAACAGATTGTCCGCTTTTTCGTCGATCGCCCGTTGCAGAACAGACCGCGCCTCTTCCGGTCGGTTCAACGCCAGGTATGCAATCGCCGCGTGCAGGTAGCCATAGGGAGACACCGGCTCCAGGCGGGAAGATTCGTTCGCCAGCGGTATCGCCTTCTCGAACTGGCCGTAGAAAAGGTTGTATTCCAGCGCCAGATTGCCGAAGGCGGTCGAGTCATTCGGATACGCCTTGATCGCCAGCTCAAGCGTTTCTTTTTCTTTCTCGATGTCTCCGATCCCAAAATAATAGTGCGAGAGGATGTAGTATCTTTCGCGCTCGCTCACGCGTTCCCGCAGGTCGAAAGCCTTTCTGGCGAACTCTACCGCGCGATCCTCCTCCCCAACATTGCTGTAAATGGCCGCCAGCCGCGCATAGGCCAGCGCAAAATTCGGATCCAACTCGACCGCGTGCTGGAACAGCGGAATGGATTCGGCCTCACCGCCGCCGTTGCGCATCTCGTCGGCGGCGACATACGCCTTCAACGCTTCCAGCGACGACGTGGTCGCTTCGGTCACCGGCGTGTCGAACTTCTGTATCGATGCCAATGACTCACCCAGCTTTCCGCGCAGGCTTGACGCCGCCTTACCCACTGCCGGGAGCACGGCTTCTTTGCTCGTTGCCGTCACCTGCTCTCGGGCGAGCGAATCTCCGGACGCGCAGTTGGTGGCGTCGAGCGCCACTACGTATTGGCTGCCGAGCGTCGCGATGGAGCCGCTCAGCATGGCCTTGATATGCTCGCGCTCGCAGATTTCGCGGGCTACGCTGCCGGTGACTCTTTCGTCGGCTGAGCGTCCCATGAATTGCAGCGCTTTGCGGATGGTCTGATCGGGCACGACGTTCAGATAGGGCGACTGCTCGAGCTGCACTGCCAGCGCCTGCTTCAGCGTTCCGTCGAACACCGAATCACCCGTAGTGTTGACGAAATCGGCTAGCAGGATGGAATCCTTCTCAGTAAGCGTCTGCGTAGAACGTGATCGCCAGTAAACCCCGGCCGCAATAATCGCCGCCAGAAGAAGCCCACCCCCCACCCAAGCCCACGTAGGGACGCCTGTCCTCGGCTGTCCAGCCGAGTGCAGGTCGGCAGGTTCGTGTGGCCCGGACACTGTCTTACGCGCGGCCGACGACAAGTGAGACACAGCTTGAGCCGAGCCGCTCGAACGTTGCGAAGATGCTGGCGAAGTTGGCGAGGAAGATCGCTGTGAAGAACCAGAGCCCTCGGCTGCCGGCGGTTCTTCCGCCGCAACTCTCCGCCCCGACTCCGTATCCCGCTTCAACCGCTGCAGCTCGGCCCGCATCTCCGACGCATGTTGATAGCGCAGATCCCGATCCTTCTCCAACGCGCGGTTGATGATCCGTTCCAGTTCCGTAGGAACATCGGGATTCAAGCGCAGCGGAGACGTAGGCGCCCGCTCCAGGATCGCATTGAAAATCAGCGCCGAAGTATCGCCTCGAAACGGCAAGGTCCCTGTCGCCATCTCGTAGAGCACCGCTCCAAACGAGAAGAGATCGCTGCGCGAATCCAGCTCTTTGCCCTTGGCCTGTTCGGGAGACATGTAAGCCACCGTGCCCAGCGCCGTCCCCGGACTCGTCAGATGTTGTTCGTCCAAAGTCGCCAGCGTTGCCCCTGCATCGTTCCCGCCCCGCGCGTTCGGCCCCGATACCTTCGCCAGCCCAAAGTCCAGAACCTTGGCGTGTCCGCGCTTGGTCACGAAAATATTCGCCGGTTTGATGTCGCGATGCACGATGCCTTCAGCGTGCGCCGCATCCAGCGCGTCCGCAATTTCGATGCCCAGCGCCAACAATTTATCGGATTCCATTGGACGACCGGCGATGAGGTGCTTCAACGTTATCCCGTCGAGGAATTCCATGGCGATGAATGCCTGCCCCTCGTGCTCGCCAATGTCGTGGATGGTGCAGATGTTGGGATGGTTGAGGGCGGAAGCAGCCTGCGCCTCCCGCTGGAACCGGGCCAGCGATTGTGGGTCTCTGGAGACCTCTTCGGGAAGGAACTTCAGGGCGACAAAGCGGCGCAGGCGCGTGTCTTCCGCCTTGTAAACCACGCCCATCCCGCCACCACCCAGCTTTTCGACGATGCGGTAGTGTGAGATGGTTTGGCCGATCATTATAGTTTGCCCCAGAGTTAGCGCCCGGTGTCAGCGCCTCATCTTACGGGGCTGAAATACGCAAGTCAATAAAACGAAACACGCGGCGGCGGTTTGAGGAAGCCTCCCGCTGCCGATTCTGCGACCCGTGAGTGGAGCGACAAATGCCAACCTGAGCGCCCTAGCCCACCTCCACCAATCCGTAACTGGCCGCCCAGCGCGACCGCATTTCCCGAAGCGCCCGCTCGATCTCTCCTTTTGATATTTCCGGATTCGGCCCGGAGACGACAAACGCAGCTTCGCGTTTAGCCGCCTCCAGCAATTGGCGATCGCGAATGATATTCGCCACGCGGAAGCTGGGAATGCCCGCCTGCTTCGTCCCGAAAAACTCACCGGGACCGCGCAATTCCAGATCGAGTTCGGCGATCTGGAACCCGTCGTTCGAGCGCACCATGGCGTCGAGACGGCGTTCGCCTTCTTCGGAAACCTTGCCTTCGCGCATCAGCACGCAGTAGGATTTCGCCGCGCCGCGGCCGATGCGTCCGCGCAACTGATGAAGCTGCGCTAATCCGAAGCGGTCGGCGTGCTCGATCACCATTACGGTCGCGTTGGAGACGTCGACGCCGACTTCGATCACCGTGGTCGCGACTAGAATTTCTATCTTGCCTTGCTGGAATTCGCGCATCACATCTTCTTTTTTGTGGGCGTCGAGACGGCCATGGAGCAATCCGACATGAAGGTCGGGAAAAATCTTTTCGCGCAACTGCCGGTGCATCTGCTCGGCGGCTTTCAGTTCGCGCTCTTCATTTTCCTCGATCACCGGATAGACAACGTAGGCCTGATGTCCGGCGGCGATCTGCTTAAGGACGAAGTCCCACACTTCCGGCGCACGCTCGGCGGGCACGGAGCGGGTAACGACCGGCGTGCGTCCCGGCGGAAGTTCGTCGAGCACCGAAACGTCTAGGTCGCCGTAGAGAGTTAGGGCCAGCGTGCGCGGGATGGGCGTAGCTGTCATTACCAGCACGTCGGGCTCGGGCGTTTTCGATGCGTCATCCGCTTTCTTCATAAGCTTCAGCCGTTGCATCACACCGAAGCGGTGCTGCTCGTCGACGACGACAAGGCCGAGATTTTCGAATTCCACGCGATCCTGAATCAGGGCGTGGGTTCCGATGACGAGTTGCGCGTTCCCTTGCGCGATGTGGCGCCGTACTTCGCGTTTCCGGTCCTGTTCGAGGGAGCCGGTCAGCAGAACGATGCGGTATCCGGCCCGTTCGAGAATCTGGCGGGCGGAAAAATAATGTTGCTGCGCCAGAATTTCAGTCGGCGCCATCAACGCGACCTGGTAGCCGTTTTCAATGGCGATGATCGCCGCCTGAAAGGCCACGATCGTTTTGCCCGATCCGACATCGCCCTGCAGCAAACGCCGCATGGGGCTTGGCGTTTGCATGTCGGTCGCGATTTCTTTCAGCACCCACTTCTGCGCGGCGGTCGGATGAAACGGCAATATCTTCTTGATCGCCGAACGAACTCCTTCGTTAAGCGAAAAGGCGATTCCGGTTTGCGCCTTCTGCTCGCGGCGCTTCAGTTCCAGCCCCAGCTCGATGAAAAACAGTTCATCGAAGATCATTCTTATGTGGGCTGGCGTGCGCGACGATTGCAGGTCGGCAAAACTCTCGCCCGCGTCGGGCCAATGCACCTTCCATAACGCTTCGCGCGGAGACACCAGGCTAAGATGAGCGCGCACCGCCGCCGGAATGGGGTCGGGAAGATCGGGATTCAGATTCTCGAGCGCCCAACGGATAATGCGCCGAAACCAGCGCGGCGTCAGTTTGCCCTGTCCGGTCGATTCATAAATCGGAACAATCCGCCCAATCTCGAGCGAAGAGGCCGCTTTTTTCTCAGCCTCGTCCGCACCGCCTTCTTCGTTAATGTCGCCAAGAATCTCAACTTGCGGCTGCACTATCTGCAATTGCCCGTCGCGGTCTTCCTCGACCTTGCCGTAGAGCGCCACCATTTGTCCGGCCTGGAAGCGGTCCTGCAGATAGGCGGCGTTGAACCATATACACTTCAATCGGGTGCGTCCCTGGCCAACTGTGAGTTGGAAGATGGGCATGCGGCGGGTGCGAAACAGCCCTGAGTTGCGGACTTCGGCGATCACCGTCGCCATCTCTCCGGCGCGAAGTTCGGCCACCGACCGCGGGTTGAGCCGGTCTTCGTAGCGAAAAGGCAGGTAGTGCAGCAGGTCGTCGACGGTCGCAAGGCCCTTGGCGGCAAGCACCTCGGCCAGCCGCGGGCCAATGCCTTTCACATACTGCACTGGAGTGGAGGGTTCCAGCATCTCAAAGGATGTTAGCAGGAGCGGACGCTTGGACAGGACTTCCACTGGCAGCAAGACGATGAAGAATTTTCTCGACGCGCTCGTGGCCGTGCTCGCGGGCAACGCGATTTATTATTTGCTTATGCCGCATCTGCCCGTGGTCGCCAGGCATAAGCTTTTCAAGGAAGATTGGGGACTGCTAGTCGATTTCGCGGTCTGCACAGTGATCTTTGCGGCCGTGAAATATGCGCGGCGGGATGAAGCATGAAGTATGAAGGATGACTGTCGTAAACTCGTTCGCAATATGTTTATGCCGATCCCATGCTGAAGCCGCGCGCATCAATCGCCCAGATGAGTCCGTACCAGTCGCCCATCGTGAGTCGCGCCGGGCTGAGCCTCGATCTCAACGAGAGCATGGCCGGATGCTCGCCGCGAGTGCTGGCGCGGCTGCGCTCGCTCTCCGCGGCGCACGTGTCACTGTATCCCGAGCGCGAGGTGGGGGAGCGGCTGGTCGCGAATTTTCTGGGCATTGCGCCGGAGCAGGTCTTGCTCACCAATGGGATGGACGAGGCGCTGTCGCTGCTGTTCACGATGTATCTGAGCGAAGGCGATGAGCTGCTGTTAGCCGACCCCACGTTCGTGATGTATCCGATGCTGGGCCACGCGGTGGGCGCGCAGGTAGTGCGATTGCGGCCGGGGGAAGACTTGGCGCTTCCCGTTGCCGACTTTCTGGCTCGCGTTTCGCCGCGTACCCGAGTGATCGCCATCGCGAATCCTAACAATCCCACTGGCTTGGCGGCGGCGCATGCGGACTTGCTGAAGATTGCAGAAGCGGCGCCCGATGCGGCGGTGCTGATCGACGAAGCCTACTTTGATTTTTACGATGAGAAGTTCTGCGGCGAGACGCTAGTCCCCGACCTGGAGCGCCATCCGAACCTGTTCGTCGCCCGCACGTTTTCCAAAGCCTATGGACTTGCCGGCCTGCGTCTGGGAGTACTGACCGGTGCGGCCGAGCAGATCGGCTACCTGCGGCGGTTTTGTGTGCCCTTCAATGTGAATTCCGCAGCGCTGGCTTGCCTAGAGGAAGCGCTGGTCGACCAGGAGTTCGTCCGGGCACACGTGGCACAGGTTAAAAGGGGGCGCGAGCAACTCGCACAACTGTTCAACGAACTGGGCCTGCGTTTCTGGCCAAGCCAAACGAACTTCGTTTTAGTGCGAGTCGGCGCGAAAGCGAAAACATTCGTGGAGTCGATGCGGCGGCGTGGCATTCTGGTCCGCGATTCCTCGGCCCAACCCGGCTGCGAGGGATGCGTCCGGATCACCGTAGGAACGCCCGTTCAGACGGATGGAGTGTTGCAGGCCGTTCGTGAGGCGATCGCAGAACTCAGCGGCTCTTGATGGTGGAGAGCCGGCGCTCCACCGGCCCCAAGCATGCAACGGAAGCCGGAATCAGGCAACATATCGGCATGACCACAATCCTGCTCCTGACCCTCTCCAACATTTTCATGACCTTCGCCTGGTACGGCCATCTGAAGTATCGGCACGCACCGCTGTTCAAAGTCATCGTCATAAGCTGGCTCATCGCGTTTGCGGAGTATTGCTTTCAGGTGCCCGCTAACCGCATCGGCTCGTACGAGTTCACCACGGCGCAGTTGAAGACCATCCAGGAAGTCATCACCTTGACTGTGTTTTCGATCTTCTCCGTCCTATACCTTCGCGAACCGCTGAAGTGGAATTACTTCGTGGGTTTCGCCATGATGATCGGCGCGGTCGCGGTCATTTTCAAGAAATGGTGAGGCGAGCAGCCAGGAAAGGATTTATCCCTTCCGTGTGAGGTGCGGCATCACGCCCGCCCCGCGAACTCCCGCGTCTCCGTCGACACCTTAACTTTTTCGCCTTCCTTGATGAACAGCGGGACCCGAATCTCGATGCCCGTCTCCAGCTTCGCTGTTTTGGTTACGCTACCGCTGGCCGTGTCGCCACGGGAGCCCGGTTCGGTATAGGTAATCTTTAATTCCACATGAGGGGGCAGTTGCAGCCCGATTGGGTTTCCGTTGAATTTATGCATCTGGATAACGGCTCCTTCCACGAGAAAGTCCAGCGCATCCCCCATCATTTCGCCCGAAAGCGTCAACGTCTCGAAACTCTCCTGGTCCATGAAGTGAAAACCGGTTCCGTCGTTGTACAGATAGGATGCTGGAACCGTTTGCAGGTCCGGCTCTTTAAACCTCTCGCCCGCCTTGAAGGTCTTGTCAAAGACCGAGCGCGTGAGCAGGTTCCGCATCTTCAAGCGAACGAGCGTTTGGCCGCCCCTGGCCGTTGGCGTGGAAACCTCCGCTTCCAGGCACACGAAGGGTGTATTTTCAAATTCGAAAAACATTTTGCGCTTTACGTCGATAGCATCGATCAGTGCGGCCATAATTTCCTCAGCGTATCATAGAGAGTTTTGCTGCCAAGAGGCCGATAGCATGCTCATCTTCCGCAAACCTCTCCCCAACGTCGAGCATCCTGAAATGCCGGCCGATGTCGTCATTGTCGGCGGCGGACCCGCGGGCATGGCCTGTGCGCTGCGGCTTTCGCAGTTGATTGACGACCACAATAATAAAGACGACAACGTGCGCCATCCCGAGCGCCAGCTCAGCAAGGAAAATATCTACGTACTCGAAAAAGCGCGCGAAGCCGGACAGCACTGTCTTTCCGGAGCGCTTCTCGATCCGCGCTCCATGAAAGAACTGCTGCCGGGATTCGAAAACGAGGCTCCGCTCGATGCCGTGGTGCACAAGGAATCCGTTCATTTCCTGACGCGCACCGGCCATTACCGGCTTCCCGTCACGCCTCCGCCGCTGCGCGATCACGGCAACTATGTCATCTCCATCAATCGGTTCGTGAAGTGGATGGCAAGCAAAGTGGAAGAAGCGGGCATCACGATTTTTACCGGCTTTGCCGGATCGGAGTTGCTGTACGACGGCGATCGCGTCATCGGCGTGCGCACCGACGATAAGGGCGTCGACAAACAGAACCAACCAAAATCGAATTTCGAGCCCGGCTACGACATAAAGGCCAAGGTCGTCGTGCTCGCCGAGGGCACCCGCGGATCGCTCACCAAGCAACTCGTCGAGAAGTTCGACCTGATGAAAGACCGCAACGCGCAAACGTATGGAGTAGGAGTCAAGGAACTGTGGGAAGTCCCGGCGGGCCGCATCGAAGCAGGCGAGGTTATCTACACCATGGGTTATCCGCTGACCACGAAAGAATACGGCGGCGCGTGGATATACGGCTCGCAAACTCCGGGATCAAAAGACAGCATCGTTTCGCTCGGCTTCGTTACCGGGCTCGATTATCGCGACCCACGGCTCGATCCGCAGCATGTGTTGCAGACTTTCAAGCAACATCCTTTCGTCGCCAAGTTACTCGCCGGCGGCAAGATGATTCGCTATGGCGCAAAGTCGCTTCCCTATGGTGGATGGTGGTCGCTGCCATCGCTCGGCGGCGACGGATGGATGATCATTGGCGACTCCGCCGGCTTCCTGAATTCCGCGCGCCTGAAAGGCATTCATCTGGCCATCAAAAGTGGCATGTTGGCGGCTGAGACCGCATTCGAAGCGCTGGTGAATTCCGACTTGTCGTCGGCAGCGTCGGCGGGAATTCTTGCCAAGTTTCAGGGCCGTGTCGAAGGCAGCTGGATTCACGATGAGATGTGGCGGGTACGCAACTTCCACCAGGGATTCAAGAATGGCATGGTCGCTGGCATATTCAACTCCGCGCTCCAGGAGATTTTCAACGGCGGCCCGCGCAACCGCGCGCCCTCTCATGCCGGCTACGAAAACATGGAGCCAGTCGCCGATCTGGCCTCCGACGGCGGTCCCGAAGCGGACCTGCTCGGCCCCGCCAAAGGCGATGGCAAGCTAACCTTCGACAAGCTCACCGATCTCTATCATTCCGGCACCAAGCACGAAGAGGATCAGCCGGCGCATTTGCTGATTCAAGATACCAACATCTGTAATGACCGTTGCGTGAAGGAGTTCGCCAGCCCCTGCCAGAACTTCTGCCCTGCCAACGTCTACGAGATGGTGGACGACTCGGCCGCGCCCCACGGCAAGCGCATCAGCCTGAATCCCGCCAACTGCGTGCACTGCAAGACCTGCGACATTCAGGACCCTTACCAGATCATTACCTGGGTTCCGCCCGAAGGAGGCGGCGGCCCGAATTACGACGGAATGTGAAGCTGAAAGGCCCGTAGCCAAAGGCTAAAAGCAAACACTGGTTCCCCTCCCCAACCGGGTATATACTGCTCCCGATACTTTTACGGTAGTTCGGCTAAGACCGGGCACGGAGCGTTTCCTCTTCATACAGCTCCGTGAATAGAACGCTGGCACAGGGATTTAATATATTTCGCCCTGAACGACCGGCGGGGGTGGGAATCGCGTGCGCGATACCTTCCCGAGAGAGGTACTAATCGTGGACGTCGTACTTATACGCTTTCTGTTTGTCGTCATCGTCGGTGTTATCTGCTTTTTCATCCGCCCGTTTAGCCTGCCTCCCAACTATGCTGCCGCTGTCGGTTTGTTGATCGGCGCCGGCATCGTCGTGTTCGAGTGGAGGCTGCGCGTAATGAGCCTGAAGCGCCTGATTGGAGCGGCCGTCGGCAGCGTCCTCGGCATCATTGGCGCTTACCTTTTTGCGGTTGTCATTCGCAACAGCATCCCCGCGAGTCCTACCCAAAGCTTCCTGCAGATCATGGTCATGCTGATCATGGCCTACGTGGGATTGGCGGTCGGGGCCAACAAAGGCGACCTGCTCAATCTGGCGGCGCTGGGCGGGATCTTTGGCGGCGAGAAAACGGGAAAGAAGAGCTACAAGATCCTCGACACCAGCGTCATTATCGACGGCCGCATCGCCGACATCGCCGAGACCGGTTTCCTCGACGGACTGATCGTGATCCCGCAGTTCGTGCTTCGCGAACTGCAACTGGTGGCGGATTCCGCCGACTCGCTTAAACGCAATCGCGGACGGCGCGGCCTCGACATCCTGCAGCGTCTGCAAAAAACCGCTTCCGTCCAGATTCAGATCGTGGAAGACGACTTCCCCAGCGTCCGCGAAGTCGATATGAAGCTCATCGAACTGGCCAAGCTGTATGAAGGCAAGATCCTCACCAACGACTTCAATCTCAACAAAGTCGCCCAGTTGCAGGGCGTGGCCGTGCTCAACATCAACGAATTGGCCAACTCGCTCAAGCCCATTGTTCTGCCCGGCGAAATCATGCGGGTATTTATCCTGAAAGAAGGCAAAGAATATAACCAGGGCGTAGCTTATCTCGATGACGGCACCATGGTGGTCGTGGATAATGCGCGCAAGATGATCGGCAAAACGATTGACATCTCGGTAACCTCAGTCTTGCAGACCACTGCCGGCAAGATGATCTTCGGCAAGTGGGATGAACGCGCGACGGGCCGCCACGACTCCAAGGCAGCATTGCCTTCGCCGCTGATTGTGCCTCCGGCGACCGTTCCTCCGGCAACAGGAACCAGCGGGTCCGGCTCCGACCCGGGGAAAAAGGCGGCCGCGCCGGCGGGGGCCGATCGGGCACTCGACTAGTTCATTCCGTGCATCACCTAGGCAGCGGAGGCGGGGCTTTCGCCGTCTGCGGCAAGAGACGCGGCAAGCCTCGTCTTTACGGAATCACCTCACTTAGCAGGCGTTCGACCCGATCCTGACTCCTGTACTATACTGATCGCCCCTATGAAGGTTTTTGTCATTGTTCCGGCGGCCGGACTGGGCACGCGTATGGCTCCGCCCTCAGCCGCGAAACTCAAAAAAAAAGCGCACACCAAACAGTTCAAGGAACTGGGCGGCGTACCCATTCTGGTCCGCACGCTGCGGAAGTTCGCAGCCACGCCTGCCGTTTGCGAAATCATCGTCGCGCTGCGAAAGGACGAAATTGCCGGGTTTCGCACCCAGATCGAAAAGCAATATCCCGAAATCCTGAGCAAGCGTCTGCAGATGGTCGAAGGCGGCGAGCATCGCCAGGACTCTGTGGCCAACGCGCTGGCCCGCACCGCGGCCGATCCCGAGGACGTCGTCTTGGTGCATGATGCGGTTCGCCCCCTGGTTAGTCCCGAAATCATTGCCGATGTGATCGCGGCGGCGCACCTCCACGGAGCCGCCATCGCGGGTTGGCCTGCCGTGGACACGGTGAAGCAGGTGGAGAGAACCGCGGACGGCGCTCTCATCAAAGCGACGATACCGCGAGCCGGCATCGTGATGGCGCAAACTCCGCAGGGGTTTCGTTACGACATTCTGAAGAAGGCTTTTGAGGATGCGGTCGCCGACGGCTTCCTGGGCACCGACGAGGCTTCTCTGATCGAGCGCGCCGGGCTACCGGTGGTGGTCGTAATGGGCTCGCCGCGCAACATTAAAATCACTACGCCGGCAGACATGGAACTGGCAGAGTTCTATCTGAAAACTGAGACCTAGTAGTCGGCGCGAAGTTTGGTGCCGCCATAGCCCCTAAAGGGGGCGTTTGATTTTCCGACTTACGACATCGCTAAAGCGATGCCCTGATACGAAACAAAAACTTAGGGCATGGCTGAGGCGTGAAGCGAAACAAGTGAAGACCGCGACTGGGATTAAATCTTGAAACCTGAAATGCGCATCGGCTACGGTTGGGACTCGCACGAATTCAAGAGCGGCATTCCGCTCAAAATCGGCGGCGTGACGCTGCCGCACGACCGTGGTCTCGGAGGCCATTCCGACGGCGACGTTCTGCTGCACGCCATCACTGACGCGCTGCTCGGCGCCATCGCCGGCCCCGACATAGGAGCGCTGTTTCCGCCGTCCGACCCGCAGTGGAAAAATGCCGACTCCGCTGTCTTTCTGCGTGAGGCATTGCAGCGTGTCAAGACCGCGGGTTACGAACTCGTGAATCTGGATTCCACGCTAATCCTGTCCGCTCCAAAAATCGGCCCGCACGCGAGTGAGATTCGCCAACAAGTTGCCAAGCTGTGCGGAATTACTGCAGATTGTATCGGCATCAAAGCAAAAACGCCCGAAGGCCTGGGCACCGAAAACGCCGCGATTGCGAATGTGGCCGTGCTGCTGAAACGCGCGGGCTCGAATTAGTGTCTCTACGCGTGTTGGCTGACGGAAAGCACGTTCCCGTCGGGGTCCTTGAACCACGCAACTTTATCGCCGCCGGGCGCGATCCAGATTCCCGCTTCCTTATCCTCCACCCACGGATATTTCTCAAACGCGACCCCGCGCTGCTGCAGCCAGGCCACGACCTCCTCGATGTTGGTGACTTCCCAGCCGAGCACGGTGTATGCCGGGGCGGTGAAATCCTGGGCCTTGGCAATCCGGATCATGGTCTCACCCGCGCGCATGACCAAGGCGAACGTGTCTTCGCCGACGAATTCAAGCCCCAGCTTGCCTTCATAGAAGCTTCGTGCCTTGGCGGAATCTGTCGTAGGAACAAAAGCAATGATCTTGCTGGAAGCGAGCATTTGCGGTCCTTATGTTAGTTATTAGTGTCCCGCCGGCGCGTCATCCACAATCGTCTGCACTAACTCATCAATCGCGTCCGTAACTCGCTTAGCCGGAAGATTGAAGTTATTGGTGAGGATAGAGAAGACGATCGCTTGTCCGGCATCGGTGGTGGCGTATCCCGAGAGCGCCTTCACGCCTCCGAGCGAGCCGGTCTTGGCCATGATGCGGCCGTGCAGGCGGGGAGAGGTGAGGCGATCGGTGAGTGAGCCGTCCACGCCCGCGACCGGGAAGGTCGTCTTATAGTCCGCTCCCCAGGGCTGCGTCGAGCAATAGCGCAGTAACTGGACAATGGCGTGAGGAGTTACTAAGTCCTGGCGCGAAAGTCCTGAGCCATCGTAGAAAGCGTATTGGTCGCTCGAGATACCGGCTTGAGTCAGGAATCCGCGGAGAACTTCGAGGCCGCCTTCAATAGTTCCGGCGTTGCCGCGCTCGCGTCCCATTAGGCGCAGCAGAATCTCAGCATGCAGGTTCTGGCTGATTTTATTGGTTACGCGGATATCTTGTAACAGCGGCTTCGATTCATAGCTGGCGAGCGTGATGGACTGATTCGGCGGACGCCGGTCATCGTCGCCTCCGCGCGACGGCGCTAGGGCGGTCACGCTGAAAGTGGAAAGGGACGCGAGTTCGGTGTGGCGGGTGCGCTGGTGCCCGTAGATTACGATGCCACGTTCTTCGAGTAACTGACGGAAGAGCCCGGCGGCAAACTCGGCCGGATCTTCGATGGCCAGAGCCTCGTTGGCGCCAGCGTCATCCAGCGGCATGTTGCCCCAAAGGGTGAGCACCGTGGAACCCGGCTCGCGGTTGATGGAGAGTTTGCGCCCGGTGCCGGCGGGTGTGGTGATGATGCGGTTGTCGAGGCGGTAGTAATCCGCGAAGGGCTTGACGCTGACGAAGGCTTTTTCGCCGGGACGATCGGCGGGCATTATGTTGACGAACACTACATTGTCATTGATGGTGAGCGCGGAAACGGGAGCGCCGTCGGCCCAGACCAGATCGTCCTGGCTCCAACCCTCGCCGTAGCGCTCGAAGGCGAAGTAGGAATCGTCAGCCACAATGTCGCCATCGATAAATTTCACGCCTTTTTTCACGAGCGCGTCGGCGAGCGCTTCGAGGGCTTGAATCGGATCGTCATTGCGCTGGGTCTTGAGATCGTAGGGGAGTTCACGCCCGGAGAGATTGGGATCACCGTGGCCGACCAGCACGAGGTCGCCGTTGAGACGGCCGTAGCGGTCAAGAGTGCCGGTGGTTTCTACCGTGGTGCGAAACTTGTAATCGGGGCCGATCAGGGCAAGCGTCGCGGCGGTGGTGAAGAGCTTGGTGTTCGATGCGGGCGTAAAGAGCTTGTCGGCGTTCTGGGAGTACAACGTCTGGCCCGTTGCCAGAGATACGACTTCGATCCCCCAGAAGCCGCGGGCGAGATCGGGCGCGCTGAGCACGCCCGCAATGCGATCCGGTAATGGCCGATCAGGTGACGGTTTGACGGGTGCGGCCAGCAGCGGTGCCGCCAGCAAAACGACCATGGAAAGCACACGCGCAAATGATCGCCGGCGAGGCATGCAGTGGATTGTAACACCCGCGAAAAACGCACTCGTTCTAGAATAACGGCAACATGCGGGCGATTTTTCAGTGGAACGTGGGCTCACGCGTCCTGGAGTTGGGACGGCGCACTTTAATCATGGGCGTCGTGAATGTAACTCCCGACTCGTTTTCCGATGGAGGACTCTACATCGACGCCGAGAAGGCCGTCGTCCATGCCGAGCAGTTATTGGACCAAGGCGCGGCCATCATCGACATAGGTGGCGAATCGACGCGGCCCGGAGCGGCGGAAATTGTCTCCGAAGAAGAAGAGCGCAGGCGGGTGCTGCCGGTGATCCGAGATTTGAAGCGGCGACGGCCGGCGGCAGTGCTAAGCGTGGATACGTGGAAGGCAAGCGTCGCGCGGGCGGCGGTAGAACTCGGAGCGGAGGTGGTCAACGATGTGAGTGGGTTCCGATGGGATCCGAAGATGGCGAAAGCGCTGGCGGAACTCAAAGTGGGAGCCGTGCTGATGCACGCGCGCGGCCGTCCCGAGGAATGGAAGTCGTTGCCGCCGATTGGCGATCCGGTTCTGGCCGTGAAGCGGGACTTGCGGCAGTGGGCCGAGACGGCGACCTTGGCCGGCATCAAGCGCGATCACCTGGTGCTCGATCCGGGGTTCGGATTCGGAAAGCGTTTCGAGGAAAACTATCCGCTGCTGGCGCACTTCGGCGAGTTGCAGCAAATGGGATTTCCGCTGCTGGCAGGGGTTTCGCGGAAGTCATTTGTAGGGCGAATGCTGGCAAGCGATGGCAAGGATGCCGAGGTGGGGGAGCGAATCTACGGCACGCTGGCGGCGGAGTCGATTTTGATTCTGAAGGGCGCGCACATTCTTCGCACCCATGATGTGCGGATTGCTGTAGAGGCTGCGCGAGTGGCAGATGCAATTGTGGCAAACGGGGGATGAAGCGCGAGCCAACCGTCTTAGTGATCCGCAGTAAACCTTTTAGAATTAACAATTTGAACATTCTTGTCGTCGCACCCAGAATTATGTTGCGGTACGATACATCGTACGATATATTGCTAGACATGTTTAGACAACACTATTTCGAAGACTTCTCAACCTCAACGCGTTTCGATTGCTTTGGCCGCGAACACGGCCGTCATCACGGGCAGCGCCGTGGATTCCGCCGTGGTGGTCCGGGCTTTATGGGCGACTTTGCCGGCAGCGACTTTCCTGGTGGACGCAAACTGGACGCAATCGACATTCAACTAGTCATCCTGGCACTGCTGGCCGAGCATCCAGCGCACGGGTATGAACTGATCAAGACACTCGAAGAACGTTCGGGCGGATTCTATACGCCGAGTCCGGGTGTGATTTATCCGGCTTTGACCTATCTCAATGAAATCGGACACGCCAGCGTGGAACAGCAGGGAACGCGGAAGTTGTACAGCATTACCGCCGAAGGCAAAACACATCTCGAGGCCAATCGAGCGAATGCCGAGGCGATTCTCGGTGCGCTGGCGCGCATTGGCGGACGCATGGAACAGGTGCGCGAGGCATTTGCCGGCGTGGGTGATTCCGACGGAGGCGCTTCCGATGAAGTGCATCGGGCGCGTCATGCGCTAAAGCATGCGATCCGCAGCAAACACGGGTGCGACCCGGAGGAAGCGAAGCGGATTGCCAAGATTCTGGATCGGGCGGCAGCGGAAATATCGGGAAAGTAGCGGCTGTCGCCTTCATAAATCAAACTGCGAAAAACAGAAAAAGGAGATTGATGCAAAATACTTTGACGCAGAAGGGCCGGTTGGATGAAACCTTCAAGAGTGTGATTCAAGATGGCCGCGTGCGCGCCGTGGTCGAGCGACTGGAAGCTGAACGGCGGCGGCCACGAAGCGGTAGTCCGAAGGACAATGATCAGAGCCGGGATCCGTTCGACTATGCAGACCGCGGATTTTCCATTCATCCGGATCAGGGGGACTTGATTTATCTCTTGTGCCGCGGAATGCGCGCAACGCGGGTGGTCGAATTTGCGACTTCGGTCGGAATGTCGACACTTTATTTTGCCGCCGCCATGCGCGATAACGGCGGCGGACGAGTGATCGGATCGGAACTGGTGCCGGCCAAGGTTGCGACCGCGCGGCGCAACCTCGCAGATGCGGGGCTGGCGAATTACGCCGAAATTCGCGAGGGCGACGCGCGCCAGACATTGCGCGATCTCGGTGGTCAAATAGATTTCGCTTTGATCGACGGATGGCCGAGCGATGAAGAACCTTCGCTGGCGCGCGAGGTGATTGAGATCGTAGCTCCGCAACTGCGCGTTGGAGGCTACGTGATGAATGACAATGCCGAGCCCGATTTTCTGGAGTTTATCCGTGATCCGGGCAACGGGTTTATTTCGATCACGCTCCCGTTAAAGAGTGGAACGGAACTTTCGGTCAAGGTGGCATGACCTGGAGCAGGCGGGTGCTGCCGTCCGTCAGGCGCGGGCGGCTTCAGCCTGGGGGATGGCGGTCTTAAGGGCGGGGAGGCGGATTTCAAATGCGGCTCCGCCTTCGGGGCGGTTGAAGCAGGTGATTTGCCCCTTGTGATCCTGAATTACGCCATAAGTCGCGCTAAGTCCGAGGCCAGTGCCTTTGCCCACCGGCTTGGTGGTATAGAAAGGATCGAAAACACGTTCGGGATCGCGCAGGCCCGGTCCGGAGTCGGCGAACTGGACGACCATTTCGTTCTCTTCGCGCCAGATCGCGACCTGCAGTCGCCCGCCGCCAACTTCCTGCAATGCGTCCACCGCATTCTCGATGATCTGTAGAAACGCCTGCAAGAGCTGGTTGGCGTTGCCCAAGACGCGAGGCAGAGGGAGGTTGTCATTGCTTTCCACGGTCAGGCTGATCCTTTTGTTTTCGAGTTTGAAGCCTTCCATCTGAACCGCGCGCTGCAAAAGAGGCTTCAGTTCGAGAGGACTTTTCTCTCCCGGAGTTTGCTGGGAGAAGCTGAGCAGATCGCTGACCAGTTCACGAGTGCGCCGCGCCTGCTTGCCGATTTTCTGCGCATTCGAGAGCTGCTCACGACTCAGGTTGCTGCTGGCGGCCATCCGTTCGGAACTGCTCAGGATGGCCGAGAGCGGGTACTCAAGTTCCCCGGCGGCGAGCGCGACCAGTTCTCCCAGCGAAGCGAGCTTGGCTTGCTGGATGACTCTTCCCTGCAGGCGCTGGAGGTTATCGAAGCTCCGGCGCGAACGCTTGAGCAACTGTAGAAGCCTCCGATCCAGCAGGTGTTGTTTGAGAAAAACGCCAAAGGCCAGAAGAGCGACGCCGCCCATGGTCACGGCAAAACGGACGTGGCGAAGAGAGGGCGGCTCGTTGCTCATGAACAGCGCCCAATATCCCATGACGGGCAGAGACAGCAGAGCGAGCTTCGCCAGATGAGGGGCAAGCGGGCGGCTGGCCCGCGTGTCCGCAGGCATCATCTCGATTTCGCCCAGGCAATGCCGTCCGGAGATGGCAACCCAGAGGAAGGCCAGCGCGGCGGCGAGTATTGGAAGATCGTAAATCCCGCCGCTCTTGTAGATGCCGCGCGCGATGGCGGCGTTGATGGCTTCCGAAGCGAATGTGTAGAGAACGCTGGCGGCAAAAATGTTGCGATAGAGTATGCGCCACGATCCCGCGCTGGAGAAGAATGCCGAGGCGGATACGGCGATCAAGATCACGCCTTCGACCAGATACAGAAGGTCCCAGCGCGGGCCGTATGCCGCGACATTGACGACGATGAATTCCTCGGGAAAAACGAAGAAAGCATAGACCACGATCCACCACACGAGAAGGATGAGGACATTCAGCGCGCTCGGCAACATCCCCTCGCGCTCATCGGACTGATGGGGTCGTATGGCCACCGCCGCCATGATCGGGACCACGTGGAGAAACAATACGACATCCCCGGGGAAGGGATCGGGCAGCGGCTTGCGTACCACGACTTCAAACCACACCCAGCATGCCGCGCTGAAACACCACATGCCCATCGCCGTGGTCATCAGGCTCCAAAACAAGCGTGTATGCCCACGGCTATCGAAGGTGTTTCTGGCGGAGACAATGAAAGCAGCCGTAACCACGAGCAGCGGCACCAGGTCCCCCATGGCCACGCGAAAAAAAGGGCTGGGGAACACTGCCGGAGCCAGAGCAAAGGCCAGCAATAAGCCGACTCCGCAGAAGAGCGCCGAATTGCGGTTCCGAGACACTACGTTGCATCATATGACGTTCGCCGCGAGATGTTTAGATGACGGGCTGGTTACCGGTGGTTACTGAGGTAATGTTCGGGGTGCGACTGGAACGACCGATTGCACCCGAGGGACAGGGTTGTGCGTTGTCATCAGTTTGGGTTGTCATCAGTTCGCGTTGTCATCCTGAGCGAAGCGAAGGACCTATGCATTTGTCCGGCGGATAGAGATGCCGGTCGTACCATCCTTCGCTCAGGTTGCTCCACGTAGGATTCAGCGAGACGATCAGCTGGGTCTTCTTGATTCGAAGCCAACCGCAGTAGTGCCGGTGGTCGCGGGAATGCATAGGTCCTTCGCTTCCCTCAAGATGACAACACTTAGAGTGTGCTCTGCGAAAAACGTGGAGTGAGCCAGGTACAGGAAATTGTGACGATTCGTGCTTGAGCTTCCTGCAACTTGTCATCCACTCGCTTAGTTCTTCTTCGACTTTCCCTTGGCGTCGTTGCTCGGTGGCGTCTCGCCCAGAAAGTGCTGTACTTTGGCCACGACGGTGAACTGTTTGCCGGCGCGCGCAACAGTCAGCTTGCGCTCCTGCCCCGGAGAACCTTGGAGCAGAGACCAGACTTGTCCAAGAGTAAAGTCGGCAACGGGATTGTCATTGACGGCAACGAGATGATCGCCGGCTTGAACGCCAGCCACCGAGGGTTGGCCGTCGAAATCGGCGACGCCGGCGATGGTGAATCCGCTGTCGTCTTCCGGGCGAAGGATGAGGCCGACGACGTCGAAGTCGGGGAGCTTGACGGTGCGGGCGATTTCAAAATAGACGGTGTAGTGGGCATAGTCGAGACCGACCCGGTAATTCAGCAACGCCTCAGAGCTGAGCAGACCTGCGGCGCTGGATTCGGGATGCGCTTCGAAGCGGCTTATCGCATTCTTGGGAGGCTCGGTCACCGCCACATCCGTAAGGAAGAGTGGACCATATTGCACGCGGTCCACGCGCATCAGCTTCCACGTTGTTTCGTTGCCCATTTCTCCCCTGTTAAATGGGCCGACGGCTCCCGTCATGTGCGGCCAGTCGGGGTGGGCGCTCGAGAGCTTGTCGAATAATTCTTCCGAAAGAACGTTGACGGAAGAGCCCAAGTCGAAGCCGAGATCGTAGTTCTTGTTCTCAATCCTGCTGGGAATCTGGATGAGACCGTCGGCCTTGACTAGCATCTTGCTCTTCACGCCGTCGAATTTCAGGTGGCCGGGCAGGCCGATGGTCAACTCGCGGTCGGGGAAATTGACGATTACGTCGTACTTGCGCAGGACAGACGAGGGGATGTTGATCTCGGCGCTCATGCCGGGACCGATCGCCGGCGCGCCGGCTGGGATTTTTATCGGCTTGATCTTTTCCCCGGCGATCTTGTCTCCGGCGATCCCGTCTCCGGCCTGCAACAGGGCGATTTTCATTCCTCCGACCGAAATTTCTAGCGAAACATCCGGCGATTTGGGCGTACCGGAACAGATTTGGCCGTCGCAACTCACGCTGAGCCCCAGCAAATTGGCGACGCGCTGGTTGATGCAGAGATCGGGATTGCCATTGTCGACCCAGCCGCGGACGCGCTCGGTTGAGCCGCCGGGAAGCAGGAGGTCTACGTCGATCACAACGCGGCCCTGATCGAGCGCGATGGGAACGGTGACGGATTCGGCCGGGGACGGGGCCACTCCTTTGGATGGGTTCTCTGCGAGAATAGCGGCGCTTAGAAGGATGATAAGGATGACAAGCGCGGCCGGAAATCGCATAGGAAGATTGTAGCCGCTTACGTAGCGACGGACGCATTCGTCCGTCCGCGCCGAGCGAAGTTCGGCAGGAGCCGCCTGCGGCAGTGGGGCGGACGAATGCGTCCGTCCCTACGTAAGCAAGGGAATTCGAGGCTGTCGAATCGGACCCGGCAGAGGCGGCGTCCGCATGGTGTGATACCTGCCGCATTGATCGGTGATCGAGCCGGTCGCAGTTGCTACGCCAACTGCTAGAATTGGCCTGTTATGGCATTCCCAGCGAATCGCCTGCGCCGTTTGCGGCGCACTGAAAGCCTGCGTACCCTGGTCCGCGAGACCCGGCTGACGCCGGAATCCTTTGTCTATCCAATATTTATCTGCCCGGGAACCGGAGTCCGGAAAGAAGTGCCCTCCATGCCCGGCGTCTTCAACCTCTCGGTCGACGAGGCCGTGAAGGAAGTGCGCCAGACGCGTGCGCTCGGAGTGTTGTCGGTCATCTTGTTCGGGCTCCCCGAGAAAAAAGATGAAGTGGCCACCGGCGCCTGGGCCGAGGACGGCATCGTGCAGCGGGCGGCGCGGGCGATCAAGAGCGAAGTGCGGGACGTGGTGGTGATGGGCGATGTCTGCCTGTGCGAATACATGTCGCATGGGCATTGTGGCGTCGTACGAACGAACGACAGAGTGACCAACAATGGGACCGACGATGCCGAACCGCAGTCGCTAGGAGCGGCCGCCGCGGCGCCTCCGCCTACAGCCGAGTCAGTCGCCGCCGAGTACGAGATCGTGAACGATGCCAGCCTGGAGTTGCTGACGCGCACCTCAGTTTCGCTGGCGCGGGCGGGCGTGGACATCATCGCCCCATCCGACATGATGGATGGACGGGTCGGGGCAATTCGCACCGCGCTCGACCAGGCGGGATTCGAAAACACGCCAATCCTCGCCTATGCGGCGAAGTTCGCTTCCGGTTTCTACGGCCCGTTCCGCGAGGCGGCCGATTCAACGCCGCAGTTCGGCGATCGCCGCTCCTACCAGATGGACCCGGCCAATCTGCGCGAGGCGATGCGCGAGATCGAGTTGGACATCGAAGAAGGCGCGGACATGATCATGGTGAAGCCGGCGATGCCGTACTTGGATGTGATTGCCGCGGCCCGCGACCGTTTCGACCTGCCGCTGGCGGCCTATCAGGTATCGGGCGAGTACGCGATGATCGAAGCCGCAGCCCGGAACCAGTGGATCGACCGCGAGCGCGTGATGATGGAATCGCTGCTCTGCATCCGCCGCGCCGGGGCGGGTGTGATACTCACCTACTATGCCAAGGAAGCGGCGAAACTGCTGGCATAGTCGTGCGACCGCGTAATGATTCATGCGATAGAGGAACGGCCGGTTCCGGCCGCTAATCAAGAGTCGTAATCATCGCGCGGCCACGGTATGAGTCCGTACAGGCAAGTGGTTCGATTCAAAGGCTTAAGGAGAGCCGGCCATCCCACCAATCTTTTCACCATGAGACTCGCAAGACTGTTGTAAAATCCGCATCCTGGGAGTGGATGCCTTGGCAGGCTACGCAGAGTTCTCGTCGACGGAATTGGTGACCATGTGCGCCGGCTCGAAAGACGAGCGGATATGGACCGAGTTCATCCGGCGATTTCACGTGGTGATCGCCGCCGCCGTACTGCGCACCGCGCGCCGCTGGGGCGAGCCCTCCCGCTCCCAACTGGAGGACCTGATTCAGGATACCTACCTCAAGCTTTGCGAGAACGATAGCCGTCTCCTGCGGTCTTTTCGGCCGCGGCAAGAAGATTCCATTTACGGATTCTTGAAAGTGGTCGCGGCCAACGTAGTCCACGATCATTTCAAGGCTGCGCTGGCCGCCAAGCGGGGCGCAGGCCAAACGGAAGCGACCCTGGAACCAGCCCAAAATGACCTGAAAACCGCCATTCCCGACGGCTTTAACGCTTTGAGCCAGCGTCTTCAGCTCGAACAAATTGACAAAGTCCTGCAACACGTTACGGCGGGCAAGGACCAGGAGCGAAATCGCGTGATTTTTTGGCTGCGCCACCGCCAAGGGCTCACCGCCGGTGAGATTGCCTCCATCCCGTGGATCGAACTGACCACCGAAGGCGTGGAAAGCGTGCTCATGCGCCTCACGGTTGTGATTCGCAGTCATCTCATAAACTCAAGCCCTCACCACGAGGTGAAGGTTCTGAATCGCAAAAATCGTTCTAAAAGTGTGGGGAGTTAATCTTGGAACGCAATCCCAATTCCGATTCCAGTTCCAATTCCAGCTCCAGTTCCAATGAACATATTGATACCGCGGAACTGGCGAGACTGCTGGAGGAATCTCGACTGCGTGCGGACCCCTTGCTGGGCGCGGCCGGTATGCGCCCTCATCTGGCCGTTTGCGCCACCTGCCGCGAGCAATTTGAGGAACTGGCGTCACTTGATCGCCAACTGGGTCGTCAACCGAAGAGCCTGCGCTCAACTAACTCTTCGCAACGGCAGAAAGATTGCCCGGATGCGGTGGTGTGGCGTGAGATTGCAGGTGGCCCAACTCCAGCCACCGAGACTCTTGTCCGCATCAAGCACGCGAGCCAATGCGATCATTGCGGCCCGTTGCTGCGCGATGCGGTAACCGAATTCGCCGGTCTGAACGCGAAGTTAACCGAGGCCGAGCGCACCCATATCGAATCCCTGGAGAGCGCGCACCCGGAGTGGCAGCAGAGACTGGCGCAGCGCATCGCCGGAGCATTACATTCGCAGCCGCATCGGGAAAATACACCGTGGTGGCGGAAGGGACTGGGCGTTCCGCGTCTGGCGATGGCGGGAGCGTCTCTTCTAGCCGTGGTTGGCGTGGGATCGTGGGTGGCAGTCCATCAATACCAGGTTCGTCGGAATCAGCCCGCCGCCGAGCGGCTTATTGCCCGTGCCTACACCGCGCAGCGCACTCTCGTACTCAGGATCGCGGGCGCCGACTATGCGCCGCCTCGCATTTCGCGCGGACCGTTAGCCTCCTTTACCGACAGTCCGACAGCGCTCTCGAAAGCGAAGGCGCTGATTGCCAGCCAACTGAAATCCCATCCCTCCGATCCCTCCTGGCTCCAGGCGAAGGCGCAAGCGGACTTGCTGGATGGCAGCTACGACGCGGCCGTCGGAGCTTTGCGGCGCGCCCTCGAGTTGGAACCAAATTCGCCGGCGCTCCTGATCGATCTCGCTACCGCCTACTTCCAGCGCGCCCAGTTGGGAAACAAGAGTGAGGATTTCGGCGCGGCTTACGAGTTCCTGAGCCAGGCCTTGAAAATCCGACCTGACGATCCGGTCGCGCTTTTCAATCGCGCCATTGTCGCCGAACAACTGTTCCTTTATCAGCAGGCACTCGATGACTGGGAGCATTACCTGCGCGTCGATCCGGGCTCGTCCTGGGCGGAAGAAGCACGCAACCGCGCCGACGCCGTGCGGGCAAGGTTGAAAGATCATCAGAGCAATGCGACGCCGCTCCTCGCTCCCGCCGAGCTGGTTGCCCAGCTCGCCGGCGCCAGTTCCCCTTCTGAAGCCGATCAGCGCATCGTCGGTCAGGGCGCCGTCGATCAGCGCGTAGAGGAATATCTGCACGCGGCCGTCCGCTCCTGGTTGCCCCAGGCTTTTCCCGAAAAAGGAGCCACCGACCTCGCCGCGCAGCGCGCGCTTTTTTTTTTGGCGGACCTGACGACTCGGCGGCACAACGATCAATGGCTGGCTGATCTTCTGCACGGTTTCTCCGCGCCAAATTTTCCGCAAGCGGCTAACGCGCTCGCCGGCGCCGTCAAAGCCAATGACGTAGGCGACTACGATGTTTCCAGCCAACAGGCTGATCTCGCCGAAAAATTATTTCGTGCGTCGAGCAACCCAGCGGGCGTGCTGCGTGCGGAATTCGAGCAGACATACGCGGCGCAGATGACGCGGCGCAGCGAAGACTGCCGGCGTCAGTCGATTGTTGCGGGAGCGCAATCCCGACGCTATTCGTACCCTTGGGTGCAGATTCAGCTCGAATTGGAGGAGAGCGTCTGCTCGGTACTGATGGGCGATCTCGGCACGCACGAAAAAGCCGCACGTCGCGCGCTGGAACGCGCGCAACAGGCTGGGTACGGCGCTCTTTATCTACGCGCCCTAGGATTTGCCGCGGAAAACAAGTTCGAGACCGGCGACCGGTCGGATGGCTGGAAGCTGGTCTGCGCCGGCCTCGAACGCTACTGGTCGGAGCAATTGCCCGCCGTGCGGGGCTATAGCCTGTATTACGAGGTGGCTTACGCCGCCGGTGCTGCGGGTCAGCCAAATCTGCAGCTGGCGATCTGGCGCGAAGCCGCGCCCATGATCGATGCCGACAAAAATCTGCTGCGGCTTGCCGAGGCCCATAGCATGACGGCCAGCGCGGCTATCGCCGCCCAATACCCCGGGATAGCCGAAAAGCAATACGGGGAAGCCGCTCGCCTCTATGCTTTTGCCCCGCAAAGCAAGGCCATTCGCGCCGGCCGCATCGAGATCGAGATCAGGACTGCTCAGGTGGAGGCACGTCAGAGTGCGTTCGATGCCGCTCTGGCTCGTCTGACTCGAGTCCAGGCCGAGGTCCGGCAACTTTCCAATAATTATCTAGCGCAGATTTTCTATTCCACATTGGGCGAAGTGCAGCTCCGCAGTCATCATGAAGTGGAGGCCGAGCAGGCTTTCCGTCCGGCGATGCGATTGGCCGAGCAAAACCTGGCGTCCCTGTCTTCCGAGGCCAGCCGAATGAGCTGGAGCAAAGACGCGGCTCCCATATACTTGGGACTGGCCGAAGCCGAACTGGTTCAGGGGCGTGAACAGGAAGCGCTCGACGTGTTTGAGTGGTACCTGGGCGCGCCCCAGCGCGTCGGCATGAAAGATCCTGCCACACCGCAAGCGGCGCCCGATCCGTCCCTGCTGCCGGCTCGACTTCCGCTTCTCTCCCGCCAGACGGTACTGGCTTACGGATTACTCCCAGATGGCCTAGCCATTTGGGTCTACGACAACCGTGGCGTGAGCGCGAAGTGGATTCCGCAATCGCCTCAGGAACTTCAGGATCTGGCAGCCAACTTTTATGCCCAGTGTTCCGATCCCGGTTCAGAGCGGAGCGCGCTGCGCCGGAACGGTCAGGCTTTATATTCCCTGCTCATCGCTCCTGTCGAACAGATATCGCAGCAACGTCTGGACCCGAAGCGTATTTTGGTGATCGAGGCGGAGGGTTTTCTGGCCCGGCTTCCCTTTGAAGCACTGGTGGACGCAAGCGGACACTACCTGATCGAGCGTGGGCCCATCGTCCACTCGCCGGGGCCCTACGCGGAAACGCGCATGCATCCCGACATTGCAATTTCGTCCGACTCGCCCGCTTTGATCGTCGGCAGCGGGGCCTCTTCGCCGGCTGCAGGTCTGTTCCCAGACCCGGGCGTTCCCGCTGGGGCGGACGCGGTGGCCAGTGGTTTTCATTCCCCGCACGTTCTGAAAGGCACGGGAGCAACAGTGGGTGCGATTGAGAAAGCGCTGCCGTCGGTTGCAGTGTTTCATTTTGCGGGACACGCCCTCTCAACCTCCAACGAAACGGGATTGCTGATCGACCGCCGAGATGGGCGGACCGGCGCTCCTATTCTTCTGGACGCGAACGTTGTGCGGAAGCTTAATCTGCAGAATATGCAGTTGGCCGTCCTGGCGGCGTGCAGCACCGACTCCGGAGAAGGAGGCTCGCGCGGCCTCGACAGCGTGGCCGAAGCTCTCCAGACCTCCGGCGTGCCGCACGTGGTCGCCAGCCGCTGGGCCGTGGATTCTGTCGAGACCAATGGATATGTGAATTATTTTTATGGCTTCTTGCTTTCCGGCCAGTCGGTCCCGAACGCAACCCGCCTGACCGCTCAGAAAATGTTGTTATCCCCGGGCACACCGCACCCCTACTACTGGGCCGCGTTTGCGGCCTACGGACGTTCCTGACACCACCAAACAGGAGGATCCAGGAGGATCAATGAGAAACCCAAGCCACTCCCGCAGTGCGCCGGTTGTGCTGAGCATCGTTTTCCTGGCAGCCATCGTCATGGTTGCCTGTAACCAGACCAAGGAGACCACGCCGGCAACACAACCCGCTGCCTCAACCCCACAACCCACGCAGCAAGTCTTTGTAGTCTTCGAAGGTCCGTGGGCTTTCGCTCCAGATCCAAAGGATGCCAACAGTGTGATTGCGATGGCCCCGAAGACCGCGCGGCATCGCCCTCTATTTGTGCAGGATTCGCCGCTGGCGTCCGGAGTTTACGATCTCTCACTCCCGGCTCGCAGCGGATCGGCGGCCGGAACTCTTGATCCCAACATCTTGCAGGTGAAAATTGACCCCGCAACCGTTCAGCGCGTGCTCGACACCAAGTTGGTGCGCTACGCTGTACGCTTGCCCAAGCCGGACGCCTATGTGCCAGCTGCCCACGCTCTGAGCCGTGTCGGTGCCGCCTATCCTCCCGATCCCTCGTCAGAGAAGAATTGGGTCACCTCTACTTCCTTGCGCTATACCGTGGCGACACTCAACGGATTTTCCGTAGCCGGGTCACCCGATACCGGCACCTTTAATCCGCTTTTGCTCCAGGTGGAAACCCCTGTGATCAATTTTGTGATCGCTCCGGTCCATGACGGCGATACTGGCGATAAATGCCGTGCCCACTCGCGTGGATCGTTCGGCGATCTGACCAAGCTTCTTAACGTGAAACTGTTTGTGGATTTTCCGGAGTATGGGAACGATTGCCACGCCCAAGATCCGCAAAATCTCCGTTCGTCTAAAGCGGAGATCGATCAGCGATCCATTTTGGAACGAGTGGCAGCATGGCTCGAGTCGAACCCGGAGGACGTGCAGGATGCAAGCGTGACCTCGGCTTCGATCGCCCCAGGCTTTCTGAACTCCCTCATCCGAGGCTCGGCGGAAGGGCTCAAGCGACATCTACTGGCGGCCCTCTACTTCTTCGGGGCGCCAGTTGGTAATTGCGGGGCACCGCAACCTGGCGGCGGCTAAACCAGCCGAAGGCTGATTTCGAGGCGGAAATAAATAAACCATTTTCCGCCTCGCCTGCTCTGTCCCTCGCCACAACCTTCGGTCCGTCCGTCACAGACATCCAATCCGTTGGGGGAGGGGAAGGGTACCCATTCTAACTGGTTAATACATCAGAACTAACGGACTAGGAAAAAGAAAACGAATAAGCCATCCGCACCAGGGTTCTCTCGGAGAAAGGCACATACAGCAAAGCAGCCGTCGCGGCGAACGCCAAGCCCACTCCGATTTGCGGCAGCAGCAGGAACGGCGCGATAGCCCAGAGCTGATCCAGCGCCAGCACAAATGGAAACAGCCGCCTGAATGTGGCGCCCAGCTTGCGGAAATCGAAAGCGACCGCGGACAGCAAATAGAATCGCAGCGGAATCCCGACCGCTCCCGTAACCAAAATCGCGCCCGCGATGAACAAAGCTCTCCACCCCGGGACAAAATTGTTCGCGACCCGCTCCGCCTCGCGCAGGTGCGCGAGCCCGCTGACGTAGAAGATGAGATACATCGCCTGAATCAACGCGAAAAGCGCGCGCACCAGCCCGCGCCGGGGCACGGGCACATGCAGTTCAGGATGCAGCGCAAGCCCATGTGGCGCGGGCGCACCCACCCGCGCGTCGTTGTCCTGAGTGACCAAGTCCTGAGTGGCCGAGGGAATAGTCGTTGTCGCAGCGACAAGCTCCACCGGGGCAATGAAGCGGTATCCGCGGCGGGCCAGGGTTTCAACAAAGCGCGGACTCGATGCGGAATCGCCCAGCGCCTCGCGAATCTTGTTCACCGCGGTATTCAGGCTGTGATCGAAATCGACGAAGGTGTCGGCGGGCCAGATTTCCGCCCGGAGCTCGTCCCGCGTAATCACTTGGCCGGCATTGCGCAGCAGCGCGGTCAGCACTTGAAAAGGCTGTTCCTGAAGCCGAATGCGGCCGCCGTTCTTGCGCAGCTCCCCGGCCGCCAGGTCGACTTCAAAAACGCCAAAGCGCAGAAACCTGGCTTCGCGGTTGGAGGAAGACATCGGCATGACGGCGCGTCCGTAGTGTACAGCGAGGCAGTCGTTGGTCGTTAATCGTTGGTCGCTAAGGGTTGATCGTTAGTCGTTGGTCGTTCGCGATGATGTTTGCGACTGGCGTCTGCTAACGAACGTCGACTAATGACTGACGACTAACGACCCAGACCCGCGAAAGGTCTACAATAGCGCCGTGAACTCCCCCGTTCCGACGAAGCCTGCATCCGACAAGCATCGCCATCGCCATTCCATCTACGCCGCGGAGGCCACCGGCTTGCTTCTCATCGCGGTTCTGTTGCTGATTCTCACCATCATCCGCTACTGGCGGTACATCCCGTGGAGCGCGCGCTGACGTTGTCGAAAGTGGCGAGATTTCCGAAAGTGGCGACGTTACCGAAGGTCGCGAGGTTGCAGAAATCAGACCGCAAGCCGCTGGTCGTCGTCGTGCTTGGTCCCACGGCGAGTGGAAAGAGCGCTCTCGCTCTGGCCATCGCGCGACACTTCAGCGGTGAAATCGTCAACTGCGACTCAGTTGCAATGTATCGCGAATTTGAAATCGGTACTGCCAAACCCAGTCTGGCCGAGCGCGCGGAAGTTCCGCATCACCTGATCGATTGCCTGGATCCTCGCGCCGACTTCAGTGCGGGAGAATATGCGCGCCAGGCGCGGCCGATTCTGCGCGAGATAGTTACACGCGAAGTGTCGCGCGAGGTGTCGCGCGTGGCAGCTCCAGGCGAAAACGATCCACGCAAACACTTGCCAATCGTCAGCGGAGGCACCGGGCTCTATCTGCGCGCTTTGCTCAAAGGACTTTTCCTAGGCCCGCAGCGTTCCGGATATCTGCGAAATGAGGACCTGCGCAACAAGCTGCGCGAGCGCGCGAAGAAACGCGGCCCCGAGCACCTGCATCGCATCCTGCGTAGGCTCGACGCGGCGGCCGCCGATCGCATTCACGCCAATGACATCCCCAAGGTGATCCGGGCAATCGAGGTGTGCCTGGCCGCGCGCCGGACTTCTCACCAGACCTCGCCAGGGCCGTCGCCTCGGAGCTCTCACCGCACCTCTTCCCGGAATATGACCGAACTTTGGCAGCAGGGACGCGAACCGCTCCACGGCTTTCGCATTCTGCGTCTAGGACTTAATACGGAGCGCGAAGCCCTTTATTCGCGCATCAATCAGCGAGCCGCAAAGATGTTCGACGAAGGGCTGGTCGTCGAGACAGATAGGCTGCTCGACAAATATGGAGAACAAGCCCGGCCGCTCGCGTCGCTCGGATACAAACAGGCGATGCAGTTCTTGCGCGGCGAATTGGATCGCGAGACAGCGCTGGCGGCGGCACAGCGAGCGCATCGTAACTATGCCAAGCGCCAGATCACGTGGTTCAGGCGCGAGCCGGATGTGCATTGGCTGGCCGGATTCGGTGACGACCCGGCGATTCAAGCCGAAGCCATTACGACCATCGAACGGGAAATCTGAAAGAGTTCGTGAAAGAGTTCGTGAGCGACCATTCAACTTTTGCTATTGTCAATGGCATGTCCCAACGTCTGCTACTGATCGCGCTCCTGCTAACCGCGGCGCTCTGCTTTGCCAGAGATAGAGATAAAGACAAAAGCAAAGACCGCTTTCAGCAGCCCGGCCCTATCCATCTCGACAAAGCTGGCCGTAAGTGGGCTGACAAGACGTTGCGCAAAATGTCGCCCGAAGACAAAGTCGGCCAACTCTTCGGCATCAGGGTGAACGCGCAATTCCTGAATGACGCCGACCCCATCTTCGCTCAGCTGCGCGACAACATCCGGAAATACCGCATCGGATCGCTGGTCATGAGCGTCCCGGTGGATGGTCCGGTCCTGCTCAAGAGCCAGCCCTCGGTTGCCGCCGATCTGCTCAACCGGCTGCAGAAATTATCCAAGCTGCCCCTCCTGGTCGCCGCAGACTTCGAGCGCGGCGTGTCCATGCGTCTGAATGGCACTACCGTTTTTCCCCATGCCATGGCTTTTGGGGCAGCCGGCAAAACCGAAAATGCCGAAGCCTTTGGACGCATCACGGCGCTCGAAGCGCGAGCCATCGGAGTGCAATGGGATTTCTTTCCCATCGCCGACGTGAATTCCAATCCTGCGAATCCCATCATCAACACGCGCTCGTTCGGCGGAGATCCGGCGCAGGTCGGCGATTTCGTAGCGGCCTATATTCAGGGAGCTCACGAAGGCGGCATGTTGGCGACGGCCAAACATTTTCCCGGACACGGCGACACCGCGACCGATTCTCATCTTGGCTTCGCTCAAGTTACCGGCGACCGCGCGCGGCTTGATGCGATTGAGCTGCCGCCGTTCCGGCACGCGATCGAGGCCGGCGTGGATGCCGTTATGGTGGCGCACGTAACCGTTCCCGCTCTCGATTCCGAACCCAACCGCGTAGCCACAACTTCCAAAGCGATTGTCACTGGACTGCTCCAGGAAGAGATGGGATTCAAAGGGATCGTCGTAACCGACGCCCTCGATATGGCGGGGTTGACGCGTCTTTACGCAAAGGATATCGGTCGGGCGGCGGTCGAATCTTTCAAAGCCGGCAATGATGTGCTGATCATGCCCGGAGATCTCGACGCCAACTACCGCGCGGTGCTGCAAGCCGTGCGGAGCGGCGAAATCGACCGTCAGCGGCTCGATCAATCGGTGCGTAAGATTCTGGAACTAAAGGCATCCCTCGGTTTGAACAAGGCGCGGCTGGTGGACCTCAGTCAACTCTCCAGCGAGGTCGCCAAACCGGAAAATCTGGCGGTCGGCCAGCGCATTGCCGACGAAGCCATTACGCTCGTACGCGACAATGGCAAAGTGATCCCGCTGCGAGCATCGTCTGGAACTTCTTTTGGAACTCCGCAGGCCGCGCTTCCGTATCAATCATTGACAGAGGTCGGCAACCGTCTCGTGGCAGTCATTTTTTCCGACGATCTGCGCACAGACTCCGGACGAATGCTCGAACGCCAGATTCTAGCCCGTGTGCCTGACGCCCGCGTAATTTTGGTAGATGCGCGCTCCGCGGCTGGCATGAAGCCCGCCGTGGTCGAAGCCGTGGAAGCGGCGGAGCGCGTGATCGCCGCGGTGTATGTGATTCCGACCGCGGGCAAGGCTATGCGTGCCGCCGGCGGAGGTTTGACGAATAGCGTTGCCATGGACAATGCCACGGGATCTGTACTTACGGCGATTCTCGAGCGTGCCGCCGAGCGTACTGTCGTGCTCGCTATGGGCAATCCCTATGTGGTGCAGGATTTTCCTGCAACCCAGAATTATGTATGCGCGTTCTCCAATGTAACCGTGTCGGAGACTGCTGCGGTGAAGGCGATCTTCGGCGAGATTCCGATTAGCGGCCATTTGCCAGTGGCGATTCCAGGTGTCGCATCCCGAGGCGATGGGATCGAACACCCCGCCCAGCCAATCTCAGGACGACCAAGCTCAGGAGGTTCCTCCCATGTTCAGCCGTAGGACGTTCAGCCAAAGAATGCGCGACCGGGAAATGTTCAGCCGCGGCGTGATCGCAAAACTGTCTCTCGGCGCACTGCTGGCCGCCCTCTGCGTTCTTTCCGCATGCAGCATCCATACTAACGACCAGGGTAAGGATGGCGAGAAGAACGTCGACATCAAGTCTCCCATAGGCGACTTACACGTCAGCGAACAAGCCGATATTCGAGACGCCGGGCTCTCGCTCTATCCGGGAGCCAAGCCTGCTCCGAAAGAGGACGGCGACGACAAGAAGAGTGCCAACGTGAATCTTTCGCTGCCCGGATTTTCCTTGAAAGTGGTGGCCGCGGAGTTTCTCTCCGATGACGTTCCCGACAAAATCATCGCCTACTACAACAAAGAACTGCCGAAATATGGCAAGCCCATCCAGTGCCATGGCGGCTGGAATGGAGGCCACGCAAATTACGACAATGATAAAGATGAATTGTCCAAGCCGGTTTCGTGTGGGAACGACAACAGCGGAAACGCGGTGGAGTTGAAGGTAGGAACCGAGGGCAACCAGCACATCGTTTCCGTTAAACCCAGCGGCCATGGATCCCGCTTTGCGCTGGTTTACGTGCGCATGCACACAGGCTCGGACAACACGATCTAGCGAAACACATTGAGTCATTGAGCGATTGAATCATTGAGTCATTAGGCGAGGAGCGTGGAAAGGCGCTGCAATGACTCAATGACTAAGTCATTCGCTGATTCAATGATCTGTCGCCTCGCCTTGCTCTCCCGGTTCGTTGTGCGCTAGCTTCAAAGACGTGGAGCACCCTTGCCAACAGTGTGGGACGACGGTCGAGGACGGCCGGCCGTTTTGTCCGCAGTGCCGCGCTTCACAAATCCATGTACAAGTTGCGGTTCCGGATGCGGGAGTTGCCGCTGGGCTGAATGCCACGCCGGACGAGCTATCTCCGGAGATTGCTCAACCGGGGCAACTCGATCGCGCGGGCATGACGGCGGGCACGATGAACCGGAAACTCGCCGTTCGTGCCGCGCTCAAGGCTGGCGTGCTCGGCGTTTTCATAGGGATCATTCCCTTGCTCGGCATCGTGCTGACCGGAGCACTGGCTGTGTATTTCTACCGCCGTGAAAGTAGATTTGTACTGCCTGCCGCTCTGGGGTCGCGTCTGGGAGGAGCAGCGGGCGTCGTTATCTCCGCCATCAATGCTCTGTTTACCATTGCAATTATCGCTCTCCACGCCCAACAGGAGTGCGTTGATGCCCTCCTGAAAATAGCTGAGAAGTACGGAGTCAACGCCGCCGCACCTAGATTTCAGGACAACATCCGCGACATATTCACTCCATCGGGGCTAGTGTCATTCTTCATTGTTGCGGTGGTGCTTGCCGCGGTTGGCGGGGCGCTGGCTTCGCTGCTTCTGCGGCCTCGCCATCCCCGGATGTAATCCAACCGCAATCGACGCGGGTTCGCGGGCCGGCCTTGCTCTCGTCCTGCGGCACGCGTATGATGCAGCGTTTATGAATTTACCCGCGCCGGGCCGAGCCTTCGAGATCCACCAGAAAGCGCAGCTCATGTCCGCATCCGAGGTCGAGCGCACCCTGATCCGGCTCGCGCATGAGATCCTCGAGAAGAATAATGGCGTGGAGGACTTGGCTCTGGTCGGCATAAGGCGGCGCGGTGTTCCGCTGGCGGAGCGACTGGCGAAGATTATTCAGCGCATTGAAAAGAAACCGGTGCTGCTCGGCACGCTCGACATTACCCTCTATCGCGACGATCTTTCGACGCTCGACTCCAAGCCCGTGGTGCAGAAAACGGAGCTGGAAATTCCTATCACGGACAAGTCGGTGGTGCTGGTGGACGACGTGCTCTATACCGGCCGCACCACTCGCGCCGCCATGGACGCGCTGTTTCGCTCGGGCCGCCCCAGGCGCTTGCAGTTGTGCGTCTTGATCGATCGCGGCCATCGCGAGTTGCCGATTGAGGCCGCCTTCATCGGGCGAACGGTCCAAACCACACAAAATCAGATTATCGAGGTTAAACTTCGCGAGGTCGATGACGCGGAGAAAGTTCTGCTGATGGAAAAGCAGCAGGGCAATTTGTAATTGGTAGTTTGTAATTTGTAATTCAAAACTTGGATCCGCATCACGCGCTCTTAAATTACAAATTACAAATTGGAAATTACAAATTAACTATGAATCCAGCGCGCGGTTCCTTGCTCGGCATCGAGCACCTGGAAGCAGCCGAGATCCTGAAACTTTTGAAGTTCGCCCGGCGCATGAATCCGGACAAGCCGCGCCCCCTGCTCAAGGGCAAGCGGGTGTTTCTTCTTTTCTACGAGGCCTCCACCCGCACCCGGAGTTCGTTTGAGATCGCCGCTAAAGTAATGGGCGCTCACACCGTGCTCATACAGTCCAGCGGTTCCAGTATTGAAAAAGGCGAATCGCTGCTCGACACGGGATACACGGTGCACGCCGTGGGCGCCGACATCATCGTCATCCGCCATCCCAACGCCGGCGCTCCCTACGTGATGGCGCAACACATCGACGTGCCCGTGATCAACGCCGGAGATGGACTGCACGAGCATCCCTCGCAGGCGTTGCTCGACGCTTACACGATTTTACGCAACAAGAAAACTTTCAAAGGCCTGCAGGTTGCGATTGTCGGCGACATCTTCCACAGCCGCGTCGCGCGGTCGGCCTGCCACCTGTTAAGCAAATTCGGTGTGAAGATTATTCTTTGCGGACCGCCGGAACTTGTGCCCGATATTGCCACAACCATTGCACCCGGTGTGCGCGTAACCCGTCACATCGAAGACGCGCTGCGCGGCACCGATGTGGTCATGCTGTTGCGCGTGCAGACGGAGCGCCTTGCCGGGCTGAAGATCGACCTCGCGGACTACATCGTGCGCTACCAGATGAACCCGGCGCGGTTAAAGATGGCGAAGAAAGATGCCATCGTGATGCATCCTGGCCCGATCATTCGCGGTCTGGAATTGACCAGCGAAGTTGCCGACGGCGCCCAGGCGCGCATCCTGGAAGAAGTGCGCAATGGCGTGCCCATGCGTATGGCGATTCTGGCGCGGGCCATAGGGAAAATGCGGTGATGACGACAGGCACGGAAAAGAATCGACGCAGTTTGTTAATTAAAGGCGGACACCTCATCGACCCCGCGGCTCGCATCGACACGCCCATGGACGTGCTGCTGAAAGATGGCCGCGTCGCTGAAGTGGCTCCTCCCAACAAAATGAAAGGAAGCGCTGACGACAAGTTCGATGCCCGTGGCCTTATCGTCGCGCCGGGTTTCATCGATCTGCATGTGCATCTGCGCGAACCCGGCCAGGCGCACAAAGAAACGATCGCAACCGGCACGGCTGCCGCCGCGGCCGGCGGTTTCACTTCCGTCTGCACCATGCCCAACACGGTTCCGGTAGTAGATTCGGTGGAGTGGATCGAGTGGCTTCGTCAGCCCGAGCGCGGCGCAGTCGTTAATGTGTTCGCCATCGCGGCTGCGACCCGAGCAAGCAAGGGCGCCACGCTCACCGACTTCCGTGCGTTGCAAACGGCAGGAGCGATCGCGGTCACCGACGACGGCAAGCCTATTCTCGACGACAACATCATGCGCGAGGCACTGGTTCTGGGCGGAGAGCTGAACTTCCCAGTCGTGCAGCATGCCGAAGACACGCGCATGACCGAGAACTGCTCCATGCAGGCGGGCGCGCGTTCGTTCCGTCTCGGGTTGCGCGGCATGACTGCGGCTGCGGAAGCGTCTATCGTGGAGCGGGACGTCCAGCTTGCGATGCACATTCCCAATGCCCGCCTGCACGTCGCTCATCTGTCGACTGCGGACGCGTTGAAGAGTGTGCGCCGGGGCAAGCGCGCGAAAGCGCGCGTTACATTCGAAGTTACACCGCATCATTTCACGCTGGCCGACGAAGACATGCGCGACTACGACAGCAATTACAAAATGAATCCGCCGCTGCGCTCGCCCTCCGATCGAGAAGCGATCTTGGCCGCGCTCGCCGACGGCACGGTAGACGCCATCGCCACCGATCACGCTCCCCACGCCGCCCATGAAAAAGAGATGGAATTCGAGCGCGCCGCGTTCGGCATCACTGGACTGGAAACAGCGCTCGCGCTGGCGATCACCCGGCTGCATCGCGAGAAGCGCATTCCCCTTGCCCGCGTCGTCGAACTCTTCACCGCCGGTCCGGCGCGATGTTTCGATCTGCGCGGCCGCGGTACGCTCGTCCGTGGCTCGGTCGCCGACGTTACCGTTTTCGATCCGAAAAAAAAGTGGATCTTCGACACCGGCAAATCGCGCTCGAAATCGAGAAACTCGCCCTTCGATGGGTGGCAGCTGACGGGGAAAGTAGTTGCGACCATTGTTGGCGGGAAAATTGTGTACGCCGCTTAGAGCTGCGTAGAGACAGCCACCATCGGGTGTCCATTCGAGCGCGAGTCGATCTAGCTGCGCCGTCCCGCGCTGCGACAACTCCGACGGTGCTACAATCCCCAGCCATGAAGCGCCTACTGTTTCTCTTCCTGCTCATTCCATTCCTAGCCGCCCAGACCGCGACTGAAGTCGATATCACCGCGGAACCCTCGCACCACCTTGCCCTGGACAACGAATATGTTCGCGTCTTCAAAGTCGAGGTCGCGCCCCATACGGCGACGCTTATGCACCGCCACCACCACGACTATGTCTACGTCACCATCGGCGATGCTCACCTCTCCAACGAAGCTGCGGGCAAGCTGCCGGTGGACGTCAAACTGAGCGACGGCGACACGCGGTTTACGGCGGGGAATTTCGCCCACATCGCCAGGAATCTCTCGGACCAGCCGTTTCGCAATGTGACGATTGAGTTGATGCAGGATGAAAAATTGCGGCAGACGCCGTCGCATTGGGCGGAGGAATCCGGTGAGACGACTTTTCCCGGCGGCCGCAGCAAAATTCTTTTCGTGAAAGATGGAGTCCGCGTGTCCGAAGTCAAACTCGAACCGGGCGGGACCCTGCCCAGCCACCATCACGATGGTCCGCATCTGCTAGTTGCGGTCACCGATCTCGATCTGCGCAGCGACGTCGAAGGCGCGGGCCCCATGCCCGGAAAATTCAAGTCCGGCGACATCAAGTGGTTGCCGGGCGGCTACACTCACACGTTGACGAATGTGGGGAAGGTCCCGGCGAGATTCGTGACGGTAGAATTCTAGGTTGCTTGTGTGGGGACGGGCGCCCCGCCCGTCCAAGCGGGAGTCGGGCGCCTGAGCGACTGTCTGTTCCGCTACGCGCTCTTGACCAACGGATTACCCGGAGAAACCAAACCGACACGCTGTAGTTTGGCGGTGATGCGCTCTTTGTCATTGGAGGCAGAGGCTGCGGCGAGGCGTTTGCGCAGCTTGGCAATTTTTTCTGCGCGAGTGCGGCGACGGCGAATTTCCGGACGACGGCTGGGTGCGGACATAAAGTTCTCCTTATGGTCTCCAGTGCCGGTGTCCAGGTACTGGTCTTCAGTGAAAAGTGAAACGATCGGTGAAATCACGAGCCAGAATTACGGTCAGTGCCACGGTCAGCGCCGCCGACCCGCGCCGAAACGTTAATTATAGGGTTCATGGGCAGCGCTGGCAAAGAGGATGAGGATAAGGGACCGTGGCCGCGACTACGCGCTCTGACCCGGCGAGATCGCAGTGTCCGGCCGATACCCGCTACAAACCAATACAGGCAGACGCGGATACTTTACGAACCGCGAGTCCTCGAACGAGAGCTTGCACATAAGGAAGGTCGAACCGCGATCCGACCCGATCCGGCGCGCGTGCTGGCAATCCCGGCAGAGGCCCGGGTCAGTGCGGATCGGCTTATCGTCGGTTTTAGCAGACATGTTCAGCAGACGTGGCCAGAAGACACCGGTCAGAAGACATAGCCAGAAGTGTCAATAATGTCAACTTTGTCAGTGTTGGTAGGTTTTGCACGATAGGCGTCACAGTCTCGTGCCGGAGGATTGTTCCAGTTTGCCCGTCATCCGTTCGCGACAGAAATGCTGCAACTCGCCTGAAACGAATCCGTCAGATGCCGGCGTACCAGGCATAGCCTCCTTCTGGAGCCGCGGAGCCCAGACCCTTGCCGAAACCTTTCAGACTATCGGTGACCGTCAGGTGGGTAAGGAATTTCACGCTCTTGTAGCCAACCTGGCGAGGGAGCCGCAGGCGAAGCGGCCCGCCGTGGCCCACGGGAAGCTCGTCGCCATTCATCCCATAGGTCAGAAAAGTCTGCGGGTGCAATGCGTCGGCCATATCGATGCTTTCCCACGTGTCAGGTTCAATCGAGAAATAGACGACGTATCTGGCCTGTGGGAGGACTCCGACAACATCCAGAACGCGGGTTAACGGGACGCCGATCCATTCCGCGATATACGACCAGCCCTCTTCACACTGCAGCATGGTGATCTGGGTGTGAGATGGGAAGCTCTTAAGCTGATCGATCGAAAACGAGGCGGGGCGGGCGACCATGCCGTTGACCGAGAGCCGCCAATCGGCGAACCCTCCGGCCTGAAAGCGCTTGAACTCGTCGGTCGGAGGCTCGACTTCGTTGGCGAATGGAGGCTTCGAAATCTGGCTGCTAGAGAATTCGCGCGCTAAAGAGTGCCTGGTCAGCAGCCGCTGCGAAGCGTAGGTCAGAGTTTCGCCGAGGCCGTAGATTCCGCCATGATCGGGCGGCACCAGGCCATACTTTTGCGCAAGGCGCGCGGCTACGCCCAAGCCAGCCACACCCGCCGCGGCTGCGATTCCGGTGGTGATCAATCTTCGGCGTGACAGCTTTCGGTTTGATAATTCGACGCGGGAAGGTTCGCTCATGTGCGCTCCAAGGTTGTTGCGGCAGGTGTAGCGGCGCGGCCTGTGATCATCGCGCGCATGCGGCTTTTGAATCCTGCAAGACAAACCATCCCGACGTGGACGAGCAGGAAGAGCACGAGCGCCAGGGAGACGAAGAAGTGAAGCGTGCGCGCCGATTGCTGGCCGCCGAGCACATTGACGGTCGCCGGAAGGGCAGAAACAAAGGCGGGAGACATCGCCAGGCCCGTCCAGATTACCAGCGGGAAAAGAACGAAAATCACGAACGGATAGCTAAGGCGCTGAAGCAGGTTATACGACCAGGCTTCCGCATCACTCGGCCGCTCGAAACGCAAATGTTTGGCGATCGCGCTCGATAATTCCCGCCATGAAAGATCGGCTCCTCGCGGAAGCAAGTTTTTCCGAAAATGCCGGGTGAATAGACCTGAGATTAAGTACAGCAATCCGGTAAACACCACGACCCAAGCAGCTTGAAAGTGAAGATACCGGCTCCAGCCATTCTGGTCTGGCAGCACGTACTTGTAGCCGGTCGGCACCAAATTCCTCGAGGCTGGAATCGGCAGTTTGAACAACGTTGGAGTCAAGTCATTGCCGGTTTCGCCCCAATAGAAGCGGGGGTGAGAGATCACAATTTCAACTCCACTGACGAGCAGGGCAAAAAAACACAGCGTGGTGATCCAATGAGTGACGCGGACGAGCGCGGAGTGCCGCGGAGCAGCCGTCTTATTTGGTACGACAGTCGGGACAGCGGCGGGAACGGCCGAGGCACCGCTTGGGATGTAAGCGGAATCGCTCACGCGGGAATAGTACCATGTGGCGCGCACATAGACATCCACGAATCTGCCCGGCAGCCGGACCTGTAAGTTGAGGCGCTAAACGGGCGTGAGCGAAGCGGGAGCCCGTTGCCGAAATCCCGAGCGCAGCCGAGGGACCTTCCCCCAGTACTTTGTGGCAGCCGGACCTGTAAGCCGAATTCTGTCTGCCGTTGCCGGCAGGACGGTCATTCCTCTGGGCCGCACATTACTGCGCGGCTCAAGCGACCTACCCGGAGGTTGTGGCGCGCCGAGCCGGCACGCGTCCCCGGCGAACCCGAAGGCCCACTGGAAACTCCCTCCCTATTTGGTCTTGCTCCGTGTGGGGTTTGCCCTGCCCGCCGCATTACTGCGTCGGCGGTGCGCTCTTGCCGCACCTTTTCACCCTTACCTGAGCCTTGCGGCCCGGGCGGTATGTTTTCTGTGGCGCTTTCCGTCGAACCGGCTTGAACCGGTCCTCCCGGACGTTATCCGGCACACTGCTCTGCGGAGTTCGGACTTTCCTCCCGTCTAGCAATTCCGACGAGCGACCGTCCGGTCCGGCTGCCAACTAACTCATTATAGTGCAGGCGATAGTGCAGGCGGGTGGTGCAGACAGAGAGTGCGGCAAATGCGCACTCCCGATGGCGCGTTCTCTCACTCCGCCTCTTTGGGTACCAGGAGGAACGCATACGTCATTATGGCCAAGCCGACCAATAACGGAATCAACCCGACCAGATAGACTGGCGCGTCGCCCACCAGCCCACGCAGAAGCGCCATGACACCGATGCCGACGACGGCGGTGATCAATCCGCCTAGTTTCATGCTTTCGAGGCGGCGTTTTGTCATGCTCTTATTCTGCTCTCGCATCAGTTCGATCGCGGCCTTGGCACCCTCGCCTGAGCTCTCAGCGATCTTTTTTAATGTTTCACTCCTGTAGTATTCTTCTCTCTCTTTGCGGCGCGCATCGGACCATGCGGCGACGGACAGGAAAGAGAACAGGGCAATGCTTCCTATGACCGGTATCGCGATGGCTACGACCGGGATGAGGTTGCTGTCCACTTCGAATGCCATTGTCAGCTCCTTGAAGTTCTTCCGCCTGCGTCAGGCTGCTTTCGATCGGTAGGACCAGCCTCCCGCAGTTCCGGTTGCATTTTCTTGATCCGGAATGCATTTCTGAAATAACGCAACCGTTCGCAAGGTTGTCGTGTCATACCTTATGAGGCGGAGTCCAGAGTAAAAGATGAGTGCCAGCGCCAGCGACGATCAGGCCGATGTTGAAAGAGTCTTGGCCGGAGAAATCTCCGCTTACGAGGGGATTGTCCGCCGCTGGCAGGGGCCGCTGATTAACCTAGCCTACCGCTTCTGTCACGATCGTGGCCGCGCCGAGGATATGGCGCAAGAAGCTTTCCTTCGTGCCTACCGCGCGCTCAGCCAGTGGCGCAAGGATGCGGTGTTTTCCACTTGGCTCTTCGCGCTGGCGACCAACCTCTATCGTTCGGAACTGCGTCGCATTCCGGCGCGAACTGTGTCCGTGTCGCTTGAAGACATTACCGAACCCGTGGACACGCGCGCCTCTGACGGAGGTCTCGAAGATCGCGATCGCGATTTGGCGGTGAGGCGCGCAGTTCTCGCTCTGCCGGCCAAGTATCGAGAGGCGTTGATTCTTTTTTACTTTCACGACATGGACGTTACCACCGCGGCCCAGAGCCTCGGACTGCCCGAGGGCACCGTTAAGGCGAGATTATTTCGCGGACGGGAAATCTTGCGCGGTAAACTTCCGCTACTGATGGTTGTGCCGCGTTTGAAGGAGGCTTGATGAAACGCTCGATTGGACAAGACGAAAAAGAGATTGATCGCATTCTTGCCGGCGAAGAGGAAATCCTGCCGTCGTCGGGATTCGCCGTCTACGTCATGGACGCTGTTCGGCGCGAGGCCGCGGCCCCTCCTCCGATTGCATTTCCCTGGAAGCGCGCTCTGCCCGGCCTGGTGGTTGGGGCCTTTGCGGTGGCGCTGGTTCTGGTTGCGGTAGTTGTGGCCATCGCGCGGGCGATTGGAGCGTCCGCGACGGCACAGTTTTCCGTGTCCTTTCCGTCCGTGTTGACGCCCACATTCGGATTTCAGCACAGCCTGGAGACTGCGGCGAGCTGGACCGTCCTGGCGCTTGTAGTGACATTTGTGTCGGTGAAACTCTCTATGCGTCTTACTTCCGGCAGGGCATGAGGCCTGGTTCCGCTCTCGATGAAATTCCTCACATAACATACTCGCCCTGTGACTGCTCCCAGCGCGAGTTCTTAGGTCGTGGGAGTCCAGCGCCGGCTGTTAAACTGATAGCTTGGTAAAGAGCCCGCACGGGACGTCGATGCTCTGAAGCCTGAGGCCTGACACCTAAGACCGCGACCTGCACCATGAACATCACCGAGGCCATCAAGATCGCGTTCCTGTCGTTGTGGGCGAACAAGCTGCGCTCCGCTCTTACCTTGCTCGGCGTCGTTATCGGAGTGGCTGCCGTAATTGCCGTGGTCACATTCGTCAACGGCATCAATGGTTACGTGGCGACGAAGATATTCAATCTCGGTGCTGACGTTTTCATCGTGTTTAAGGTCTCACCCGCCACCACCAACATCGATAAGTTTCTTGAGGGTGAAAAGCGCAAGGACCTTACTATGGAGGACTATGAAGCCGTCCTCGAAGCCTGCAAGCATTGCGAATGGGTGGGAGCCTCGCTGCGCTACGAGACCGGGAAGGTCAAGTATGCCGAGCAGTCCATCAGCGACACGACCGTGCGCGGCGTGACGCCTTCGATGCTACCGATTCTTGATGTCGACCTCACCGCCGGACGCATGGTCACCGACATCGATGTGAGCAACAACTCCGCCGTCGTCGTGGTCGGACCAGACATCGTCGAGAACCTGATGCCCGGCATGGATCCCATTGACAAGGAGATCCGCATCGACGGCTGGGTCTATCGGGTGATCGGCGTCGGCAAGCGCAAGGGCAAGACCCTGGGCCAGACCATGGACAACTATGCGATCATGCCGATCACCGCGTATCAGAAACAGAATGGTTCCCATACTAGCGTCCGCATCTCGGGCAAGGCGGCGGCCAGTGGTGCAGGATTCGACGAAGCGATGGACGAAACGCGCGCCGTGTTGCGCGCCCGCCGTCACGTACACCCCGGCGACGAAGACAATTTCGATATCGAGACCAACGACAGCCTGCTGAGTATCTGGTCGAACTTCAGTGGTACGTTCTTCTATGCCATGATTGGAATCGCCGCCATCTCGCTGGTGGTGGGCGGCATCGTGATCATGAATATCATGCTGGTTTCGGTGACGGAACGGACGCGCGAGATCGGCATCCGCAAAGCCATGGGCGCGCGCCGCAGTGACATCCTGATGCAGTTTCTGATTGAGTCCGTTACGTTGGCGCTGCTGGGTGGGGCGATCGGCGTGCTTTTCGGCATCACTATCGCCAAAGGCGTCACGCTCGCCATCGGCATGCCCTCGGTGATCAAACTCTGGGCGGTAGCGGCGGGAGTGCTGGTGGCGGCGAGCGTTGGTATCTTTTTCGGCGTGTATCCCGCGAAGCGTGCAGCGGTGCTTGACCCCATCACCGCGCTGCGGTTTGAAACGTGAGAAATCTTGGTTTGTCATCCCGAGCGAGGCGAGGGATCTGTAGTTTTCTCGTTCTCGGCGCATCTGCGTGTCGGCGGTAAGAGGTTCTTGAACGAATGCTAGTCAAAGGCGAATTCGGCGAAGGCCTGAAAATGGCGGTCGACACCATCCGCAGCAACAAGCTGCGCTCGTCGCTCACCGTCCTTGGCATCGTGATTGGAGTCGCCGTCGTGATCGGGATCTCCTCGATTGTGCGTGGCCTGAACGACAACGTAAGTCAGGTCATCACCAGCCTGGGTTCCAACATCATTTTCGCTTTCCACCTCGAGCCTTTCACCTTCGGACGTCCGACGGAAGAAATGCGCACCCGCAAGGAACTGACCTTCGACGACGCCCTGGCGATGCAGGATCTGCCGCACGTGAAAGCAGTCACCGCCGGCGTGCAATACTTGCGTCCGGAACTCGGCACCGGAACCTACTCCGTCAAATACAAAGACCGCAAGGCCAAGCAGACAATTCTGGAGGGCGACACCGCCTCGTACAAGGATGTGATTGACGTCGCCCTGGACTCGGGCCGCTGGTTCAGCGATATCGATGAAGAGCGCCGCGCCCCGGTTATTATCATCGGCCACGATACCTCGGAAGAACTTTTCCCGAGCGAACAACCGCTGGGCAAAGAACTCGACATTGAAGGGCAGCTGTTTACCGTGATCGGTGTGGCGCAACTCCAAAAGAGCGTGTTCAGTGGAGGAAAGAATCCCAATGACAACATCGTTTACTTTCCGTTGAGCACGTTCCGCAAGTTGCATCCCGAACTGAAGCAGTATTGGATCAGTGTCAAAGCCACCTCGCACGCCGACATGCCCAAGGCGATGGACGAAATGCGTGAGTTGTTGCGCCGCCGCCGCCGGGTTCCGACCGATAAGCCGGACAACTTCGCCATCTTCACGCAAGACTCGATTTCCGACGTGTGGAATCAGATCACAGGCATGATCTTTGTCTTCATGTTCGCGGTCTCGAGTGTGGGCTTGATCGTGGGCGGGGTAGGCGTGATGAACATCATGCTGGTTTCGGTGACCGAGCGCACGCGCGAGATCGGAGTGCGCAAAGCCATGGGCGCACGCAAGCGCGACATCCTGGTGCAATTCACGCTCGAAGCCGTCATGCTCACCGCCGTCGGCGGAGTGATTGGGCTGGCGCTGGGCGCTCTCATCACCGCCATCGTCCCGGTTGCGTTCCCGTCGCTTCCTGCGACTATGTCGGTGGATTGGTCGATATTCGCGTTTGTCGCTTCGGCTGCGGTCGGCCTGATCTTCGGCATCTACCCCGCTTGGAAAGCGGCCAATCTCGACCCCATCGAGTCGCTGCGCTACGAGTAACATGCTGCCGACGCCGCCACTGACAATAAGAGCAGCCCTTGAAACTGTGGCCGTACTCAGTACTGTCGGCAGTCTGTGCTTTTATTTCCTGACGGCGCTTGGGCTGGCCAGTTTTTTCAGGGACAGGCGCAAGAGACTCAGGCAGGCTCCGCTACCGGATAATCAACTCCCTCCGGTTTCCATTCTCAAACCCCTGAAGGGCGTCGATCCCGAAATGTGGGAGAGCTTTTGCAGCCACTGCGAACAGGAATATCCGCAGTTTCAACTAATTCTTGGGGTCAGCGATCCCGGCGACCCCGCCATCGAAGTTGTGCGTAAGCTGCAGACGAAATATCCCAAAGTTCCAATCGAGCTGATCGTGTGCGATCGCATTTTCGGAACAAACATCAAAGTCAGCAATCTGGTACAGATGCTGCCCTCGGCACGCCACGAACTTCTGGTGGTGAATGACGGCGACATCCGCGTGCCCTCGGATTATTTACGGAAAGTGATTACGCCGCTCGCGGACGATTCCGTGGGACTCGTGACCTGCCTCTACCGCGCGGTCGCCGCTCCAACACTCGCCCCGACGATAGGCTCGCGCCTCGAAGCCTTGGGCATCGGCACCGACTTTGTGCCCGGCGTGCTGAGCGCCAGGTTTTTGGAAAAAGGATTGCACTTCGGACTGGGTTCGACGCTGGCGTTTCGCCGTCGCGACCTCGAAGCCATCGGCGGTTTCGAAGCATTACTGGACTATCTCGCCGACGACTATGAACTCGGCCGCCGCATCGCAGCGACAAAGACAGGAAAGACAGGAAAGAAAGTCGAATTCAGCACCGTAACCGTCACCACATTTCTGCCTGCTTACACGATGCGGCAGTTCTTCCGCCATCAGCTTCGCTGGTCGCGGACCATTCGCGACGCCCGCCCCTGGGGATATGCTGGCCTGCTCTTCACCTTCGGCCTGCCCTGGGCATTGCTGACGCTGTTAGCGGCCCACGGCGCTGCGTGGGCCTGGATACTATTCGCGCTGACATTTGCTATGCGATTGGCGGTGGGGCTGGCGACCACGGTGGGAGTGCTTCACGATCGCCAAGTATTCCCCAATGTTCTCTTGCTGCCACTTCGGGATCTGATCGCGCCGCTGATCTGGGCCGCAAGCTTTATGGGCAATCGCATCCACTGGCGAGGTGATGTCTTCGACCTGAAAGACGGACGCCTGATCGCCGTGAAGTGAAGTGAGAATTAGGAACCCGATGAATTCGGCTGATTAGAAAAAATAATCTTGCCTCCGCGGCGCGCGACTTCATATTTCGTCAATCCGCGTAACGCCGGCGGATCTTCTTCTTCGGCCCATAAAAAAACTCGTTGTGGCCCATGCCACATCTCGACAAACGAAGTCTCGGTCTCGAAGACCCGCGGCGCTCCGGGAAACTGCGTGCCGTACCACATGTTTCCGCCGGGCACGCGCAAACTGTGCAGCGGGATACCCGTGTAGAAATTCAGTGTGGACGCATTTTCATAGAGTCCTATGACCACGATCTGATCGCCCGGCCGATACTGTTCGCGGATCGCCAGCGCCAGATCCTTCGACGAAAGAATCGGAGAAAAAATGCCGAACGCAATCCGTACACACGCCAGCAGCACCACCATCATCGCCACCAGCGCAACGTTTCCTGGCCCCGCCTGCCCGCGACGGCGCAGAATCCAGTTAGCGAAAGTGCCCAGCAAGAACGCGAGTGAAAAGCCGAATAACGGGACACGGAACACCCCCATGGCCTGCGGGGTTAAATCCAGAAAGTGCCCAAACGAGAGCGAATAATCTTGCGGATGTTTCCGCAGCAGGTCCGCCAGATCGGTGCCCGGAGCCGGCGCCTTCGAGAAAAAGAGCAACGAGAAACCAACCACAGCAATGACGACGCCGACCGTCAGCAACACCGCCGACGAGATCCGTCCGCTTCGCCGTTCGCGGCTATCCCCGGCGGAGGCTCTTTCACGTTGCAGCCATCCGCCCACCAGCAACGCCATCGCTGGAATCGCAGGGATGGTGTAATATTCCTGCCGCGTCGAGAGGCTGAAGAAGCCGACAATGACCATCGTCCACAGGAAAAACAAAAGATATGCTCGCTGCCGGCGCGTCATCTGCGCCCGGAATTCGCGCCAACGCCGAGGAACTTCCTGCAGCGACTGCGGCAGAAACACTGTCCACGGAATGAGCCACAAAACCAGCAACGCCCAGAACAGCAGCAGCGGAACCGTGTCGTAATCGCGCGGGACACGCGTATTCAAAAACCGGTTGATATGCTCATTGACGAAGTAGAACCAGAGAAATCCGCGGACGTTTCCCTGTGGTGGATTGCGCAGCGCCGCCAGAATATGCCACGGCGCGGCGATGGCGAAAAAAACAACCGCGCTCGAAAACAGGCGCATCTTCAACAAGTGCCGCAAATTCCCCGTCAGCAGCAGATAAAGCCCGATCGCCGCTACCGGGAACAGCAGTCCGATTAGTCCCTTGGTGAGCACGTTGAGCGCGCACACTGCGGCCAGTCCCCAACATGTCCAGCGCGCCGGCTTTTGCCCCAGTTTCGTTTGCTCCAGCGATACCAGAAAAAGCCAGAATGTAAGCGTCAGCCACAGCCCCACCGCGACGTCCGGAATCAGAAAGCGCGTAAAAAGAAAAGGTCCGAGCGCAGTCGCCAGTACCAGCCCGGAATCGAATCCCCCTTCGCTGCCCAAAGCCCAGCGCCCCAAGCCGTAGGTGGAGAGAATCATCGCCAGCACGCCCAGCATCAGCGGAAAGCGCGTGCTCCACTCGCTGACGCCGAACAGCGTGTAGCTCGTCGCCACTCCCCAATACATCAGCGGAGCTTTTTCCAGGTAGCGAACACCGTTGGCATAAAGCGTAACCCAGTCGCCACGCTGCACCATCTCCTTCGCCGCCTCGGCATGCACCGTGTCGGCATCGTCGAGCAGCGCGGGCCGCGAGAGTCCCACCATGTAAATGACCGCCCACAACCCCATCAACACCAACAGACAGATCCGCCAATCCGCTAGCAGCCGGTTGGGACGGGTCATTGTCGAAGTTGGAGAAGCCATCGTCGAATGGATTATTGTCGGATGGATCGTGCTTTCAACACTCGTCGGTTCGAGGTGGCGCGCGGCGCTGGGGTTCATCGTGGAATCTTTCATTATACGGGAGAGCTCTCAGTCCGCGGCGGCTCCGCGGGAAACACGGGCGCCCGCCACTTCCCGGTAAATCTCAAGGATTCTCGACACCGACGCGGTCCAGGAAAAGCGCTGCGCCTGCTCATAGCCGCGCTGTTTCATCTGCGTGCGCAACACCGGATCAAGCAGCGCCCGCTGCAACGCTCGTCGAACCTCAAACACGTTTTCCGGATTCACCAGCAACGCCGCGTTTCCCGCCACTTCCGGCAGGCTCGAAGTGTTCGATGTGACCACTGGAGTTCCGTGGGCCATCGCTTCGAGCGGCGGCAGGCCAAATCCCTCATAGAGCGACGGAAACACGAAAATCTTGGCCACGTCATAGAAAATTCGCAGCACTTCGATGGGCACGAATCCGAGAAAACGCACGTCGTTCTGCACCCCGCTGCGCACCACGGTGCGGCGCAGCCGCGGATGGCTCGAAAGATCGTCTCCGATGATGATGAGCTTCAGATCGGGGAACAGCTGCTCCTTCTGCAATTCGCTTTTCAAAGCCGAAAACGCTTCAATGATGCGCACCACATTCTTGTGCGGCCGGATCGCGCCCGCATAGAGAATGAACGGATAGTTCACCAGATAGCGCTGGGCAATCAGCTCCCGATCCGAGTCGGTGGCATGGCCGCGCAGAAAACGTTCATCGATCGCGTTGTATACCACCTCGATGCGCGCGTTCGGAAGGGCCAGCAGTTTCTCGATTTCATTCCGCGTGAATTGCGACACCGCGATCACGCGCGCCGCCCTGCGCAACACGCGCCGCGTCAGGTAGTAGTGCAGGCTGCGCCGCAGGCTGGAAAGGTCGCGCGATCCAGCCATATGCTCCAACAGGTCGTGCACGGTAAGAACATACGGACAACCGAGCCCGCGCGGAATCCAGAACAGGTGCGGAATGTGAACGACGTCGCATTCCAGGCGCCGCACGATCGCCCGGAAAGCGAGATTCCCTTTCAGCGTGTCATCGCCGGCGGCCAGCGTCACCGTGTGGAAGTTCGGCGGCAGAGCCCCGCATTCCGCCAGTTTGTCCGGCGATCCGATGAGGAAGTACTTACTGTCGCGATCCAGGCGCGTCAGCGTGCGGACCACGTTTCGTATGTAGGTGCCAACCCCGAATTCCGTCATGCGACGGATGTCGATGGCTACTTTCACAGCCTGAATTTAACCACAGGGGGGCATGAAGGGACACAGGGAAATCATGGTCATAACTAAACTTTGTCATCCTGAGCGAAGCGAAAGACCTATGCATTTCTTCGCCGCCAACTAACTGCCTGGGTGTTCTTCGCTCAGGATGACAATTGCGTAAAACGTTTATGTCCGCACTTCCGCCTGCGCCTTTGCCCGCCGCTCGGCATACAGCGGAAACTCTTCGGCCAATCCCAGCACTTCTTTGCGAATTTTCGCGAGCAGCGCGGCGTCGGTCCGATGATCGAGCGCCTCTGCGATCCAGTGTGAAATCTGCCGCATCTCCTCCTCTTTCATGCCCCGCGTAGTCACCGCCGGAGTGCCAATGCGAATCCCGCTAGGCTTCATCGGCGGATTCACATCAAACGGAATCGCGTTCTTGTTGACCGTAATCCCGGCCTCGCCAAGAGCTTTCTCCGCCTCGCTGCCCAGCATGCCCTTAGCAAAAACATCCACCAGCATGAGGTGCGTGTCCGTTCCGCCGGAGACGATGCGATAGCCATCGGCCGCCAGCGTCTCCGCCATCACCTTGGCATTAGCCACGACCTGCCGCGCGTACTCACGGAAACTCGGCTGCGATGCTTCAAGGAAGCACACCGCCTTGGCAGCCATAATGTGCACCAGCGGCCCTCCCTGCATTCCGGGGAAAACAACTTTATCAATCGGCGCCGCGAAGTCCTGCTTGCTCAGGATCATCCCCGAGCGCGGCCCGCGCAGCGTCTTGTGCGTGGTCGATGTCACAATGTGCGCGTGTGGCACCGGCGATGGATGCGCTCCACCCGCCACCAGTCCTGCGAAGTGCGCCATATCGACCAGGTAGAGCGCGCCCACTTTGTCGGCAATCTGCCGCATGCGGGCAAAATCAATGATCCGCGGATAAGCGCTGCCCCCGCCAATAATCAGCTTCGGACGCTCCGCCGTAGCGATCCTTTCCAGATCGTCGTAATCGATCGTCTCCGTTTCCTTGGTCACGCCGTACGGAACAATCTTGTAAGTCTTGCCCGAAAAATTCAGAGGATGTCCATGCGTGAGGTGCCCGCCATGAGCCAGATTCAACCCCAGAATGGTGTCACCCGGCTGCAGCACCGCCGCGTAAGCAGCTTGATTGGCCTGCGATCCCGAGTGCGGCTGCACGTTGGCATGTTCCGCGCCAAAAAGTTTCTTGACCCGTTCGCGTGCCAGATTTTCGACCACGTCGGTAAATTCGCATCCGCCGTAATAGCGCTTGCCGGGATACCCCTCCGCATACTTGTTGGTGAACACCGACCCGGCAGCCTCAAGCACAGCCTCGCTGACAAAGTTTTCCGAAGCAATCAGCTCCAGCCCTTCATGCTGGCGGCGAGCTTCGTTGTCGATAGCGTTAGAAATCTCGGGATCAACCTCGTAGAGCGGGCGGGACATCGATATTGCGGAATTTTTCATAATTAGGCACCGCAGCCTATTTTACCCGGATGCCGCGGCAAGTGTAGCGGGGCACTCGTGTCCGCGAAAGACTGCGAGCTTTGTTCGTAGGGGGGTGGCCCATTCAAGCCCGATTTTGGCTTGAGTGGGGCAGTTCTACAGTTGGACAGAGTCTTCCCGCCACTCTTTCATGTTTTCGTGTCGTCTATTCCGACTCGATCTCCGGCCCAAAATCCCACTCTAAATTTTGCAAAGAGCGCGAAATTTAGAATGGGCCACTCTGCCCGCGTCATGCTTTCACTGGGAGGGGGGCACCCAGTCAAGCGGGGCGCGAAAACCTTAATCGAACGCCGTCCGCAGAAAACTAACCAGCTGCCACCCATCCATGTACTTGTAAGGAGTCTCGCCCATGGTGTAATGCCCGCAGGGCAGCACGACAACTTTATGATCCAGGTTGTGCTTCTCGAATTCCTCGACCACCTGCTCTGAAAATTCCGGCAGGAACGTCATGTCGTACCTGGCATAGATAATGAGCGACCGCCGCGGCCAGCGCGAAAACTTATCGAAGTACACCATCGGACTGACCGCGCGCCAGACCTGCCGCAGATTCTCCAAGTCGATGGCCGTTTCCAGTCCCTCACGGATATGGCGAGTGGATTGGCCGTGCCATACCACGTCGGCAAAATAAGTTGAGGCGTGATTGAAGGCAGCGACCTGAATTCGCGGATCGTGCGCGGTAGCGATAAACGCATAACAAGATCCAAGGCTCGTGCCGACGATGCCGAGCCGGTTGTAGCCCTGCGCTTCCAGCCAGTCGAGACAGCAGCGCACATCGATTACGCCCTGGCGCACCGAATCGAGCGTGCGTCCAATGTTGGCGGAGACGGCGTAGTCGGCGCGGTCTATCTCCGCCGGACGGCGAATGTCGTGATACGGCATAGACAGCCGCAGTACCGCAATGCCCATCCAGTTCATCACGCGGCAGAGGCTGGTGTAAGAAATCGCATCGGAATTCCAGTGCGGCAAGAGAACCACGGCGCGGCGTCCGCGAGCCGGAAACCAGCGCGCGTTCACCAGATTGTTTTCAGGATAGGGCGTTACAACGGGCGAGGTGAAACGCAGAAACTCCGAATGTGTTCCGAGAACTTTTTCTTCGAGGCTAGGGTCCGGCACTTCGCGCGTGCTGAACACCTGAACTTCGCGGCGCTCCAAACGGAAATCCGACGGCGTCTCGTAGGAATAAAAGTCGTCGCTTGATTGAATGATGCGGTCATTGAAGCGCGAGAAATATTCCAGCAGATCGCGAGAGCCTTGTCCCGATTCTTCAGATGGAGGACCGCCGTTGCGACCAGGCCAGCTGTGTGTCCAATCCAGTCCCCAGTCCAGCGGACGCACCACGCGGTTATTGTCCACCGACGTGAGCCGGGTCTCCCGGTCGTACATCCATCGAGCGTAGCGCGAGGGCATGTATCTTCTAGAAATACAACAATGCATCACGATTGGCGACTTGGGTTGGTTCAATGGCAGGATTTCAGCACTAAGCAGTCAGCACACGGCATTCAGTCGTTGGCACTTACCTGACTGCTGACTGCTCAGAGGTAAACTCTCGGCACTCTCTGCGACAGTCCGCACAGAATTTCGTAAGGTACGCTTTCGCACAATCGCGCCAGTTCTACGGCATCCACACTCTTGCCGCTGCCAGCGCCAACGTCTTTACCGATCAAGATGACTTCATCGCCCACCGCGACACCGCGCAGGTGGCTGACGTCCACGATGGTCAGGTCCATCGAAACGCGTCCCACAACCGGCGCGTATTCGCCGCCTACGATTACTCGCGCGCGATTCGATAGCAGACGCGGATAACCGTCCGCGTACCCGACGGGCAGCACCGCGATCCGGCTCCGCGCTTTGGTCACGAAGGTGCCCATGTAACCGACGGCTTGTCCGGCGGCGACATCTTTCACTGTCAGCACTCGCGTCTTCCACGAAAGCACGGGACGCAGCGGCAGTTCCGCGACGGCCGCAGGCTCGCTGGCGCGTGTGAAGGCCAGCGAATATCCGTAGAGCGCGATGCCCGGACGCACCATCGTCTTCCACGTCTGGGGACGAGCGCTCATGGCGGCGGAATTTCCCATGTGAACCAGCGCAGGCTGGAGTGCGTGACTTTGCAGGATCGCAAGTCCCTCTTCAAAGCGCTTCATCTGGCGCACTGCGTTTTCGTCGTCCAGCACTTCGGCCGATGCGAAGTGCGTACTCACCCCTTCCAGGCTCAAGTGCTTGCATCCGGATAACATCTCGCACAAGCGCGGCAGCGCGTCCGGCGATGCGCCGAGGCGGTTCATGCCTGTATCGAGCTTCAGGTGCACCGGCAAAATACTTTGTCGTTGGCGCGCCGCGCGTTCGAGCGTCTCAATGTGCCAGGGTTCCCAGATCGTAGGAGTAAGATTCTGGGCGACGATGCCATCTTCTTCACCTTTCCAGATTCCCGTCATCAGCAGGATGCGGGCGGTGACGCCAGCGCCGCGCAGCGCCAGGCCTTCGGCGGCATCGGTCACTCCCAGCCACTTGGCGCCTTCGGATTCAAGCGCGAGAGCGCACTCTACGGCGCCGTGGCCATAGCCATCAGCTTTGACCACCGCGCAAACGATGACGTCTGCGCCGACGTGCCTCTGGACCGCGTGAAAATTTTCTCCCAGCGCGGCCACAGAAATTTCCGCCCAAGTCCGGCCGTCGAGAATCAGCGAACGGCGGTCGGGCATTCGCGACAAATCGGGACGCGGTGCGTTCACTTAGCTAATTATAGTGACCGCACTCGCCGCGCCGTTAGATGCTAAGTGCCGATGGTAACTCCCGTCGTCAACTTGCGACGTCAACTTGCAATGCCAACTTCCAGCGTCAACCGCTGACGTTAACCGCCAGACAACAGAAAGTTCACTGTGATTTCGGTCTCTACTTCGATGGGCTCGTTGTTCAGCAGGTAAGGCCGGTAGCGCCATTGCCGCACCGCTTCAATCGCCGCTGCGGACAGCATCGGGTGTCCGTGAACCACGACCAGGTTCTCAATCGTCCCCGCCTTGCTGACAATCGCCCGCAATTCGACCGTCCCCTGAATGCGCGCCTGGCGCGCCAGTGGCGGATAGCTTGGCTGCATGCGATAGATCAGGTTGCCTTCTGCCCAGTGCGAGATCTTGAGCGGATGCGTAGGCGCGGGAATGGGCGGCGGTGCGGCAACATCAAACCCGATGCCGACCGAGCTGAGGATTCCTCGTCCTCTCGTGCCGGTTCCTCCATCCGCGCCAATGTTGTCCAGATCAGGCGCTGATGCAACCTGCGGTTCGTTCAGGTTTGCGATAGTGTCTGGAATCGTTTGCGGCTGCTGCAGTTGTCCTTCGTGGATGTTGGACGAAGAAACCGGCCGCGGCCCGCGCGCTGCCTTCGCCGCAGGTCCTGGCGGTGGCGTAAGAATATGAGACTCGAGCCATTGCAGGTTAGGTGGCCCCTGAATCGCAATCAGGGGAATCAGCAGCAGCAAGCTTAGTCCAAGCGCTTGCATGGTAAAGGATACGAGCGTAGTCCATCCGCGACGGGCAGGCCGATCCCAGGTGCTTTCTAGTGTGCTGAACATAAAGTGCCTCCGGAACGGGCCCGTATTCCCTACAGACACCTACGGCTTGCGATTTGATCCTGGGATTTGATCCAGCGAGAGGAGAAAGAACGAAAACCAAAGTTGATTACCAAAGCGAACCGACGCGAAAAACCGATCCTGGATAAAACACACAGAAACAAGAAAGGACCGCGTCTGCACGCGGTCCTGAAAATAACAAAACCTTCAAACAACCTGGAACTGAAACTACCCGAGCGGTGTCGCTACTGCTTTGGCGGAGTGCTCGGAGGAGTTTTGGGAGCTGCCGGCTTCGCGGGCTTGGGAGCCGCGCTCCCCGCAGGCGGTGCAGCCACACCGGATGCAACATTGTAGGCGTCCACGATCTGCGAGGTGATGTCCATCGACGGTCCAGACAAAATCACCGCGCCCCGCGGCCAAGTCATAGCCTGGTCAGTGTCGAGCAGGAGACCGTAACCGTTGTCTGTAACGTATTTCTGGATTATGGGCACCATTTTCGTCAGGATTCGGTTCTCGATCTCGCCGGCCTGGTTCTGGAAATCTTCCTTTGCATCCTCCGCAGCGCGATCAAAACTCTTCTGCTTGGTTTCGATCTGCTTCACCAGTTTCTCGCGCGATTCGTCATTCAGCTTGTCCTGTTGAGCGTTAAGCTGCTTCTTGAGGCTGTCGATTTCGTCGTTCAAACCCTTCAGTTCACCCTGCTTGGGTTCAAACTTCTTGCTGAGCGCTTCCAGATCGCGCTGCCCTTCGTTGGAAGCGGCGATCGCTTGTTCGACGGCGAGCGTCCCGATCTTGGTGCCGGTGAACTTGGCCGCCGCCGCCGCTGCCGAGGGGGCGTTGGGTGTGGTGTCGCCAGCGGGAGGGCTGGCAGTCTTGGTGGCTTGGGCCAGAGCGAAGACGGAGAGGCCGAACGTTATAGCTACGGTGACCTGCGCAAACTTCTTAATCATTGGATCCTTTGAACTCCTTCGGATTTTTCGGAATGCTGGAAGCTTCCAGCTCGCTGGGCTCAACGCGAAACTAATCGCAACCCGAGCCTATCAGTCGTAACCTGAAACATGACCTGAGAACTGCAACCGGCGCAACGAGCGCGCAAGGCGCGCACGACACCCGGCTTTTTCACGCGCAAACCGCAAGCGTGGTGATCAGGGTATGGACGCTCTGCATTATACGGAGGGTATGGGAACAGCGTCAAACAAAGTATTCGCTGGCCCGTTGCCAGCTCAGCGGCGGTTTCCCCTAGTACGTACCCACGCCGTTCGCGTTGCGGATCCTGAACCAATCGTAAGGCATCTTGCTGCGGTTCCAGATCGCATCGCAGCGCACCCGCAAGAACGCCTGCTGAATCCGGGTGATGACTTGCCAGTTGTCGCGGTTGCTACGGGCGTCGCTGCGTTGCGCCCACATCTCGCTCAGTTGGCGTTGTCGCAACTTATTGTAGTCGCCGTCATTCACGCCCCCGTACGGATTCCCGTACCCGTACCCGTCCTGTGCCGCTTCCGCCTTAATCTGATTATGCTGGGCAATGCGGTTATTGGCATCGATGGCGTCGGAAAGAACTTCCGATTGCTCGTCGTACCATTCATGGAGGACGCGCTCGGTTTCGGCCGCATCGTGCGTAGTTTTGAACTGGTGGATGGCGTCCAGCACAGTCTGACTATTATCCGGGCCGTCCAACGCGATCGACGGGATGGGACTCTTGCGGACTGACATATCGTCATCCGTGAACACCCGCTTGGCCTTGCTGGTCGCGGTGGAGGTTGACGTGTCCTTATTCTTCTTGGCCACGTCGCCGAGCGGCGGAGGGCTGGCGTCATCGTTATTCTGCCCCAACGCTCGCCCTGCGAACGGAAGAATGAGAATCGGCACCAATAGCCACTTCCAACGCATAAATCCTCGTTTACGGTAAGAAGATGTGGGGGGAGACCACGATTTCCGCACTCTCATGATACCGATTGAGGGCGGGCACCAGCAGTTACGTCCGTTATAAGACCATGGTTCCCGACGTTCCCACTGCTTTTGCCGTCGGCAAGGCAGTTTGGCCGAAAAAACCGGCGCTGGATCGCAGCCCTCCTTCTAATAATGAAACCGATAGCGCACCTGCACGTAAATCTGGCGCGGCAGGTTCCAGTGAAATCCGCCGTAGGTCACGCTGTCGTCGTAGATCACGCGGCGGTTGGTTACGTTGAGGGAGGTCAGTGATGCGCTGAATCGTTCGCCAAAATCCTTGCCAGCGGAGAGATCGAAGGTAGTGTGGCCGGGGAGATACTCGCCCGTATAAGGCCAGCCGGGAACACCTTGTTGTCCGTTGTCGAATCCGGAACCGTAGTAAACATTGGTGGAGGCATAGGAATGCCACGGGAGGGTGACGTCTCCGCCCACGTTGAGCGTGTTGCGTTGGTCATGGTCGAGCGGACAAAGGTAGGGGAAGGTGCCGTTAGGGTTTTGCGGGCAGACGTCGGTGTTGTTCAGGCCTCCCGTGATCACGCCACCAGCCTCGGCAATCTGGTTGGAGTAGGCAAGGTGAATCTGGGCGCGGTGGGCGATACGGGGAGAGCGCACCGTAAGTTCCCATCCGCGAATCAAGGCTCGCGTATCGGTGAGAGGGAAGAAGATATTGGACGCTCCAACGTTGTTATGGTCGAGAAAATTGGCGACATCGGTTTTGAAGGTGTCGGCATCGAGTACCCATCCGCGGTAAGGGATGGTTACGCCGAACTGATGCTCTTCGTCGCGTTCACCGTTGAGCGTCAGAAACTGACACGCATACTCGGGCTGGCTGCACAGGGCCTCCAGCGTGCCGGAAACGGTTTCGATGGGCGGCGCTTGATAGTAGTGTCCGTAGAAGGCGCGGAATGTCCAGTGAATCTTGGGAATGGTGACGGTGGCGCCGAAGCGTGGGCTGATAGCGGATTCGGACACAGGCGTCTCAGGTGAACCCGCCGGAAAGTTACCTTCGGAGAAACGCGTGGGGCGCATACCGGCGGATAGAGTCAGCCAGGAGAAAGGATTGAATCTGTCGTCGATGTAAAAAGTCTCGAGATTGGCGGTGGGGTGCTCGGAATCGGTGAAAGGCGCGCAGATTCCAGTGGGGTTTGTCGGGGTTACACACTGTTGCTGTTGTGTGGGATTGAAGGTTGCTCCGAAGAGTTGCGAGTCGCTTTGGTAGAAGCTGAGGAATCCAACCTGCAGATCGTTCTTCTTGTAGTTGGCGGCGAAGCTGGCTTGACCTCCAGCGTATGTAGAGGCGCGGTCTTCCGTGGTGGCAACGGGATTGTCACTGAGATTACTGGCGTAGTCGCCGCTGTTGTAGTGGTAGAAGGGAGAGGCCGTGGTCAGAAGATGGGAATTGAAAGTGTGCAGCCAGGTGAAGAGGACGCCGGTATCGGTCTCAGTCTGGCCATCGCGAAGGCCGTAGCTGGGGTAAAGTTGGTTTTCGATGTCGTTGGGATCCGGATCGTACGGGATCTGATAATAGTCGCGGCGGACTGAGGTCATCAGGCGGAGCTGGTTGGAGGGGTCCAGATTGAAGATGAACGACCCAAAGCCGCCGACGCCGTTGACGGCATCGTGCACAACGTCGGGAACGGGCGGTTGCAGGCCGAGGTTGCTGCGGTTGCCATTGACGCTGACGTAATACGCGAAGCGGTCGGTGTGGCTACCGAAGTTGAGTTCATCATCGGTCTGGTAGAAGTTGCCGGCAGTGACGGTGAGTTCAGCCTGGTTGTTGCGCTCGAAACCGGTGCGGGGCACGACGTTGAAAACGCCATAGGTGCGGTCGCCGAACTCAGCGCTGTAGCTGCCGCGATTGACTTCAACGTAGTCCAGATCCTTGGGGTCGAACTGGGGTCCGAGATTTTGCGCGATAGCGGTATTGATCACTGGAATGCCGTCGAGAAGCCAGGTGATCTGGTGGCCGCCGCGCATGTGAAGCATGTCGTGAGTCACGTAAGCAGCGGGGACGTAGTCGGTGATCATGGACATGCTGTTGGTGCCGTCGGCGCCGGGAGTGCGCTCGATGTCGAGGCGGCTGACGAGAGTAGTCGGAGTGAAGCTGTCGGTGGCGACCACTGCGGGCGAACCCGAAACGAGGACTTTTTCATTTTCCGTCGCGACCTGCAATTGAAAGTGAACCACCGGCACTGTTCCTGAGATGACGATGACAGCTTGCGAGGTTTGCGCGAAGCCCTGACTGGCAACGCTGACGGAATATTCGCCGATCGGGACGGCGTTGAATTGGAATTCACCGTTGGCGTCGGTGGCGACACTCTTCGCCCACTCCGACGATCTGGCTTTGAGCATCACCATGGCGTCCTGAATGGGACGATGCTGAGGGTCGTGCACGACGCCACGAACGGCGCCGTAGTCGTTGGCGAAGGCGGCGGTGACCAACGACAGTAGCATTGCGAGTGCGAGCAGTTTGAAGCGAGTCATGTTTTTATGTCCTCAAGCAATGTCGATTCTCGTCTTCGAGACTCCAGACGCGGAGCGGGCGACGTGCTTAGCCCAGCGCTTCCGCGCCGGCAAAAATGGAAACGAACGAGTCAAGTCCCGGAGGGACGACCGAGTTCTCACGTGTGCTCCCTGGGTCCGAAAACGCGGCGCAGCCACGTGCTGCTCGCCACGGTTGTGGTTGTCAGAGTTTTGAAAGGGTTAGCCGCGAGGAGGGGCGCGGGCGGAATCGTGTCCGAAGATATCGCTGGAATGAAGCACAGTGCTTTGTGCCGGGCGCGCCAGTTCGATCGGGAGGGTCAAACTGGAGAGCAGATGGGAAGCCGGTTGCGCCCACTCGGAGGTCGTAGCGCCGCAGCAGCAATGGTTCTGGCAACAGTTGCCGTCATCGCCGGCCTGGAGCGAGGCTTCGGATTCAATCGGAGATGATTCGGACTGCGTCGGTTTCGACTGGGCCATCGCGCGATGGCATGGCATCGCCGGTTGCGCGCGGTGCCCAGACGCGGGCTGGCGCATGCAGTGCATGGCTTCCGGCCGGGCTGCACACGCCATCGTCAGCGGCCCGAAGGCCGGGGCGAGCATGACCAACACCAGAAATCCAGCATCCCAGCGAGAAGCTCTCCGCATTTGAGCGACAGCATATCAGATGTCAGTTCTCAGTTCCCAGTTCTCAGAGATACTCCGCACTGAGAACTGAGAACCGGGAACTGAGAACTGGTTTCCTGTACCATTTCTTCGTGCACGAACTCGCCGAGCAATTGTTGAAGACAATTCGGAAGCAGCAGTCGATGCAGGCTGGGGACCGTGTAGCAGTGGCGGTTTCGGGCGGAGCGGATTCTGTGGCTTTGCTCTGCCTGCTGCTGGAGATGCGGCGTGAGTTGGGAATCGTATTTTCGGTTGCGCACGTCAATCACAAGCTGCGGGGCCAGGAATCGGATGAAGACGAGCGCTTTGTCGCCCAACTGGCACAGCACTACGAACTCGAACTCCACACCTGTGACGCGCCTGTGGCTAGCGGCAGCGACTCCGGCATCGAGGCGGCGGCGCGTGGATTGCGCTACAGTTTTTTTCGCCAACTGGCGCGCGAGGGTCGCGTGGCGAAAATTGCGACCGCGCACACGCTCGACGATCAGGCGGAGACGGTGTTGCTGCGCATTTTTCGCGGCACCGGCATTCGTGGATTATCGGGCGTTCATCCACGGATCGTTTTTGCCGAGCAGGGACAGGTCTTTGGCGAACTGGTGCGGCCGCTGCTCGGCTTTCGGCGTGCCGTCTTGCAGGAATTTCTGCGCGGGCAAGGCCAGAGCTGGCGGGAGGATTCGTCGAATCGCGATGTTGCTTTCCTGCGCAATCGCGTGCGGCACCGGCTGCTGCCGATAATCGGGGAGGAATTTGACGAGGCTGCGATCGAGCACATGGCTGAACTGGCGGAAATCGCCCGGGCCGAGGAGGAGCATTGGGATCGCGGACACCCGGAGATTGCGGCGGCATTGCCCGGAGCGGCGAAAGCGGCGCGGCTTGTGACGGGGCCAACCGAGTCCCTGCCTCTGGGGCCTCTACTGGCGCTTCCTTTGGCAGCCCAGCGGCGATTGGTTCGGGCGTGGATCGAGGCCAACGCTCCGGCGGTGAGGATTTCGTTCCGGCTAATCGAAGAGATTCTGGAGCTGGCGCAAGGTTCGGCCGGCAAGAGGCTGGGGTTGGGCGGCACCGCAAAAGGGGTGGGCGGGCGCAGCGTGCGGCGCGGGCGGCAGGAGTTGGAACTCGAAGCGGAAAGCCGCGCCGAAGCGGCGGATTATCAGTACGCCTTAGCGGTCCCCGGCTGCGTGGAGGTTCCCGAACTCGGCGCGTCCATCGAAGCCCGATTAGTGGATGCTGTCCGCGTTCCGGAGCACGAGCACGGGCATTTACTGGATCTGGCGCGCCTGCCGAAGGAAGTTCTGATCCGTAACTGGCGGGCAGGCGATCGTTACTGGCCGGCGCATACCGCGGCGGCAAAGAAGGTGAAGGAGCTGTTGAGCGACCGGCATGCGGCCGGAGCCGAGAAAAAGCTTTGGCCGGTTGCGGTTGCCGAAGTCTGCGGGCTAGTCTGGATGCGCGGGTTCGCGGTTCCGGAGGCTTTTCGCCCACCGGACCGGGCTGCGCAGGCGATTTGGATTCGGGAGATTGGGGGCATGATGTAACATGCCATGGATAGGTTCGGGATGCAGAAGTCGGAGGTCAGATTGCAATGGCGAAGATCCACGCCGTAACCTCTGCGATCCGACCTCTTACCTTTGACTTCTCGCGCCGGAGGCGCGACTTCCA
>Ga0070761_10000030_pt1 | contig 102016 bp, 91 predicted proteins | sample HubBroMetageREF1_FD_66724 | JGI IMG/M metagenome (GOLD analysis project Ga0070761, IMG submission 66724) | Reference soil microbial communities from the Hubbard Brook experimental Forest, New Hampshire, USA - Hubbard Brook CCASE Soil... | ecosystem: Environmental > Terrestrial > Soil >... | reverse complement strand
GTAGTTGCCAGAAACGAATTCGCCGCGCAACGACTTTGCCAGCGCATTTCCACGGCGAACGCTGAAAGTGTCCTGCGCGGACTGCATCGCGGCCAGTTGCTCGAACTCGGGCGCGGAGTTCTTCAAGTGCTGGTAAAGATCGTAGGAGAAGATGTCGAAGTCGCCGTTATCGCTGATGAACCCGCCTTCGATACAGCAGTCGTCGGAGTCGCCGATGCGGTAGAGCCGTGCGGGATCGGCTACCGGCAGCGAGCGCAGCAGGATGCCGTGCACCAGTGTGAAGATGGCCGTGTTGGCGCCGATGCCCAGAGCCAGCGTAATGACCGCCGTGATGGTGAATCCCGGCGCCTTACGCAATTGGCGCAGGGCATAGCGCAAGTCCTGAAACAAGGTCTCCATGCCAGCCTCCACGGACACGTATACGTGCTCGGAGCGCGGCACGTTCCACACCAAACTGTCGCGGATGAGGGTGGTCTATTTACAGAGAAATACGCTCGTGAGGCGGTTCTCTCGAATACGCTCTTTGTCCGAAATCGAGAAGCGCTGTCCGGAACCGGACAGCATCGTCGCACGGCGCCGTGCGCGGACAAGAGAGTCCGCGCTACACAATCAGACTTTGACTGAGTCTCTGTCTTTGTCTTTGTCTTTGCGTTCGGCGGGAACGTATTTTACGGCGGCGGTGCGCTCCAGTTTGTCCCAGGCGAAGGGACGGCCCTGGATGGCACGCTTCAGGGTCCGGAACAGAACGATGGAAAAGACCTGGCGATAGGCGAAGCGCTGCAGCCACACCTGGCTGAGCAGCCAGGCGTCTTCGCGGGCTTCGGGCTGGCGCCGCTCCAGGGCGAAGGCGAGCGCGGAGGCGATGAAATCAATGACCAGGAAGGTGACGAAGAAGAACAGCAGCCGCTGGAAGCTGGCGGGGTCTGTGGATTCAGGATGGAAATGTTTCTGGATGAAATACCAGATCACCCCGACCACAAACATGACGTCGATGAAGGGCGAGACCAACGGAAGCAGAATCTGGAAGATGAGAATGTTGGGAAGCGCGACCAATCCCAATGCGCCTTCGCGCGCGAAGACACCTTTGTGCTTGAAGATGGCCTGCAGGATTCCGAACGACCAGCGAAAGCGCTGGCGCATGAGCGCATGGGCACTGGTTGGAGCTTCGGTGAAGGCGAGCGCCAGATCTTCGTATTCCACGCGATAGCCGTTGCGCAGCAGTGCCATGGTCAGATCGGCGTCTTCGGCGACAGTATCGACGTGGTAGCCACCGGCTTCGCGAACCATTTCGGTGCGCCAGGCTCCGATCGCGCCCGGCACCACGCTGACCGCTCCCATGGTGTTGAGCGCTCGCCGCTCAAAATTCTGGCTGGTGATGTATTCGAGCGCCTGCCAGCGCGTCCAAAGATTTACGCGGTTTCCAACCTTGGCATTGCCGGCCACGGCGGCGACTCTTGGATTGAGGAAATGCGGCACCATGCGGACGATGGCATCGGGAGCAATGATGGTATCGGCGTCGATGCCGACGAAAATTTCGGCATCGCCGATATGCTCGAGACCAAAGTTAAGCGCCTCGGCTTTGCCACCATTGGGCTTGGTTAGAATCAATACCCGGCCGTCAGCTTCTTCGGCAGCAAAGGCACGGCGGGTGATTTCCAAAGTGCGATCCTTGGAACCGTCGTCGATCACGATCACGCGCAGGTTGGGATAGTCGGAATCGAGCGCGCCCTGGACGGTGCGTTCGATGACCTTCTCCTCGTTGTAAGCGGGAATGAGCACCGCGACCTGCGGCCGGTAAGCCGCATTCTGCTCGGGCGTTCCATACACATGCGAACGGAGCCGGTCATAGATGGCGAGGATGCCGACCGAAATCAGGCGTCCGGTCATCAGAATGTCACCCAGGAAAAAGATGACCGCGATGCCCGTCATGGTCGCACTGAACATCCAGAAGCCGATCCAATTCAGCCGCGCGGACCAGAATTCATTGGTCGGGACGGGCGGCATGACATCGGCTTTGGTTTTGCCCATCAACTGATATACGGGCACGAAATCAAATCCGCGGGCACGAGCGCCGTCGATAATCAGCGGGAGCGCGAGCACGGTTCTTTCCCGGTTGCCGCCGCCATCGTGCATCAGAATGATGTTGCCGCACTGCTGATCGTTCGACTGGCAGGGCGGGAGGTGGTCGAGCGCGCGAGCGGCAATTTGTTTTGGCGAAAGCGCGGGTTCGTCATTCCAGTCCCTGGTGTCGATCTTGTTGCCGATGGTGATGTAGCCCATGCTTTGCGTGAGTTCGAGCGGCTTCACCTCGTCCTCGGTGTCGGGCTCGGCATCGACGGAGTAGGGCGGACGGAACAGCGTGGTGCGAATGCCCAGTTGGCTGGCGAATAATTGCTCGGTCAGGTTCAGTTCCACTTTCATGTAGCCGGAGCCAATCGAGCTGATATCGGGATGAGTGAAGGTGTGATTCCCGATTTCATGACCTTCGCGGTAAATGCGCTGGGTCAAACTGCCAAACTTCTCCGCCTGGATTCCGATGAGAAAAAATGTTCCCGGCACATGCTCGCGTTTGAGGACATCGAGAATCTTCGGAGTCCACTCCGGGTCGGGTCCGTCGTCGAAGGTCATGGCGAGCAGGTTCTTGCTGTAGCCGTAGCGCGCTACACGATAGGGCTGGGGAAGGCTCTTGAACTCTTCTCCGTCGATGAGTCCGGTCTGTTTGTCTATGGTTAACTGGCGCTCGCCGTCGGTGGGCTTGGCTTCAATGTGCAGGATTTCGCCGCTGCCCTCCATGTCGACGTCCTGGCCGGGAGGAACGTCTTTCAGTCGATCGGACGCATTGGCTTCTCCGGGCATATCCCACACCCGCCACAGGGAGCGGTCCTCCGAGCCCAATCGCCACAGGGCGAAAGTCTGAATGCCAACCGTCTGGGCGGCACGCATCTCGTTCAGGGCTGTTACCGCATCGAGAAACCAGACATCGTGGCGGAAGTTATCGTCGTCTTTGTAGCTGAAGTGCGGGTTGAGCGCGTCGCCATCAAAATCAACGTCTTCTTCGGAATCGCGCGCACCGATCCAGGCTTCCTGCACGGAAACGCTCTTGTCGGCCTCGCCGGTTGGCAGCTTTCCATTTTCTGGCTTCTCAACCCAGTCATACCCGTAGTTGCCGATGGCGCAGATCAGTTTCTGTTTCGGAATCTCCTCAATCGCGGAATCGAGGTTGTCCACGAACCAATCCTGCGAAGCGACCGAGCCAGGAGTTCCGCCGGGAAAATGTTCGTCATAGTTCATGATGACGACGCCATCCACGGCGGCTGAAATCGCTTTGTAGTCGAAATCCTCGTTGCGCACCTGGACGCTCACATAGAGCTTCATTCCGTTGGCGTGCAGGTCCGACGAAAGCTCGTTCAGCAGAGCAACGTATCCGGGCTGCCCCTTCTTGGGAAAGGATTCGAAGTCGATCATCAGACCGCGATAGTGATCGGTGGCGAGAAAAAGCGCGATCTGGCGTCGAAAATTGGCGCGCGCCTTGGGATTGTTCAGGAAATCGACAATGCCGGGAACAAAATCGATGCCGTCAAAATTCTGCACCACGGGAAAGACTTCCATCTCAGTGTCTTCCGCCTTCAAAAACGGCATCACCTTGTCGTCCACGTGATGGACCGTTTGCCCCTGAATCACGTCGAACATGGCGTTGGTTTCCGGGTCCACGGCTTGCAGATGGCCGTCGGCGCTGAGCACCTGCAGCCAGGTCGGGAAGAGCAAATCGATCTGGCGCGCATATTCGCGCAGGGACGAGAAGCTGGCGGCGTCCCAGGAAACGTAGAATGCGGCGCGCACTCCCTGCTCGGAATTCAGCGTGAGCTGGGAAGGCGCTTTGTGGGCCGGGTGGCGGTGTCCGGTGCGGGCCAAAGTGGCCAGGCGGCGCTTCTCGCGCGCTTTCGTTTTTTCGTCTTCTTTCAGAGCGTGGTAGGGCTTCTTTTGCGTAAGCCAGGAAAGGTCGGGCAGAGGCTCGCTTTGCAGGGCGCTGTAGATAAAAAAGATCACCAGAAAAGAAAAGACCAAGGCGATCGCGTCGACAAAGCGGCGAATGCGCCTCCAGCGCGCTTGTAAGGGGTCGTAGAAAACCTGTTTGGCCATCTTGTGGTGGTGCTTTTATCCTATGGTGCGAGGGGCGAGGGGTCAAACGGCAGGTCTCAGGTCTCAGGTGTCAGGTGTCATGTCTCAAGTAGCTGGATCTCGCTGGTCAGGCCGTAGAGTGGCGTTAGGGAAGTCTTAGAGGAAACATCGCACGAGTGCGATATATTCCCAACGTGCGCCGTCTGATCCGCGAACCTCGCAGTTTATTTTTGGGAGCCACGCTGGCCGGCCTGGCTTTGCGGCTGCTCTTTTTCATTTATTCTCCGGCGATCACGGATGACTCGCGCTCTTACGCCGACTTCGCCACCAACTGGCTGCAGCATGGCATCTACGCCGAGACGCAGACCGGCCCGCAGGGGACGGAGGCGCCGGGGACGCCGATTCAGAGAAAGATCGTCCCCACCGACACGCGCCTGCCGGGATATCCGGCGTTTCTGGCGGGAATTTTCTGGCTCTTTGGGGTGGGCAACTTCAGAGCGGTAATGCTGGCGCAGATTCTGGTTGACCTGGGCACCTGCCTGATCGTTGCCGACTTGGCCCGCCGCGTGGTCTCCGAACGCGCGGCGAGAATCGCGTTTTTGCTGGCCGCGCTTTGTCCCTTCCTGGCAAATTATGCCGCGGCCGCGCTTACCGAAACTTTGGAGATCTTCTTTACCGCGCTCGCTCTCGATGGCGCGGCCGCCGCTCTGAATCGAATGCGCGAGGGCGATGTGGGGATGGGCGTGCGCAGGCTCTGGGGGGCAACCGGCGCGGCGATTGCGGCCTGCATCCTGCTGCGTCCCGATGGGGGCATCCTGCTGGCGGCTGTCTTGCTCTATCTGGCGTTGGCAGCCCCTAAAGGGGCCGCTGATTTCGTTCAAGCTGCGGCATCGCTAATGCGATGCTCTGATACGAAACTGGATGCGAAACCGGATCCGAAACTGGATGCGAAGCCGAAAACGCGACCACTTTGTCCAGATACGAGACCCATGTTTTTCCGCAGTATCCTGGCCGCTGCCATCATTCTGGCCGGATTTGCCCTGGCGCCGCTGGTTCCCTGGACGATTCGTAATTTTCGGACACTCCATCATTTCCAGCCGCTGGCACCGCGATATGCAACCGAGACGAATGAGTTCATCCTGCGAGGGTTCAACCGCTGGGTCAAAACCTGGATCGTCGATTACGCGTCGGTGGAAGAGATTTACTGGAGTGTTCCTGATGACAAGATTGACTCGGAGAAACTGCCGTCGCGGGCGTTCGATAATCCGGAGGAAAAGGACGCAACGCTGGCGGTGATCGCAGACTACAACCGGTCGCAGGACATGACGGCACAACTGGATGCGCGCTTCGCCAACCTGGCCGCGGAGCGCATTCGCGCCCATCCCGTCCGCTATTACGTTGTGCTGCCCGTGTTGCGGGTGGCGGATATGTGGCTGCGTCCGCGAACCGAAATTCTTCCTTCCGACGTGCGATGGTGGGAGTTCAATGACGACACGAAGCAGTCGGTGATCGCGGTTGGATTCGGCTTGCTGAACCTGGCTTATGTGGTGGTTGCGCTGGTGGCGCTGATTTGCGGATGGTGGCGCGGGAAATCCCGGCCGTCGGGAATTCGCTTTGTCGGGTTGCTGGTCGGTTTCCTGGTGCTGCGCTCGGCATTTTTGGGATCGCTGGAAAACCCGGAACCACGCTACACGCTGGAATGCTATCCCGTCATCATTGCGCTGGCGTCTTCGTTACTGGCCGGAAGAGATCGCCAACATAACGAGACCAGCTAAGGCGGGATTCACCAAAAGGCCAGCGATTTTTAGCTGAGGGGCGAGTCGGACATGCGGAAACGGGTGCGGACGTGTTCGGACAAGAGTTGGATGGCTTCGCGATTGGCCATCGGATCGGACTTTGCGAGGTAACTCATGGCTTCGACCAGCATCTTCTGGCCGTCCATATAGCGAGGGTCGGTGGTGCGTTCACGCTTCTTGCGAGACAAATCCGGCGGAACGGTAATAGTAAAAACTTTGGCCATTCGAACTCAACTTTCAGAGGCTCTCTCGCAGTATATAGCCGCAACCGGTGTTTTTCAGCTTGTTTCTAATGGTTCGTGTTTTGCCTGAGCTGCGGTTAAGAATCTAGCCTTGTCGCGGGACGAACTTGGTTTTCCTGGTGGTCTTCAGCTTAAAAACATTATCCGGGAGTTTTGCATTGATCTTTATGCCGGAATACTTTGCCAGACGATAGTCGGCGAGGCGGAAGTCGCCGCCCGGCGACGGCTCAAAGAACTGTTGCTGCAACGAAACTCCCCGTGCCGGATCGATCCAGAGCCAGATGCGCGCGATCTTGTCCCGAAAATGCTCTGACTTCGGAATCAACTCCAATTTCTCGACTTTGGCGCCGTCGATGGTTTCCGACCCCAGAAGTTTTACGTCGTAAGACTTGAGCAGGTCGTGCCCGCCGCCGCCGAAGCCAAGCACCAGATAGCCTTCGATGTCGCTTTGATTCTTGCCCGGAACGAATACGTCGACCTCGTCAGTTTTGACCTTGTACCACTGAATCTTGCCGCCGCTATAGAGGATGGTCTCGTTGTCGGGTGTGACAATATCGGCCGCCATCTGTATTTCGCCGCCTTCACGCTGAAAATAAATCGTACCCTTCTGCCTGGCGGATTCGTCGATTTCCTTGATCACCGCGAAGTAGTGGTCCCAGACGAAACTCGCCTCGGTGGCACGGAAGTTCTTGGCGGCGGCGTCCATCTGGTTGAGAACGCTCTCGAGTCCAGCGGAATCAGCGTTCTGGGGCCACGCAACGGCTGCCAACAGCCAGCCCATCGCGACGGTTCCGAGAACAAGCGTTTTGAGCACAGCTCTCATTCGACGAACTTTCGATGAACTTTTAAAGTTTAAATCTAGAAACCTTGAAACGGTGAAACCCGGCTCTTCTATTCTTTGTTCTTTGTCAACTATTCTTTATCGACCCAGACTTTGTAGCTCAGCGGGTGTCCGGAGCCGTCTTTGACGGTCTCGTATCGGGTAATGCTGACTGCTCCAGAGATCGGTTCAATAATTTGTTCCAGTTGCCGGCGAACGTCTCCGCCGGCAGCCGAGTTCACGGCCGAGGCTTGGATCTGATAGATGAAGCCGCCCTTCTCGCCGGGAATCACAACCACGCCGGTAAGATGCGGATTGCGCTCGACCGGTTTGTCCTTGAAGTTGATGAAGTGCGGCGAAACAAAAACAAAGAGGAGGATGAGCGTGACCATGATGTCGTAGTGCAGGCTGCCGCGCTCATACGACCAAAGGATGTATCCGCGGATTGTGCGCCAGATCGCGCCCATTGGAGAGATGGCGCCTTAGAGCGCCGTCGAGGCTTCGGGTTGCTGCCAGTGTATTTGCGAATTCATAGGATGGCAAATCTTCGATGATCGCAACGATTATCGCAAGGCCGAGACGCGGCAAGCCCATCTCTACGGGACAGGTGCGTTGATGCGATCCGTGCCCATATACGGCTGCAGCGCTTCCGGAATGCGCACGCTGCCGTCGGATTGCTGATAGTTCTCTACAATCGCAACCCATGTGCGTCCGACCGCCAAGGCGCTACCGTTTAACGTGTGCACAAATTCTGTTTTGCTCTTGCCCTCGGGGCGGTAGCGAATATTCGCGCGCCGCGCCTGAAAGGATTCGAAGTTCGAGCATGAAGAAATCTCGCGGAACAAATTCTGTCCCGGCAGCCAGACTTCTATGTCATAAGTTTTGGCCGAAGAAAATCCGATGTCCGCGGTACAGAGCGTGACCACGCGGTAGTGGAGACCAAGTTTCTGCAATACGGTCTCGGCGTTGTGGGTCAGCTTCTCCAGTTCGTCATACGAAGTCTCGGGGCGCGAGAACTTCACCAGTTCCACTTTTTGAAACTGGTGCTGGCGGATAATTCCGCGCACATCCTTGCCGTACGATCCGGCTTCGCTGCGAAAACAGGGAGTGTACGCGGTCAGAGAGATCGGCAACTTTGCTGCATCCAGGACTTCGTCGCGATAGAGATTCGTGACCGGCACTTCGGCCGTTGGAATCAGCCAGAGATCCTTCTTGAACAGCATCGTGCTCCAAGGAATTCCTGATCTATCGGCCTCCGATTCCTTGCCATCAGGGTTGAGGATATCGATGTCGGCGGTCCTGCTGTCGGGTGCTAACGACTTGATCCTGTGCACATCCTCTCGGGCCGCGCCCCTCGTTAGCTTAATCAAATCGCCAATCACGGGAGTATGGTGAGGGTCAGGCTCGAAGCCGTCAGTAGGAACGCTGTAGAGATCTTGCTTAAATTTGGGCAGTTGGCCAGTGCCATACATCGAATCCGAGTTCACCAAATATGGCGGAAGCACCTCTGTGTAGCCATGCTCTCGCGTGTGCAGATCGAGCATGAAGTTGGCTAGCGCCCGCTCCAGTCGCGCGCCCAACGCCCAGTACACGGCGAAGCGAGCGCCCGACAGCTTGGCGGCGCGCTCCAGATCGAGGATTCCCAACCCTTCGCCAATTTCCCAGTGGGGCTTGGGTTTGAAATCGAATTGTGGAGGTGTACCCCAGCGGCGCGCTTCCACGTTATCGGCTTCGCTCTTCCCCACCGGCACGCCGGCCTGTGGAAGATTCGGAAGCGCGGTCAGAATTTCGCGCAGGCGCGCTTCCTGTTCGGCTGCCTTTTTCTCCGAGTCCGAAATCTGCTCGCGCAGATCTTTGGTCTCGTTAATCTGCGCGGATGCGTCCTGCCCGCTCTTCTTTAGTTTTGCAATTTCCTCGGAAGCCCGGTTGCGGCGCGCCTGGAGAGTTTCCGCCGCCGTGATCGCCTGCCGGCGCTCGGCATCGACGGCGACGAAGTCTTTCAAGACTTCCGCTGGATTCATTCCGCGCTGGCGCAGCTTTTCTTCCATCAGCGCCAGGTTGTCACGAACAAAATTCAGATCGAGCATTGTGCTTTAACTTTAGCTGAAAAACGCGAATCCGTGCACGGGGACGGCTCGGCCACGTAGGGACTGCCGCCCTCGGCTGTCCAACGCAGCGAAGCTCGGCTCACTCTTGGGCGCGAGGATGAATACTGGCATCGACAGACGAAAACCTAAGCGAGCTGTGCTCCCTTGGACAGCCGAGGGCGGCTGTCCCTACGTGGGCTTCGCGTTCTCCTGTAAACTAAACCGCGATGAGACTTCCCCGGTCCCTCTGTGTGGCATTGGTGTTGCTCGGTTCGATCCTCTGGTCGAATTCGGCGGCATTCGCTTCCGCCTACAGCGCGCGGCCCAAGCTCGTAGTTGTCATCGTGATTGACCAGTTCCGGGGCGATTACCTGGAACGGTATCGCGATCAGTTCGGCGACAGCGGCTTCCGCATGTTTCTCGATCGTGGCGCCTACTTCACCGACTGCAATTACGATTACGCCAACACCCGCACCGCTCCCGGACACGCCACGCTTTTCACCGGCAGTTACACCAGCGGTCATGGCATCATGGCCAACGAATGGTGGGATCCGCAGAAAAAGAAGCGGGTAACGTCTGTCGAAGACGACACTACTAGGCTTGTCGGGATCGGCATCGGCGTCGACGCAAAACCCGCCCAAGCGGAGCTTGGACGGGGCACCCCAGGCGCATCGCCGCACAACCTCATGAGCGACACGCTTGGCGACGAATTGAAACTGGCCACGGGCGGCAAAGCACGAGTATTCGCCATCTCGCTGAAAGATCGCGCGGCCGTTTTGCCCGCTGGATTTGCCGGAGACGCCGCGTATTGGATCGATCCCAAAAACGGCGACTGGATTACCTCTACTTATTACCGTCCGGATCTTCCCGAGTGGGTGCGCAATTTCAACGGCTCTCATCCTACCGAAGGACGCGCGCAAAAATACTGGAACCGCGAGTGGAAAGACCGTGACGGAAATACTCTGGGATCGACCGCGCCGCGAAAAGGCAAAGACGGGACGCCCGCCAGCTTTTATGAGGTTGTCGGCTCCACTCCGTTTGCCAACGATTACCAGCTGGAATTTGCCAAGGAGCTGGTTGTGTACGAGAAGCTGGGCGCGGGCTCGGCGACCGACCTGCTGGTGATCAGCCTTTCGGCCAACGATATTCTCGGCCATCTGGTTGGCCCCGACTCCGCGCAAATGCGCAGCATGGCGCTCGAACTCGACCGGAGTTTGGCGGAGTTCTTCGACTTCCTCGGTCATCAGATCGGGATGGCCAACGTGTGGATGGCGCTTTCCGCCGATCACGGCATTGCGCCGCTGCCGGAATTCGCGAAAACTCTTCGCCTGCCTGCCGCCAATCTCGACGGGAAGGCGTTGCGCGAGCAGATCAATTCCCTGCTCTCGAAAAAATACGCCAAGAAAGCCGACTACGTACTGGATCTCGATTACCCGGTGGCATGGCTGGACAGAGACGCGTTCGCCGGCACCGTCGGCGCGAAGGACGAATCCGCCGCCGAAGACGAGGTGGGCGACGCCATGAAGCAACTCGGATTCACGGGATATTTCGCCAAGTCGCGACTGGCGCGTGGAGACATTCCGCCCACCGAAATTGGCCGCCGCTACGCCCACAGCTACTCGCCTGAAGGCGGATACTATGTGATCGGAATCCCCGCTCCATTTCAAGTCGGAATCGCGAAGGGCACCGATCACGCGACGCCTTTCTCGTACGACACGCATGTGCCGCTCGCGTTCTATGGCCTCGCCTTTCAGCCCGGGACTTACCGGACGCACGCCGAGCCGGTCGATCTGGCGGTAACGTTCGCTTCATTGCTCGGAATCAACGCACCGACTGCAGCCACGGGAAGAGTGCTGACCGAGGCGCTGGCGCCGCCGCCGCGTCATTCCATGGTCCCGCCCGGGGCTCCGTCATCCGCGCCGGCATCCGCGCAACCCCTCACACCGCCCGCCGGGGGCACGCAATGACCCCGATCAGTAATCCAGATTTGAGCGTCAGTCTCGCCGGCATCGAGCTGAAGAATCCGATCATCGCGGCTTCGGGCACATTCGGCTATGGCATCGAATTCGAAGACATCGTGCATCTCGACCGGCTCGGCGGGTTTGTCGTTAAAGGGCTCTCCAAAGAACCGATGACCGGAAATCCGCCGCCGCGGCTCTATGAGACCGCCGCGGGAATGCTGAATGCCATCGGCCTGCAGAATATCGGCGCGCCAGCGTTTCTCACCGAGAAACTTCCCGCGCTGCGGGAGAAAGAGAACGTGGTGATATTCGCCAACGTCTTCGGCTACACTCGCGCGGATTACGAGGAGACGATTGAGATTCTGAATCAGGGCGAGGGGATTGCGGCGTATGAAATCAACGTGTCATGCCCGAACACGGCGCACGGCGGCATTCAGTTCGGCAGCGATCCACGTTTGCTCGACGAAGTGGTTCGGACAGCGAAACGAACAGCGACGCGGCCGATCATTGTCAAACTTTCGCCCAACGTGACTTCGATCGCGCAGATGGCGCAAGTGGCCGAGGAAGCGGGAGCTGACGCCATCTCGCTGGTGAATACTTTTCTCGCGATGGCGATTGACGCCGAAACGCGCCGCCCGAGAATTGCCAATGTCACCGCAGGGCTCTCCGGCCCGGCCGTCAAGCCCATCGCGCTGCGCATGGTATACGACGCCGCTCACTCCGTGAAAATTCCGGTGATCGGAATGGGCGGAATCTCTACCCCGGTGGACGTAGTGGAATTCATACTGGCGGGAGCCAGCGCCGTGCAGGTGGGAACGGCTAGTTTCTTCGATCCGGTGGCGACGGAGACGCTGGTGGAAGAGCTGACTGACTACTGCCGCGAGCACCGGATTGAGCGGCTCAGCGATTTGACGGGTGGGTTGCTGACCGACTGATTAAGACTCTTGTCATCCTGAGCGAAGCGAAGGACCTGTGCATTCTGCTGGCGCCGGCGAGATGCGTAGGTCCTTCGCTTCGCTCAGGATGACAATATTATTGATTTGGATGACGAGGTTGACTTGGGAGTCTGGGTCTAGCGTCCGCTGGCGTGCCAGATCGATCCCGGCGACTGATAGTTGAGACCTTCGCCCCAGACCACGTGCGTGTCGCCGTGGTTGTCGATCGCGAGTCCGAAATAATCTCCGAAGGGGAAGCGGAAACCTTCTTTACCTATATAACGATAGCCGGGCACGTAGCCGGAGATCCGGGTCTCTTCTGCCCAAGTCGCGCCGCCGTTGCTTGAACTCCGATAGTAAGTGTTCCAGTAGGGGGAGTTGCGCTTATCCATCCATGCGATGCGGACATCGCCGGTGCTTCCGGCCACGATCGCAGGAAAAGCGTGTTCCACGCCGGATGCGGCGAAGGAAACGTTGAAGCGCGGCAGCCAGCTTTCACCGCCGTTGGTCGACGATGAAAAATAAATGCGCTGTGCTTCCATGGCTTTGCCGCCTGCGCTCCAGAGCGCGTAAAGAGTTCCATCAGCGTCCGCCGTCAGAGAAACCTGCGCACCCAGATATCCTTCGCCACATTCCTCGTCCTTGCAGCCGGGCGCTGCGGCAGAAACGTCCAGCAGATTCGGACTCCACGACTTGCCCCCATCGGCCGACTTGGCGACATACAGGTTCACCGCGCCGCGCGCTCCTCCCGCTTTGGAGTAGGAAGCCCACGCCAGATACGCGTTGCCTGCGGGATCAGTGGTGGCTGCGCCCAGCAGAGACCATCCCGGACGGCTTTCCGCATTCACGCTCGTGGGCGTGAAGCTGCGCCCGCCATCTTGCGAGGCCGCTACCCATACCTCTTCTTCATGATTGAAAGCCACGTACACGTTCTGGCCGCGCACCGCGAGCGCCGGCTTATCGAGTTCCACTTCGCTGCGAACCGCAATCGTAAACGCCCACGTCGTGCCGGAGTCCACCGACTTTGCCAGCATCACCGCGCGTTTCCCGTTCTGCAGCCACGCCGCGTACACGGTGTGCCGGTCGGCCGGGTCCACAGCAATCTGGGCGTCAAACTGGCCTGAACCCGTTTCCAGCATTACGCGCGGAGTCTGCCAGGTCTTGCCGTCGTCGTTGCTCGCCACCAGCAGCATGGTGGGCACGCTGCAGTCCTTGCAATCGGGCACTCGCCCATAGTGCGGATAGAGAACATAGACCCGTCCCGCGCCATCGGCCGCCACGGACGGTTCCCACTGGTCGCCACCGGTGAGACCGACTCGCTTCTGTCCGGAAAATTGCGGCGCCGCCGCCCAAGACAGAGTGACCAAGGCAGACAGCAGGACAACGGATTTGAAATAGGCGGAGCCCATCTAAACGATCGCAAATGAACCAGGGTGGGGGAGAGGTAAAACAAACCTCACGTTGCACTTTATCTCGAAGCCGGTCGCTGGTCAACAGCCAGAACGGGCATTTGCCGCACTATTTTTGTAACTTTTTGTGCACATTGACTACGGCTTTGCTGCACAGGCCAGGCACGGATCCATATTTTTAGTCTTTAGTCTTTGTCCCGGCGGAGGGTCGATTCCGCAGTCGGTTAGCCTACCCGGCGGTCAGCAAAATGGGGGCGCCGGAAGTGATCACCAAAGTATGCTCAAAATGCGCCGAGAGCGCGTGATCGCCGGTCCGCACCGTCCAGCCGTCTGTGTCGGTAAACACCTGCCCTGAGCCAGCGGAAATGATGGGTTCCACTGTGATCACCAGGCCCTCGTTCATGATCTGGTGGGTCTGCGGGTCAGCATATTTCGAAAAATAGTTCGGCACATGCGGCGCCTCATGGATGGTCCGCCCAATGCCATGCCCGCCCAGTTCGCGGACCACCGCGAACCCAGACTTGAGCACCTCGCGCTCCACCATCTTTCCGATTTCAAACACGCGGAATCCGGCGCGCGCCACCAGCATCGCCTTGTGAAAAGCCCGCTCCGCGCACTCGATCAGTTGCTCAGCCTGAGAACTCACGCGGCCGACGGGAACGGTGATGGCGGCGTCGGCCATAAAGCCGTCCTTTTCCACGGTCACATCAAGCTTTACCAGGTCGCCTTCCTTAAGCTTGCGGTCTCCGGGGATGCCGTGCACCGCCTCATCATTCAAGCTGATGCAACTGGCTCCGGGAAACTTGTACACCATCGACGGAGCGGAGCGGGCACCATTTTCCTGCATGACGCGCGCGCCGATTTCATCGAGATAGCGTGTTGTCACGCCCGGGCGCACTTCCGCCTTCATCGCATCCAGCACCAGGCGGACGACGCGGCCCGCCGCTTTTAGAGAAGCGAGTTCCTGCTCATCCTGAATGCTCACGGTTCGACTCCCTTCATGAGGGCACCATGAATAGAACCTATCGCACAAATGGGCGTTTAGGATAGCGAATGCTCCGGTGGGTGGTGGGCGACTTTCATCTAAGAACGAGAGTCCTGCAAGCCTCTGAACTTAACCTTTAACGGCAATCTGGCATCCAAGATCGCGAACAAAATTCCGGTTCCTGGAGGAAGGACGCGCCCCATGCACGCTAATGAACCGCCCGAGTACCTCAATGTTATTCATCGCCTCAAAAAGGAAATAGATCTCCTCGCCCAGGAACAGATCGAAGCCATGAAAACGGCCACCTTCATCGGGTTGACTGCAGACGAGGCCAAAGAGTATGAGGATCGTCGCGGCCGAATTTTGGAACTGGTGAAGCAGTTGCGCGTGCTTGAAGAAGCCGCATAGTTCGTGGCTGGCGACAATCAAAATAGTTGACTGCCGGTGGGCCCCCTTCGCGTCCGCCAGAATTATCAAAAGAATCGAAAACAATGCTTATTTCAGACCCAGCCCGCCATTGAAGTGCTGGATCACTCCATAGCACTCGCAGGCAACGGCTTCAAGGCTCTTGCGATTCAGTACCCGGACGGTACCGCGCAGATTCTCGATCAGCCCGGCATCTTCCAGGACGGCCGCCGCCAAACTCACACTGGGACGCCCGGTGCCGAGCATCTGCGCGAGGAAGTCGTGAGTTAAGGGAAGCAACCGCGAATCCACGCGGTCCTGGCACATCAGCAGCCATCGGGCGAGGCGCTGATCAATCTCATGCAGCCGATTGCAAGCGGCCAGCTGGGCAACCTGCATCCCGTGCATCAAAGCGAAACGGCCCAGTTCTGACCGGAGGGTCGAGGCACAAGGTAGGAGATCTTGAAAAATCTTTGCCCGTATACGCGTTCCTGTTCCCGCCATCTGCATGATGGAGCGAAAAATCCCTCTGCGCAGGCCCATCATCAGGGAGACCCCCACCATCCCTTCCTTGCCGACGATGCCGACCTCGACACTTCTTCCATGGTGGTTTAGAGCCACCAGAGAGGTCATGCCCTCATTCAGAAAATATGCGAAGTCGATTCCTTCTCCGGGCTCGTGCAGAATTTCATACTGCGGCAGTTCCACCGGCTCCAAATGAGGTCGCAGCAGGTTGTATTCGCCGTCGGGCAACGACAAAAGAATCACATTGCTCACCGCCTTGCCCGCCGCGTCGGTGCGGGCGCCGGCAGGAAGCGGAGCCGGTTTGATCGGCCCCCTCAGTCGCTTAACGATTATCTTTCCTTTCGTTAAAACATCCATCCCCAATTCGATGCGACGGACCCGCTTCGCTCACTTCCGCGATTCTGTAGTCTCGCCCGCGAATCTTACGGTATTCGGATAAATGTCAAGGGGAGAACATAAGACAAAACTTGCCCCGGGGCAATTCCCCATTAGGGTATGACCCTAGACGCCGGGTTTCGCGGCGCTTCATTTCTTCGTCTCTTCGCCCATGACGAAGATTGATTCGGTGAGCACGCGCAATCTATTCGGTTTCCGGGTCGCCCGGGTCAGCGCCCTGCAGCCGCGCATCTTCGGCTTTCAAGATTTGGTTGAGCTCTTTGACCAGGATTAGAAACTTTTGCCGGTCTCGCTCCAACTCAATCAGCGAGCAAAGCTCATGAATCCGATCGCTGTTTTCTTTGTTCATGATTTCATTGCGATGCGGGCAGTATTACAATCGCGGCCATGTCACGTATGTTCGATGTCGAACAATGGGGGAAAATTCTGAAGGGGTGAAGCCAAAAGAACTTTCTGCCCGCATAGCGTCGCTCCCGGACATCCTAAAATCGCTGCGGAGCGGGCTTGCCGTGGTCGGGAGTGGCAATGGCAGCAAGCATCCATCAACCCTGTCGGCTAGTGATCGTGATGGCTCAAAATCGGGCGAACTCTCAAAAAGATCTGAAACGACACCGGGTCTTTTCCGTAGGCGGAGTCCAGCGTGGCGGGTTTCGAGTAAAAGGTAAAGTCCCCGCCCAAGGCCAAATGCCAGAGCCGGCTCTGGATGAGGTCGTGCGCACCGCCAAAAGTGTAGGCTCCTATGCGGAAGCTTGGGAACAGAGGATCGTTGGGAAATAATTCGTCTTTGTCGACTAACTCCACCCGCGAGAAAATATAATTGCGCGATTTGAAGTTAGCCGTCGATTCCAGCAGATAGCCATTGAGATTGTGGTCATCAAAGACTTTGTGCACGCGTCCCCAGACCAACGACGTTGCCCACGAGCCGCGCGTGAACGGCCGCACATATTCGACTGAAGCGGTCTGCCGACGCTGGCTGCCGGGTTCGAGCGCCTCGGGATGCTCCAGCCGTCCGTAACTGTATTGCGCCGTCCAGTTACGCGAGGCGGCGACGCTCATGCGCGCGGACCAGGAATCGAGCGGGGCGAACTGAATCGTGTAACGCTTCTCGTCCGGCTCGCGGCCATTGAATACCGAGCCTTCGATCTTGAACCCCGCATTGGAACGGCCAAACACAAGTCCGGTGGTGATTACTCCGAAACTGATATGGGTGGAATCCTGCAAATGATGCGACAACGGCGCCAGGGGCAGCTCCGACGCCGAAGCACGGTGAACATAAGCCACCGGACCGAGCGCCGGCTCGCCCGCGGCCGCGCCATAAAAAAGCCAGGATAGCTTGCTGGCGAGCGGTCGCGTGTAATCGAGCGCAAGCTCGGAAAAAACATTGTGCGGATGCTGGTGATCGACCAGCGGCTGCCCGTGATAAGTTTCGCCCGTCTGAAAGAGTTCGGGAAAACCGGGATGCGGCGAGGTCAGCGACTCGGCGGAAAACATTTCGCGAAACAGGATGCTGCCGCGCCCCAGCTTGTGCTGCTCCATCAGCATCAGCCAGTTCTCCGACTCCGCTTTGCCCTCGCCGCGCGGTCCGCCTTGCTGGTTGTAATCGACAAAGACCACGCCGTGCGCCATCACATCCCAGGCTCCGACTGACTTCATCCACATAGGGTCGGGCGTTGCGGCCGGTTGCCATCCGGTGCCCGAACTTACATGGGGCGAGGGCATCCAGTCGGGCACTGGCATATCCATGCCGGGCATATTCATGCCGGGCATGTCCATCTTTTGTTGCCCGGTCTGATCCTGTTCGGCCGCATATTCAGCCGGATTGCCGACCATGACTGCGTCCTGCGCTCTCGCGGAAGATACCCAACCGGCGATGGCCAGAAAGCCGAGAATTAGCGTGCGCACGTTTCCACTCCTCTGTCATAAGAAAAATCACGCATAAGAAAAATCGCGCATAAGAAAAATCGCGCACAAGAAAATCACGCGTGCAAAATAAAATTCTTGCTCTGCGATGTTTTTGATCTGGAGTCAGGAGTGAAACTAAATCCGCAGCGGAGTCGCGCCTGGCGGGTCGGCGGAGAGAGCGATCGAAACTTCTAAGCCGCTCAATAAGCGCAGAGTCATCGCAGGCTCGATTGGCACCGTGACTCGCGTGCACTCAGTAGAAGGTTGCGGGGAGTAGGAGATTTGCACTGCCGCCGCATCGTGACCGGTCAGGCAACACTGATAATTCGCCGGCACTGGGCGCGGGGAGTGGGGCAGCGGCGAATCGCCGCCGTGCATGTGGCAGCCTGCAGAACGCTCGGCGGGCGAGGTCAGCGGAGCGGCAGCGTTATCAGGCTCGGCCAAAGCGTTCGTCGCCAGCGGGGCGATCGCAACCGCCGCAATCAGCAGAAGACCGAAAAGTTTCGATACGCACTTCATACCTTTGACCTAATACTTTGACCTAATACTCTGAATCCGACTTGCAACGCGGAGCCCTTACGAGCCCGTAAGCTTCACTCGTATCTCTTCCGGCAGGCGGTCGCGAATCTCGGCTGGCAGGTGATCATGCACGTGCCGCGCTCCGAGTTTGGCCACATCCACCACCACCATGGGCGCGGGAGTAGCCACGGCCACGACCAGCCAGATGAGCGCCGACAGCGCAAAGCCCGCGAGCGCTCCGACTTCGAACCAGACGGCATGGCGCGGCCCAAAGTGGCGGATCACGGCAAACGCCAGCAGAAACACGGCGGCCGATGCCGAGGCCAGAGCAATCAGCGAAATGTCGATGATGCGGTGCAGTTTCTGGCGGCTGCGGCAGCGTTCGCAATCGGCGAAGTGCAGCTCGTAATCCCCGCGCATCTCCGGAGCCAGGCCGGAAATATCGTAGCGCCATCCAGCCAGGATTTTTCCTACGATCGGTTCCACGCACTCAGTCATAAGAGGCTAAACCGGCATAAGAGGTTACAACCGGATGGATTCGAGAACATCCGCCTGGGTTGCCAGCAGCACCCGCTTGTGCCACAGTCCCCGACGGCCCGCAAGCGCCTGTTCCGCCGCAACTCGCGCTCTTTCGGGATGGTTGTTCTGTTCAGACAGATGTGCCAAGACAATGTACTCAGCTCCTCCATCATAGTCGTTGGAAAAGAATTCCGCGAGCGCGTCATTCGACAGATGCCCGACCCGGCTCATCACCCGCTGTTTCACCGACCACGGATACGGGCCCGAACGCAGCATCTCCACATCGTGATTCGATTCCATGACTAATACGCTGCAGCCGCGCAGATGGTCGCGCACACTCGCCGGCATATAGCCAAGATCGGTGACAAAACCGATCTTCACGCCTTCCGCTCGAAAAGTGAAACCCACCGGATCGGCGGCGTCATGAGGGATAGTAAAGGGCATGACGTCGATATCGCCGACGCGAAATCCGCGTCCGGCGGAGAAGTGTTCCCGCTTCGGCAGCTCCGGAATCACGCCATCTGCGTCGCGCACCGCACGGTTCCAGGCATGATGCGTCGGCGCGGTCAGAAAGACGGGAACCTTCAGCTTGGTGGCCAGCCGCTGCAGTCCGGCAACGTGGTCGGAGTGCTCGTGCGTAATCAGGATCGCGGAAATTTCGTCGGTGCGCTCGTCGTTACAATCAGCGAGAGCCCGCAGCCGCTTGAAGGTTTCGCGGCCGGAAAGACCCGCATCCACCAGAATGCGCGTTGCACTCGTTGACACCAGTGCACAGTTCCCACGGCTACCGCTCGCGAGCACCGAAACCGACACTCCCATATAGGTGTAAGATTACCCCCAGCGGCTGTGGAAAGCACAATGGTTTTTCTATTACTGGTACCTTTGGTGGGACTGCGGGAAGGTCAGAGGTGAGAGGTCAGATTGCAGAGGTTCACCCGGGGCCTCCGCAATTCTGGTCTCACCTCTGCAATCTAACTTCTGACCTCTTACCTGATCACGTCGCCGAGGTCACGCCAACAGCTTGCCCAGCGGCTCCCAATAGTGGGCTTTCCATCCTGAAGCCAGGACCTCCGCCTCGCCCTTTGGAAAGCCCGTATGGTCAAATACTATCTTCGTCGCGACGCCTTGCTCCACGAGCTCGAACCTCGCAATCGAATAGGCACCCGGGGGCCAGCTGCCGGCTCGCCAGGCTTGCACGATTCGTTCGTTGGGAACAAGTTCGACGTGTCGTCCCGTGATATACCCGCCGAAGAGCGCGAACGCGCCTCCCACTTCACGACTGATCTCCGCGGGCTTGTCGCTTAGGTGCATGGCCTGCATGACTCCACTGAGCTGTATGACCTTGTCGAACTGTTTGGCGTCGGTGAGCGCTTCGTAGACGCGCTTCCGGCTCGCTTTGATAACGGGCTCCTGATGAATGGCTTCCGCCGTACGAGAAATCCCGTCGTCGGATTGCGCCAAGGCCTCGGTTGAGCTCAGGGCCAGTCCGCCGAGTGCGATCGCAACATTAAAGACCGCTTGCCGGCGCGTCAGCCCTTTGGCTGGCGCTTCCACGCTATTTCTGTTGCTCGTCGTTTTTTTTGTTGTTGTTATTGTTATTGTCATTTTGGCATTGGCCTCGTCCTCTTAGTTTTTGCTTGCAGCCATCGCCACATCAGAGCATCGCGCGAAAATATGTTCAACATAATATTTCGCTATATATTTCTATAGGCAGGCGAACCCCCTTCGAGCATACTTAAGCACCAAGAAAACGAGGAAACCCGATGCCTTATCCCGCTGGCCATCGCGCGGCAGTAAAGAAAAACATCATCGACAGCGCACGCCGGCTGTTCAATCGCCATGGCTTTGAGAGTGTCTCTCTGCACCAGATCATGGCCGGTGTGGGCCTGACGCATGGCGGATTCTATAGCTATTTCAAAAGCAAGAGCGATCTGTATGCCGAGGTATTAGGGTGCTTTTTCACCGACCCGAACTGGAAAAGCTGCTGGGAAGGTGTGCACGTGGATCTGTCATCGACCGACGTAGGGTCGCAAGTGGTCCGCGCTTATCTGTCGCGCCAGCATTTCGAGGACGTGGAGAATTCCTGCCCCATGGTCGCATTGCCGACCGATGTCGCCCACAGCGGTGTGAGTGCGAGGCGCGCTTTCGAGACCGTGTTCAAAGCCATGGTAAGCGTGCTGGAGAGGAGCTTGACGGAGAATGGCCGGCGGCGTCGCGGCACCGCGCAGGGCATCGCTGCCCTGTCCATTGGAGGCATGATCGTGGCTCGCACCATGGTCGACCGCACTCTGGCGGACGAATTGCGCGCCGCCTGCATGGCGGTCGCGCTCAATCTTGGGGGCTGGAAACAAGAGGGCGAGTCGAAAAACGGAAAATCCAGGCGAGCCCGGCCGCGTCCCCGAACGCGCCGATCAAAGCGTGTGCGGAACCTTGGTCGAGGCGCTCTTAACCCTGCCGCCGCATGAGGGGTCTTGCGCGCACTGGCGTATGGCCGGGACAACCAGAGCCTGTTCGAGGGTTGGATCGTTGAGGCTGGAGAGCAGGTCCAGAGTCCGCTCGGCGGCGGATGTGTCGCCCGTCTTTCCGTAAGCGGTGGCCAGCAGTTTCAACGAAAGCGGGTTGTTCGGATCTTCCTCCAGGTGCGGGATGGCTTCTTTGTATTTCTGCTGCGAAACGAGAAAGGCTCCGAGCGCTCCGTTATGGGCAAGATCGATGATCTTGTCGTCGGCGTCTTCGGACATTCTAGTCAGCGCTTCGAGGCTGGACTTCGCGATGTTCTCGTTTCCCATCTTTACGGCGACTTCCACGCGGGCGCGAAGAATTTGCGCGGTTACCTGCTGGATCGCGGTGTGATTTGTATTCTCTCCGGCGGCAGCGGCGGCAGCGGCTTTGCTCAACAGTTCGAGAGCGCGGGTCGAGTCTTCCTGATACATCGCCATTTGCCGGTAAGTGTCCGCTTCGGCAAGGCTGGTGTGATGAGCGTGAGCATCGTCGGCAATCGCTTGAAAGGCGCGATCGGCCCACTCGAGATCGCCTTCCCGGATGAAGGTGGCGGCTTCGCGAGTCCGCCACAGGAAGCGCTGTTGCTCAGGGACCGAAAATCTGCGGAATCCCGCTTCATACTCCCGCCGGGCGCGCACCTGCTCGCCTTTCAGAGAGTAAGTGTCGGCGAGCCCAAACTGCGATGCGTAGAACTCCGGGTTAATCGCCAGCGATGCGCGGTAGTGCTCAATCGACGAATCGAAGCGTCCCGCCATCCGCAGGATTTCCGCATACGAGTCCTGCGGATTGGCGTCGTGGGGCAACGCGGCGATATACCGATCCATCAGTTCGAAAGCCTTGTCGAAGCTGCGGACGTAGGCATAGTTATACGCCATGTTGTTCCATAAACCTGGGGAGTCGTCGATGCCCGAATGCTCATAAACTGCGATCGAGCGATCGTATTGCTGCTGCGTCATCAGCCACCAGGTGGTCATCCAAACGACGGTCTTGTCGTGGGGAAGCTGCGCCAGCAAATCGTTCATTTTGGTGATGGCTAACAGAAGCTGGTGGTCGGAGGCGTCCTGGTACCACTCGATCGCTTCCCGTTCGAGCGCGCTGACGTCCTCGCGGTAAGTGAAAGCCTTGGCTTGCTCACTCACTTGCTCGGCGGAGTCCAGACTGATCTGGGCAAGAAGTTCGTGCCCCATGGCGAACGCGGGATCGAGGCTCACCGCCTTGCGCAGCATCTCGATGGCGTCGGTCTGTTCGACTTTGTCGAGGTAGATAGCGAGAGCTCTTTCTACCAACTGGCGGGCTTCCGGTGAACTCGTGGTGAGCGGAAGAGAGGAAGGTTGCGTCTCCGTCTTCTTGGCGTTGGCCTTCTTGGTCGCGGCGGCGGCGGGCAGCGCAATGAGCGCGATAAACAACGCGATCTGGAGCTTGCCGACGCGAGTGCAGCGTGTGGTCATTCTAGTTCCCTTTTAAGAGATAGCCCGGTTCCAGCGGCAGTTTGCCGTCAATCTTCACCACATTGACATCCCTGGTCAGCGAATAGAGGTCGATGATGCCGATCGCTCCGCGAGTGTTGGCTACGATGTGGAGGATTGCCTCATCGCTGCCCGCGATCACGACTACGGCGCGATGCGAATCGATGGACGCGCGCGCCTGATCGGATGTCATGTTCAGGACGCGGCGCAAAATCAGTTGCGCATCTTCAGAAGCAGGATCGTGTATGACCAGTACGATCGTCTTGCCATCCTGCCAGGTCCGGATCCTGGCATTGAAAATACCCGCCAGGTCGGAAGCTTTAAGATTGGTGGTGGTGTTGGCCTTGTCCGCTACCACGATCAATTGCTTCGCCTGAACCAGGCCCGGCGCGGACAGAAGGCAAATCAACCCGAGAATTGTGCAGCTTCCCTTCCAGATCGCGTTCGCGAGTTTGGTCAGGGTAAGGGCCACACTTTAGGGATTGTTAGATAACTAATGGCGTAGGCAAAGATAACCAACGTAACGTTGAGCCTTCTAGCTATGGCCAGGGGCGGGAGACCGGTGGCTTGCACGCGGCACCGAGGCGGTGGTTTGGGGTTAGCTGTCTCGTAAGCCAGTGATTTTTCGCGAATCGCTACAGCTCATTGTCGGCCCGACGAACCTGATCGCGGAAGGTTGTCAGATTCGCCACTCTGGCTCACTTCTTCCCAAACAAATTGTCTATGACGCCACGCCCCACCGAGGCCCCGTAGGCGCCCGCAAATCCGGGCAGGAACGCGAGAAAGGATTCGTAGATCTGAGCCCGCGACGGTTTCTCCGAGAGAAAGTAATAAGCCAGCCATTCCACCATCGGCACGAACACTCCGACCATCACAACCCAGCGCCAGGGCTGGCGCGGGCTCAGAAACCCGAGCAGCATGTTCGCCGCCAGCACCACCATCGCCGTCAGCAGCAAGTCTCCGACTTTGATATTCAACCAACCTGCCAGCGCTCCCGACATCGCCGCCAGCAAATAATAGAAAACATCGCCGCCCGATTTTCCTTCGGGAAGAATTCCGCCCGCTGTCGTCATATCTTCTTAACTTAATGAATACCTGTAGAACCCGCGCCCGCTCTTGCGTCCGAGCCAGCCCGCATCCACCATCTTGATCAGCAACGGACAAGGCCGATACTTCGGATCGCCCAGCCCATCCTGCAACACTCGCATAATGTCGAGGCACACATCGAGTCCGATGAAATCAGCCAGCGTCAGCGGGCCCATGGGATGCGCCATCCCCAGCTTGAAGACTTCATCCACCGCCTCGGCCGTGGCCACGCCTTCCATCACTGCGTACATCGCCTCATTCAGGAGCGGCATCAACACACGGTTTGAAACGAATCCTGGAGCGTCGTTCACTTCGACGGGCGTCTTCTCCAGCTTCAGCGCCAGGTCGCGGACGGTTTCAAACGTAGCCTGCGTGGTCGCCAGGCCTCGAATCACTTCGACCAGTTTCATCACCGGCACGGGATTAAAGAAGTGCATTCCAATCACTTTGTCGGCGCGCCCAGTCAGCGCTGCCAGCTTCGTGATCGAAATCGAAGAGGTATTCGATGCCAGAATCACCTCCGCCCTCATCATTCGATCCAGTTCGCGAAAAATCTCCGCCTTGATGGCGAACCGTTCCGTCGCCGCCTCGATCACCAGATCGCAATCCGTGAGCTTCGCGCGATCAACCACTGCCGTGATCCGGGCCAGGGTGGAGGCCTTGTCGCCCGCCGTGATCTTGCTTTTGGCTACTTCGCGATCCAGGTTCTTGGCAATCGTCGCCAGTCCGCGATCGAGGAAACGCTGCTCCACATCGCAGAGCACGACTTCAAACCCGCACCGCGCAAAGACATGGGCTATGCCGTTGCCCATGGTGCCAGCTCCGATTATCCCTACACGTTGAATCGCCATAGTTGCCTCGTCAGGATCGCTGAGGAAAGACTGCCTGATGAAAGGACGAAACTCAAAAGTTTAGCAGAGCCTGGCGAAAACCTCGGACGGCGACGACAAGGCTAGACGAGAGGGCTAATTGGTTCCGGCAAAAAAAGGCGCAGCCCGCAGGCTGCACCTTTCATTTTGAGGTAACCGCCCGAAAGCTGGCGGCTACGGGCCAAGGTTACGTATTCCTGATGATCACCGTGCCCGGGCCGGGGTTTTCGTTCGGCGACACTACCGTGTAGCCGTATGACCCCGGAGTGGTTCCAGCTTGGACCGGGTGAGGGCCATCGTTGGTCGTCATCGGTGGATTGAACGGGTTGGAAGTAAAACGGATGCCGAGGGAGCTGCTGGGGTCGTTGGGCCCGACGAACAGCCTACCCATCCCCGTGGTGATGTCACCAAGGGGAACCGCCGCCGTCGGAAAGTTGTAGGTTGTGGCGCCGTCGAGGACGACATACAGTGGGCCGACGCCCACCTGGATGACAAAGGGATCCTCATTCTCCTGAACCCCGTTGACGTAAATGTTATAGTTCGCCGCCGCGTCAGTGTTGGGCGCCGTGAAACCAACCGTGCTTCCATCAGGAACAGGCAGGCTCATATTGGGATAGACAGCCGTGCCCGTATAATTGGCGGCAAACTGAACGGTGATATCGACTCCGGATTCGTTTTCGAAATCGACCGTATCCCCCGGGCTAACGATAAGGCCCGGTGGCGTGGCGTTGAAGTTATCATCGATGACAACGGTCCAGGGTATTCCTGGTTCGGGTATCGGAAGGTTGGGTGCTGCGGCCATGGCTGGCTCCTTTTTCAAAATTGAATTTGCTTACTTAGCGCCGGGCCTGAAGTTGGGGTCCGAGAGCAAAGCTTGCAGGTCCGGAGTACGCTTCAGGTCCGTAAGGTCATAGCCTTTCTGCAGGCTCTTTTCGATGTACTGTAACGCCTGGGCGCGATCGCCCAAGTCTTCGTAGGCTTCGCCGACGGTTGCCAGAACGTTGGAATCATCGGGCGAAAGCGCGAGTGCCGATTGTATGCGAGAAATGGCTTTTTCGCGCAATTTTTTCTTGCCATAGAGCAACCCGAGCGTGGCCTGTACTAAGGCGTCGCGCGGATTGTCCAGGGCCGCCTGTTCGAGCAGGGCGATTTGACGGTCGTGCGCCTGAGCCTCCTTCGCTTGGTCTTTGAGCCCTTCGTAGGCGATCGCCAAGTTGCCCCACACGACGTAATCCTTGTCGTTCAGCTGCAGTGCTTTCTCAGTTGTGGCGGCAGCGTCGGCGAATTTCTGCTGCTGGATGTAGAGATGTCCAAGGTTGGCATAAGCCGGATAAGTGGGCTCCAGCGCGATCGACTTCCGCAGCATCTGCTCAGCCTCGGCATAGTGCTTGTCTCCCATGTCGGTGTAGACCGCGCCTAAGTTGAGATAGAGCGCGGCGTTGTCGGGAGTAAGTTCTATGGCGTGGCGATACTGCGCCGCGGCCTCGTCGTAGCGACGGTGATCATACAAGAAACCCGCTAGCTGGTTATACCCATCCCAGGAATCGGGACGAAGGGCGATCGCCTTCCGGTAAGCGGCCTCGGCATCGGCGGCGCGGCCTGCGGTTTCGTAAGACCTGGCCAGGCTGATGATGGCGTCCGCGTTGCGCGGGTCGAGTTGCAGCGCGCGCTGGCTCTCCTGCAGGGCGAGATCGTAATTCCCGGTATAGCTGTGGATTTTTCCCAAGGTCACGTAGACGACGGGCAAGCGGTCATTCAGTTGCTGCGCTTTCTCGCAGTTCGCCAGAGCCTCATCGAGCCACTTCTTGTCTTTGTCCAGCCGGTATTTCAGGCGGTAGGCTTCGCCGAGCTGGGCGAATCCCAAGGCAAAGCGCGGATCCGCCTTGACCGCGCCGTCGAGCGCGGTGATGGCCAGATCGAGATTGCCCGCCTTATCATAGCGCTGGGTATAGCCGAGTGCTTTCAGGTACAACTCGTAGGCGCCGGCGGTGGCCGAACTGCCGCCGGCTCGCAACATCTCTGGCGTCACCTCGACGCGCATCAGCTTGGCTATGCGTGCCACGACCTCGTCTTCCACGGACGAGAAGTCTCCGGCGCGATCTTCCAAAGTCACCGAGCCAACCTGGCGCAGGTTTCTGGTATTGATCAGATTCACCGTCAAATGAATCGTCTGCCCGTCGCGCCGCAGACTGCCCTCGACTGCAACCGTCGCTCCCAGTTCGCGCAGCGCCGACGCCGGATCGGCAATTTTGAGGCGCCGCACCTCGCTCGTCGGTATCACCCAGAGCGACTGCTTGCCCACTTCAAGGTTCGTCAGCCGGCTCGCCAGATTGTCCATCAATCCAGCCGACACCGCCTGATTCTCCGGGTCATTATTCGCTGGATCGGTCCCTACATTCTCGAAGGGCAGCACGACGATGTGCTCTTCCTGGTGGCCAAACCATCCCGCCATGCGTTCGCGTACTGGAGGCAGAAATGAGAGCACGGCCAGCGCTACCACGGCCACACTCGCTCCGAGAACCCAGCGGTGCCACTTTGGCGCCGGGACAGCGGTTGTGTTCCACACCGGACGCGAAGCCTGTTCAATCTGTTTTCTTAGTTCCGACGCGCTCAGATTCAAGGGCCGCGATGATGCGCCAGACGTCGTTCGAGAAGACGTTCGAGAAAATGACCGCGACGATCCGCTGCCGGGTTGCGCCGCCGTCGCCGTGGGATCGAGATGGCTGCGCACTTCTTTCAGGTCGGCTACCATTTCGCGGCAACTCTGATAGCGCGTGGCAGGCTCTTTCGACAGCGCCCGGTACATCACCCGCAGAAGGTCGATGGGAATCTCCTCCGGCATCTCGCCCAAAGCCGTCGGAGCCTCGTTCAGGATCGCGAAGATTGTGCCCGCAGGCGTATCGCGCGAAAATGGATTCTTCCCCGTCACCATTTCCGTCAGCACGATCCCAAGCGACCAGATATCGGTGCGCTGGTCGACGAATTTGCCGACCGTCTGTTCCGGCGACATGTAGCCGATGGTTCCCGCCGTGCTCATGCTCTGGGTGCTGCCGGACGACGCCAGCCGCGCCAAGCCGAAATCGACGATCTTCGCCACCCCACTCTGGGTCAGGATGACATTCGAAGGCTTGATGTCGCGGTGGACGACGGCACCAGCATGCGCTGCCGCCAGGCCCTCCCCAATCTGGATGGCGATGTCGACTGCTTCGGCCATGGGGATGGGGCTGCGGCGCATCCTGCGCACCAGAGTTTCACCCGCGTAATACGCCATCACGATGAAGGAGCGGCCGTCGCCGGTTTCCTCCAGGCCATGGATCACGCCGATGTTGGGATGGTCGAGCGAAGACGCCGTCCGCGCTTCGCGCAGAAATCGCTCTCTGTCGTCGCTGCTGGAAACTACGTGCTCGGGAAGAAACTTCAGGGCAACGGTGCGCTCCAGCTTCACATCGAGCGCGCGATAGACCACGCCCATCCCCCCGGCTCCGGCCAAGCCGAGGATTCTGTAGTTGCCGACGACATCTCCCGCGGACAAAGTGGCGGTTGGGTCAGACACCGAGCGTCCCCCCACAGTGGGAATCAATCCCAAGGCACGCAGCGATCAGCGGAAATCTGGATGAGACGAATCCAGTTCCGCGCGTCAATTCGCACTTCAATTCAGACTACAGTTCACACTACAGCTCGCACTACGATGATACGGTACCGCATTTTCTGCCGACAAGAAAGTGGCCGGAGTTGCACGCCGTTCCAAGGTCGTCAGCCAGAGAAGAGCACAGCCATTTGACCAGCAGGTTCGTGGCAATTAACCTTCCGTACGAAACTGAAACACACTCTGCCGATTGCGGCGTCAGAAGCAGGTTTTACTAATGATGGAGGAAAGTTTCGTGAAGCGATGGATCGTGTGTGCACTTCTCACGCTCGTGTCAGCCAGGATGGTCTCCGCCCAAACGGCGGATCCGTATCGGCCAAGTTTGGATCGTCTGGAATCGCTGACCACCTTGCCTCTGTCCGAGTGGCGGTTTCACGCCGACATCGCACATCCTGAAGATTCGTCCGTGGAGGACTCGGGCTGGGAAACGATGAAAGTTGGGGACAAATGGTCGACCGGGCCGCGCGTGCTGCGTCGCTGGATCGAGATTCCGGAAAAAGTTAACGGTTATGCCGTGCAGGGCGCCCGCGCGAAATTGGACGTTAGATTCGACTTCATGTGGAACAACAAAGGCCCAGTCATGATTTCCGTATTCTCGAACGGGTCGCTCGTGTCGCGCGGCGATGACGACATGCAGCAGCCGATTCTGCTTACGGAGAATGCGCAGCCGGGGCAGAAGTTTGTGATCGCCGTGCGGATTGACGCGTCTGAAGTGGAGACACTGTTTCATCACGCTCAGTTAAGCATTGAACCCGCTGCCAACCGGCCCGATCCGGCGATGGTGCGCACCGAGATTCTCGCGGCGCGTCCGATGATTGAGGCGTATGAGGAGGGTCGGGCGGAACGCCAGCAGCAACTCGAAGCGGCGGTCAAAGCCATAGATTTTTCTCCGCTTGACAAGAGCGACCAGGGCGGCTTCGACGCTTCGCTACGACAGGCGCAGGGCAAGCTGCAAGCGTTGAACCCATGGTTGAAACAGTTCACCGTTCGAGCCGTTGGAAATTCGCACATTGATATGGCGTGGTTGTGGCCGTGGACGGAAACGGTCGAAGTGGTGCGCAATACGTTTCAGAGCGTTCTGGATTTGATGCGCGAGTATCCGGACTTAAAGTTCACCATGTCCTCGGCGCGAACCTATGAATGGATGCAGGAAAAATATCCGGACATGTTCGAGCAGATCAAACAGCGGGTCAAAGAGGGACGCTGGGAGGTCATCGGCGGCATGTGGGTAGAGCCCGATCTGAATATGCCCGACGGCGAATCGCTGGTGCGCCAGATTCTGGTCGGCAAAAGATATTTTCAGAAAAACTTTGGCGCCGATATCAAGATCGGATGGAATCCCGATTCCTTTGGATACAACTGGCAGCTTCCGCAAATCTACAAGAAGTCGGGGATTGATTATTTCGTGACCAGCAAGCTGCTCTGGGCCACGGACTACACGAAGTTTCCCTACCGTCTGTTCTGGTGGGAAGCGCCTGACGGCAGCCGACTTCTGACCTACTTTCCCCACGAATACGCCAATGAGTTCGATGCGCAGCAGATCACGCAAGACCTGGCGTTCTATGCTCCTTCAATTTACGGGAGCAGGCTCGGCGAGAATAAGGACTCGCCGCAGATGCTTTACCTGTACGGAATCGGCGACCATGGCGGCGGCCCGACTCGAACCATGCTCGATGAAGCGAATCGCCTTCGCGATCCGAACACCGTATTCCCGAAGATTGAGTTCAGCACAGCGAGAGAATTTTTCGCCGATCTGGCGCAGGAGCTTCCCAATCTCAAAGTCCCGACGTGGAAGGATGAACTCTATTTCGAATATCACCGCGGCGTCTTCACGTCGCAGGCGGATACGAAGCAGCGCATTCGCCATGATGAAGAACTGATGCTCGATGCGGAAAAATATGCGTCGCTGGCTTCGATTTTCGGCCGCTCGTATCCGCACCATCAGTTTGGGCTCGCGTGGAAGAATCTGCTCTTCGATCATTTTCACGACGTCATGCCCGGCTCCGGCATCGCTGTGAACTATCTTGACGCCAAACGAAATCTAGAGGATGTGGCCCGCTCCGCGAAAGAGATCACGGATGGCGCGCTCGGTGAACTGCTAGCGCACATCGACACGCAAGGCGTAAATCCGCGCGGCGACGGCGTCCCTGTTGTAGTTTTCAATTCGCTCTCCTGGCCGCGAACCGAAGTGGTCGAGGCAGAGGTGCAACTTCCTGGCACGGCTCGCGACGTTGAAGTGCTCGACGCCGCCGGCCAACGAGTCGAGCACCAACTGCTCACCATGGACTCGACCACGAACCGAGCCCGTCTCCTTATTCTTGCGGATGCGCCGGCAATGGGCTACAAAACATATTTTGTGCGAGCGGCGGCGAAGGCTAGCGCCTCTCTGGATGTGCAGAAGCGGCCCCCAGCGCACGTTGTCATCGCCTCGGGCAATACGATGGAGAACCGTTTTGTACGCGTCACCGTCGATCCGCAAACCGGATGCATCAGCAGCCTTCTCGATCTACAAAATAAAACGGAAGCGCTGGCTCCATCCGAAACAGACAGTGGCGGGCCTACGACGGACGCTTGCGGAAACCTGCTGCAGGCTTTCGTCGACAAACCGAAACGCTGGGACGCCTGGAACATCGATTCCGATTTTGAAAAGCAACATTGGGATTTGGATAAAGCAGACGAAGTAAAGATCGTAGAGCGTGGGCCTCTGCGCGCCGTAGTCCGCGTCAGGAAACATTTTCAGAGTTCCACGTTCGTGCAAGACATCACGATGTATGCCGGCGTGCCGCGGGTCGATGTGAAGATGGAAGTGGACTGGCATGAGAAACATATCCTGCTAAAAGTGGCATTCCCTTTGAGCGCCCACAGTGACAAGGCCACGTTCGAAATTCCCTACGGCTCGATTGAACGTCCAACCACGCGGAACACACCGGCCGAACAGGCCAAGTTCGAGGTTCCGGCGCAGCGCTGGGCCGATCTTTCGGATGCCGATACGAAACACGGCTTCAGCCTGCTCAACGACAGCAAGTATGGATACGACGTGCGGGGCAATGTGCTGCGCCTCTCGTTGCTGCGTTCGCCGGAATGGCCCGATCCTCATGCCGATGAGGGGCATCACGAATTCACCTACGCTCTGTATGCGCACGCCGGAACCTGGCGGGACGCGGAGACCGTGCGCCGCGGCTACGAGCTGAATTACAAGATGATCGCCCGCTCTCCGCAGAAACACGGAGGCGCGCTTCCGGGCGAGCATTCTTTCGTGCGCGTTGAGGCAGACAACGCGGTGCTCACTGCAGTCAAGAAAGCGGAGGACGACGATTCTCTTGTCCTGCGTTTTTATGAGTGGGCGGGGAAAGAAGCCGATGTAAAACTCCAGCTTCCGGCAGGAGCGCAGTCGGCGTCAGAAACCGATTTGATGGAGAAATTGACTGCCGATCTTGCTGTGCACAATGATGTGGTCACGGTGCATACCAAGCCCTATGAGATCAAGACGGTGAAAGTCCGGTACGCGCGGCACGCACTTGCGGCGGGAGCTCCCTAGCGCCCGTTGTTAACACTTCTTCCCCCGCGAACGTCTATTATCTTGTGGAGATTTGTCGTGGGGATTTGCTACGGATGGCGATGGCCTCAAGCTCCGGAGACCGAGTCGACCCTGCGGCGGGCCTGGGACTCCGGCCTGTGAGGGAGCGATTCGCGGCAGAAGTCTCCGAAGACGCGCGGTTAGTTGGCGACGCGCGTGCCGGAGACCGGGCGGCATTCGGCCGCCTCTACGATCGCTACGCTCGCATGGTCCACGGAGTTCTGCTGGCGAAAGTTCCGGTAGGCGATGTCGATGACCTGGTTCAGGATGTTTTCCTGCTGGCGCTCCGTCGGCTGTCGACCCTGCGTGAGCCCGGAAGCTTTGGAGCGTGGCTGGCGGCGATCGCTCGCAATCAAGCCAACGACTATCACCGGCGTTCCGTGCCCGAGGATCAACTGACGGACGACGCGTCCGAGAACGAAAGTGAGTTCAGCAATGTCAGCGGAGATCGTCCGAGCGGAGATCGTCCGAGCGGAGATGATTCAAGCTCGGCCGTCGCAATTCTTGACGCGATCAGAACCTTGCCCGATGCCTATCGGGAGACATTGATTCTGCGGCTGGTCGAGGGCATGACCGGCCCAGAAATAGCGGCACGCACTGGACTGACGCACGGCTCGGTGCGGGTCAATCTGCATCGCGGCATGCAGCAGCTCCGCGCAAAACTGAACCCAGGCGACAGTCCGATCGAGGAGACGCAGTAATGGACACGGGAAACGACGAAACGGAAAACGAAGCGCGGGCACGCGGCGACGATTATCTGTGGGATGGATCGGGCGAACCCGATCCTGAGATCCAGAGGCTCGAAGACTTACTCGGGAAGTTTCGGCACGACCGTCCTGCGCCCGTGTTTCCCGAGCCGAATCTTCCTGAGATCGTCCCGGACAGAGACAGTCGTGACAGAGACAGACGCGGGACATTCTTTCCGCAGTGGATGCGATCGTTTCCGGTTCTCGCGACGACAGCCGCTGCCGTGGTGACCATCGCAGTCGTGACATTTCTGGTTTATGGGAAGAAACCGGCGACCACTATCGTTGCGGGTTGGGATGTGTCGCGCGTGGCCGGATCGCCTCGAATCGGCCTCAGGGCCATTGACTGGAAAGAAGGAGCCAGACGTTTCGCCATCGGCCAGACGCTTGAAACCGACGCTCAGTCGCGGGCCCATCTTGAGGCGGATGATACCGGCAAGATCGAGGTGGACCCGAGCACGCGGCTGCGTCTGCTGACCATGGCCGCGGGAGGCCTGAAGCGGATTGCTCTTGATCGCGGAACGATTCACGCCTATATCTGGGCGCCTGCGGGTCAATTCGTCGTCGACACGCCATCGGCTACGACGGTCGACCTCGGTTGCGCCTACACCTTGCAGGTGGACGATTCGGGCGCTGGTTTGGTGCGCACCTCGCTAGGCTGGGTCGGATTCAAGCTGAACGGTCACGAGGCTTTCATTCCTGCCGGCGCCGCTTGCGCAACCAGGCCGAAGGTCGGTCCCGGCACACCGTATTTCGAGGATGCGTCCTCGAACTTCCGCGCCGCTTTAGCGAGATTCGATTTTGAGGACACTCCTCAGCAACGTGCGGCGGATCTGGCAACTGTGCTCGGCGAGGCTCGCAAAGCCGATGCACTTACATTGTGGCATTTGCTGACGCGCGTCGACGATGAGGGCCAGCGCGTTCTGGTCTACGATCGGTTGCGAGAACTCGCGCCGCCTCCTGCCAGCGTCACGAAAGACGGAATCCTGCGTCTCGATCAGCCGATGCTTGACCGGTGGTGGAACGAGCTCGGCTTTGACGATATCTCGGTTTGGCGGCATTGGGAACGCACCTGGGCTGGAGAGGCTACGCCTGTCCAACAGAAGTAAGCGCGCGCGGGACCTCCGAATCATCATCTCGATTCCTTCCAGATATTTCGCACTGCTTGTTAACAGTCCGCTCTCATTTGGCGTCTCTTGGAACATGGGGTCAAATCAGCGAAACCAGGAGGTTCCAGAAATGAATTCGACTTCATTCGCGCGCGTTACGCTCAGCATCATGGCCATCCTGTTTGGACTTACAACCTTCGCACATGCGGGACCGCCTCTGATCTGTCATGTCATTGAAATCGGGCAGGTGAAGTCTTTGCCCCTGGTTGATCCGTGGAAAGGAAATGCGGACTATGAGGTGAAGAACCTCACTCGGGACACTCTGGCAATTCTCGATTCAGGCGCACCGGTATTGGTGCGGATGGAAACTCTGCGACGGGCCACGATTTACGCGCGTCGGGATCCACAAGCAGCGCAGGAGCTGTTCACGCGCTTGCAAGCGCGTGCGGCGAACGCAGACGCCGCCGGTCATCCGGAGGGCCAGCCCGACAGTCGCTCCGACGCTCTGGCGTGGTTCGACGAGGGCTATCTCATCGAGACCTACAAGCAATGGATGGGCAAAGACGAACCCAATCCCGCTGGCGGTCTTGACGGATATGCGCTGGTCGAGAAGGCTATCGGCTTGCGCGGGCAAGATCCGGAGATGGAATTCGCGGCGGCGCTGATTACTCTCGAGGGCGCGGAGAGCGATCGTCGGAGCGATCATTTTAGCAATCGTCAGAGCGAACATCGGAGCGAACATTTCAACGATCATCAGGATCACGCGCGCAAGGCAATCGCCGGCGCAAAGAACGATCCTCTTCTCGCTCAGAACCTGGCTCTAAGCTTCAATCGCCAGACGATTGCCGAACTGCTGACCAAACCGCCAGCCGGGAGGATTTAAGAAATGAATTCGCGGATGAAGAAGTCTCTCTCCGGAACGGAAGCGAGATACTGGATTCCTCGTTTCCTCGCGCTCGGGCTGTTGGCCTTCGGGTTCGCTGGCTGGCTCATCGCGAGTGAGCAACGCTCTGCTCCTGACCTGACAGATCACGAGTGGGGAACGTTCACCGCAATTGCGGGCAAGGATGGCCGCGCAGTGCAATGGTCGACGTTAAGCGGGTCCACTGATCCGCCCCAATTCGTCGAACATATCAGCACCGCGAATTTCAAGGCGGGGCTGCGCGGCACGATTCGCATGGAGACGCCGGTGCTGTATTTCTACTCGCCCCACGATGTGACCGTATCCGTGAAGGCAACTTTTTCCAAGGGAGTCATCACTGAGTGGTATCCCCATGCGGCCCGGGTTCAGCCTAGCGGAGTCTTGCGCGATTTCGACTTGAGAAGGCTGCACGCGGATGGAAGCATTGCGTGGGATGGTGTCGCTGTTTCTCCGAATCTGAGTCGCGAGTTCCCCCGCGACGTTGCCGCGGATCGTTACTACGCTGCGCGCGAGACTTCTTCGGCGCCGTTGCGCGTCCAGACAACTACGGGCGAGCAGCAGGAAAAATTTCTCTTCTATCGAGGAGCATCAGCCAGTCCTTTGCCGGTTTCCGCCAAGTTGGACGCCGACGGCAAGCTGTTGGTCAAGAATCTCGCCAGAAGTACCAGCGAAGGCGAAATTCCAGCCGTCATTCTTTTCGAGCGCCGGGGTGAACGCGTCGGCTATCGCTTCGCGGGCGCGCTAACGGATGAAACCGTGATCGACCCTCCGGCGCTCACCGGCAGCGTGGATGCCCTCTGCGCCGACCTGGCGGCGATTCTGGTCAATCAGGGACTTTATCCAGACGAAGCTCATGCCATGATTGAGACTTGGCGGGACTCCTGGTTCGAAGAAGGTAGCCGGCTGATTTACGTCGTGCCGCGCGGATTCGTCGACAAGGTTTTGCCACTCACCATTAATCCGGCGCCGGGACAAGTGGTGCGCGTTTTTGTCGGCCGGCTTGAAGTCATCACCTCCGCTACCGCGAAGGCGGTAAAGACAGCCTTTGCCGCCAACGATGAAGTGACCCTGGATAAATATCGCCGCTTCCTGGAACCGATTCTTCAGGCCGTCAAGGACGAGCACTCCGAGTCGCATCGGTAGCACGCACCTGATGGTCGGATGGCACGCTCCGTGCAGGAGAAACCATGTTCGAGAAACCCTTGTTCGCGAATCCTCGTTCGGAGAGACATGTCCCAGTCCTTGATTCTCATCGCCACTCCCTGCTTTGGCGGCGTGGTTTCGCAGAGTTACATGTTGTCGGTGATACGTCTCATGAGCTATTCGAAATCTGCGGGGTTCGACGTGTCGCTGTCAATGCTTGGCTACGATGCCCTGATCTCACGCGCGCGCAGCACGCTGGTCGCGGCCTTTCTGGACAATCCCGCGGCTACCCATCTGCTGTTTGTCGATGCTGATATTGGCTTCGAACCGCAGCAGGTCGAGCGGTTGCTGCGATTGGATAAGGACTTTGCCGGGGCGTTGTATCCGCTCAAGTCAATCGATTGGGATTTCATCCCGCAGCGCTGCGTGGAGCACGGCGAAAGCGTGCAGCAGGCTGCCCTGTCCTATGTCGGAACTTTCTGCCCCGAGGCGGAGCGCGAGCAGGAGGACGATTTTGTCACGGGGATTTATGCTGGTGGCGGGTTTCAGTTGATCCGCCGCAGCGCGTTGGAGCGGATGATTGCCGCTTATCCCGAAACTCATTTCAGACGCGTGCATAGCATGCCCATGACGGGTTCGCGGCGCGAGGCGGCGCAGAGTTCCAATCTCTTTGCTCTCTTCGACTGCATCATAGACCCAGAGACGGGCGCCTATCTGAGCGAGGACTATTCCTTTTGCCTGCGCTGGCGGCGGATCGGTGGCGACATCTGGATTGATGCCGCCAGCAAACTAACCCACTCAGGCCCCTATGAATTCGTCGGTGACCATGCCTCGCGCTTCCATGGTGTGAAGCCGGGAGCGCGGTAATCTTCCACCAGACTTGCGGCCACGAGTGGGCGCCGATCTCCCGCATCTATTGTGCGCCAGGAAGGTTTAAGTAGCTGTTCACAGTGTCGACCGTCAGGCTCAGACTGGAAGCGATCTGGGACACTTGCTGACCCTGCTGATAAAGTTGAACGACCTGTTGCGACTCGGACAGTTTGACCGTGTCGGCGGAATCGTTCGCGGGTTGCTGGATTTTTTGAGTGGCCGCCGAATTCGAGTAAGAGTTGACAACGGCGACCGATGCGGGCGAGAACGAGTTGGATATGGAAATACTCATGAGAAGGTTCCTTTCCTGCTACACAGGAGCAATCGGCGCGTCGGAGGCATCACATGAGTCGAATCGACTAATTCTTTCGAGGAGTCGGGCGTACGGTTCCAGAACAATCCCAAAGTGGAACGGCGGAAAAGCATCCTTATCTTAAGCCGCTCTAATCGAATCGACACCCCAGCGCATTCGCTCAGCATAGTCAATGGCATAGCTTGACTCTTTAGATCCAGCGGGCATTGGCACCAGACTTGCTCTCCTGATTGGGGATTGAAGAGATGGCCAAGCTCCAGGCCGACGTTCGGGCCAGCGTTCAGGCTGACGTTCCGCCCCAAGACGCGATCTTCCTGCATTCGAGCTGGCGTGCGGCCAGCACCTACGTGTGGTCGAAGTTCCGCCAGCGGTCCGATACCTATTGTTACTTCGAGCCGCTCAACGAACATCTTTCAGCTTTGACGGCGGAAATTGTCGATCGCTTCGTCCCCTGGTCTTTTGCCAATCACCCCACGCTCGACGCTCCTTATCTGGAAGAGTATCGTCCACTGATCGGTCCAGCCGGCCGCATACCAGATGTAGGCGTAACAGGGGTAGGCATACGAGGTTTCCCAGCCCACCTCACCTTCGGGCGATACTGCGCCGCCAGCCACGACTCCTTGCCCGAGTTGGAATCGTATCTGGCCGATTTGGCGAGGCTCGCCACACGCCTCGGACGGCGACCAGTTTATGGATTTGTGCGCACCGATTTGAGGGTAGGGTGGTTCCGCGCCCGGATGCCCGGCGCGCATATCTTCATACGCCGCGAGCCGCGCCGCCAGTTTTTGTCGATGTTGCGCCAAGCCGTGCAGGGTAATCCCTATTTCATGCAACGTGGCGTGGTCATTCTCCGCCACAACCTGGAAGAACCTGCCTTTGAGCCGCTGCTTGCAGCTCTTCAGTTTCCGGCAGTCGAGCTGCCGCCATTACTGGATTCGTCCCAGCTGCGCGAGGCCTTCCGCGGCAAGCTCGTCGACGAGACCGTGTTGCGCCGGCTTTACTCCATCTTCTATTTCATGTGGCTTTTGTCGCGGCAACTCGGAGAGCCGCATTGCCACCTGGTCATCGACATCGACCGCCTCACTCTGGAAGACGCCTATCGCCGTGAAATCGAAAACCGCCTGGGCGATCTGGTGGGCATGGCCATCTCATTCGCCGACTGCCGGGTCGAGCGTTATGATGAAAATCTCGGTTGGAGCGCTCGCCGGTTCGAGGCTCTCGAACTGGAGATCGAAGCGCTCACCGGCCTGGTCTCGCTTTCCGATTAAACTCTCCGATTAAAATAGTCACCATGCAGAACGCAACGCCGGCGGCCATTGCTGTGCTCGTGCTGGAGCTCATACCAGCTGCGGCGTTTGGATTGGCCAGGGAGCGGATCGAGCGCGCATGCGCCCGCTGGCCGGTAACCATACGAATCGCGTTGCCGGTGTTTTGCGTCCTGCCTTACGTTCTAATTTCGTATTCGCACCAGATGTTTTCGTGGCGATGGTGCGCTCTTTACGCGGCGCTGCCGGTAGCAATCGCGTGGCTATTGGAGCGGGCTGCAAGCGCCGATCCCGAACAACGCGGCAATTGGCGAGACGCGATCATTCTCCTGACGCTGGGACTGGCGGTTGATCTGCGCTGGTTCGAGCGGGCGTGGCCGAGCGGACTGGCCGGCCTGGGAAAACTGCTTCTCGTCGATGCGGCGTTGTATGGATTCGTCGCCATCCGGCGGCTCACCGGCACCGGCTTTGACTTTCATTTCCGCTGGAGCGATTGGAAAACCGGATTGCGGGAACTGGTCTTTTTTGCACCATTGGTTCTGGGACTGGGGCTGGCGCTGGGCTTTCTTCATCCGCATGGCGCCGCGCCGCGGCTCTCGATGATTCTCAAGTGGATCTATATTTTCGTCTTCATTGCCGTTCCCGAGGAACTTTTCTTTCGCGCGTGGGTGCAGAATCTACTAGAGCGGCGCGTGGGACGGCGAGCGGCGCTCGCGATTACGGCGGTGTTGTTCGGGCTCTCCCATTTCAACAAACGATCGGCCCACTTCAACTGGCGCTACGTCATACTGGCCAGCATCGCCGGGATCTTCTACGGCCGGGCATGGCGCGAGCAACGGCGAGTTCCGGCCTCGGCGATCACGCACGCCAGCGTTGACGCTATATGGTCGTTCTGGTTCTAGCTCGATACCAGCGCGCTCTTTAAGTGCGGTTCGTATCAGGGCATGCCTTCAGGCATGTCAAAAATACTGTGTTTGCAAAGCGCCTTTAGGCGCTGCGGTCGGCGATCGAAGTTTAACCTGGGGTTGCAAGAGGTGAAAATATAGGGATTCTCGAAATACATCAAAGATGGCAAACATGACTGTCGATTTAAAAACACTTCCCGCAGTCGCGGCCGGCCTTCGCCGCTACTTCGTTTGGGCCCAGATCGTAATCGTATTTGTATTTCTGGAGTTGACGCTGTGGGCGCCGACGCGGGCAATCCGGAACCGCTGGGCCCTGATTGCGATGTTTACGCTTCTGGCGCTGGTCCTGATCGATGTGCTTATCGACCCGCCGTCGCTGAAGCGCCTTGGCCTCGGACTGCCGAGCATGTTTGGAGCCAGCGTGGTGCTGGGAATCGGGTTGGCAGCGGTTGTCTTCATCTTGATTCTGGTGAACTGGGCGGGCGGCCAAATTCCCGCCAACCCGGCTTGGTTTCCAAATTTGCAGTCGATATGGGGATACGTGCTCTGGGCGCTGATGCAGGAATTCATTCTGCAATCGTTTTTCTTCGACCGCTTTGAAGAACTCTATGGAAGCTCGGCTGCGGTGTGGATAGCGGCCACGCTCTTTGCCGCCGCTCACCTGCCCAGTCCCATCCTCACGACCGCGACGCTGATCGGCGCACTTTTTTTCTGCGCAATGTTTCGCCGCTATCGCAGCATCTATCCTCTAGCCATCGTCCACGCGATGCTGGGATTGACCATTGCATTCACCACGCCCGACAGTCTGCTGCACCACATGCGGGCGGGGATTGGGTATCTGCGGTATTAAATCTAGCTGACAGCTTTGCCGCGGAACCGCTGCAGCCCGACGGCCAGAAACAGCATGTCAAAAACCGTCAACACGATCAGCACGGCCATCACCGGAAGGTGCTGGAACTGGGGTACAAGCGTTCCACGCAGGCCCTCGCTGGCGTAAACCAGCGGATTTATCAGCACGACTTTCTGCAGGATGGGAAAATGTGCCAGAGCGCTCCACGGATAATAGGTGCAGCCAAAAAAGATCATCGGAGTCAAAACCATGCTGAACATCAGACCGATGTGAGTCTGACTGACGCTGCAACCCAGAGCCAGACCACCGCAGGCCGAAAAGAGCGCCACCAGCAGCGTAACGCAAGCAAATGCGAGGGGAGAATGCAGGTCGAACTCCACCGGACGCAGCAACACCCACGCCATCGGGATCACGACCAGTCCAGCAACCAGGGCTTGCAGCGTGCCAAAGATTACTTTCTCGATCGCCAGCCACGAGTTCTCTATCGGCGCCAGCAGGCGGTCTTCGATCTCGCGCGTGAACTGAAACTCAGCAATCAGAGGCATCGCAACCGCCCAAACGCCCGTGAACACCATGCTGATGGCCATGATCCCGGGCAAAAGTAGGCTCTTGTAGGCGGCGGGCATGTAACCGCTCGACACCATGACGCGGCCGAAGATAAACACGAACATCATCGGCTGCAAAAAAGTCTGCAGCAGCAAAGGCACGACGTTGCGGCGAGCGACGTGAGCATCACGCCCGAGCAGGGCAAAAAAGGTTGTCCAGTTCAATCGCGCAAACTCCTTCCCGTGTGATGGAGGAATAGATTCTCCAGGCTGGGCTCGGAGATATGCACGTCGCACAATTCGACGGCGGCGCCGGAGGCCAGATTGGCAATCTCAGAAACCAGCGAGCCTCCACGGTCGGCGTACACGTCGACGGAGTTGTCGTTCGTCACGCCGTTATTGTGGGCGCGCACTTCTCTCACCCCCGCCAGGGTTTGCAGGCGCTGCAACATTTCCGGCGACTGACGGCCGAAGCGCAACCGCAGCAGATAGCCGCCCGGAACCGAAGCCTTCAACTCCTCCGGCGTGCCCAATGCGATATTTTTTCCATGATCGATGATGGCGAGGCGCTGGCACAAAGCGTCCGCCTCTTCCATGTTGTGCGTGGTCATGAGGATGGTCTTGCCGCCCTGGTTATATTCGCGGATGATTTCCCAGAGCAGCAAGCGCGTCTGCGGGTCAAGTCCGGCGCTGGGCTCGTCCAGAAAAAGTACCTGGGGGTCGTGCATCATGGCGCGCGCAATGGAAAGCCGCTGCATCATGCCACCGGAAAATCCGCGCACCATCTGGTCGGCGCGGTCGGTGAGTTTGAAACGATCGAGCAACTTTTCCGCACGCTCGGCGCGTTCCCGGGAATCGATGCCGAAATAAGCGCCGTGGAAAAGGAGAATTTCGCGAGCAGTGAGCGAAAAATCAAGGTTCGGGCGCTGCTGCACCACGCCAATCAAACGCTTGACCGCGACCTGTTCCGCCCAAACATCATGCTGGCCGATCCACGCTTGCCCGCTCGTCGGCCGCACGCGAGTGGTAAGGATTCCGACAGTCGTCGACTTGCCCGCGCCGTTCGGTCCCAGCAGACCGAAGATTTCTCCGGGTGCGATCTCCAGAGATATGCCGTCGAGTGCAACGATCTCAGGCTTCGGCTGTTTCTTCCCCTTGCTCTTGCCGGTCGCTGAGCCGAACCCGAAGCCGCCTCCGGAGGCGAGCGGGGGCGGCGACGTGTAGATCTTGCGTAAGTCGCGAGTTTTGATGCCAGCCAACACTCAGAAACTCCGATACCACACCAGAAAGATTCCAAACAGCATAGCAAACCGCGCAGCTCTCCGCCGCCTTTGCTAAGCTCACTTCTGCGTGAATCGGAAATACGACGTCATTATTCTCGGAGCCGGCGCTGCCGGGCTGATGTGTGCCGTGGAAGCCGGCAAGCGCGGACGGCGTGTCCTGCTGCTCGAACGCGCGGATCGAATCGGCAAGAAGATCCTTATCTCCGGCGGCGGCCGCTGCAATTTCACCAACCTGCACACCAGCCCGGAGAATTTTATTTCGGCCAACCCGCATTTCGCCAAGTCGGCGCTCGCCCGCTATACTCCAGCCGACTTCGTACAACTCGTCGAAAAGCATCGCATTCCCTATCACGAGAAAAAGCTTGGCCAATTGTTTTGCGATCGAGCGGCGAGCGATATCACTGCCATGCTCGAACAGGAATGCCGCGACGCCGGAGTGGAAATCCGGTGCAACACGAAACTGAACGAGGCAAAGAAGGACGAGGTACAGAAGAATGGCGGGTTTAGCGTGCAGGCCGGGGACGCGACCTTTGCTGCGCGCCGCCTTGTGGTCGCCGCCGGAGGTCTGTCCATTCCGAAAATCGGGGCTACTTCATTGGGCTACGATCTGGCCCGGCAATTCGGATTGAAGATCGTGCCGCCACGCGCCGCCCTCGTGCCGCTAGTCTTCAGCGAACTGGACCGCAAGCGCTGGTGCGATCTGGCAGGAGTCTCCTCCGAAGTGGTTGCTTCTATTGGCGTCGCGAAGCCCAACTCGACGCACGATCCGAAAGCGGCATTCCGCGAAAACATGCTTTTCACGCATCGCGGTATCAGCGGGCCCGCGATTCTCCAGATCTCTTCGTACTGGGACGGCAAGGAACCTATTCGTCTCGACCTGGCGCCGGATCGCAACCTCATCGCCGAGTTGCGATCGCGGAACCGTCGCGACCCGTCGAGTTGGAAATTGCTGCTGCGAGAGATTCTGCCTCGCCGCTTTGCCGATCGCTGGCTCGAAAATTATCCTTTGGCCGGAAATTCTGAGCGCGCCTTCTCAGATGCCGAGCAACAACTGCATAAGTGGGAAGTCAAGCCGGAAGGCACGGAAGGTTACGGAAAGGCGGAAGTCACAGCCGGAGGCGTCGACACTGACGAACTTTCCGCCAAAACGATGGAATCAAGAAAAGTTCCCGGCCTTTTTTTCATCGGAGAAGTGGTGGACGTCACCGGCCAGCTTGGGGGCTTCAACTTTCAGTGGGCCTGGGCGTCGGGATTTTGCGCCGGACAGGAGGTATAGGCAATTTGTAATTTGTAATTTTCAACCCGTGGTCAAATCGCTTTTCAGTTACAAATTACCAATTACAAATTTTAGATTTCCGCGCCTTCCTTCATGAACGGCATGCGAGCAAGAATTTCCGCGGCCTGCTCGAGTTGCTTCAGGTCTTCGGAGGTGAAGTCTGCGCCCGCGACCGAGGGATCCAGGCCCTTGCGCGAAACCTGCACCACTCCCACCACGTCCCCTCCCGAGCGCGCCACGGGAACCGACATGATTTTCTGAATCGGCATTTGCCCCTGGCTTCGATCTTCTTCGTCGGCTTCGGCTCCGAGCTTGACCGCCTCAAACAAGCTGACATGTTTTACGCGCATGAAGGCATTCGAGAGAAGTGGGGAACGAGTCGCCGCCGTCCGCGCTGCCACCGCCGATCCGGTGAGAGGCAGAACGCCCGCCGAGCGCAGCTCCGGCGGAAAAATAAATCGCAGACTACCCTTCTCTAACCTGAGCAATGCCACTTCGCTACGACGCACCCCCAGGAGTTGTGCCAGCTTCAGGCAAACCCTGTCCGAACTCGGAGACTCTGAAAGCATGCTCTCCAATTCGCCGAGGCTGGCCTTGGCGGCCTTGACTCCCAACCCCTGATTGCCGCTCGATGGCATAGTTGTGCTCTTTTAGGCTGCTCCTACCTATCGTGCGGGCACCAGCGAGTTTTCGACAAGTTACCGAGGTACTTGCTGCTTTCCGGCCGCGCGAGCTTGGCGCTACCGAGGTCGACGCTGCCCACGGAGCGGCTTTTCTTATGCGGCAAAACGAATTTTTTGATGCTTTCGGGCACAATTCCACAGGCGTTCGCGTTATAGTTGGTTATCACTCTTCGCAAATAGTCGGAGAGCGACTAATCGGAGTATACGAATGTCGCTCATTCATTACGCACAACCATTTTTGGAGTTGGGTATCTGTAAGGAGTACTGCATGGCTCGCAAAACAACGGGAAGCTCTACCACCACTCGTAGCAAGAAAACCGCAGCCCCGATTCAACCTGCCGCTGTGCAGGTTGCGTCCGAAGTCGGCCCCGAATTTAGCAAAGGAGTCGGCAAAGAAGTTCCCAAGAATGGGAAATCGGCCAACCTGAGTCCTGGCAATCTCGTTCCCTCCAATCTTGAGGAAGAGATTCGCCGCCGCGCCTACGAACTCTACCTGCAGCGCCGAGCCACGGCTACCGGCCAGAGCGGCGACCAGAACCAGGATTGGCTGATGGCGGAAAACGAGATCCGTTCGCGTTATGGCGCATTGGCGCGCCACACGACGGCGTAGATCGGGCCGGTACGAACCCGCTTTTGGGTGTTGGCTGCGCGAGTGGACTTCGGATTTTTGCGCAAATCCGCAGAGTGCCCCTGTGAGGGTTACTGCTGGACGGCCTGAACCAGCGCCGGTTTCACCTGTTCGTGCTGAATCTCGGAAGCGTCCCATGCGCCGCCCAGAGCCTTCACCAGATAAACGGAAGTGGTCATTTGCTGACCGAGCAACTGCGTTGCCAGGCGCTCATTGGTCAGCAGGGTGGATTGCGCGGTAATCACATCCAGGTAAGTTGTGAGGCCGCCGACATAGCGGTTGTTGGCGAGGTCGAGGGCGCGGCGCGAGTCGTTGACCGCGGCCTGCTGAGTCTTCATGGCGCGATCGAGCAGCGCGAGACCGGAGAGCCCATCCTCCACCTGCTGAAAAGCCTCCAGCACAGATTCGCGATAGTTGGCGACCGATTCGTCATAGGCCGCGCGGCTGGACGCCAGGTTGGCGCGATTGCGTCCGCCATTGACAATCGGCTGCAGCAGATCGCCGCCGAGTGACCACATGGCGCTGGGCGCGTTGACCAGTGTGGCGATGTTGCTGCTTTCCCATCCGCCGCCTCCCGACAGCGTGATATGCGGATAAAACGCGGTCATCGCTATGCCGACCTGAGCATTTTCGAATGCCATCTGGCGCTCGCTGGTGGCAACGTCAGGCCGGCGCTCCAGAATCTCGGATGGAACTCCGGTAGGAATCGCTGGAGGAACAACGTTGAACGGCGCCTCAGCCAGGCTGAACGCCGAAGCGGACTTTCCGATCAGCACCGCGATGGCATGTTCATATTGCGCCCGCTGCTGCAGCACGAGCGAGAGCTGCGTCGCCGTCGCGTCGAGCAGCGCCGCCTGCTGCGCCACTTCCAGTCCGTTCGAGACCCCGCCTTCGTGACGACGGTTGACCAGGTCCAAACCTTTTTGCTGGATTTCGACCGACTCCCGTACCACTCCCGCTTCGCGATCAAGTTCGCGCAAATTGAAATAGTCGGCCGCGAGTTCGGCGCTCAACACCAGGCGCACGTTTTCCAGGTCGGCCGCGCTACCCTGCAACGAAGCGTTGGCCGCTTCCATGCTGCGGCGCACGCGTCCGAATAGATCGAGCTCGTAGCTGACGGAAAACGGGACGGTAAAGTTATTCTGGGTAAACGGCGGCAATTGGCCGCCCGAAAACGCACGGTTGGCGGCCTCTTCCTGGCGCTGCCCACTGGGATCGGCGCTGACCGTAGGAAAATATGCCGAGGACGCAATCCGCGCCTGCGCCCGCGCCTGCGCGAGACGATCCCGCGCCGCGGTCAGCGACTGGTTGGCCTGCAGCAGATCCTGTTCGAGCTCATCGAGTTCCGCGTCATGAAATATCTGCCACCACGCGCCCTTGGGAATTGCATCCTTCGGAGCGGCTGTCTGCCACGGTCCTTCGCCTTTCCAGGTGTCCGGAACTTGCGCGGTGGGCCGCTTGTATCCCGGCCCGACGGTGCAGCCCGTGCCTGCGAGTAATGCCGCAGCCAGCAAAGCGCAACACCCACCACGGAGACACCCTTCGGCTGCGCTCAGGGCAGGCTCCGACAAGGAGGAAGGCTTTTTTGTGGCCATGGCTATTGCTCTACAAACGGACAAAATCATGAACTTGGTTTTCTCCGTGGCTCCGTGCCTCGGTGGTGAGGTTTTGGCTTCACGAGTGTGTATCTCCCGTGCCCGGCTTGGCAACGTGCACTTGCTGCCCTTCCTCGAGCGAGTCGGACGGGTTGATGATGATCTGATCGCTTACCTCGAGCCCGCCCAGAATTTCGAGCGTAGCCCCGAAGTCGCGGCCGATGTTGATCGGGCGCAAATGCACTTTGCCATCCTTGTCGACGACCGCAACCTGCGGTCCTTCGGCGCGGAACAGCATGGCGTTCACCGGGATCGTAATCCTAGGAACGGAAGTCCCGGTCGCAAAATGCACCTGACCGAACGAACCCGGCAGCAGCTTGCCATCCTTGTTGGGAACATCCACTTCGGTGTTGAGCGTGCGGGTTGAGAGATCGATGGCATCGGCCGTGCGAACCACCGTTCCTGTAAATTTCTGGCTGGGAAACTCCTGCAATGTCACGTTCGCCTTCATTCCAACTTTTATGTTCGGCGCATATGCCTGCGGAACGCTCACGTAAACGCGAAGCGGGTCGACGCGCGCGATATCGAACAGCTCTCTGCCCGTCGCTTGCGCGCCGGAATTGATGAGCGCGCCTGGGTCAACATTGCGCCGCGTGAGCACGCCGGAAAATGGAGCGTATACGCTCTTGAATGATTCGAGATCTTGGAGGCGGTGAACATTCGCGTCCGCTGCCCCCAGGTTGGCTAACGCCTGCTGGTAGCCGCTGGTTTGCTGGTCGGCTTCCTGCTGCGAAACCGAGTCAGTCTTGCGCAGATTCTCCCAGCGGTCGGCGGAGATCTTCGCCAACGCCAGCGCCGCCTTGATCTGCTCGCGGCTGGCTCGGGCCTGGGACAGTTCCTGATCAACTTCCGGAGTGTCTATGGTCGCCAGCAGTTCGCCTTGTTGAACCTTGCTTCCAATGTCCTTGTACCAGCGTAGAAGGTAGCCGTTGGTGCGGGCGAAGATGGGCGATTCTATGAATGCCTGCAAGTTTCCGGGCAACACGAGTTCGTCGTTTCCGGGCTCGGTTTGCGGCTGCACCACCGCGACGGTCGGAACCGATATGGCTTCGGTTTCTTTCGCCAGCGCGTTCGATTCGGTGTTGCGGTTCAGAAACGTAACTACGCCTGCGGTGATCAGAACGAGCAGCACGGCCCCGACCAGAATCTTGCCTCGGCTCGCTGGGGCGGGCGGCAGATCGGGAGGCCGCTCGATCCCGGGATGAACGTGCTCCGGGTGCGCGGGTTGCGTCTCATCCTGCTCTCTGGTTACGGGCGGTGGTTGCACGGGCATGATAGCGATCTCCGACAAATTCTCTGCGTTTGCTTTTCTCTGCTCTTGCTTTGGCTCTACTGTTGCTCCGATTGCAGCCGCGCTTCACGACGGCCATGAATAATGGTAAATACACTCGGCACAAAAAATAAGGTGGCTACAGTGGCAAAGAGCAAGCCACCAACCACGGCGCGGCCCAGGGGCGCGTTCTGCTCGCCGCCTTCTCCGAAGCCCAACGCCATCGGGAGCATGCCGATAATCATGGCCAGGGCCGTCATCAGCACGGGCCGCATACGGGTATAGCCCGCCTCGATCGAGGCTTGCAGCGCGGGAACTCCCATATCCATGCGGTCGCGGGCAAACGAAACCATCAGAATCGAATTTGCCGTCGCCACTCCCATGCACATGACCGCGCCCGTCAACGACGGAACACTGAGCGTGGTGCGCGTAATCAGCAGGAACCAGCAGATTCCCGCCAGTGCTCCCGGCAACGCTGTAATGATGATAAAGGGATCGAGCCAGGACTGAAAGTTGACCACGATCAGCAAATAGACGAGCACGATCGCGCCAAGAAGGCCAACGCCCAGGCCGAAGAACGACGACTTCATGGTCTCAATCTGCCCCCGAACTACGATGCGCGTTCCACGCGGCAGGTTCTTCGGATCCTGGAATGGCTTGAGCGCCTTCATGATGTCAGAGGCAACCCCGCCCAGATCGCGCCCCTGCGTGCTGGCATACACATCGATGACCGGCTGAACATTGTAATGATTGACCACGGCGGGGCGCGCCACGGGCGTGAGTTGCGCCAGATTGCCCAGCACCTGCGCAGCAGTTTGCGGATTTCCGTCCGTCACCGGCGTGTTCATCAGGTCTTGCAGCGACGTCATCTTGTACTGCGGCGTCTGAATAGCAACGGGATAGGTGACACCGTTTTTGGGATTGAGCCAGTAATCAGGCGTCGTCTGCGAACTTCCACTCAAGCTGATCAGCACACTTTGCGCGACATTTTCGGCGTTGAGCCCGACCTGATTGATGCGCGTTCGGTCCATGTCAAGATAAAGAGTGGGCAGGCCGAGCATCTGTTGCACGTGGACGTCCGCCGCCCCGGGAATCTGCCGCAGCCGATTGGCGATCCTCTGTCCAATATCGTAGCTGGTACGCATATCCGCGCCCATGATCTGAATATCGACCGGCGCGGGCAATCCAAAATTAAGAATTTGCGACACGATATCGGCGGGCTGGAAGAAGAACTCAACCCCCGGAAAACGCGCCGGCAACTCACGCCGCAATCTGCGAATGTACCCCGCCGTGGGATGATGGTGTTCCGGATTCAGCGCAATCAGAATCTCCGCATCGTTGGTCCCAATCACACCCGAGCTGGCGTAAGAGAGGTTGATGCCCGAATACGGGACGCCGATGTTGTCGAGCATGGTCTGCAACTCTTCCTTCGGAATCTCGCTGCGCAGCACTTGCTCCACTCCATCGCAGAGGCGGGCGGTCTCTTCCACCCGCAGCCCGGGCCGGGCGCGAAAGTGCAGACGAATCAAGCCCGCATCCACTTGCGGAAAGAAATCCTGCCCTAGAAAAAACACCAGCCCCAGCGACAAAACGCAGAAAATCACGAAGCAAATGGCAAACAATTGCCGGTGTTCGAGGGTGGTTTCCAGCAGTTGCTGATAGCCGCCACGGAATTTTTCAAACCCGCGCTCGAATTTCCTTTGGAACCTTACAAATGGGTTCTTCGTCTCGGCGCCGCGGTGCTCGTGGCCGCGCATAATAAACATCACCATGGTCGGGATCAGGGTCCGCGACAGCAGGTAGGACGCCAGCATGGCAAAGCTCACCGCTTCCGCCAGCGGCACGAAAAGAAACTTCGCGACTCCGGTCAGGAAGAACATCGGCACAAACACGATGCAGATACACAGCGTCGACACGAATGCGGGCACCGCGATCTGCGACGCGCCATCGAGGATGGCCTGCTTCATCTCCTTGCCCATGGCCAGATTGCGCTCGATGTTCTCAATCTCCACCGTCGCGTCATCCACGAGGATTCCGACCGCGAGCGCCAATCCTCCCAGGGTCATGATGTTGATGGTCTGGCCGAGCGCGGCCAGCACCAGGACGGAAACGAAGATGGACAAGGGAATCGAAACCGCGATGATCACCGTCGGGCGCCAATCGCCCAGGAAGATCAGAATCATGGCGGCGGTAAGAGCGGCGGCGATCAGGCCCTCCCGTATGACACCCTGAATCGATGCGCGCACGAAGAGCGACTGATCGAACAGCGCTTTGATGTTGAGTTCGGGCGGCAGCTGCTGCGCCGCCAGCGGCACCATATCCTTGATGGCTTTGACTACAGTCAGCGTGGAAGAGCCGCCTAACTTATAGATCGACATCAACACGCCGCGGACGCCGTCCTGGCGCACAATGTTGGTTTGCGGTATGAACCCGTCACGCACGTGCGCCACATCCCGCAGGTAAAGTGTGGAGGACGACGAACTCTTCACCGGGAGATCGTTGAGTTCGACGATGGTGCGCGGACTGCCGTTCAACTCCACGTTGTATTCGGTCGGCCCGATCTTGGCCGTACCCGCCGGCAAAATCAGGTTCTGCGCCGCCACCGCGTTGACAATGTCGTTGGGCGACAGACCATAGGCTTGCAGCTTGGCGGTATCGAGATCCACCTGAATCTGGCGCGGCTTGCCACCGTAAGGGTACGGAGTGCCCGCGCCCTCAACCGTGGTCAACTGCGTGCGAAGAAAATTCTGCGCCAGATCGAACACTTGCTGTTCCGGAAGCGTCTTGCTGCTCACGCCCAGTTGCACCACTGGCGTCGACGATGCCGTGTAGGTGATGACCAGCGGTGGAGTCGTACCTATGGGCAAGCTGCGCAGCGCGGTCTGACAGATCGCCGTCACTTGCGTCACCGCCATGGCAATGTCGACCTTGGGCCGGAAGAAGATCTTGATCACGGCGATGCCGCTGAGCGACTGCGACTCCTGGTGTTCAATGTCGTTGACCGTGACCGTGAATCCGCGCTCGGAGTTGGTCACGATCCGGTCCGCCATCTCGCTCGGCGACAACCCCGTGTAGTTCCACACCACGCTGACCACGGGAATATTGATGTCGGGGAAAATGTCGACCGGAGTGCGCGGGATGGTTACGCAGGTAAGAATGATGATGAGCAGTGCCATCACCACGAACGTATAAGGACGGCGAAGCGCTAATGCGACTATCCACATAAGGCCAACAAGAGAACTGGTTCTGAAAATCGCAAATTCTGGAAAGCTATGCTCGCGGCAACCGCTGCCGGCTTAGATGCAGCCTAAACCGTCCCACTGACTGCCAAGTAAGATTCAAAACAGTACGTATCGGATTTAAATTATAATAGACTTCAGCCATGGCTCAAAATCATACCGGGACTGCGCTGCTGCACGGAGGTAACGGAACCAACGGCAAGCGCCCGCCCGGGCGCCCACGCAGTGAGGAATCGCGACAGTCGATTCTGCGCAGCACCATGAAATTGCTGAGGCAGGTGGGTGGATATCCGCATCTGAGCATTGAGGCCATTGCCGCCGACGCCAACGTTGGCAAAACAACTGTCTACCGTTGGTGGCCGACCAAGGCCGCCCTGGTTGCCGACGCTTTCCTGGCCAGCGCGGAAGAGGAACTCCGGTTCCCGGATACCGGCTCTGTGCAAAATGACATGAGCCTGCAGATGAAGCGGCTGATTCGCATCTTTCGCTCCAAGCGGGGCAAGGTCGTGGCGGCGCTGGTCGCTGGAGGACAATCGGATCCGGAGCTGATTGAAGCCTTCCGCGAGCGATTCTTGTGGCCGAGACGCAGACAGGCGTATCAGACCCTGCAACGCGGCATCGACCGCGGCGAGCTACGCGCCGACAGCAACTTGGACCTCGTCCTCGATTCGCTCTATGGCCCAATTTACCTGCGTTTTTTGATCCGCCACGTCAAGCTCGAGGAGAAGTTCGCCGACGACATTTGCGCACTGGTGCTGGCGGGCGTGAAGAATCGGCCGCAAGTTGAAACGAAGGCGCACTGAATCCGGCTGCAGACTGCACAACCGCACAATCATAAGCATAAGCACAACCACACAGGCACAAGAATTTTGCCCTGTCCCCGTAGGCGCTAACTCAAGCAGGGAATTCTTCCGCGTCGCCGATTGCCTTGGCGCAAAGCAAATATCTGGAATGTCTGAAACGGGATCGTCTGCCAGTTCACTATCCCCAGTAGGTAGTACTGAGCAAGAACGGCTCGAAGCATGAAACCACGAGAAATCCTATGGCAGCCAACCCAAACATCGCCCCTCGAGTGAATCCAGTGAATCCGGTCTTCGAGGAGAAAACCATGCCGGTCTGTGATCCGCAGCCCCTAGGTCTGAAAGAGCGGGTGCGTGATCTGCTGGTCGAGATCTTTGAAAGGCATGAAGAATTTCTTGGCTGGACTCCAGACTAGCCGGCTCGGGACATCCTGGATCAATTGTCGGCCACCCGGAGGCTACACCTCTGGCTGCCGCCCTCCGTAGCCTGCCGAACATCCACTTCTGGCCTGCCGATTAAAAAAGCGAAAACGGCGCCCTAACGCCTTAAGCCGTTTAGCTGCTAAAACTTACCGTTCGATTGCCAAATCAGACCGATTCCTGCTCGGCCTTGCGTGAAACTGCCGCCGCGGTTAGAATCAAAGTACGACTGAAAGAGTCGGCATTCTGTCCGACCGGATTGGTCGGCATTCGGCTTATGCTGAAACTCACCAAAAAAGCGGACTACGGCCTCATGGCCATGAAGCATCTGGCTGAGCACGTTGACCAGGGCGCGTGCAGCGCAAAGGATATTGCCGAGGCCTACGGCATCCCGCAGGAAGCGCTGGCGAAGATCCTGCAACGGCTGGCGAAGGTCGGTTTGGTGCGGTCCCAGCATGGCATGAACGGCGGTTACACCTTGACGCGGGACCCAAAGATGATTTCCGCGTTCGAGGTGATCAAGGCCATTGACGGTCCGCTGTTCATTACTTCCTGCGTGACCGTGCGCGGCGAATGCGATCAAAGTGATCGCTGCACGATTCGCGAGCCGCTGCGGAAGGTGAATGAAAGCATCGAGCAGGTGCTGAAGAACATCAAAATTTCTCAGATGAGAGAAGAGCCGGAAGTCATCCAAGTCGATAAGCAGCAGACCAAGAAGCCGGCGGAGTTGGTAACGATTTCGTAGCATTTTGCTACCCAGCACTTTTTTAAGGAGAAGAGCAGTCATGAGCACGAATGGCAACCAGGCGACCTTGCCCCGTCACGATGCGGAACAGCACACGGCTCCGAACGGAATCAAACTGCCGATTTACATGGACAATCACGCGACCACGCCCATGGACCCGCGGGTTCTCGAAGAAATGCTGCCCTACTTCATGGAGAAGTTCGGCAACTCCGCCAGCCGCAATCACCCGTTTGGATGGGTGGCGGAAGAAGCAGTCGAGCTATCGCGCGAGCGCATCGCGAAGCTGATCGGCGCCAGCCCGAAAGAGATCATCTTCACCTCGGGAGCCACGGAAAGCGACAACCTCGCCATCAAAGGTGTTGCGGAAATGTATCGCGAGAAGGGCAACCACGTCATCACCGCAGTCACCGAACATAAGGCAGTGCTCGACACCTGCAAGCATCTGGAGAAGTACGGCTTTCGCGTGACCTATCTGCCGGTGCAGAAAGACGGACTGGTTGACCTCGATGACCTGAAGCGCGCCATCGACGACAAGACGATTCTGGTCACGATTATGGCGGCCAACAACGAAATTGGCGTGCTGCAGCCGATCGCTGAGATCGGCAAACTGTGCCGCGAACGCGGCGTGATATTCCACACCGACGCGGTGCAGGCGATTGGTAAAGTTCCGATCGACGTGAACAAGATGAACATCGATGTCGCGTCCATCACCGGACACAAGCTCTACGGGCCGAAAGGCGCCGGAGCGCTTTATGTGCGGCGAAAAAATCCACGCGTGCAACTGGTACCGCTGATCGACGGCGGCGGACACGAGCGCGGCATGCGCTCTGGAACGCTCAATGTTCCCGGCATCGCCGGCCTGGGTAAGGCTTGCGCCCTCGCAATGGAAGAGATGCCGCAGGAATCCTGCAAAATGGCGGGCCTGCGCAACCGGCTGAAAGACAGCATCATGAGCCGCCTCGACGAGGTCTATATCAATGGCTCCATGGAGCATCGCTTGCCGGGCAATCTGAATATCAGCTTTGCCTACGTGGAAGGCGAGTCGCTGCTGATGGGCATCAACGATATCGCAGTTTCGAGCGGATCGGCATGCACCTCTGCCACGCTTGAGCCATCTTATGTATTGAAGGCTCTGGGTACGGGCGACGATCTGGCGCACAGTTCGATCCGCTTCGGCATCGGACGCTTCAACACCGAAGCCGAGATCGATTACGTGGCCGACCGCGTAGTTGAAACCGTACTGCGTCTGCGCGAGCTGTCGCCTCTCTACGAGATGGCGAAAGAAGGCGTGGACCTGAAGAGTGTGAAGTGGGCGGCAGAACCAGCGGCGCACTAGAAGCAAGGTTTCAGGGTTTCAAAGTTTCAAAGCTTCAAGGTGCCTTGATCAAAACTGGAACCCTTAACTCGGCGGGGTAGTTCTTTGAAACCTTGAAGCATTGAAACTTTGAAACCTAAGGGGTGAAAGATGTCATACAGCGATAAAGTGATCGATCACTACAACAACCCACGCAACGTCGGCTCCATGGACAAGAAGGATGCCGATGTGGGCACCGGCCTGGTGGGCGCGCCCGAGTGCGGCGACGTGATGAAGCTGCAGATCAAAGTCAATCCGCAGACCAACGTCATCGAAGATGCCAAGTTCAAGACCTTCGGCTGCGGCTCGGCGATTGCATCGTCTTCGCTCGCGACCGAGTGGGTCAAGGGCAAAACGGTCGAAGAGGCTCTCGCGATCAAGAACACTGAGATCGTGAAGGAACTGGCTTTGCCGCCGGTAAAAATTCACTGCTCGGTGCTGGCCGAGGACGCCATCCGAGCCGCGATCGGCGACTGGAAGAAGAAGCAGGAAGCTGCTAAGCCTGTGGCAGTGCAGGCAGCGCAGTAGGAGCGCTGCGGGCCGCTAGCTTCGAGCAAAGCCGTTCTTGGTCGCGTCGAAGCCTGTGCTCGCTCGCAGCTCGTAGCTCGTGACCAACCATGGAAGATACGCTCAAAACCGTCGAACGACTTGTGCCCGCGGCTCCGGCCAAGGGCATCCAGGTGACCGACAACGCGCTCAAGAGAATTCGCCTGGCCATGGTGAAGGAAAACGTTTCACCGGAGCAGGGCGGCCTGCGTTTGGGCGTGCAGGGCGGCGGATGCTCGGGCCTGAGTTACAACATACGGTTCGATACCCAGCCGCGCGAGCGCGACCGCGTATTTGAATTCGGAGATGTGCGGGTGTTTGTGGACCCGAAGTCCTTCATCTATTTGCACGGGATGACGCTCGATTACCACGAGACTTTGATCCAGCAGGGCTTCGTGTTCGTGAACCCGAACTCGACCAAGTCCTGCGGTTGCGGAAGCTCCTTCTCGTAGCACAGACCGTGTGGTGACGGGGCTCCGCCCCGTCCGAACGGGCCATAGGCCCGTCACCACACAAGGAATCATCAGAGGGCGGGCCGCGCGCTCGCCCTGAATTTTGTTATGGCAAATGCAGAATCCAAATCGTCGTTGGTGATTACGGGGCAAACCCCCGGAGAGGCAACCCCAAGTTGCTGGTCGTGCGGCACCATGCGCGCGGTGCACTTCTGCAGTGCATGCGGCAAAGTGCAGCCGCCCGTCCCGGTGGACTATTTCACTTTCTTTGGGTTTGCGCGCAAGCTCAACCTGGACACGGCCGAACTGGAAAAAGAGTTCTATGCGCTGAGCCGCCGCCTTCATCCTGACGTCTTCGGGCAAGCGGACGAACGGGAACGTGCCTGGAGTCTGGAACAAAGTTCCATGCTCAACGACGCTTACCGCGCGCTGAAAGATCCGATCAAGCGCACCGAATACCTGTTACGCCTCGAAGGCGTCGAACTGGAAGAACAATCGAAACAGGCGACCGAAAAAGCCCGCGCCACCGGCGAATTGAAGAAGCAAGTCGTGCCTCCCGATCTTTTGGAGGAAGTTTTCGAACTCAACATGCATCTCGAAGAACTGCGAGTGCAAAAGAAGCTGGGCGAAGACGACCCTGCTCTGCTCGAGGAAATCGGCAAGGCCAAGCTTTCGCTGGAAGAAAAAAACGACGAACTCCTGAACGAATTAAAGGCCGAGTGGGACAAGTGGGACAAGATTGTTGACAGCGGTTCCGAAGGCGACCGACGGAAGGTCCTCGACAAGATGGTGGATGTGCTGAACCGCAGAAACTACATCCGCAACCTGTTGCGGGACGTGAATGAGGCAATGGAATAGGATTTTGTAATTTGGTAATCGGGTAATTTTGCAATCTAAAACCCGTCGAAGCCGATCGCATTCAAATTACCAAATTACCCGATTACAAAATTACAAAATGGCAACTGACATCATCGTCGGCATCGATCTCGGCACCACGAACTCGCTGGTGTCCTACATGCAGGGAGATTCCCCTGTCGTCATCCCCGGAGAAGATGGGCTGAATCTTGTGCCTTCTGTGGCGGCGCTCGACGAAAATAACCAGATTGTTGTCGGCAACGCGGCGCGCAAGTATCTGATCGAAACGCCGGAGCGCGCGGTTTACTCGATTAAGCGCCTGATGGGACGCGGCCTCGAGGATGTACAGGACGAACTCAAACTGTTTCCCTTCCAGTTGGCGGAGGATCTTCACGACGGAGAGGTTCTGCGCATCAAGATCGGCGACCGAACCTACACTCCGCCTGAGATTTCGGCGCTGGTGCTGCGACAGCTGAAGCGCAACGCCGAACGCTTTTTCGGAGCGCCCGTAACCCATGCAGTCATCACCGTCCCCGCATACTTCAATGACGCGCAGCGTCAGGCGACAAAAGATGCCGGACGCATCGCTGGATTGAATGTTTTGCGGCTGGTGAATGAACCGACGGCCGCGTCGCTCGCTTACGGTCTGGACAAGAAGAAGAACGGCACTATCGTTGTTTACGATCTGGGTGGCGGCACGTTCGACATCTCAATTCTCAAGCTGCACGACGGCATATTCGAGGTCGTCGCCACTAACGGAGACACTCATCTCGGCGGAGACGACATCGACAATCTGCTGATCGCAATCGCGCTCGACGACATTCGTGGTGACCTCGGACTCGATTTGCGGCGCGATTTCAGGCGATCTGGTGAAGTGGTAGCACGCATCCGCCAGGCCGTGATTGAAGCCAAGATCGCGTTGTCGTCGCAGCCCACGGCGAAGCTCGATGTCGACTTACCAGATGGAAAGAAATATCAGCGCGAGATCACGCGCGAGATGTTCGAGCAAATGATCCAGCCGATCATCGACCGCACCGTCGGCCCTTGCAAGCAGGCGCTCAAAGACGCGGGCGTGAAGCCCGAACAGATCGACGAAGTCGTGCTCGTCGGAGGCTCGACGCGCATCCCGAAAGTGCGGCGTTTGGTGCAGGATCTTTTTGGACGCGTGCCCCACACGGATTTGAATCCCGACGAAGTAGTTGCACTAGGCGCGGCCGTGCAGGCGAATATTCTGGGCGGCGGCTCCGAAATTACGCAAGACATGCTGCTGCTTGACGTCACCCCGCTGTCTCTGGGAATCGAAGTGGCGGGCGGCGTGACCGACAAAATCATCCTGCGCAATTCGACGGTGCCGGCGTCGGCTACGCAGCACTACACAACTCAAGTCGACGGCCAAACTAACATCGCGATTCACGTGCTGCAAGGCGAGCGCGAATTGGCGCGGGATTGCCGGTCGCTGGCGCGCTTCGATCTGAAGGGTGTTCCACCGATGCCCGCCGGCCTGCCGCGTATTGAAGTGAAGTTTCTGATCGACGCCAACGGCATCCTGCGCGTCTCGGCGCGCGAACAGCGCAGCGGCAAAGAAGCTGAAATCGACGTCCAGCCCAGCTACGGCCTCACCGATGAACAGGTCGAGAACATGCTGCTCGAATCGTTCGACTTCGCGGAAGAGGATTTCCGGCAGCGGCAGGTCATTGAAGGGCGGCGCGAAGCCGATACGATTTTGATGGCTCTCGCCAAAGGAAAGAAGAATCAGGCCTGGCAGGAGCTCACGCCCGAAGAACGCGGCAACGTCGAGACGCTGGAGCGGGCTCTGGTTGCGGCAAAGCACGGCGATGACTATCACGCGATCCGCGAGGCCATTGACGCGCTCAACGAAGCCACGATGCATTTAGCGGAGTTAATGATGGATACCGCCGTCTCGACCGCGCTCAAGGGAAAAGCCATGGACGACTCCGATCTCGAAGAGGGGCCGCACGCCGGCCATCCCATGGCGAAAGCGGAATTTGAATAGGGGTTTTTCTATGTCTGAAGAAAAAATGCAAGGAACCGGAACCACCACAATGGATGCTCGGCCCGCCGAAAATAACGAAAATACAGTTGAAGTCACTTTTCTTCCTGAAGGCAAAACGGTGACCTTCGAACACGGCAAGCTGCCGTATAAAGATCACGGCAAGAAAGAATCGCTGCTCGATGTGGCGCTCAACTTCGGCATTCATCTCGATCACGCCTGCGGAGGAAACTGCGCCTGCACCACCTGCCACATCTGGGTGAAGGAAGGCAGCGACCTGATCTCGGAAATGGAAGATGACGAAGCCGACAAGCTCGACATGGCCGCCGATCTTCAGTTAAACTCGCGCCTCGGATGCCAGACCGTGATCAAGAAGCCGGGCAAACTGGTGGTGGAAATTCCGGCGTGGAATAGGAATTACGTTTCGGAAGAGCATTAAAATCAGGTCTCAGGTGTTAGGTGTCAGGTCTCAGCTAGAGCGGGTCGGTTGAGCTGGCTGCGTTGAGGGCGAACCATTACTAGGAGCAATCCATCATGCCGAAAGAACTAACCTGGAGCGATGCCGATGACATCGGGATTCTGCTCTCCGAAGCCCATCCCGAAATCGACCCGCTCGCGGTTCGTTTCACCGACCTGCACAAATATGTAATCGCGCTCCCTGACTTCAAGGACGATCCCACGAAATCGAACGAAGCCAAGCTGGAAGCAATTCAGATGGCGTGGCACGCCGAAGTTCTCGACCGCACCCAGGGGTAGACCTGCGGCCCAGCCAAACTCATATCGCCCTCACTTATTGCTGTCAATGAGTGACCGCCAGATAACGTCAGTTGACTTGTAGCCTTCGGTTGCCGAACCGTCAGAGACTAGTGGGAGGAAACGGGTGAAGACCAGTGAGCGTCGCGCAACTGCCAGCTTCCCTCGCGATGCTCTGCAAGTCCGGTAAAGTATCCCGTTTCGGTAACGCTGTGCCCGGCGGTGTCGACTTGAATCTCGCGCCATGAGGCCGCGACCACGGCGAACTCATTGCTGAGCGGATCGACGCGCAGATCATCTCCCCACTTCAATTCAATGTGACGGATGGTTTGGGCGAATTTGCGAGTACCTTCCTGTGCGGCGGCAGTATTCGGGAAGGCCATCTGGCCGTTGACGGCCATAAAGAATGCGGGACTCGCATCGAAATACTTGATCCAAGCAACGGGGCCATCCTGAGTGACGGAATCGGCGACGGTTTGCATGAAGGCACGCACGGCATGGTCGACCGAGGCAGCTCCGTCCGGGGTCACGGAGTGGGAACGGCTCGCGCCAGCTCCAGAAGGAACGCAGGCTGCCAACGTGATCGCCAGCAGCAGAGAACGGATTCGCAGCTTGCGCGAGAGGAACAGAACAGGAAGAACGCGAGACGAAGACGACATAGAAAACCTCCATCGACCGACCAGGCGGAATAGCGACGTATAACAAAGGGAATCGAGTGCGTCAACTGGCGGGATATCGCCATTTCACTCAGTAGCAGTCAGTGTCCCGCCGTCTGCGCCGCCGCATCTTCCACGCTGGCCTCGCGCATCCGCACCAAGCCGCGGAGCACAAGAAACCGAACGAAGTTACCTTATTCCGCCAACACGTAGGTCGTCATCTTGTCCAGTTTGATATCGAAGTGTGTGGATGTCAGAGCGATAGCGCCATCCGCGGCGCGTGCAACCTCAACGTCCTTCATCGTTAGGCGATTGGGCGCTGTCTCGGCGGCAGGTTCGTCCGCGGGACGTTTTGGCGTGTCAAATCCTCCCACCGGATGCGAAATAGAAACCTGCCCGACACCCAGGATCGGCGGAGGGTAATACCACGCGGTCAAATAGACCTTGATCGGCATGGATCCATTCTTCCACTTGACTAAATCCATGCGAACGGCAAAGCGCGAGGGGTCGCTCGTCGACATCGCGTTCGATTCGATGACTTCGCCCGAAAAAGTCGCACCCTCGGGAATAACAACTCTATTTACCAGGGTCGCTAAAGTCAGTTTCGCCTCGACTTTCTTTCCCACTGGCGTCTTGCCTGCCATCATGCTCTCACGCATCGTTACCGGGAATTCCTGGGCCAAGGCGGGATTCGGACGGGAAGAAACAGGCGCCGACGAGCTCGATTGCGCCAGTAAGAATACCGGCCCCGGAAACGCCGCGCCGAACACAAGCACGACTGAAGCTAACGTGCATGAAATTGGGACTGTAAGCTTTCTCGCGGGCACCCTGCGATCTCCTTAAATCAACCGCTTAGTTGGAGGGATCAAATCGCGCCGAGTCAACGGAACTTTGCAAAGTCTATGCCTTAGTCTACTTGGTGCCTACGGTCTGCGGCGCAGCATCCTCCACGCTAGCCTCACGCAGAAACTTAGCCGCTTCTTCCGGCGGCGTGGGATTGATGTAGAAGCCAGTTCCCCATTCAAATCCCGCGGTCTTGGTCAGTTTCGGCATGAATTCGATGTGCCAGTGGTAATACTCGTTGTTCGGATCCTGCGCTGGCGATGTATGTACGACCAGATTGTACGGCGGATTATCGAGCACGCGGTCCGCCTTCATCAGCAGCAATTTGAGCGCTCGCGCAAGATTTTCGAACATGTGCGATGACGAGTTCTCGAAAGCGGATTCATGGCGCTTAGGGAGGATCCAGGTTTCAAAGGGAAACCGCGGAGCGTAGGGAGCGAGAGTTATGAAATCTTCGTTCTCAGCAACGACTCGTGTACCCTCTTCGCTTTCCTGCCGGATGGCATCGCAGAAAACACAACGCTCTTTGTAGATGTAATACTGCTTGGCTCCGTCCAGTTCTTCAACCACGTAAATCGGCAGAATCGGCAACGCGATCAACTGCGAGTGCGAATGCTCGAGCGAAGCGCCGGCCGCTTCTCCGTGATTCTTGAAGAGCAGAATATATTTGAAGCGCCGGTCTTTCTTCAGATCGAGGATACGATCGCGAAAGGCCCACAGAATGTCTTCGATTTTCTTCGCCGGAAGCGAAGCCAGCGTGGCATTGTGGTCGGGCGTTTCGATCACGACTTCGTGGGCGCCGATGCCATTCATCTTGTCAAACATGCCCTCGGCCTGCTTATTCAAATTGCCTTCGATGCCGAGTGCCGGGAACTTGTTCGGAACGACGCGGACCGTCCAACCCGGACTATCTTTCTGCGGATTATTGCCGTTGGTGCTAGGGCGGTAGGCCAGAATCTCCGGCGGCGTCTTGCTCTCATTGCCATAACAGAAGGGACAGAATCCACCCTTGATCTTCACCGCCTCGCGCGTGAAATCGGTAGGCCGTTTGGCGCGATCCGTGGAGATGATCACCCATCGGCCCACGATGGGGTCTTTTCTTAATTCAGGCACGTACTAAATCCTTTCACTAGCGGTTCGCAAGATGGCGATTTGCAAAGTCACGATTGTACGATACGGGAAACGCATTCTGAAACAGCTCGAACGAAGGATGGCTATATCCGCGCTCATAGTATACGGCGAGCACATCGAAACGCCACTCCACCCCATCCCGCGAGAAGGACGCGGGATGGGGGCACGGCTGGCACGAAGGGGGCATGTGGCGCAGGAAGTCACGCGCAACCAGCGATAACTCCCGCTGTTTATCGCGATCCACCGCGGCCTCGGCAGGCTTGACGTCGTGCGTCGTCCGAGTCTTTACTTCGATAAAACACAGGACGTCCCGCTCCCAGCCGACCAGATCCAGTTCGCCGCGATGATTAGGAGAGCGATAGTTGCGGGCGATGATCGTGTACCCGCGCCGCCGAAGATAGAAATAAGCGTCTTCTTCGCCGCGCCGGCCAGTGCGCTGGTGCGCGGGTATGTCTTCTGGCGGAAGTGTTCTTGCTGCCAGCCAGTCGAGCGCGCGTAGCGTGGCTTGCGTCAGACGTCCGGCGAACATTGGCGACTCCGCCTTCAGCCTATCGTGGACCCACCACACATTATGTGATCCCGGTCACCGCGCGTGCGGTACAATTCGCCGCGCGCGGTCTTGCTGACCGGCGCTCACCAGGTATCGCCGCCTCGTCGAGGAGGCCAGGCGCCAAACTGTCGGCGGAGCAAGGCGATCTGGCCAGCGTGATAGCTGTTGTGCGCCGCAATCTGCCACAGCATTGCACGCACAGTGGACTCATGAAAAGATTGCACCGGACCCAATTTCTGAACCTTTCGCGCCAGCTCCGTTGCATCAGATTCCGCGAGCCGCGCAGACCGGGCCAGCAAGTCGGTGAAGCGGCGAGTCGCGGCCTGCCACTGTTCATCGATCCTGCGGCTCTCGGCCGCGAGACTCGGATGCTCCGGCCAGCTTTCAATCGCTTTCTCGGGGTAAGGCCGATTGGCCCCCGCGACTGTGGCGAGATCGTAGTCCATCCAGTAGTTCATGTGCTCCACGATCTGCCAGATGGAGTGCGGATAGCCCATCACAGTTCGCGCGGCTAGATCCACCGAAACATCTTCGACGCAAGCGGTCGGATCCACGTGCGCCCCTTTGCCATAGACGAGATCGCGCAGTATGGTGTCGCCCATGCGTTCAATCCTTTCTCCAGAAGCAGGGAGCTATGTAGAGACGAGGCTTGCCTCTTATTAGATTGCGAAGACGGGGCAGGCCGTGTCTCTGCGGGATGACGGTAACCTGATCCGAGTTTCACCGCTCAGTTTCAACGCTCGTGATCGATTCTTCCAGTGCATCCATAGCCACGTCCGCTTCGTCCTTCGTAACGATGAGCGGAGGCGCGATGCGAATCGTGCTCGGACCGCAGCCTAAGAACAGAACGCCCCGTTCGAACGCCTGCTCCACGATACGATCGCGTTCGCTCGCGCCATACTCGCGGGTCGATTGGTCTTTCACGATCTCGACGCCGATCATAAGGCCGCGTCCGCGGACATCGCCGACAATCCTGTGCTTCTTCGGCCAGTCGGCCATGCGCTTCCGCATGTAATCGCCGACTTCCTGCGCATTCCGCAGCAGCCCTTCCTTCTCGATCACATCGAGCGTGGCCAGCGCCGCCGCGATGCACACCGGGTTCCCGCCGAAAGTCGACGCATGCGAGCCGGGAATCCAGTCCATGATATCGGCTTTGCTCATGGTGACGCCGAGAGGCATTCCGGAAGCAATGCCCTTCGCCATGCAAACGATGTCAGGATGCACGCCCGTGTGTTCAACGGCAAACCATTTGCCGGTGCGGCCGATGCCACTCTGCACTTCGTCCACCACCAGCAGGATGCCGTGCTTGTCGCAGATGCGGCGCAATTCCTGCATGAAGATTGTCGGAGCGACAACGTATCCGCCCTCGCCCTGAATCGGCTCGACAAAAATGGCCGCGACTTCTTCGGGCGCGAGAATGGTCTTGAACAGCTTGTCTTCGATATAGCGCGCGCAGCCCAGCGCAAATTTCTCGGCCTCCTGCGCACCAACACCGGCCCGATAAACATCGGGATAACCCACGTGCGTCACTCCCGGCACCAGCGGCGAGAAGCGCCGCTTCTGCTGCGGCTTCGACGCGGTCAACGAGAGCGCGCCCATGGTCCGTCCATGGAACGCGCCGAAAAAGGCGATCGCCTGCTGCCGCTTGGTGTGATAGCGCGCCAGCTTCAACGCGCATTCGATGGCTTCGGCGCCGGAGTTTCCGTAATAAAACTTGTGCGGTCCCGGCATGGGCGCGATCTTTGACAGCCGCTCGGCCAGCGTCACCATGCCTTCGTAATAAAAATCGGTGCCCGACATGTGGATCAGCTCGCCGGCCTGCCTCTGGATGGCGGCGACCACGTCTGGATGGCAATGGCCAGTCGAAACGACGGCAATTCCAGCCGAAAAATCGAAGAACTCATTACCATCCACGTCTTCGACCACGATGCCGCGGCCGCGCTTGGCCACCATCGGATAAGAGCGCGTGTAAGAAGGGGAAGCGTATTTTTCATCGCCCGCGAGAATGCGCTTGGCATTAGGGCCTGGTAGCGCAGTCTTGAGCTTGGGGCCGACGGTCAAAGTTTTGGTGGTCATGGAATCCTCCAGAATCAGTTCTCAGTTCCCGGTTCTCAGTTCTCAGTTTTCAGTGGCGATCAGGCGGGCTTCGAGGCCCGTCGACGGAAATATGCTGCTTGGGATAAGAGCTAAAGGCGAAATAGCGATCAGCCGAACAAGAGAGGAGAAGGAAAATTAGTCGCTGCCAAAAAGGTTGGCGCGCACGTGCGAGGGCAGAACGGACAGATACCGGCGGGGACAAGCGCGTCCCGAGATCCAGCAAGTCCGGAGAGGCGAAATGTAGCCGTGCAGGCACATAGCAGCTTTATTCAGTATATCGCGGCTTTGATCGAGGCGTAACCCCCAAAGTACGTGTCCGGAAGGGCCCAGGTCGCCACGATCTACGTAGGGCGGGCGCATTCGTCCGCCGCAGCCACGCAAAGCTCGGCAGCGCTAGGTTGAAATCGCGGCTGGCGTCTTCTCTGCTTCAAACGCAAACCGATCGCCCAGCAGAAAATTCAGCAGCGAACACGCAACGATCGCAAAGAGATTCGAAGCGACATAGTTCCACTTCAATCCGCCCACCAGCACCCGCATGAGCAAGATATTTCCGGCGAGAGAAACCGCTCCATTGCTGGCGTTGAACTTGGCGAGCCTGACCAGCGATTGCATCGGCCGCGTAGCGGGCCGGTCCGCCCAAGTGAAGCGCTCGTGCAACAAGAAATTGTGGATGACCGCAATCTCGACCGCCAGACCAGTAGCCAAAAGATAGTCCAGTTTCAGCCAGGAACGAAAAAGAGCCAGAGCCGCCAGTTGCACCACCATGCCAAGCGCGCCAACAAGATTGAACTTCACCCATCGCCGAACGTTGCGCCCAACAGGATTCTCCTGAGAGCTGAGAACTGAGGGCCGAGAGCTGCTCTTCTTAGAACTGAGGACCGGGAACTGAGAACTGTTCATAAAATTCTCTCTTCCCGATAAAGCCGAACTGTGTTCTTCACACAAACCACTACCAGCATCAGCAGCATCCCCGCCAACCCGATGGCGCCGCCAATATCGAACAGCCGATAGCGCCCGTGAATCACCCACGCCCAGCGGAACACCGCCAGGTTGCCTACCACCAGCAGAACGCGCAACTCAGTCGGCCCGAAGCGCCACAACGAAAGATGAAATTCGCCAAGCGTATACGTCGCCAGATACGACTGGATGGAGAGCAACAGAAAGGCAATCAGCAATCCCATCGCAATTAAAGGATGCATGCAGCCGGAAAGCGCCAGCCCTCCCATCATGGCCACCGCGCCGATGGAATCGATGACGTGATCCACGTAGAAGCCGTAACGCGGCCGCTGACGCTGGCGCACGCGCGCCAAGGTTCCGTCAAGACTGTCGCCGAACCAGTTCACCGCAAGACAAAACATGGCCGCCAGCAGCATGCGACGGTCATACACGGCGAGGGCGTAGCAGACGCCAGTCGCGATCTGGGCGGCAAAACCGAGGAGGGTCAGGTGGTCGGAATTGACCCAGACAGGCATGTGCTTAGCCATCCAGATGAGGGCCCGTTTCTCAGCAGCGGCCAGAAAACTTCCGTGAACCCGCGCCGCTTGGCGAAAGCTGGCGCGTCGTGCCTCGGCCAAAGTCGTGGGATTGATCTGTTCCGCAAAATCCGCCAGTGAACCAGCCATATTTGCCTCCGTACTGGCGGCACTATGCGGCTTCGGCGGCGGGATGACAATGCAGAGCTGGTAAAACGTAGATCAACAGGCAAATCTTTAGATTTCAAATAGGTAGCGGAGGTTCTCGTCTGGGTTCGTGTGGAGCGGGCGCCCCCGCCGCGTGCGGTCCGCATTTCCACCAACGCGAGGTGCCGTTCCCGATTCCGCTCGACGATAAGCGTCCCACCAACCCCCGGATGCTTTATTCTGCAAACGATGCGTCTGCTGCGCTTCTTCCGTCCCTCGCACCAGCACACCGCCTTCTCGGCGACGCTGCTGCTGATGACCGCCATCACGCTCTCGCGCGTCATCGGATACATCCGCGAGGCCTACATCGCCTACGCGTTCGGTGCCGGACAGCAGACCGACGCCTACGTAGCCGCCTTCACCCTGCCCGACTGGCTCAACTACATCGTCGCCGGCGGCACGGCCTCGATCACCTTCATCTCCATCTATACGAGGTTTCTGGCGGAAAAGCGCGAGCCCGACGCGCAGAAAACTTTCTCCATCATCATCACCGTAATGACTACGGTGCTCATCGCGGGCACCATCGTGGCCGAAATCTTCACTCCGCAATTCGCCGGCTGGATGTTCCACGGCTTCACGCCCGAGCAGATGCGACTGTGCGTTCATCTGACGCGCATCCTGCTGCCGGCGCAGATCTTCTTCTATGTCGGAGGAGTAGTCTCGGCCGTCCTGCTCTCGCACCGTCTGTTCCTGCTGCCCGCTTTCGGTCCGCTGATCTACAACGTATTCATCATCGCCGGAGGAGTAATCGCCGGGCGCCAGATGGGGATCGCATCTTTGGCGTTCGGTGCGCTCGCCGGCAGCATCGCCGGACCATTTCTCATCAACGCCATCGGAGCCGCGAAAATCGGCACCGGCTATCGCCCCTCGTTCGAGTTGAAGAACCCTGCGTTCCGCGAGTGGGTGCGTCTGTCGATCCCGCTGATGCTCGGCGTTTCGCTGGTCACCGCCGACGATTGGATCCTTCGCTACTTCGCCTCCAGCGGAATCGGTGACATCGCGCGGCTGAACTATGCCAAACGTCTCTTCGCCGTGCCCATCGCCATTCTCGGACAAGCCGCCGGCCAGGCGTCACTGCCTTTTTTCTCGCGCCTCTTCGGAGAAAAAAAGTTTGACGAATTCGCCGCCACCGTGAATGCTTCGGTCTATCGCATCACCGCGGCTTCCCTGCTCCTGACCGGATGGATGATGGCCATCGCCCTGCCGCTGATCGACCTTGTCTATCGCCGCGGACGCTTTACCTTCGGGGATTCCACAGCCACGGCTGTTTATTTTTTCTGGTTTTCACTCTCGTTGGCGCTGTGGTCGAGCCAGGCGCTCTATGCCCGCGCCTTCTACGCGTCGGGCAACACGCTGACTCCGATGATCGCCACCAGCCTGATCACGCTGGCGTCTCTACCCATCTACGCGCTGTTTTTTCGGACGCTCTCCGTTCGAGGATTGGCCATCGCCTCTGACATCGGCATCACCGCGAATGCGCTGGCCATCGCGTTCCTCTTGCATATTCGGGGCATGGTACCGCTCGGTGGATTGAACTGGAAAGAACTGGGCAAGTGCACGCTGGTGGGCGCCGTCTCCGGAGGATTGAGTTATCAAGTCATGCGTACGATCGCGCTCGATGGCAGTCGCCGCGCCGATTTCCTCGCCATGGCGCTCGGCAGCTTGACCTGGGCTGCAGCCGTCGCCGCCGGACTGTGGTTATTGCACTCGGAACTACCCGCAGATTTGAGAAGAAGAAAATCCGCCACTCTCCCGAGCCTCGCCGAAGGCCAAGCCGCAGAAACCATGGCCACCGGGAAGGAACCTTAATCCGCCAGTAACCATTAACATTGTCCTAATCTGAAGTTTGGGATACCAATTTAGTATGGATGCCACCGACATTCAGATACGCCGCTTGGCGCCAGCCGATGCCGCCCTATACCGCGACATTCGACTGGAGGCGCTCCGATGCAACCCAGAAGCATTCGGCAGCACGTTCGAAGCTGAAAATGCCCTACCTGTGACTTGGTTCTCGGAGCGACTTCTTGGTGGCGCTAAAATCTTTGGCGCTTTCCATGGCTCGGAACTCGTTGGCGTCGCTGGATTGTTGATCCAAGAGGGCCGAAAAGAGGCTCATAAGGGCCGGCTCGTGGGCATGTACGTTCGGTCTGGCTCAAGAAGGGCTGGAGTGGGGCGACGACTGGTCGAGACCATAATCGATTTTGCGCGCCAGCGGGTCGAACTGATCCAGTTGGGTGTGGTTAGCGACAACGAACAAGCGCGGCGCCTATATGCCGCCCTCGGATTCTCGCAATATGGAATCGAAAAGAACGCTCTAAAGCAAGATGGCCGCTACTACGACGAGATCCTCATGGCAATCGATCTTAAGTGAGCAGAAGCATCTTTTCGCGACGAGTGGTCAAGGCGTGAAAACAAGGGACGGGCACTCTTAGGAGCGCCCGTCCATCAACAAGTTGCCAGCCATCAACAATCGGCGATTAACGATGTAGCGATCAGCGAATAGGAGCCGCCGACCTACTAGGAACCGCCGACCTACGCCCGTGCCGCAATCGCCGGTTCCGCCAGCGCGCTGGAAACGCTCTTCGTTCCTGTCCCTGTCGCTGTCACTTCTTCCGGCTTCGCTCCCGCTGATCCCGCTTTGCGGATGTCGATGCCACCCTTGAAGAAGGCGCCGTCTTCAATCGAGATGCGCGCCGCCACGACATCACCGGTCAAAGACCCATCGCTGCGGATATCGACCCGGTCGCTCGCGGTCAGGTTGCCCCGCACTTTGCCGAGCACCACAATCTCCCGTGCGCTGATGTTGGCCGAAACCACGCCATTGCGGCCAATGGTCACGCGATTGCCGGAGAGGTTGATCGACCCTTCCACCCGGCCATCAATATATAGAGACTCGGAACCGGTCACTTCGCCTTTAATCACCAGCGACTTTCCGATCGTGGCTTGATCCGAAGTGGTGGTCGTAACCGGGCGCGGCACAGCCGCGGGCTCGCTCGTGCTGATACTGGAGAGCGGTGCCGTCGTCGCCGTTGGTGTGCTTGGACGCTCCGGCTCAGCCGGCCGGCCAGGTGTCGCAGGTTGATTCGTGGGCTTCCACATTGTGGTCGAAATCCTTTCGTTTACCAAGTGATGACTAAATGATTCGGAATCAGCGCCGCATTTCGGCTGCCAAATCGAATTGTACTCCTTGGTAAACCCCACACGCTGTGGAAATCAAGCATCTTATTGATTCTCATAGTTCCCAAAGAGGTTCCCAAAGTGGTACCTCCACTAGCTTCACCATGTCCGGGCATTCGAAATCGTGTAAGCCCTGCCCGGCCAGCGGTAATTCTTCTATCGCGATAATATGGAGTCGTGGATCAAACCAGATTCTCAGCCATCACTCATGAGAAATTTATGACTTCGCCCGTAACAAATTCGGCCGCGACCGCCTCCCTACGGCCTCAACCCGAAGAATACGCTCCCTACTACGACCGCTACGTCTCGCTGGTTCGACCGAACGAAGCCTCGGGCCACGACATTCTCACCACGCTCGACGACCAGCGCCGCCAGATGCTTCTGTTGCTCTCGGGACGCCCCGAGGCCGACGGCGACCTCCGCTACGCGCCCGACAAGTGGAGCCTGAAGGAAGTTCTTGGCCATCTCAACGATACCGAGCGCATCATGAGCTATCGCGCCCTGCGTATTGCGCGCGGCGACCAGAGTCCCATCGAAGGCTACGAGCAGGACGATTACGTCCGCAATGGCCCATTCGCAAAGCTTTCGCTCTCCGACTTGATTGAGGACTACATCGCTGTGCGACGCGCCAGTCTTTCGCTGTTCCGCAATCTGGACAAAGCCGACTGGAGCCGGCGCGGCGTCGCCAACAAGAACGAAGTGACGGTGCGCGCTATAGCCTACATTATTGCCGGACACGAACTGCATCATCGGGGGATTATCGAGGAGAAGTATTTGAAATAGGGATTTCGTGATTTGGTAATCGGGTAATTTTGCAATTTTAAACCGGCCTTGAAAACGCTTTTCAGATTACAAAATTATCCAATTGCAAAATTACAAAATGAAACTCGTCGGCCGCCTGTCCATGCATCGCGACGGCTTCGGCTTCGTAATTCCCGAGGCCACTTCGCTCGATGCCAATCTTAAGGCCCGCCTCGCAGGTGATGTCTTCATTCCCCCGCACGCCATCGGATCCTCCATGCACGGCGACCGCGTGCTGGTGGAAGTCTCCGCGATTCGCACCGATGGCCGTGCCGAAGGACGCATCCTGCGCTCCTTGTCGCGCGCGCATCCGACCGTGGTCGGCATCTTCCACTACGGACACCGCCACAACTACGTCAAGCCCATCGACGAAAAAGTGACGCAGGAAATCGTCATCCCGCCGGGGATGGAGAATCCGCCTTCCCCTATGTCCTCGGTGGCCCCCGTGGTAAAGATCTCTTCAACGGAACCACCGAAGCCTCGAAAGAAGAAATCTGCCGACCGAGTGATTGGCAACGAAGCAAAAGTCCACACCGACTATAAGGATCTGGACGGAATAGTAGTAGACGCGGAAATCACCGACTGGCCCAGCGCCACGCAGCAACCGCGCGGCCGCGTCATAGAAATCCTCGGCGAAGAAAGCGACTTCGGAGTCGACGTCGAGATCATGATCCGCAAGTTTCACCTGCCCCACCGGTTCCCGCCCGAGGTGCTCGAAGAGGCGCAAGCCATCCAATCTGAGGACGAAAACATTATCCCCGCCGCCGAATTGCGCCGCCGCCGCGACTACCGCGACCTTCCCATCGTCACCATCGATGGCGAAACCGCGCGCGATTTCGACGACGCCGTCCACGTCCGCCAGCTCGAAAACGGCAATTACGAACTGCAAGTACACATCGCCGACGTAGCCCAATACGTAACGCCCAACTCGCCGCTAGATCAGGAAGCCCGTCTGCGCGGCACCAGCGTCTATTTCCCCGACCGCGCCGTCCCCATGCTGCCGCTGGAACTCTCGACCGACATTTGCAGCCTGCGTCCGCAAGTCGACCGTCTCGTGCTCTCCTGCATCATGGAGATCGATCACCAGGGCGAAATCGTAGGCTACGAGATCAATGAAGGCGTGATCCGCAGCGCTGAGAGAATGACCTACACCGCCGTGAACGCCATAATCGAAGGAGACGCCCCAGCGAGCATAGAAGCTCGCCGCGAATACGCAAACCAAGCCGAGCACTTCGAACGCATGCGCGATCTGGCGATGATCCTGAATCGCAAGCGCAGACGCCGCGGATCGATCGATTTCGATCTCCCCGAACCGGTCATCGAGTTCGACGAATTCGGCATGATGAAAAGCATTACCCGATCGGAGCGCAACATCGCCCATCGCCTGATCGAAGAATTCATGCTCTCGGCCAACGAGTCAGTCGCCCACTATCTGGAAAATAAACGGATCGCTTCGCTCTACCGCATCCACGAAAAGCCCGACGCGAAACGCGTCTACGACTTCGAAGTCATCGCCGCCACTTTCGGATATTCGCTGGGAGTGGGCGCATTGCCCATTCAGCGCGTGCAACTAAAAGCCGATCGCCGTGACGCCCGAGGCACCGGCAAGGGCGTCCGTGAAATCGAAGTGCCCAAAGAAATCCACATCACCCCGCGCATGTATCAGAAACTCACGGAAAAGATTGCCGGCAAGCCCGAAGAAAGAATCCTGAGTTTTCTGATGCTGCGTTCGCTCAAGCAGGCGCGTTACTCCGAAGAAAATCGCGGACACTTCGCCTTGGCCGCGACCACCTACACGCATTTCACTTCACCCATCCGCCGCTATCCCGACCTGATCGTGCACCGCATACTGAAAGATGTGCTGCGCGATTCGCCCGAGAAGATAGATGGGGAAGTGCCTATAGGATTGTCGTGTCATCCTGAGCGAAGCGTAGGACCTCATTCTCCTCAACTCAAAGGGGAGCGAGACGCACCGCCATCCCCCTGGTCCAAGCGCCGCGACCGCGACGAGCATCAGCACGCTCTCGAACCTCGCGGCGGCCCGATCAAGCTAGAAGAACTCCACAGCATCGCCGAAGAATCCAGCCAATCCGAACGCCGCGCCGACGAAGCCGAACGCGGCCTGATGGAATGGAAAAAAGTAAAATTCATGGAGCGCCGCATCGGAGAAGCCTTCGACGGCCTGATCATCAGCGTAACCGAATTCGGATTCTTCGTGGAACTTACCGACCTCTTCGTCGAAGGCCTGGTCCCGTTAAACACGCTAAGCGATGGCGATAGGAACGACCGCTACACCTACCACGAAGCCACGCGCCAGATCATCGGCCAGCGCTCCCGCAAAAGCTACAGCCTGGGCGACCGCGTGCGTGTGTTGGTCGATCGCATCGATCCGGTGGAAAAGAAGATCCAATTCGCTGTGCTCGAAGAACAGCCGAAACCGTCAGGGAAAAAGCGGCGCAAGTGAGTTAGTATGTCCGCTGACACAAGCTCCAAGACAAGAGCTGTCGTAAGGCGATTCCGGAACCGAAAGGCAATTGAAAACAGGCAGGAAAATCCCGCAGAGTTTTCTCTGTTTCTTTGCGCCACGTAGCGCCATCATGGCCCTGCTCGCACTAACAGTGTTGCCCACGCGACCCGCATGGGCAAATGACCTCGAGAAGCAGGTCAAGTTCGACTACTTAGAAAAGGTGTTGACACTGCGTCATTTCTACTCTGGCGAACGTCTTACGTTTCACTCTGACGGTACGCTCCAACGGGACGCCCCGATCGGTCCCTGGACACTCGATGGACAGATCGAGGTCGAGGATATCCATCTGCACGGCGCGCACTTGCTGATCAAAGGCAGACGAATCCGCCGGATCTTCGGCGCGCAACACGACCTCCTGGACGAACTGAAGACTATCGATAGTAGCGACAAGAAGCAAAAAGACCTAGAAAAGGAGCTTCGGCGTCTAACGGTTGAGATCGAGATCGCACTGCCCCGCGAAAATCCCGACGAGAAAGATGTCACCTCGGCGATCAACGCCGTTTTCCTCACCAGCTCCGAATCCATGATGGACATCGTGCCGAGTTACTGGCGCGCCTATTTCGCCAAGCAGGAAGGAAAACCGCTGATCTCGCCCGACCAGACGAAGGAAGGTGTTTCCAATTTCAAGGTAGGGGGCGGAGTTTCACCCCCACATGTGTTCTTCAGTCCGGACCCGGAGTACTCAGAAGAAGCGCGGAAGGCGAAGTTCCAGGGAACAGCTGTTCTATATCTGGTTGTCAATGCTTCTGGGACACCCACAAACCTGCAAATTGTAAGGCCGCTCGGACTGGGCCTGGACGAAAAAGCCATCGCGGCGATCAGCACTTGGAAATTCGATCCCGCGCAGAAAGACGGCAAGTCGGTGGCCGCGATAGTCAATGTCGAGGTGACATTCCACCTCTACTAGCGACCTCAGCAATCACCCATCACCGTCTCGAGTCGGCTACCCAATATGTGCTCCGGGATAGCGCCGTCTGATTCGAAGCCGCGTGCGTCAGCCTTACTTGAATTCTGTGCCAGCCGGGGTGCGGGCTTTTCGGCTCAAAGCTCAGCAGATAACGACTGTGGAGGTGGTTCGCAAAGCCAAGCATGTCCGACTCAAAGCCTTTGCGCGTAGCAAACTGTTCATATTCGCCACCCGTCATAGAGGCGAGCGCCTTCGCAGAATTCTTTCTCATCGCTTGCCGCGCGGCCGCAAGTTTCTCGATGATGTCCATGGTTGGGCCCCACTCGTCTTTGTTGCTGCCGCGCATAGTGTCGAGTTGTTGCGAAATATAAGGCGAGAACGGCAAAGCATAGACCAGAGTGTGAGTCTCCCCGACCAATCTCACGGCATCGTCGATCTTCGCAAAGTGGCTGCCGTGATCGCGCGTTTCGCTGACCAACAGCAGCACACGTTGCCGCCCCACCGGCCTTCTGCCGAGCATTTTCGCGGCGTAGGCCACCACATCAAGAATCGCTGCGCCGTGGTCCCCCGGCTCCAAACTCTTCAGGTCCGTTTCGATGACGTCGGCCTGGCTCGTAAAATCCTGCACCAGATTCAGCTTGCTGTCGAAAACGAGCAACGCCGCTTCATTCTGAGGTCCTGTGAGTACCGGATCGAGCATCGCAGCCAGGCCCGCCATTCTGCCAAATTCGCGTTCGGCGCGGCGCCCGCACTGCACCGCGATCACCAGCGATATGGGCTCAGCCTCTGCCGGTTCATCGAGATGAACCGCCTGCGCGACGCCATCATCTTCAATAATAAAGTCTTGTGCCTGCAGTCCATAAACCGCATTCCCGGCAGCGTCTCTCACCAGCGTAGGCACGGGCACCAGGTTGCTTTGGGAAGTGAAGCTCGGCTCCTGCTGGCCCACGGCAGGCCCGAGGAGCAGCAACAGTGTCACCAACCCTGAGCTGAATTTTGGCATATGTCGACCACCGGTATGACGATCCTGTATAGAATTAAGTTGTACCGCGGAGCGAACGACCATGCCAACGCCGACCAAACCCAAGCTCGAGCAAAATCCAGCCCAGGCGGCAGAGCAAGTCGCCAGCGCTCACAAGCTTCTAAAGGAACTGCAGAAGAAAATCGGAAATCATCCCGAACTCGGCGAGGCCATCACCAAACTGGAGATGGCGCTCAGCACCTTGGCGATAAAGACCGGCGGGTTGTTGTAGCGGTGAGCACGTTGAGCGCGGTTGAAGAAGACGGATTCGCAATTCTTCCTGAAGTCATCTTGCCATGTGAAGCACGGCAGCTTATTGATGAGATCGACCACTTGTCGCTAAGAAGAACCAAGGCTGGCATACGGCACGCCCTGCGACATCCAGCAATCGCGCGTCTAGCTCGCGAGCCGCGGCTACTCTATTTGGCGCGGGAGATTCTAGGCCTCGAAGCACTGCCCTTCCGCGCAACCCTCTTTGACAAGTCGCCGCAAGGAAACTGGCTTGTGGTTTGGCATCAGGACACAGCTTTGCCACTTCGCGACCGGAGTGATACTCCCGGTTGGGGACTTTGGTCCGTAAAGGACGGGATAGTCTATGCGCACGCTCCGGCAGGAGCTCTATGCCGGGTGTTGGCACTTCGTATCCATCTCGATAACTGCACTACACACAATGGGCCGTTGAGAGTACTGCCGGGAACCCACACTCAGGGTGTATTGAGCGACGATGCTCTTCAAGAGCTTGCGGCCCAGATAGACCCCGTAGACTGTCTGGTCCCGCAAGGCGGAGTTTTGGTGATGAGGCCGCTTCTTGTTCATGCTTCTTCCAAGTCCCAGTTGGAGGCGCCCAGACGAGTTCTGCACATCGAGTACGCCGCGTCCATGATGATTGACACAAATCTCGAACTCAACGTCGCTTGAAGCTCATCCGCGAAGCGTTTGGTGCCTGCACCAGTCTCCCGCTCCGACCTGCTAAAATTCTCCATCACTACTCTTGGCGCCTGCCTAGGAAGTCAGCTCCATGTCCACCAACCCCGCTCCAACCTCACGCACCCGCATACTGCGCGAACCGCAGCGCGCCGTCTACGACCGCGACGCAGTCAACCAAATCCTCGACGAAGCTTTCCTCTGCCACGTCGGCTTCGCAGTTGACGGCCAGCCCTTCGTCATCCCCACGTCCTACGGACGCAATGGGGACATGCTCTACATCCACGGCTCGGCCGCCAGCCGCATGTTGCGCAATCTCGATCAAGGCATCCCGGTTTGCATCACGGTCACGCTGCTCGATGGATTAGTCCTCGCCCGCTCCGTCTTCAATCACTCGATGAATTACCGCTCGGTGGTAATTCTTGGCGCGGCCACGCTGGTCGATGATCCGGCGGAAAAACTCGTGGCCCTGCGCGCGCTGAGCGAGCACATCATCCCCGGACGCTGGGACGACGCGCGCCAGCCCAACGAAAAAGAGCTGAAGCAAACGTCCGTGCTGCGACTGCCGATCACCGAATTTTCCGCAAAAATCCGAGTCGGCCCACCGATCGACGACGAAGAAGATTACTCGTTCCCGACCTGGGCCGGAGTGATTCCACTAGAGATGAAAACAGGCGCCGCCGTCCGCGACGAGCGCTGCCAGCAAGAACTGCCGGCCTACCTGAAGAATTATTCACGCAAGAAAAACTCGTAGCCCGCTAGCGCTCGCGTAGGGGCGGACGCATTCGTCCGCCCCCGTTTAGAAACTAGCCAGTGGTTGTTTCGAGGTGCGCCACCGCACCCGTCATTCCGACGCCGGGACGTAAACGGCGTCTGCCGCCACGAGATCGACATTGTGCAGTTCCGTCTTTATCTTTACCGCTCTCATGCCAGATTTCTTCTGCGGTTGCGCCAGGAACGTTAGCAGGAATTGATGCTCCAGACAATTCGCCGCATCCTTCAGATAGGGCTCGAAGTCCGGAGCTGGGCCAACAAATCCGATGTAATACCCTTCGCCTCCCGTTTCTTCTGTCAGATTCGAGAGGTAGACCTGTCCCCAGTTAGTCCGATTGCGTCGGCGCCGGGAGCGCCCGCCGCCTGGGGCGTAAATGCCGGAGACGACGACACCGGCGCGCTGGCAATCCTCGATCGCCGCCGTCACGTAAGGATCGAGTGCATCGCCCCTTCCGTAAAAGGGGTCAGCTCCATTGGTGACCATGATGACTTCGTGCCGATTCCCGTCCGGCTGCCAGTGCTTCACCAGGTCGCTGAGAGAGAAATACGGGCTGCCATTTGCGGTGATATTGCCCAACGGCAGGCGAAGCGCTTTTGCCGCCAGATCGTGGTCGCTGGTTAGTTGTTGCTCGATCCGCGCCGTCCCGTTTTGCATGTAGGCGACGCCGACCTGGGCGGTGGGTGGCAGTCCGGCAATGAACTTCTTAATGTCTCCTAATTGAGTGCCGAGCGCGGAACTGGAACCGTCATCAATCATCACATAGAATTCCAGCCCCGCATGGTCTCCCTGGGCTGGAATCCATTCCGTGACCTGATCGCGGATCTTTCCTTCATAAACCATTACGTCTTCGCGATTCACCACCGGTACTTCGGAGCCGCGGTGGGGTTTGACCGTAACGATCATGTGTATGGGGGTGCCATTCGCGTTGGGAGCCGGTTGCGCAACTGCCCGGCTAGAGACCGCGGCCAAGATCAGACATGCCATCAAACCGATCTGACACTGATATCGAAGCTTGTCCGAAAGAAATTTCTTCAAAAACGGAGCGTTCACAAACGCCTCCCAGGGGAAATCCAGATTCCCTTCTAATTTATTTAGTTATCCCTACTAATTTAGATGCGCTGGAATGCGGATCGGACAAGAATCCCGCAGCGCCGCGCTGAACTCAAGGCAGCAGCAGCAACTTTCCCGTAGTCTTGCGTGCTTCGAGATCGCGGTGCGCCTGCTGCGCTTCGGCTAGCGGATACACATGTTCGATCCGCAATTTGAGTTTGCCGTCGCGAATCATGCCGAAGACGGCTCCAGCACGCTGCTGCAACTCCTGCGCGGTAAGAATGTAGTGCCCAAGCGAAGGCCGCGTTAGGAAAAGCGACCCCTTCTGTACCAGCACCAGCGGATCAAGCGGCGCGACCGGCCCGCTCGAGCCTCCGAAAAGCACCATCATGCCGCGCGGACGCAGCAGGTTCAGTCCCTTGTCGAACGTTGTCTTGCCCACCGAGTCGTACACTACGTCGACGGATTTTTCGCCAATCGTTTTTCCGCCAAGCAGCCGTTTCGTCTCCGCCTCAAAATCCACCTGTGTATAAAGAATGATGTCATCCGCGCCCGCGGCTCGCGCCAGCGCAGCTTTTTCCTCGGTCGAAACCGTCGCAACCACGCGCGCTCCGAGATTGTGCGCCATCTGCACCAACAGCAAACCGACTCCGCCGGCAGCGGCGTGAATCAGCGCCGTCTCTCCCTTTTTCAGCGGATGAGTATCGTGCGACAGGTAGTGCGCCGTCATCCCCTGCAGCATGACGGCTGCGGCGTCGCGCTCGTCCACTCCCGCCGGAATCTTCACCAGGCGGTCGGCAGGCACTGCGGCATACTCGGCATAGCTTCCTAGCACCGAGGTGTAGGCCACACGATCGCCAACGGCAAGACCACGCACGTCGGAGCCGACCGCCGAAACCACGCCCGCCGCTTCCTGTCCCAGAACAAATGGCAGCGGCACCTTGTAATGGCCGTCGCGGTTATAGACGTCAATAAAGTTGACGCCCGCCGCTTTGATCTTTACGACGGCTTCATTCGGCTTCGGCTGCGGAACCGGCAAATCCACCAGTTCCATCACTCCCGGCCCACCGTTTTGCTTGATCTGTATCGCTTTCATAATCGCTTAAGATGTTGCCGGCGAGGGTAAAGACTCGTTGCCATTGACTGCCGGCCTGGGGTAACATGCCCAGCCAGTTCCTAAGGTAACGGGCTTTCGGTGTCTTACGTGGCATTGACCCAACGAATTTTGCGATAGTACCATCTCAGTACAGAGAAAGCTGGATCGCCACCGGCTCAGTACAGAGAAAGCTGGATCGCCACCGGAGGGGTTTTCGGTAAGTTTCTGAAAATATGAGACTTTCTTCTCATTCCTATCTCGCGATCCTGCTCTTCGCCGCATTGGCGGCGACGCTCGGTTGCCAGACCGCTCAGAAGTCTTCGTTCCTGCCCCCGGCCCAAGCCCAGGCCCCATCCCTGGTCGCGACCAGCGGCCCGACTGATCCGCAAAAGCAGACGGCGGTCGCATCCGCGGATCGCCAATCGAATGGTCGCCAATCGAATGCTCCCCAATCCAAGCCACCAGTGCCACAGGCGCTTGCCGTCGATCCCGTAGCCGACCTGATCGCCAGCGTCGAAAAGGAATTCCAGGCAGGCCAGGACAACTATCAAGCCGGGCACCTCGAAGCCGCGAAGCTAAATTTCGACTCCGCTTTCAATCAGCTGCTGGGCAGCGGTTTCGATCTACATTCCGATGACCGGCTCGAACGCGAACTCGACCGCGTTCTCGATGGCGTCAATGGCCTCGAACTCGCCGCCTTGCAGCAGGGCGACGGTTTTGCCGAGCAAAAATCGGAACCCGCCCCGATCGACGAAGCCAACGAACTCACGCCGGCGGTCGACCAGGGTGTCAAAGCCAAAGCCGAAGCCGAGATTAAATCCACTCGTTCCGACTTGCCCTTGATGATGACCGATCAGGTCGCGGGCTTTATCAATTACTTCTCCACCCGCGGACGCGGCACCGTGGAGCGCGCTTTGGCACGCAGCGGACGCTACGACGATATGATCCGCCGTACTTTACAAGCAGAGGGGGTGCCGCAGGATCTGATCTACCTGGCCCAGGCCGAATCCGGATTCCACCCCTTAGCCGTTTCCCGCGCCGGCGCTCGTGGCATGTGGCAGTTCATGGGCAGCCGCGCCAAAGGCTATGGACTCGAACGCAGCTGGTGGGTCGATGACCGCCAGGATCCCGAAAAAGCCACTCGCGCCGCCGCTCACCATCTGCATGATCTCTACAACGAGTTCGGAGACTGGTACCTTGCCATGGCCGCGTACAATTCCGGTCCCGGAACAGTCCAGAGCGCGGTCAAGCGCACCGGCTACGCCGATTTCTGGGAACTCTACCGCCGCAACGTGCTGCCCAAGGAAACTCGCAACTACGTCCCCATTATTTTGGCCGTCACCATCATGGCCAAGAATCCCGCGCAATATGGGCTCGATTCGGTGGTGAAGGACAAGCCGGTTCCCTATGACACCGTCAAGATCGACTACCCCATCGATCTCCGGTTAGCCGCCGAGTGCGTCGATGCGACTGCCGAGGACTTGCTCGACCTGAACCCCAGCCTGCTCCGGATGACCACGCCCAAATTTACGGGAGACGATAAGGAGTTCGAGCTGCACCTTCCCGCCGGGACGGCCGACAAATTTGAGACGGCGGTCGCCTCCATTCCCGCCGACAAACGCGTCTGGTGGCGTTATCACAAGGTGCAAAATGGCGAAACGCTGGCCGCGATTGCGCGGACTTATCACACCACTCCGAAAGCCATCGCCGAAGCCAACGACCTGAACGACGGCCTGAACGGCGGCTTGAACAGTCGCTCAAACAATGCTGCGCTCGCGCCCGAAACCCGTCTCATCATCCCCATCGCTCCCGGCAAACAGAGCGATCTCAGCACCTACTCTCATGCCGTGACTCGCTACCACGTGCGCAAAGGCGATACGGTGGAGTCGGTGGCCGAGAATTTCGGCGTCTCCGAAAAAATGCTTCGCTTCTGGAACCACCTGCCAGGCAGCGGCCTGGCCGGAAGAAAGGTCTTATACATTCACCTTCCCGTTACTCCGAGTGCGCGAGAAACGCAGGTTGCCAGCCGACATTCCGATGTAGCCGCATCGCACCACCATGCCGCAGCCACGAAGCAAACCGCCTCGGTCAGCCGATCGTCCAACCTCCCATCCAATCAAACCGCCAGCGCCGCCGGACATGCCGCCGTGAAGCATCACAAGGTGAAGCAAGGCGAGACCCTGTATTCCATCGCCAACTCCTACAACACGACCGTCTCCGCTCTGAAGCACGACAACCGGAATATCGCATCCCTGCGCCCGGGCATGATTCTCATCATTCGCGACGTGCGCTGAAGAGACGTACGCTGAAAAGATGTGCGCTGAAAACGCTCGGTGGAGAGCACACTCCGTGGTAGAACCTCTTCGGCGATCGCTAACTCATACTCGCGATCCGGTTAATGAGCTAATGGGAATTTTGCAACAGTTAGGGGCTGAGACAACTTAGCTTCTGGCGGTGGACTTGGCTGCAAGCAGGGTTGCCGCCAGACTGCGAACACTCTCGAGGAGCCGGTTCAAACTCTGGGCTCCGGCAGAACCTGTCGACCCTTCTCCTGGAGCGTCACTGAAGCCTGCTTGTACCATTTGCCTGGCCGCGGCGGCAAAGCGGTCGGTGCTGGTATCGTCCATGGCGACGAAGCGAAATGCCTGGGCGAGCGCAACGCCATCGGCCCCGGTCCGCAGAAATTCGATCTTGGCGTCCACCCTCCCGAAAACCGTGTTCAGGGATATGTCGCCCACGGTTCCATGTGGTATGGGACCCTTGGAAAGAACGGCCGAACCACCGGTGAGAGAGAGACGCCGAATTACGCCAACGAACTGGGCAGTGTCCACAGTGAAGAGCGCGCGCTCGCTATTGGGAACGTGAATGCGAGGGGCTCGGGCCCGTTTGCTCGGTTTTTGAGGCTTCTGCACCATCCTAGGCAGCATGGCAAGCGGGGCGGCTGCGGTCAAGATTACCGCGGTGCCATGCCGTACCCAGTCTTACCCGCTTTGGCTTCTTGCAGTTTGATAGTCGACGTTAACAGATTTCACTCATTGACCCGGCCAGCCCAGGGAAGGTGGTTTTGAGTGTATTGGCGATTTATCGCCAACTGAGGTCCATTGTCCGTATGCAGATTAGTTGTGAACGATAGATCAACCCTGATCCGGGGTCTTGCGACGTGCAACGCCGGATCGCCGCATTTCGACGAGTCGAACAGCTCGTTCCACTGTTTCCCATACGACCGCGAGCGGAACGAGGGTTGCCAAAACAATGAGCATGAGTCGAGGTCTTGTCCACGAGTGATGCTCCGAATACAACAAAAGCAGCACCACGCCAGTGATCAACCCTATCCAAAGCAATGCGTAAGTAATAACCCAGAGAACGGGCCATCGCCCGGTCCGGTGCTTAAACGCCCGCCACTCCCTGAGAGTGTCGCGGAAGTCACGAATTGTGCCTAGCGTTGTGGAGAGGCCCATCAGCGGCTATCTCGGGAAGAATGATACCTCGTAACTGCTCAGACGGCGAAATCAGGCGTTAGCGCAAATTTGCGTCGTCTCTTCGCCCTTTTGTCGAGTCAATGAGTGAAATCGATTTATCACCAACTCAGGGCACGAAGAACCTTACGAACTTACCTCGCCATCCGGGCTCGCGATTACCACCACATAACCGTCAGGATCGCGGAGCCAGATTTCTCTGTGCTGGGGCGCCGGGTTGACGCGAGGTTCTGCAATCACTTCAGCCCCTAATTCTCGCGCTCGATCAACCGTCGAGTCGAAGTCGTTGACCTGGAACCAAAGCAATACCCGTGCCCAGGAGGCCCGGAGTTCGCGTTAATAAGGTTGGGATGATGCTCTTCGTCCCAGGCGTGGAGATGAAGAATCAAGCGACCCGACGAGAACACCCGATCATAGGAATCACGGTGCCTGTGATCAGGCAGCGAGTCCGCCGCCAACAATCTCCCGTACCAACGGCTACTCGCCCTAACGTCGCGCACAGCAATCAGAGGTTGAGCTTCCACGGACACAGCCATGCGTAATAGCATAACTGTTGAGAACTGTTTTACTCAGTCCTTATCTACTTGTCGCTCGTTTCAAGCAGCGGATCGGGCTCTGAGGAGGATCCCAGGTCAGCCAAATCCAGCTGCAGATTGCCGGGGTTGGTGGCGTAGGCCAGTCCTGTGTCGCGATCGATGGTGCCATTGCGGATGAGCCTCTCGATATCGCCATCGAAATGCTGCATGCCCTCCGTTTCGCCGACCCGCATCGCGTCCAGCAAGGTCTTGCCGTCGATTTCGCCCTTTTCGACATACTCACGAGTGCGTAGGGTGGACTTCAATATTTCGATTACCGCCACGCGCCCGGCCCCGTCCTTGCGCGGGACGAGCCGCTGCGAAATGATGTACCGGAACGTTTTTGCCAGGCGGTTTCTCAGCGTGTGTTGTTCGCCCATCGGGAAAACTCCGACGATTCTCTCGACCGTCTTCGACGCGTCGATGGTGTGCAGGGTGGAAAGGACAAGATGCCCGGTCTCCGCCGCCTCCATTGCGATTTCGATGGTTTCCTTGTCGCGCATCTCGCCTACCAGAATCACTTTGGGAGCCTGGCGCAGTGCCGCCCTTAGAGCGAGCGCAAAACTGGGCGTGTCGCTGTGCAATTCCCGTTGATTCACGATGCAGTTCTTGTGCGGATGCAGGAACTCTATCGGGTCCTCGATGGTGAGCACGTGATAGCACTGTTCCTTATTAATCTTGTCGATGATGGCCGCCAGAGTAGACGATTTGCCGGAGCCGGTCGGGCCGGTGACTAACACGATTCCATTGCGCAGGCCGACAATCTTCGCCAATTCAGCGGGCAGGTTGAGCGATTCGAAGACTGGCACATTCGCGGGAATTACGCGCATCACGATGGCACAGGTGCCGCGCTGCATGAAGACGTTAACTCGAAACCGATGTGCGCCAGGCAAACTGTAAGACACATCGCAGGAACCGCGTTCTTTCAAATTATCAACGGCTTGCTGGTGGCTGCCGATCAGGTCGGAGGCAATGCGCCGGGTATCGTCACTGGTGAGGGCGCGTGCGATCCCGGCCGGAGACAGTTTCCCGCCAATTTCTACAAGCGGCGGCTTGCCCGGAGAAAAGAAGAGGTCGCTGATCTTCGGCGAAGTCTTCAGCATCGCCGCCAGCAAGGCTGGAGTCGAGAAGGGCGCCGGTGCGGGAGCGACTGCGGCAGCCGTTGCCGTAGCGGCAACTGGTCGGGGAGTTGAAGGAGTTAAATTCGGTGCGCCGTTCGTAGGAGAAGACATAGAAGAAGTGCCGCCTTTTTGAATAAGAAAAGGTAAGACGCTCAGGCTTGGTTGTCTGAGAGATTCAGCCGGGTTACAGGCCTAAGTTGAGAGTACACGATGAATTAGTGGGTTAGGAAGATTACGGAAGACACAAACGTCTAGCGGCGGGTATTCAAGCTTTCCAGAAGATATAAATCTGGCCGGGTGCCTTACTTACGGAAACAAAAAGATCGCAGCGCCGGCCTAAGGCGATGGTCCACGTCGGCTTGATCTCGCTCGATGAACTCCCGGATCGCACGCCCCTGAACTCCTGCTCGCAGCGATTTCACTTTTTTTGTGGGGAGCCTCCGCCACTGTTGATCATGATTGTGCCCACGTCGTAATAGGAGTTACTTACCGTGAACCCGGCAGGAACCTGGTCGAGGCCAATTCCCGCGTCCATGATCGTATTGGAATGCACATTGTTATCGGCGAAGCCGTTCAGCTCAATTCCGATTGGGCAGCCGGTGATGGTATTGCGCTGGACCGCAGGCAAAGCCGAGTTCACCGAAATCCCCTGAGTGCTGCTCATGAAGATGTCGTTACCGCTGATAGACACTCCACCCCCATTGATTGCAATTGCGGTACCGTCGGTGATCAGCGTGTTCCCCGAGATTGAGCCATCGGCGCTCCCTGCCGCAAAAACCCCGGTTGTGCCGCCGGCAAGGTAGTTGTCGCTTACCGTGGTGGTCGCTCCCGGCCCCATCGCGATGTCTGAGTTAGCAATGACACCGCTACCGAAACCGCCGTTTATGTCATTGTGTTTTATCGTCGCGGTGAGTTCGGAGGAGGCAGCGTTGGTCTGCGTCCAAATGCCGATGTCATCGAAGGAGCGGATGCTGCTGTTCTCGATCGTGACCGCTGGCAGCAACAGACCTCCTTCGATCCATACTCCCACCCCAGCAGCGCCGCCCATCTGATTCCGAGTCGCGATGTGGTTCGCGGTTCCAGAGCTATTCTGGAAAAAGATACCGACAACATAAGCGGTAGCTATGACCTCATTGTTGGCAGCATCCAGCGTGATATCGCTGATCTGTTGGGGGTCTGGACCTTGCTCGACATATACCTGCGCGGCGATCGAGTCTCCGAGATCATCCATCGCGTTGACCACAAGGCCGTTGGGTGGCGAAGCAATGATCACCTCGCCCGAGTTGCCGCTGATCATACCCTGCAAAGTGACAGGATATGTGATGTTGACCTGCTCGTTGTAGGTGCCCGGGCAAACCTTCACCACGTTTGGAGGCGGCGTCGCCGTGAGTGCAGCCGTAATAGTCTGGAAAGTGTGGGGTGCTGGTTTGCACGTCCCCACTTGATAGGTAACGGTGGCCCACAGTTCACTCGACCCTAGGGTCAGTAAAACCACTAAAAGCAATTTGACGAAACTGATTCGCGACATATTTTCCTCCTCTTACTGGTTCGAGGCCGGATTATGGTTCCGGCCTGACGATTCGGCCTGCCCCCAGAGTGAGCGACAGAATGCGCGAAGATAGGCGATTTGTCAAAGCTTTTGAAGTGATCCATCACTACCCGCTAAATGACTCTTTTCAATGGGCATTCCAGCCCAAATAACCCAGGGTGCCCCACTCATCGCGCTCTTTGCGATGAGTGGGTGTATGCACTGTCACAACTTTCGCTGGCAGGTTCCGGGGAAGATTGAAGTTTGCCCTGGGGCGGGATTCCCGATACATTCAAGCTGTCCAGAAGATATAAGTCTGGCTTTGAGCCTGGCTTTGAACCCGGCTTTGAACCTTATGATCCCTTCCTCGCTCCCTTCGCTCTCTTGGTTTAATCGAATCTTTTTGTCCGCACTCTATTTAGTTCTTATCGCCGGAACACTCCAAGGCCAAAACGCGACAACCGCACCCTGGGAGGCGGCCGCGTTCTCCACCGACCCCAAGGATATTGCCACGGCCGCCGCAGCCATCAAGGCGAAGAAGTTTGCCAATGCAACCGTGCTCTATGAAGAACGTCACGTAGTGTTCGATGCCGCCGACCGCACCACCGCGACCATACGCATCGTCTATCGCGTCGAAACCAAGGACGCTTTGCGCGATTGGGGCACCGCGCGAGCGACCTGGTCTCCGTGGCGGCAAAAAAGACCCGAGATTCGCGCCCGTGTGATCGCGCCCGACGGCACGGTCGCGCTGTTCGATCCGAAGATCCTGACCGAGTCTCCCGCGCACGATCAGCGTCCCGAGATTTACGAGGACCAGCGCGTTTACTCCGGCCCACTGCCGGGAGTCGAGATTGGCTCCATCGTGGAAAAAGAAACGACTTGGGAAGACACCGCGCCCATTACCAGTCATGGAGTCATGCGGCGTTCTTATGTGGGTTACACCGAACCGTTGTTGCACACCGTTTTGGAGTTGAAAGCGCCTTCTTCCGTTCACCTGCAATACAAGGTTCGCAAAGTGCCAAACGTAAAGGTGACCCGCAGCGAAGAGAACGGCGTCGTAACCCTGCGCTTCGAGCAGGGAGAGATGGACGCGCTGGAACGTGCCGAAAGAGATCTCCCTTCGGACTTCGACCAGTGGCCCAGCATCGACTACGCCACCGGCGAGTCCTGGAGCGCGGTTGCCGAAGGCTATTACAAGGATATTGAAAGTGCCATCCGCCCCGCAGAAGTCAGCGCGCTGCTGCAAGGCACCGCCGGATTAAAGGGACCAGAACTCATGCGCCGCGTAGTCAGCAATGTGCACCAGAAAGTCCGCTATACCGGACTCGAGTATGGCTCCTCGGCGCTCATCCCTCATCCTGCTGGCGACACGCTAAAGAGCGGCTATGGCGACTGCAAGGACAAAGCCATCGTCGTAGTTTCCGCGCTGAAGGCAGTGGGCATTCCAGCCCAGTTGGCGTTGCTCTCGACCCGAGGTGACAGCGATGTCAGTCCCGAACTGGCCGGACTTGGCATTTTCGATCATGCCATTGTTTACATCCCTGGCAACGCCGGAACTCCCGGAACCTGGATCGATGCCACTGCGGAGTATTTCGAGCCAGGATATCTTCCCTGGCCTGACCAGGGAAGGTTCGCGCTGTTAGTCGGCTCCAACTCGAAGGAAAGCAAGTTAGTGCGGACGCCGATAAATACTCCAGCCGAAAACGCGCAGACCGTTCGCCGCGAAGTGAATCTCTCAGAATATGGCCCTGCGCGCTTCGTTGAAGTGTTTCGTGCTGTAGGCCAAGAATCCGCAATTCTGCGCAACAATTACGGACAGGAAGAGAATCAGGAGACCCGGGAAGGCTTGGAACGTTACGTCAAGACCGCCTTCCTCGCCGAAGCTCTGACCAATGTAGAGCACTCGTCCGGATCGGATCTAACCAAGCCCTTCGAATTGAAGCTCGAAATGGCAAAAGCGCGCCGCGGACTGTCGGATTTAACCAGCGCTGTCGTCGCTATCCGGCCCGACGCTCTATTGTGGGGCTATCCCGAGTACGTGTTATCCGACGATGGCACCGACAAACCCGATAATCCCGGCTGGAAGCCGCGGCAGAACGATATCGAGTTACAGCCCTTTGTTACGGAGTGGCATTACACCATCGTCGCGCCTCCCGGCTTCGATGCCCCGGTGCTCCCGAAAGATGTTGACCAGTCGCTCGGTCCTGGAAAGCTTACGCAACACTACGATGTGGGAACGAACGGCGAAGTCACCGCCGTCTGGCGCTTCGATTCCGGCAAGGCGCGTTACAGCCCGGCTGAGCTCAAAGCGCTGCAGCAGGCAGTGCACACGCTGACGAATGCCAACGCGGTGCTAATCTCGTTCCCGCAAAAAGGATCGGTTCTGCTCGCCCAGGGGAAGGCGCGCGAGGCGCTGGCCGCCTACGCCGATCTGGTCAAACTCCATCCCAGCGAGGCGATCCACCACATCCAGATCGCCAATGCCCTGCTGGGCGCCGGTTTCGGCGAAGAAGCCCGTAAAGAAGCGCGCCACGCCACCGAACTCGACGCCAAGAACGCCCTCGGCTGGAGCGCACTCGCCTGGATCGACGAGCATGATGCCATTGGCCGCAGATTTGGCAAAGGCTTCGAGATGAGCGCCGCGATAGCGGCTTATCGCACCGCGATCGATCTCGATCCGAAGGAATGGAGCAACTATGCCGACCTGGCGATTCTGCTGGAACACGACGATGTCGGTGAGCGTTACTCGGCCGAGGCGAAGCTCAACGACGCCGCGGCTGAGTATCAAACGTTGAAGCAACTCAACCAGGAGAAAGGCGAGAGTTACAACGACAATTTATTATACGTCTTGTTCTATGCCCACAAGTGGGACGATGTCTTGCAACTTACTAACTCGCTGCCCGCAAGCACAATTCGGCACAGCATAGCCCTGGCGGCGATTGCCGCTCGTGACGGCTCACAGTCTGCCCTAAGCGAGGCAGCGCGCCGTGAGTCGAGCGAAAGCGATCGTAGTAACATCTTGGTACCGGCGGCGAACTTACTAATAAGGTTGCAAAAGTATCCTCTGGCTCTCGATCTCTTAAACGCCGCCGCAGCTGGACAGGAAAACAGCTCGGCCCTCCGCGGACGCATCGAGGTCATGCACAAAGTGCATCCCTATCAGGAAGCCCTGCTCCCCGAAACCGATCCCCGCAGCGTCGTGCAAAAGTTCTATCTATTTCTGCTCGACCCCCGCGCCCGGCCCGAGGAGGTATTTCGCTACACCGAAGCCTATCCCGCCGACCAGAAGGATGAGGCCGAAAAAGACACGCACAGCGCCAGTTTGCTGCGCAAGACAATGGAAGGTGAAGACATCACTCTGCCCGTGGCTCGCGACCTGATTCTGTCGAACCTGCAAATGTCTGTCGAAGGCGACGAGCAATCCGGCTTTCGCATCCGCGCCGCCGGCCTCGGAGACAAACCTCAAACCATGCTCGTAGCGCGCGGTCCCAGCGGCTACCGCATCGAGGCGTTGGATAACGATGTAGACATGGTAGGCGCCGAAGTCCTCCGCCGCCTCGACGCCAAGGATTTCAAATCCGCAAAGACCTGGCTCGACTGGGCCCGCGAAGAAGTGACGCTAAACTCGGGAGATGATCCTCTGTACGGTCTCGCCTTTCCGCGTTTTTGGACTCGTGGCGATGATCCCGATCCCAAAAAGATGAGGCTGGCAGCCATGGCGCTGCTCGTGAACTCGTCCGCCATCGGAGACTACATCCCCGAACTGAAATCCGCCCAAGCGCAAGCCCATGCTCAGAACAACGAAGCTGAAGACACCAAACTCGACTTACTCCTGACCCACGCCGCCCAGCAGGTGCGCGACTGGAATCTGCTGCTTGAAGCAGCGTCGCGCCTGCTCGCCGCCAATCCCGCATCGAACGCCGCCTTGAGCGAAGTAGTAGTCGCCAGCATCTTCACCAAACATTGGGACCAGGCTCAAAAAGCGATCGCCGCCCACCTCGCCCGCATCCCCGATGATCTCCCCGCCATCCGCACCTCCGCCCAACTGGCCGAGGGCAAAGGAGATTTTGCCCAGGCCCGCAGCATCCTTCGTCCCCTCATCGACAACAACCGCGCCGAGATGTACGACTTTAACGAATACACCTGGAATGCGCTCTTCATAGGCCAAGTCAGCGAAGAAGATGTTTCGCTGCTGCAACGCGCCATCGCCAAAAAATCCAACAGCAACTTTGCCGAGATCCACACCCTGGCCTGTCTCTACGCCGAAATAGGAAAGACGAAAGAAGCTCGCGAACTTCTCCTGCGAGCCATGGATTCCGGAGGCTTCGAAGAACCGAACGAATCGATCTGGTACGGCTTCGGCCGCATAGCCGAGGACTACGGCCTGCCCCAGGTAGCGCTCAACCTATACGAAAGAGTAGGTAAGACCCCAGAAGCAGATTTCCCCACCTCGACCTACAACCTAGCGCGAATGCGCGAAAAGTTGCTCGCAGGGGCAAAGCCGTAGTGTAGAGCGGACACTACTGTCCGCTCTACACACACCGGAAAGTCACCCCATCAGCATTCCGCCATTCACATTCAGCACATGACCAGTGATGTACGCCGCATCGTCGGAAGCCAAAAAGCAAACCGCGCTGGCCACATCGTTGGGCGTTCCCACGCGCCCCAGCGGAATCATTTTCACTGCCGTCTCTTTGAATTCTTCGCTCAGCGACGCTGTCATGCTGGTCTCGATAAATCCTGGAGCGACCGCATTACACGTAATATTGCGCGACGCTACTTCGCGCGCCATCGCCATGGTCAGTCCGATCAGTCCGGCTTTTGAAGCCGCGTAATTCGCCTGACCTGCCTGACCCATCTGTCCGAAGATGCTCGAGATGTTGATGATTCGCCCCCAGCGCTGCTTGAGCATCGAAGCGATTACCTGCTGGATGCACAGATACGCCGAAGTCAGGTTCGTGTTAATCACCGAGTCCCAATCGGAGCGCTTCATGCGCATCACCAACTGGTCGCGCGTGATGCCCGCGTTGTTGACCAGGATGTCGATCTTGCCGAATTGCGCGAGCGCCGATTTGATCGCGGATTTCACCTGCTCTTCATCCGCGACGTCCGTGGCAAAAGCCGCCGCAGTGCCGCCCGCGGCTGTGATCTCCGCGACCAGTTCGTCGAGCTTCTGCCGATTGCGCGCCGCTGCCGCCACGGTAGCACCCTCCCGCGCCAGGGCCAGCGCGCAGGCATGGCCGATGCCTTGCGACGCTCCTGTGACCAGCGCTACTCGGCCTGCGAGTTTCATGCATGCTCCTTCGGAAGTCCGGAAGCTGAGTTTGGTCTTGGTTCCTGCAACGGTTCCTAGCAAGCGATCTTGGTTAACGAAGTTGGGAACGAAGGATTATAAACGTCGCGGAAGGACGCTGCCGGATAAAGGTTAAATCAGGGAAGTACGCAGAGAAGAGTGGGCATTGAGAACGGTGTCGTCACTCCGGGATTGGAGGTTCGATTATTTGATCATTTCGCTTTACGCCCGACGTTGCTAGCCGGCTTGCGTCGCCGCCCGCCCCAATTCCGCCGCGCCTAGAATCTGTTCAATTTTCTCTACCAGCGTTCGCTTCGAGTACGGCTTCGCCAGAAAATACGTGCGCGATTCGAGCGCTTCCGTCTCGAAATCCGGATTGCTGTAACCGGACGTCAGCAGAACCACAACTTCCGGGGAACGGGCTCGCAGATCATGCCCGAGTTGCTGTCCGGAGCGCCCGGGAAGCACCATGTCGGTCATTACCAAATCGATTCCGCGTTTGTACTCTTCGTAAACCTGCATCGCATCTTGCGCATCCTCAGCGGGCAGAACTTCGAAGCCCGCGCTCTCCAGAATGCTGCACGTCGCCTCGCGCACAAAAGGCTCGTCCTCTACCAGAAGAATAGTGCGTCGCCGCGGCGGCTGATTGTTCGCGACCACGTAGGGCTGAAGAGTCATGCATCCTCCAGGTTGCTTTCTGACACTGGTGAAGCAATCACATGGCCCAGCGGTGGTCAGAGGAGCGGCGCGGTCCGCACGGAGGTCTCTGGTCTTTGGTCTTTGATCTTTGATCTTTGATCTGGGGTCTGGGGTTCGGAGTAACCGTCGGAGAAGCTTTCGAAATAGTTCGGAATCTACTTCGGCGCGGTAAGAATCGTCTGTTTCGGATCTAGCTCTATCTTGTGCACGCCGCTGGGAGCCGTCAGCCGAAACCCGGTCTCCGCGCCATCCGCCAGCACCTCGCCTAGAAACACCAGCGCGTTACTTGCAGTCGTGGCGTACACCGGAACCGCTGTCACCAGATCATCGGGCGCATCCCTTTGCACGATCACGCCCGTAACCGTGGTCACGCCGGCTTTCTCCGTGATGTGGATATCCCGCGCTGCCAGCTCCGGTATCGCTGTGCCTTCGATCCAACCTTCGAGGAACCAGTCCAGTTTGCGACGATTCTCGTACCAAAGTGGGCGCGGGAGTTCCTCTTCGAAAACCTGCACCAGTTCCTGCGTGGTTATGCTCTTTCCCGCATAGCGCTCCCTGATTTTCCGTAGGGCGCGGAAGAACGGTTCGTCTGCGCTCGCAGGCGGATTCGCCCGCGCTTTCCGGGAATGGGATACCGTTTCGGAATCGCGCAGCATCGACCTCAGCATGTGAAACAGCCACGTGCCGCGTTCGTAGCTGATGGCCTCATATCCCTCTGGAAAGTGCGACGAATCCAGCCGCTGTCCCAAGGTCACCGGTCCAGCATCGCGCAGCCACTCGCCCTCTTCATTCTTGCTCAGAAGATCGCGGCGATACTTTTCCAGAACCTGCCGGAATTGCGCGGGGTTCTGTTGCTCCAGCAGCAACAGCGAGGCGTAGTTTGCCAGACCTTCCGCCATCCACTGATCCCGATAACTCTTCCACTGCACCAGATCGCCCCACCACTGATGCGCCGTCTCGTGCACCAGTATCTGGCTGTCAATCTCGCGTGCAACCGGGTCGAGACGCAGATCGGTTTGCTCCTGCGGACTGAGAAACGCGAGGCTCGAGAGGAACACCAGTCCCGGCCATCCCTGGCTCAAATCGCCCGGCATCTGGGTTAGCGCCAGCGAACCGTAGGGATACGGGCCAAACCACTGCGAGAAAGCCGCAATCGCCTTCGCCGCCCGATCTGCCACTGCCTGCACATCGCGCGCCGGCGACGGAGACGGCGGAGTCATCACGATCGGCTCCGTCGATTTCGATCGCGGCCCGAAAACGGTGGGAAAAGTCGGGCGCTCAATCACCTCTGACTTCGCCTTGGGGAACGATTTCTCTACCCCCTTCGTGCCGTATGCCTCCACCAGGATGCTACCGGCCTTGGCCTCAGCCCGAACATATTTGCCGAGATTGAATCCCGCCACCGGAATCGGCCGTTCCGAGGTCCAGCGCGAAACTTTCTCGCCCCCCGCTTCTTCGTTCGTTTCCCCGTCCTCGCCCGGCGGGAGCGAGATCTGGTCTCCGGTAGCCACTAGCGTCCAGTTCGCCGGGTAATGAAATTCCATGTCGAACTGCGCCGGGCTCAACCCGAAATTCGGATACCAGGTGCCGCGCTCGCCGACATAGAGCAATCCCGTTCCGGCCTCCGACAGAACCTCGCCCGCATAGGTGAAACGCAGTTTCAGGTCCTGGCCGGGCAACAGAGGAGCGGGAAAAACCACCGCCACCAGATCGTTTCCTTTTCGCCGCAGCTCGGTCCCTTCGATCGCCGGGTTCTGGATGAAATCCAGCGGCCGCCCGGCCGCCTCCACCGCGTCGATCTTCAAGAAGCGCGACAACTCAAACAGCAGCGCCCTTTCTCCACCGCTGCGAATGCGAATCTTTTCCTCTGTCGATGCTCGCAACTTCGTCGGAGGCTGCACTGTGGCCTGAATCCGGAAGCTTGCTATCGAGGCGTCACCAGCCAGAGTCCTTGCCGCAGTCCCGACGCCCGGCCCATTGGGTGCAAACGAAGTCCAGATATCGAAAAACAGGAGGTCATCCTTCACCCGCGGCTGCCCCGCCCACAGCGGTTCGCCGCTGGCCGCATCCCAGAACACTTCAAAACTACCCAGCCTCTTGCCCACCAGGTGAGCGTGGAGCAGAGACGGAAATTTCCTATCGGACTCACTTCCTGCCTCGCTTCCACCCGGCGTGGGAAGAAAATGACTGAAGTTCAGCAGGAGTTGCAGAGCATCGAACTCCGCCAATCTGCGGCTCGTGTCGCCCCATTCTTTTGTGAATTCCGCGCCCTCCGAGGCAGGAGCAGGAGAGAGGTAGCGCTGCAAGACCGTCGCCGTGTCGTCGTTGAACCGCAGATATCCGGAGGTGAACTGCTCCTCGAGAATCGCCATGCCGGTGAAGAGCGCGAGCGACCCGCGCTCTGCCCGGTTCGGCGGCCGCAGGCGTATCTCGCCTTCACCCTCGAAGAGCGCGCCCGTAATCCGGCCGCAAATGTCCTCCGTAAACGCCAGCGTGCCATCGTCGAAATCAAGATGGAGATTGGGCCGGTCGATGGCGGCATCGCGAACCCGATACACGCGTTGCGGATCAAGGCCGACAGAACGAATCCGCGCGTAGAGCGCGCTCGTGGTTTGGGGACAATCGGGGGTGGCACCCGCTCCGAGCGCCCATGACGTAGCGGCCAGCAGCCACCATGCCAACCCGATCATGCGTCGCGACCGAACCAGCACTGGTTTCATAAACAGTCCGATTACGAAACGCCAACCCACTTTGTCTGACTATTTTGTCTGACTACCTTGTCTAACCAAATTCGTCTAACTACGATTTCTCGTCGGCCGAAGGCCCGTACATTCCCGGCAGCGGCACGTCCAGCAGCCGGAGGTAAACCGTCAGTTGGCCTCTGTGATGGATCAAATGGTTCATTAACCCTCGGCCTCTCAGAGCCACGTAGACTGTCTTCGACGTCTCAGGCGTAACTCGGATCGTTTTCGCCAGATACTCGTCGTCCATGCTGGCGAGCGCTTCGCGGGAGGCCGCGACGGTTTGGTCAAAGCTTGCCAGCAACTCGGTCTTTGACTTCGCGTTAGACGGCCCGGGGCCACCCCGGTTGATTATGACCTGTGGCATTATGGGAAGCCTCGCGATGTGATTTGCTAACCGGCCCAGGGTGAACGATTTTTCGTGTGGTTTCCAGGAGAATTTATCTTCCGGCACGCACTCCAGAACTTTGCGGGTATTGATCATCTCTTCTTCGAATTCGGTCAACAGCGCGCCGCTGATTGTCATTCGAACCTCCGTACGAAAAATGGGAAGCTTCCCCGATCGTTTTCGATCAGCCCGCCACGCCTCCCAAACGGCTCTCAGTTCTCAAAAGGTTCGTTTCCCACTGCGAACTGACAACTGAGAATTTCGTCGTCCGGCTGCGGAACTGCCCCCCGTTCCAGCACCTTGGTCACCTTACCACCCCTCCACCCCGTTGCTAGAATCAGCCGAGTGCGAGCCCTCGTCCTTATTCTAGTGCTTTTGCCGGCCCTGCCTGTGCGCGCCGACGTCATTCATCTCAAGAATGGACGCACCATCTGGGCCGACCAAGTCCGCGAGACCAAAGATCACGTCGAGTATGACCTCGGTGAAGACACCTACGCCATCCCGAAGTCCGCCGTCGACCACATCGAGGCTGGCGGTGCCGCGCCCGCTCACGCCGGGTCGGGAGCATCCGGCAATTCGAATGCCCCCGACATCACCCCGCCAGCGCCATCATTCAATCACGAAGCCGACGTGGCCGAAAAAGTCATCCGCGGCGGCAAGGTCGATATCGACGTTCTCTCCAGCCTTGGACAAGCATCCAATCCCGAGCTTGCGGCCACCGCCTACTTTCTCGCCGGCAAGCACGAATCCGATCACGGCAACTTCCCGCAGGCCAAGCGCTACTACGAATCCGCGCTCCGTTTCCAGCCGGATAACTCCACCTTATTGATCTACTATGCCGCCACCCTGATGCGCACCGGCCATGCCGAGGAAGCTCTGCCCTACGCGCAACACGCCGCCAGTGTCGCTCCCGACTCACCCGATGCCATCGCCATGCTGGGTTTCGTGCAATTCGCCAGCGATCATACGCCCGATGCCATTCGCTCCTGGAAGAAAGCGCTGGCGCTGCGCCCCGATGCCGTCGTCAGCCAATATCTGGCTCGCGCCGAACGCGAATCGACCGCCGAATCCGATTTTTCGCAACACGAAAGCAGCCACTTCAACCTCCACTACGAAGGCAAGGACACTTCCGAGAGCTTCCGGCGCGATCTGCTCGCCACGCTCGACTCCGACTATGACGACCTGGTGCGCGAGCTCGGCTATTCGCCCCACAATAACATCGCGGTCACGCTCTACACGCAGCAGACGTTCTTCGACGTGACCCGCGCGCCTTCCTGGAGCGGCGCCATCAACGATGGCAAGCTGCGCATCCCGATCAGCGGCGTCCAGAGTGTAACGCCCGAACTGGCTCGCGTTCTCAAACACGAGCTGACGCACTCGTTCGTTTCGCAGATGGGGAGCAACCGGTGCCCCACATGGCTGAACGAAGGCATCGCGCAGATCGAAGAAGGCAAGTCGTCCGCTGCCTACGGTCGTCAGCTGGCGCAGCTATTCGCTGCGGGAAATGAGATCCCGTTCAACGTGCTCGAAGGCAGTTTCATGAATTTCTCCACTCCTCAAGCCGCTGTCGCCTATGCCGAGTCTCTGGCTGCCGCCGAATACATTCGCGACGCCTACGGCATGAGCGAAATCGCGCGCATCCTGGAAATGCTGTCGCAGGGCAGCTCCACTGAAGCCGCGTTACGCGCGACCGTGCACGTCGACTACCGTCAACTGCGCGACGAAATGACGCGCGCGCTCAAAGAAAAGTACGGCGAGTAAGCTCGTGTGGCGCGGACACTCCTGTCCGCGCTGCGGCGACCGAACGACGCTCCAGGCCTACAACCTAATCGGCAAACGCCGTGTCTGGCGCCGCCGTCCCGTGCTGGAGTTTGAGTGAATCAGTACGTGCCCAACAGCTCACGGCCGCGGGCCGCGCGGCCAATACCCTGAGCCTTCTTCATCGTCGCGCAGGAAAACCATCCACACGAAGCCGCAGAGGACCAGGACCACGATGGATCCCAGCAACACAAGTCCCGCAGTGCCCTGCAATCGGTTATCGAAGAAGAACACCAGGCCGGCGGTAGCGGCCACTATCTTGACGACGCCACGAAAAAATCGCTTCATCACGGGATCCCGAGGAAGAATCCAGTGTAGCTGGGCGAATGGCCAAATTCCCACCACTGTTCCAAAATCCGGTGATGCCCGCCGTCGTGTAGAATAACCCTTCGTATATGGACTTGTCCGCCATCCAGCAAGCCTTGCGCGAGCGCAACATTGACGCCTGGCTTTTCTACGACCATCACCATCGCGACCCGATCGCTTACCGCGTTCTCGGGTTGCCGGATGGGCTCATGGTCACGCGGCGCTGGTACTACCTGATCCCCGCCAAAGGCGAGCCCGTCAAACTGGTGCACAAGATCGAGTCGGGGCATCTGGATACCCTCCCCGGAACCAAGAAACAGTACGCCGGGTGGCAGGAATTGTTTGACGGGTTGAAGCAGTTGTTGGCCGCTCATCGCAATATTGCGATGCAATATTCGCCCAACAATTTTGTCTTCACCATTTCCATGGTGGATGCGGGAACGGCGGACATGATTCGCGGCCTCGGTAAGAACATTGTCAGCGCGGCCGACCTGATCGCGCAGTTTGAAGCGACCCTGACGGACGAACAAATCAAGTCGCACTTCGCGGCGCGCGATGTGATTGACGCGGTTACGGCCGAGGCTTTCAAGGAAATTGGACGGCGCGTGCGCAACGGCGGCACCCACGAGCATGAAATCCAGCAATTCTTCATGGAAGCATTCCAACGCGAGAACATGGTCACCGACGATCCTCCGATCGTGGCCGTGAATGCCAACAGCGGCAACCCGCACTATGAGCCGAGCGCCAGCCGGCCGGTGCCGATTCGTGAAGGCGATCTGGTTCTGCTGGATGTGTGGGCGAAGAAGAATACGCCGCGCGCGGTTTATTACGACATCACATGGATGGGATTTGTGGGCAAGGCGCCGTCGGACCGGCAACGCGAGCTTTTCGGGATTGTGAGCGAGGCGCGAGATATCGGAGTGAAGACCGTGCAGAACGCGGTCGCGGCCGCCAAGCCGATCGCGGGATGGGAAGTGGATCAGGCAGTGCGCGGCCACATCAAGCAGGCGAAATACGGAGACTACTTCATCCATCGCACCGGCCACTCCATTGCGACCGAGGTGCATTCGAATGGCGCGAATATGGATGACTTGGAGATTCACGACGAGCGGCGTATTTTGCCCAACTCCCTGTTCTCCATTGAGCCCGGCATCTACCTGCCTGAGTTCGGCGTGCGCCTGGAAGTGAATGTGCTGGTGCGGCCGGGAAGCGCCGAGGTCACTGGTAAAATCCAACGAGAGTTCGTGACCATCTGAATGGCCAAGCCGACAACGGATACGAATACGAATACGAATAAAGACAAGGCAAAAAGTGCCGTGACTGAGCCGGAGTATCCGCTCACGACCATGGCGGTGGTGGCGCCGATTATGGGCTGGCTGATTCCGGGCGGCGGACACATCCTGCTGAAGCGCTATGGGCGCGGCATTCTGCTGTTCGTGTCGGTGGTGGCGATGTTCGTGATCGGGCTCGGCATGCAGGGGCGGATTTACCAGCCGAACGGCGGAGACATCCTCGACATATTGGGCTTCGTCGGCGACGTAGGCTCGGGAGCGCTCTATTTTCTGGCGCGCATTATGGATTGGGGCAACGTGATGGCAGCGAATGCCGCGGCGGATTATGGCAAGACATTTCTGATCGTCGCCGGCCTGTTGAACTTCATCGCGGCGGCGGATGCTCATCACATTGCGCTGGGGAAGAAACCGTGACCATCAACCTGTCGCACTTCTCGGCCGCAGTGGTGTTCGCCCTCTTCGCGTCGATCGTCTTCGGCATCACGCAGCGTAATTCCACGATGGAGCAGGTGAAGTACGGACTCTACTGCTTCGGCATGTTTGTCGGTGGAGTTTTTGTCGCGGGATGGGTGATGGCGCTGATTCGGCGGTAACGACAAACTCCCAGTAGCGACTTTGCAGCATTTTTCCGATGACCAAAGACTACGCGTCTTGCGATCCGCTTTGATTTGTCACTTGGCGGCAATTACCCATTCCAGAACAGGGTCATGCCCGCTTTTATATTCCTCCCACGTCGGAATGATCTCCTGGTCGGGCGCTATGACATTGTCTGGACCCTCCTCGAATTTGTAGTAGCGCGTGGAGTAACGGACGATAAGGTGGGAGTTGGGCAAGGTGAATTGTTTCACTTCCTGATAGCTGTTGGGCCTTTCGCCGATCGATTGGCCAACCAGCGTGGCTTCGGTCATAGTGCGGAACTGCGCGGCATTCGACATGGCGGCCGAGAATGTATTTGGGCCAATTAGCACAAACAAGTGGCCTTTGCGGTTGATGTCCTTCTCTTTCCGCAGCGGCTCGATGAGGTGCTTCAAGCCCACGTTGTAATCGCCCCCGCCGTTCTGCCGAAGATCGATCACGAGTTTGTCCGGGCGCTCGCGTCTTAGGGTTTCGAACATCTCCTTGGCCGGCCCGGCTAGATCTCGAATCCAGCGAACATTGCAGTAGAGAGTGCGCGCGTCGCGAAGGTAGGTGCAGGCGGCGCTGCCGCTGACAGGCTGTTGTGAGATTGGGAGTTGGGCCGCAACGTGAGCCCATTTGGGTTCCTCTCCTCCCACAGGCAGCGCTTTGAAGTCGACCACCATTTGTTTTCCGTCATCCGTCGCGAGGATATACCGGGCGGAGTTCCGGTCAGGAATAATCCCCAGCCCGTGAAGCGCCATCCCTGTCGTGAGGAAGCCGCCGACCCGCGCCTCCTTTAGCGAAGCCGTTTCGGCGATGGGCGTGATTGTCATTGCGAGATCGCTCGCCTGAGCTAGAGGAACGTTCTGAATGGCGACGACGTGTGCGCCTAACGCTTGTTCATAGCCGGGAGCGACAATTGCGACCCGCCATTCATCGCCGAAGTGGCGGATATCGAGTGGGAGATTCGCGTTGTCAGGGGGGAGCTCCACATAGGTGTGAGCGTCTCCAATCATGTTTGCCAGGCGATCAAGGCCGACATAAATCTCATCGGAGTTCAGATGGTCGATCTTTCCGTCCAGTTCGGCAACCGCGGTCTCAAACCTGTCTTTGGGGGTGTTTGCGAAAGCGTCGGGATGCCGCTTAGGCAATTCTTTTGCGAAATATGCAAGATCCTCCCGCCACTGTCGCGGCGTGAGGGAAAGTTTGTCGTTAGTGGCTGTTGCTGGGAGAGCCTCTCCACTACGATGCAAGTCGACCGGACCCTTATCGTCGCCGGTTGCGAAGGTTCCCCGAAGGCCAGCGCCGACCAGCTTCGCCTCTATCGTGATGTTGTCGCTGTTGAGACCAAAGTGAAGTCTTAGACTGCCTGAATCAAACGATCCACCTGTCACCTTATAGACGCCGATCGGCGTGTTGAGCTCTCCAGCATAATACCCGTCCACACACAACAGGCCCAAGGATACGTCTAGCTTACCGGCTTGAGCACTAGTGGCGGAACCTTCGAACCGTCCGACTGGATCGTCCGGCTTGCATTGTGCGCAGATACTAGCGCTAACCAATACCTGGATGAACATTGCGGAAACGAGCAAAAGGTCACGGTTGATCCTCATGGTTTGGGCAGACCGGTCATCTCAGTTTGGCCCTCCTACTCGTAGCATGGGAAAGCAATACTCCGACCAATCCGCTCCGGAAGTTAACGCCATGGTTGCAAAGGCAAAGAGGGAGTGCGGTTGCGGAAGCGAAGCTGATCATTCTGTCCGCCCACGGACAGTCGATGTCCGGAACCGCACTGGAAATCCGTCTCCCGGGCGCTATTCAGTTCCTAGCCTCCAGGTTTGCCGGAGACCATAGTTTGGTAACGTGGCGTCGCTTCAGCGATGCCGCAATTCCCTTTCGGTGAATGAGTGTGGAGAAACGCTGCAACTTTTTGCAGTTCGATTGGCCTGCGGCGGAAGCTTGCAAAATTGGGGATTATTTTCGCGAAGTCGGCGCTGACCAGTGGTATGATGTTGCGCGGCACGGATCCGAAACGACTTCAGTACGGAGTCGAATTGCGGTTCGGGCCACTTGCCCGGCGTCAACGATCGACGTTTCATCCTCCCCCCGTCACCACCCCGGGTATAACTGTGCGGAACGCAAAGTGCCTGACTGCGTACTTTCACAATCAATTTGGTTTCACAAATAAATACGGAGATACCCATGAAAACTGTTTGCAAGTTTGCAACGCTGACTCTCATGATGTTCGCGGTCACCGTGTGTGGCTTTTCGCAGCGACTATCTGCACCAAAGCCGGCTACCGCGACCCAGAACCTGATACGTGGCGTAATCGGGTCGCCCGGAAACGACTCCGAGTGGTCTAACTATTCACTGTTTAATCTCGTGCCCGGTTCGGGGCTCTTCCCGATTACCAGCTCGACCACCGTGTTCTACTTCGGATTCACGGCTGGAACCGAGGCAGACATCGGCAATATGGTTGTCTACACGACTGCGCGAGGCAGTTTAACGATCACCGCCACGACGCCGGTGACGCTAGGCGGAAAATCCGATCCGAGCATCATGCTCAGTAACACATCAGTTTGTCCGGTGGCGCCTTCCACTGCCGCTCCCTGCATTGTGCGGTTCGATCCAACGTCGCTCACACTTTCGCCGGCGAACGATTACTACTTTGTGGTGTATTACGTTAGCGACACCAACAATTCGAACATCGCCGGGACTAGCCCCAGCCAGACCCAGACTAGCTTGGCGGGAACCTACTTCGGGGGCACGGATTATACCCATCTCACGGTTGGGGGAACGATTCCCGGCGCCGCCAATCGCGGCCCTTCGTTCCTCATGTACGTCATGAACGACTAGCGGGCTGGTTGGACGAGCCCGGCCGATCGGGTGCGGGCATTCCACCGATACGCATACTTGAACGCTGAATTCACAATTTGAATAAGGGAGATTCCCAATGAAGACTATTTTCAAGTTCGCAACATTGACTCTGACGCTGACGATAATGATGTTCGCGGTCTCGGTGTCTAGCTTCGCCGCCGCCGCCAAGGCCGAGAACCTGGTTCGCGGCATAATAGGACCGGTAGCGTCCAACACCAGTTGGAGCGGTTATTCAACGATGGCCCTGATTCCCGGTGCGGGGCTGATCCCGATCACCAGCACCAAGGCTGTCTTCTACCTCGGATTCACGGCTGGGAGCGAGGCGGACATCAACAATATGGTCCTCTACACGACGGCGCGAGGCAGCTCAACCATCACGGCCAGTACACCGGTCACGCTCGGCGGCATCTCCAATCCTTCGATCGACCTGGCCAGCGCTACGGTTTGTCCAGTGGTGGAGATTTCCGACTTTAATCCGTGCATTGTGCGACTCGATCCGACGACCATCACGCTTTCGGCACTGAATGATTACTACCTGGTGGTGTATTTCACGGCCGATGACTCAAACGATACAGCACTTGGCCTCACCCAGCCGAGCTTTGGGCAGAGCAGCCTGAGGGGATCGTACGTAACCGGCGACGAAAGCCGGCTTTCCGTCGGTGGGTCGATTCCGAACACACCCTTTTCCAACCAACCCTACATGCTCATGTACGTCATGAACGACTAGGGAGCGGTTGGACGAGCCCGGCTCGATCCGACCAGGGGCTATGCACTGATACACGTGGCAGAACGTTGAATCCAATTTCGAATAATGGGAGATTCCCGATGAAAAGTTTCTATAGACTTGCAACATTGACTCTGATGATGATGGTTCTGGCGGCGAGTGCTTTTGCGCAAAAGCAGGTTCCAGAGACCGCCTTGGTGAATCTGACGGAAGGGCAAGGGACGATCGCCAGCAGTGGTAATCCGTCCTGGGACGGCCTTTCCGAGTTAGTCCTGATTCCGGGGGCGTCGCTGATGGGGGCGAGCTCCAGCACGACCGCCCTCTATCTCGGATTTACTGGGGGATCCGAGGCAGACATAGGCAACATGGTGCTCTACGAAGTTCCGCGGAACGGGAGCACGGTGCTAAAAGTTGAGAAGGTCACGCTGGGCGCTACGCAAAGTCCGAGTATCGTCCTGACCGACACGTCCACTTGTCCGGTACAGCCGGTTTCCGTCACCAACCCCTGCATCGTGCGGCTCGATACGGTCAAGTTGGCGCTCTCGCCGCTGGACGATTTCTACTTTGCCATCTATTTCACTCTCGACACCAACAATGAAAAGATTAGTGGTGCGGGGCAAACTGGTTCGCAGGGCGCCCTGAGCGGGTTCTCCATTTATGGAGACCAAACTCGAGTCGGGGTGAAAGGGGCACTCCCAACGAACGAGGACACCGACCAGCCGCCCTTTTTCCTCGCTTACATCGCGAATGACTAACCAGACGAATGAGTAGCCAGTCGAATCAGTAACCAGGCCCCGAGCGCGACCCCGCAGGGCGCGCTCGGGCATCCCTCCCTCTATGTTGGCTTTCCTGCCCGAACGGCTCCTATGTGGGAGCAGTGTCCATATCCTCATTGGGAGCCGCGGCAATTCGTAAAGCGGGC
>Ga0070761_10000029_pt1 | contig 102046 bp, 74 predicted proteins | sample HubBroMetageREF1_FD_66724 | JGI IMG/M metagenome (GOLD analysis project Ga0070761, IMG submission 66724) | Reference soil microbial communities from the Hubbard Brook experimental Forest, New Hampshire, USA - Hubbard Brook CCASE Soil... | ecosystem: Environmental > Terrestrial > Soil >... | reverse complement strand
GTTGATCTCGATCTCGCCTCTGATCCTGCCTCCGCCCTCCCGATGCCGCTAGGAGGGCAAGACCGGGAAGGGCACGACGTTCAGTCTTTGAGCCTGCCCTGAGCAAGCGAAGCGCGCCGAAGGGTGCCGAAAGCCGCCCCCACCGTGGAAGAGCGGCGCTTCAGCGCCGCGTAAGCCTCACAATTTCGGAGCAACCAAAAGCGGGTGGAGCAGGCCTTCCAGACCTGCGTCAAAGCTAAGAATTAGAACCGGGCTTCAGCCCCGAGGGCACTCCGCCCAGATTGATGGGGCGACGGCGCAGATCGAACCACCCAACTCCAGCCGCGAAGCGGCGGCAGAATGCAGCCCGGGGCGTGAGCCCCGGGTAAGCAGAAGAAAAAGAAACCAGCCCCGGAGGGGCGACAGAAAATAGCCCAGGACGTAAGTCCTGGGTAAGCCCAGGAAAATAGGAACCAAGTCCGCAGGGACGGGAGAAAAACTACACGTGTGGGCTGGGCTCTCCCGCCCCACCGACAGGGAAAGCGCGCAATGCTCGCGCCAAAAACTGAACCCTTTTGTGCCATCTCGCATCAAATAATGGGGGGTAGTAATTATGCCGTACCCGCTCGGAGACAAGCTTGTCGTAGGAATCAGCGGTCGGGCGCTTTTCGACCTTAGGGAGGAGCACGAGGTATTCAAGAACAGTGGGCTCGACGCCTACAAGAAGTTCCAGAGAGACCGGGAAAATGACGTTCTGGAACCCGGCACTGGCTTCCCGCTCGTCCGGGGCCTGCTCGCCATAAACGACAAACTAAAAGAGCACGCGGTTGAGGTTATCGTCATCTCGCAAAACGACGGTGACTCAGGCCTGCGAATCATGAATTCAATCGCAAAGCACAACCTAGACATCAGCCGCGGCTCCTTCTGCGGCGGCCGCAACGCGGACAAATACTTTCAAGCTTATCAATGCAAGTTGTTCCTTACCGCCGAAGAAAAAGATGTTTGCAGCGTCATCGCTAATGGGGGCGCCGCTGCCCTCGTATTCCCGCCGCCACACGGAGCCGGACACGGCGCTGACGAGGTCCGAATCGCTTTCGACGCAGACGCCGTGATCTTCTCCAACGAGGCAGACCTTGTCTTCCAAGAAAAGGGATTAAACGAATACCACAGAAGCGAAGCCGAAAAGGCCCATGTGCCCCTCCAACCCGGCCCATTCAAGCCGTTCCTGCAGGCCGTAGCGGCAATCCAGTCGCGCTTCAAGCATACTGAGTGCCCGATCCGCACTGCGGTCGTGACAGCGCGCAATGCCCCGGCACACGAGCGGGCGATACGCACGCTCCGCGGGTGGAATATCTCCGTCGACGAAATGCACTTTCTCGGCGGAATCGAAAAGACGGGCGTGCTGAAGATCTTCAATCCGCACATCTTCTTCGACGACCAGCAGGAAAATGTATCTTCATGCTCGAAGGCGCTGCCCGCAGCTCAAGTGAAATACGGGCCCTGGGCGCCGAAGAAGCCCGCCGCCTCAACGCCGACCGCTGCAGCCGTAGTCTCGACCCTGGTCGCCGGAAGCCAAGAACAGGCCTAGGCCGGGTGCCCCATCCTTTCGCGTTCTCTGCGAAAGGGTGGGAACCACGAACGCGATCATCATGAGATTTTGACTCTCCCTTCGTGCCTCAACGGTGAATCTACCTCACCCCCAACTGCCACCACAAAAACCCCCAAAAATCCGTCCCTTCCTCAATCCGCTTAGAAACCGGAGTCCCCACCCCATGCCCCGCCTTCGCCTCCACCCGCAACAAAACCGGCCGCTTCGAAACACTCTGCATCAAAGCCGTCATCTTCCGTGCGTGCATAGGATCCACCCGCGCATCCGAATCCGCGGTAGTAAACAAAACCGCCGGATACTCCACCCCAGGCCGAACATGCTGGTAAGGCGAATAAGCATAAAGCCACTTAAACTGCTCCGGATTCTCCGCCGTCCCATACTCCGGAATCCACCGCCGGGCAATCAAAAAATTCTGATACCGCAGCATGTCAAGCAACGGAACCTCACAAACCACAGCCCGAAACAACTCCGGACGCTGCGTAATCATCGCCCCCATCAGCAACCCGCCATTCGACCCTCCCCAAATGGCCAGATCATCTTTGTCCGTATATTTTTCCGAGATCAAATACTCCGCCGCCGCAATCATGTCGTCAAAAACATTCTGTTTCTTGTCCAGCATCCCAGCCCGGTGCCAGTCCTCTCCAAACTCCGACCCGCCGCGCAAATTAGCAACGGCATAAACCCCGCCATGCTCCAGCCACAAATAAATGTCGCTATCGAACTCCGGCGTAAGCGAGATGTTGAACCCCCCATACCCGGTCAAAACCGTAGGATTCAGCCCATCTTTCTTCAATCCCTTTTTATGCACAAGAAACATAGGCACGCGCGTGCCGTCTTTCGAGTGGTACCACTCCTGCTCAACTTCATAAGCCGCGGCATCAATTCCAGGCGCATCCACTTTGGCCCAAAGCGAGGTCGAACGCGTCTCCAGATCGTAACGATAAATGGAAGGCGCAACGGTGAAAGACTCGAAGCCGTAGAAGATTTCGTCATGATTCCATTGACCGCCGGCGCTGAAGACCGTGCCAAGCCCGGGCAGCGCGAGCTCGATAACGTTCTGGCCCTCGATGTCGAAAATCTTGATTTGTGACGTAGCATTCTGCTCATACTGCGCAAAAATCTTCCCGCCCCACAATTCAGCGTCTTTCAATACCCCGCCGGTCTGTGGAATGATTTCTTTCCAATCGTCGCGGTCGTACTCCCCCGCCTCAGTCACGAACATACGAAAGCGCGGAGCATCTTCGTTGGTAACGATGTAAACCCTCCCGTTGTAAACCGTCGCACTGTATAGAAAATTCTTTCCCGTAGTGATGCGCGTAGGCAGCGTGCGCTTCCTCAAGTCCATCAAAAACAGCTCGGTTTTGGTCCAGCCCTGCTCGACCGTGATCAGCAACATGCGCCCATCGTTGTCGAGCTTCACGGCCGGGAAATCCTCGGCATCGCGCCCTTCCCCAAAGATTTTCAGATCAGTCTCCGGATCAGTGTCCAGGTCGTGATAGAAAACATGCCGGTTATATCTCTCCTGCCCCTCGGGAACATCGCCTTTCTTGGGATAACGCGTGTAGTAAAACCCGGAATTGTCGTGCATCCAGGCAATGCTGCAAGCGCGCGTCCGCTCAATCGTATCCGGCAGCAGATTGCCCGTCTTGGTCTCAACAATGTGCAGCGTGCTCATCTCCGAGCCGCTGGACGACGTGCCATAGGCGACATACCTTCCGTTCTCCGAAGGATGAAACCAGTCAAGCGCGATCGTCCCATCAGCCGCCATCTGATTCACATCGACCAGCACCCGGTCTTTTCCATCCACGCCCTCCCGCACATAAAGGACGGGCTGGTTCTGCATGCCATCGCGCCGCGTATAGAAGTAATACTTCCCGGCAATCCGCGGCACCCCGATGTCGCCGATGCTCAGCAGTTCGCTAAGCCGCCTATGAATCGCATCGCGCCCCGGCAAGGGATCAAGCACACCGCGCGTATAAGCCATCTCCTCCGCAACCCACTTCTGAGTCTCCGCGCTGGCACCATCCTCCAGCCAGCGATACGGATCGGAAATCTTAGTCCCATGCATGTCTTCCGAAAACGGCCGAATCTCAGCCTTGGGTGGACCAGAAGGCGCAGCAGTCTGACCATCAGCCCCCGCAAACACCGCCACAAGAATAAAACTAAGAAAAGCAACACTAGAAACCACACGAACCCGCCCCACCATAAACACCTCGGCAACCCAACAAAATCCCAAAACCACGGCGCCAGTCCAGCGAACCCGCTAGACTACCAAAACCCCACCCGCAGTTTTCCAGCAACCAAGCCGTTTCCAAAGTGAACGACCTTTAGTCAGCCCTCACTCAGCAAGGAAAAGCCTCCGCCATTTTCACGGTAGCCAGTAGGATGCTATGATAATCAGGCTGTGATGCTCACTCAGTGAAGCGCGCGCTCCGCGCGCGCTTCACCACACTCCTCAGTAGCTCAATGGCAGAGCATTCGGCTGTTAACCGAAGGGTTGTAGGTTCGAATCCTACCTGAGGAGCCATTCTTTTTGGACGTTTAGTGCCCTGCGACAGCTCCCGCCTCCCGCCGACTTTAGGGACCCCACTGGAATTTCGAATCGCCCTTGGACTTCAGCAGGCTCGTGCCGGGCGTGGGCCCTGCTTTTTTCGCTTGACAGGGGCATTAGAACGAAAGTAAAAGTTATGAAACATAATGATACGAAAGTATTGGCTGTTTACGCTTGCACGTCCGGGTCGCGCTGGTCTTCGCCGCGCTGGTCTTCGCTGTTGGCGAGCCTGGCCGGTCACCGCAGTTGCCGCGAGCTTCGCGACGCTTGGGTTGTTGTTGCTGGGTTCGGTTCTGCCCGCCAGTCCCAATTCGGTGGAACAGGATTGGACCCATTTTGTGCGCATTGGGGCTTATGGGTTGCGGGGCGATAATGCGGAGCGGATTGTTCGGGGCGCGCAGGAAGATGGTGTATTCGGCATTGAAGTCGACAACGACATAGAGGGCCGCTACGAAAGCTTTGTCAATCCTGAAGCGAAGCTGAAGGCCATCCATGATGTTGCCGAGAAGGCACATGCCGCGGGCAATCGGGCTTTCGTGTACATCGCTGGAACGGAGTGCATCACGGCAAATGCCGACACGACTCCACACACGCTGGCCAAGGAGCATCCCGACTGGCTTCAGCGGAAGATCACGGGAGAGCCGGCGATCTTTGGAGGCGGCTCGGCTTTCTGGATTGCCAAGGGGGATGAAGATGTGTGGGTGAGCCCTTATGCGCCGGCGTGGCGCAAAACCTACATGGAGCGGGTGAGGCAGATTGCGGCCACGGGGATTGATGGCATTTACGTCGACATCCCGTACTGGATGACGCACTTCGACGGCTGGGAAGACACATGGGCCAGCTTCGATGACTACACAGTCGCGGCCTTCCGAAAAGAGACTGGGCTCGATGCCAAGAAAGATCTTAAGCTGGGAGATTTTTCGGACGGGAATTTTCGGAAGTGGGTGGAGTTCAGAATTCAAACGTTCACTGATTTCATGCAGGAAATTGACCGGAACGCGAAGGGCGTGAATCCGGCAATCAAGACGATTCCGGAAATTTACCCGGGCATTGAGAAGGAATCGGTTCGGGTTGGAGCCGATGTTTACAGCTTGTACGCAGTGGTCGATGCCGTGGCTCATGAGTATGAATTCGGCGAAGGCGACCACATGGCAGCGTCGAGAACGCCGCTCGATTGGTTCGACTATCAGGTGGGCATGCATTCGTTTCGCGCGTTCGGGCAAGGCAAGCCGACTTGGATACTGAATTATTCGTGGGATGGCGACAAGAAGGTAGACCGGCGCGAGGCCATGATGAATCTGGCGGTCTCAGAAATCATGGCAGGAGCAAACTTCTGGGACGCTCCCGGACACTCGATGGCGGGATCGAACGATCCTGCGACCCGGAAGCGGATTTTTTTGTGGATCAAAGCTCATGAAGACACCTTCTACCAGCCCCGAACGGCCATCGCTCCCATCGGCGTTTACTTTTCTCCCGAGACACGAAATTACTACGCGGACGAGTTCATCCCTTCCTACCGCGGAATTCTGATTCTTCTCATGCAAAAGCATTTGGAGTTTCAGGTGGTCACTCCGCGTACACTCTCCGACTTCCATGGCGGTACTTTGATTCTCCCTGACGTGCGAGTGATGAGCGAGAACGAAAAGGCTGGCGTTCGTAAGTACCTGGATGGCGGTAAGACGCTGGTGATCACAGGCGAAGATGCCACTCATCTGGGGCCTGCGGCAAATGTGATCCGGTTCGATAAGTGTCCGGGGAAAGATTATTACGCGGTCCTGCAAAAGGGCGTGGCTGAATCGAATCCGGAGCAGGAGCATGAATTTTTGCGGAGTTTGAAATCCGACGCTTCGGTTCGCGTGGTTGCTTCTTCCATGATCGCTACATCGATCGCCCAGGTAGAGGGAAAGCCGCATGTGTTTTTTGCGAACTTCGCGGGCTTGCAAGGCAAGGTGAATCCGATTCAGACGCCACAGACTGGGATTCAAGTCACGGTGTCTGGCGCGGCGGTGTCTGGGGCAAACAAGGGGCGAGGATTCTTTCTTCCGTTTCTCGGGGAGGTGCAGCCGCTCAATGGAACTCCCGGAGACGGTGGTATCACCTACACGCTGCCCGCGATTGAAAAGGGCGCAGTGTTCTGGTATGAGCCATGACGATCGGGTGAAGCGATGCGAAGCTGGTGGCTGAATCGAGGAGGGACTTGCGGGTGAATGCGCTTTCAGAATTGTTGAGTTTGCCGGACGGTGAGAAGACCGCTCGCGGGTTGGTCCACACCCCTGCGGAAATCGCGCAACAGCCCGAGGCCTGGCTCTCGACCTTCGAACTCTTCCGCAGAAAACGGGAGCAGATCGCGGAATTCCTGTCGCTTGCGGGAGTCGGTGCAAGTCCACGCTCCAGGCCAACGGTTTTCCTCATTGGCGCCGGGACCTCGGACTACATTGGGCATTCTCTTACCTATCTTCTCCGGAAGTGTTGGCACTGCGAAGTGATCGCTATCCCGAGTACGGATCTTCTCACCCACATGGATGACTTGATGATTCCTGAGAGGAAGTACTTTTGGGTTTCGTTTTCGCGCTCGGGAGACAGTCCGGAAGGAGTTGCAGTACTGCAAAGCGCTCTTAAGAACCGTCCAGACATTCATCACCTTGTGATTTCGTGCAATCGGAACGGCCGAATGATTCGCGAGAATGCCGACGAGCCGCGAGTGCTGGGCGTTTGTCTGGATGACGCCGTGAATGATCGCGGATTGGCAATGACCAGCTCGTTTTCCAATATGGTGATCTTCGGTCAGTGTCTGGCGCACATCAATAATCTGGCGACATATGAGGACATCCTGTTGCGACTGGTGCAGACGGGCCGGGACTTTCTGCCTCGCGCCGCGGATAGCGCTTCGGCTTTGGCGAAAGCCGCGTATACCAAAGCTTGCTTTGTGGGTTCAGGGGCACTGAGGGCTGTGGCAAAGGAATCTGCCCTCAAGCTTTTGGAGTTGACTGCAGGCAAGACCCTGACCATGTCTGAATCGGTGTTAGGCCTGCGCCATGGTCCGATGGCCGCTCTGGATCAAGACACGTTGTTTGTTTGTTTTCTTTCAGGCGACCGGCGCATTCAGAAGTACGAACGGGATTTGCTGGAGGAGATCGCGGAAAAACGGCTGGTCAAGTCGATGATGGTTGTGAGTGGCGGCGCAATCTGGAGCAGGGATTCTTTCGACGAACATGATTTGCGGTCTACTGGGCCGAGCCCTGTTGGCGATGATTACCGCGCGCCAGTGGACGTAATTTTTGGGCAGTTGCTGGGTTTGTTCTTTTCGCTACGGTGGGGCCTGGGACCCGACTATCCGAGTCCAAATGGCGCCATCAGCCGAGTGGTACAGAATGTGAGTATTCATTCCTGAGCGATGACGAGATTGCTTTCCTGAAAACGCCGGGCGACGTGCGCAGCAACGGAGGTTTCGAATGAGATGGATTGGACGGCTTCTCTTCTGCATGTTGGTGACGTGCTGCTTCGGATTCTTGGCTCCAGTCGCGGCCGCACAGGGCAGTTACCGGGCACAGCTTCGAGGCGTTGTGTCTGATGCCACGGGTGCGGTGGTTCACGATGCGACTGTAACCATCACGGAGACGGGAACGAATGTTTCGAGCGTGGCTCACACCGACAACAAGGGCGAATACTACTTCACCGGGTTGCGGCCATCGACGTATTCGGTAAAAGCGCAGATGCCGGGCTTTCGCGCGGCAGAGCGAACAGGTGTGGTGCTGGCCGTCGATCAGGAAGGGACGCTCAATTTCACACTGACCCCGGCGGGTGTGAGCCAGCAGGTCGAGGTCACAACCGCCGCGCCGATGCTAGACACGGAGAATGCGACGCTCGGCACGGACATCACCAATGAGTACATTAAGAATATCCCTTTGCCCGGCCGCGACTTCTTCGGGCTTACATTCCTGGCTGGAGGAGTTACTGAGACTGCCGGATCGGGCACTCAGGACAATTATCCGGAGGGAACGAATTTCGTTTCCAATGGCCAACGGAATGCGACGGCGGATGTGCGGATTGACGGGGCGTTGATCAGCGCACCGGAACAAGGGGAAGGCGCTACCAGCAACGTGTATTACGAGCCTTCGGTCGAGATCATTCAGGAGTTCAAGGTTCAGAACAACAGCTTCTCCGCGGAATTCGGAAACAATGGCGGGACCGTAGTAAACATGGTGCTGAGAAGCGGAACCAACGCGTTTCACGGAAGTAGCTGGTGGTTCATGCAACGCGCGGGAACGGATGCCCGCGACTTCTTCAACCCGGCGCCCGGTCTCAAACCAGACCACGAACGCGACCAGTACGGTGTGTCCCTGGGTGGGCCGATTCGGAAAAACCGGACCTTTTTCTTTGTCGACCTGGAGAGGGTCCGGGACAACGAAGCCATTAACATTGTGGCCTCGGTGCCAACGGCTGCTGAGCGAACAGGCGATTTCACCAACACGCAGAATCCTATTTATGACCCGCTGAAGATCCATTGCGGGACGAATGGGAACTGCACACGACCACAGGTGAAAGATAACGCAGTTTTGAATGTAATCCCCCCCGGCGAAATCGATCCCATCGGCCAGGCCATCATTAACCAGTACCCGCTGCCCAATTTGCCCGGGGAATTCTACAACTTTCGTGAGAACACTTTGTCGCATGGGCCGGACTATCAGTTCGATATCAAGCTGGACCATGAGATCTCGGATAAGCACCGGGTTAACGGGCGGTACAGCCGGCTGCACAGTAACTACACAACTCCACTGGATCTTGGAGACGGCGGCGATAGCACCGGGGACAACGGCGGGATCGGAAATAGTCCGCTCACGGTGCAGAACGGATCGCTGGAATACACGTGGACCCTTACGCCCAAGACGATTCTAACCAGCCATTTTGCGGTGGACCGGGCCGTGCAACCTGAAACCACGAACATTCCGAGCCTGACTAGCGTGGGATTGCCCACGGTGCTCGAAGCCAACGGAAGCGGAATCGACCAGATGCCGGCGATTCAGATGACGGGCGTATTGCCGTGGAGCAGCCTCTATGATCAGTGTTGCATTGAGACGACGTTTGCCCACACGCTTTACAGCTATTCCTCGCAGTTGGTTATTGCCAAGGGATCTCATCTGATGAAGATAGGGGGCGAACAGCGGATCTTCTTCAACAACTTCTTTCAGCCGCCGAACCCCACCGGTCTGTTGAACTTCACGGACTATGTGACCTCGCCGTTTCCGGACAGCGAGACCGATATCAACGGCAATTCCACGGGTAATCCTTTTGCCAGCCTGCTGTTCGGATACGCAGACAATATCAACGGCGGGAACAGTGGGACCAGTGCGATCAACATCTACCCGGCGGTGGCAAACAAGTCGAAGGAAACGGGTTTCTACTTTCAGGATGATTGGAAAGTGAATTCGAAACTCACGCTGAACCTGGGCTTGCGCTATGAATGGAGCACGCCCTATACCGAGCGCTATAACCGGATCGAGTTCAGTGATTTTACGGGCAGCAGTGGGATGAACATCGACCTGAGCAGCGGCGGCCTGACGCCCGGTTTGGGAACGGTGGCGTTGAACGGGACTACGCTGTTTCCTACGTCCGGGATGAGAAGCGTGCCGGTGTACCGGGACAACATTGGGCCGCGGCTGGCCTTTGCTTACCAGCTGAATTCGAATACGGTGGTCCGGGGCGGCGCGGGAATTTACTATGGCATGAGCGTGGCCACGAACTTCCAGTATCCCGGCAGCGCGTTCCGTAAGACCGCCGCGATATTTTCGACGCTGGACAACTTTGCTACGGAGTATGCGACTCTGGAAAATCCTTTCCCTAGCGGCCTGACGGGTCCGCAGGGACAGCAGTACGGCGACATGGCGGAGTGGGGCTACGGAAACGCGAACGATTTAGGGACAACGGCGGCCCGTAATGCAGATATCTATCAATGGAATCTGGGAGTCCAGCGGCTGCTGCCGGGTCAGATCGTGATCGGGGTCGACTATTCCGCTAACCGGAGCATCCATCTTCCCTGGGGCGGGTATTCCAGCACGCGCAACCGGGATTTCATATCGTCGAGCTTGCTGGCGCAGATCTCGGCGCAGCAGCACGCGCTGGATCCTAATTGCGATGCCGACAGCTGTGTCAGCAATTATCTGCAGACAGGTGTCGCCAACCCATTCTGTTCTTTATTCAGCGGGACAGGTTGCCCGTACAATGCCGGCCCGGCAATCTTCAACGAGCCTAACTCCAACTATGGCGACACTACGCTGCCGCTGGTGAACCTGCTGCGGCCGTTCCCTCAGTTCAACGGAGATTTCGAAGGGTTGCCGGTGCTCGAGGCGAGCTCGTGGTACAACTCGATGCAGATTCGCTTTCAGAAGCGCACGTCGCATTACATCAGCGTTGAAGGGAGCTATACCGTATCGAAACTCACGGATACCTCATCGGTGGGCGCCAATGCGTTTGTGGGCACGCTGAACAACGGGAACCCACAGCAACTGGACAATCTGAAAATGGAACATGGAATCAGCGCCAATGACACGCCGCAACGGCTGGCAGCGGCCATTATCTTTGAAGTGCCCGTCGGGCGCGAGAAATGGATTGGCGGCGATATGAATCATGTCCTCGATGCGATTGTCGGGGGCTGGAACATCTCCTCGCTGATCACGGAGCAGTCCGGGCAACCGATGGCGATTCCGATGGCCAATCCGCGGCTGACGGATGGCAACCAGCGTCCCAATGTCCTGTGCAATGGCAGTTTGGGGATCAGCAATAACCTGGCGGCGATTGAGCAGGTGCCCCTTCTGAATATCAACTGTTTCGCGGACCCGGGTGACCAGATGCCGGGCAATGCTCCTCGCTACTTTCCGGGCCTGCGCACCAACGGCATTCACAACGTAGATCTGAGCTTGTATAAAGAGTTCACCCCGAGGGAATCCATGAAGCTGCAACTGCGGGCGGACATCTTCAATGGCGCCAATCATCCCCGCTTCGCGTCCCCAGACACGGCCTGGGATCCGGGCGATCCGGAGTTCGGCATCATCAGTGCCACCGCACCCGGATACACTCCGCGCAGGATGCAGTTTGGAGTCAGGTTCGAGTTCTGACGCGCCTGAAGACCGGCCTGACGTCGCCGCTATAAAATGTTGTGCATGTCTGAGGAATTGTTCAGCAAAGATTCAGGTGTTCCTCGTCGAGTTCAGCGCTTTTCTTTCAGCTTAAGGAAGAGCGAATGATGGCGAAGCGAATGGAATCCTGGTTCAAACTGTGAAACCGGTTGCGAGTGCCGAACCGCGATTCATCCCGCGCCGGCGTTGGGGCATCGCCCTTTTGCTGGGATTCGGTGTGTTGGTGAATTACTTCGACCGAGTGAATCTCTCGGTTTCACAAGCTGCGCTTCACGATGCGTTCGGCATTTCTACCGTGACGTTCGGGTACTTGCTCAGCGCTTATAGCTGGACATATGCGGCGTTGCAACTTCCGTCAGGCCTCATCCTCGACCGGTTGGGAGTGAAGCTGGTGGGACGGGTGGGAACGCTCCTGTGGAGTGTGGCTTCGTTTGCCGCGGCGATATCGACGGGAGTGGCGAGCTTTCTGGGGGCGCGGTTTCTGCTCGGAGTGGGCGAGGCCCCTACATTTCCAGCGAATGCGAAGGCCATCGGCTATTGGTTCCCAGCGCAAGAGCGGAGCCTGGCGACGGCAATTTTCGATTCCGCTGCCAAGTTGGCCCCCGCTCTCGGAGTCCCCGCTCTCGGGCTGCTGTTGGTGCGCTTTGGCTGGCGATGGAGTTTTGCCGCGACCGGCTTCCTCAGCCTGTTTTATTTTGGTCTTTTCTACGCGCTCTACCGCAATCCCAGCGAAGACCAATCGCTTTCCGCTACGGAGCGCGATTTCATCCGCCAGGGCGGAGCGCAGCCCGAGGATAGAATTAGGACTGCGAAGAGCGCACCGCTGGGATATTTATTGCGCCAGCGAAAGGTTTGGGGACTGGTGCTGGGGTTTGCGTCCTACAACTATACTTTTTATCTCTTGCTGACGTGGCTGCCCTCCTATCTCTCGTCAACTCATCACATCGATCTGCTGCATTCCGCTTTGTACACGAGCGTGCCCTGGCTTTTTGCAACGTTCACGGACATTCTGATGGGGGGCTGGCTGGTGGATAAGCTGGTGCAGCGGGGGAGCGATGCGTCATTCGTGCGCCGGGCAATTCTTATCGGAGGAACGACGCTTGGCCTGGGAATGCTGGGAGCTGCTTACGCGCAGACCCCCACTGTCGCTCTGGTGTGGATTAGTCTGGCGATTGGTGGCTTGTCCGCGGCCGCACCTGTGGCTTGGTCCATACCTTCGCTGGTTGCGCCGAGGGAGAGTGTTGGTACGCTCGGCGGAATTTTGAATTTCGGCGGTCAACTTTCTGCCATCACTGCGCCGATTGCAACGGGTTATATCGCCCAGGCGACGCACTCGTTTTTCTGGGCCTTTGGAGCTGCGGTTGCATTTCTCCTGGTCGGCATCGCGGGGTATGGATTTTTGCTCGGCCGGATCGAAACGATTCCAGAGCCTTCCACCTGAGCCTTGAGGAGTTCAGGCGCTCACTGGGTCAGGGCATGGTCTTTACCTACACCCATCCGGCATCGATGACGTAGCTCTGGTTGGTGATTGCCGAACTGTCATCCGAGGCTAGAAACAAAACCAGGCGAGCCACCTCTTCCGGGAGGATCATTCTTTTCAACGCCTGATTGGCAAGTATCCTGGCTTTGTATGCTTCGGTGATCCACAGCCGTTGCTGCCGCTCGGTAAGTATTGCTCCCGGCATGACGCAATTGACGCGGATATTGTCTATGCCGAGTTCGTGCGACAGGGTACGGGTCAGCCCAACGATTGCGGCCTTTGCGGTAATGTAGACGACCTGGTTGATGGAGGGGACTAGCCATCCGATTGAGCTCATATTGATGATCGAGCCGCGCTGCGCTTTTTGCATCGACGGAATCACAGCTTGAGCCATGAAGAACTGATGTTTCAGATTAACGGCGATGGCCTGGTCCCAATATGCAGATGTGACTTCGGCGATCTTGTGGCGGGTGTCGTCCCCGGCGTTGTTTACCAGAACATCGACGGTATGAAATCTGTCCAGAATGGTTTGTACCGAGCGTTGTACTTCGGCAGTGTCGGTCAGGTCGCAGTGGTAGTAGACCGGGGCAGTCGCGCCGTCCGACGTCAGCTTCTTAGTAAGTTTCTCGGCGGGCTCATCCTGAATGTCCAGAAATGCTACTTGCGCATTCTGCATGGCGAAAGCTTCGACGATGGACTCGCCTATTCCGGTGGCACCACCGGTCACGATGATCACGCGATCGCGAAGGCTTGGATAAGAGGCAAATCCGTCAGCTTTTTCCATCGTGCAACTGCCCTGGCCGATTAGTTCTAGTGCGATTCGCGCGTAACCGTAGTACCACGGCAGCCGACCAGAAAATCCAGGTCGGCGCCTTCCGAGGCCTGCATCACGTGCTGTACGTACAATTGTTGATAGCCTCCGGTGGCCGGGGAAGGCGTGGGCGTCCAATCGGCTCGCCGTCGACGAAGGTCTTCGTCCGACACATCGAGATGCAGACGTCGAGCTTCGACGTCGAGTTCGATGACGTCACCATCCTTTACCAGGGCCAATGGTCCGCCAGCGGCAGCCTCAGGGCAGACATGCAGCACCACTGTTCCGTACGCCGTGCCACTCATCCGAGCATCCGACACGCGGACCATGTCTTTCACCCCTCGGGCAAGAAGCTTCGGCGGTAGCCCCATATTTCCGACCTCCGCCATGCCTGGATATCCCTTGGGGCCACAGTTTTGCAGGACTAGCACGGAATTCTCGTCGACCTCGAGATCGGGATCGACGATGCGCTCCTTATAGTGCTCGATGGTATGAAAGACGACAGCGCGGCCCCGATGGCGCATCAGGTGTGGCGACGCGGCAGAAGGCTTCAGCACCGCCCCATCCGGAGCCAGGTTACCGCGTAACACGGCAACACCGCCGTGCTCCACCAGGGGATTGTTCAACGGTCGAATCACTTCTTCGTTCCAGTTGGGGGCGTCTTTGCAGTTTTCTCCGATCGATTTCCCCGTCACGGTGAGCGCACTCGAATGCAGCAGTCTCTTGCTGTCGAGGGCTCTGATCACTGCCGGAAGTCCGCCGGCATAATAGAAGTCTTCCATGAGGAAGCGGCCCGAGGGCATGAGATCGACCAAGGTGGGGGTGTCGCGTCCAATGCGGTCCCAGTCTTCGAGCGTGAGGGGAACCCCAATTCGTCCGGCGATTGCGAGCAGGTGAATGACCGCGTTGGTGGATCCGCCGACTGCTCCGTTGACGCGGATGGCATTTTCGAACGCCTCTTTTTTCAGGATCTTCGAAAGGCACAGATCCTCGCGGACCATCTCGACAATGCGGCGTCCCGACATGTGGGCCAGGACTCCGCGGCGTGAGTCGACGGCCGGAATCGCCGCGTTGTGCGGCAGCGAGAGGCCCAGAGCTTCCACCATCGACGCCATGGTCGAGGCCGTTCCCATGGTCATGCAGTGCCCGGCGGAGCGAGCCATACAGGATTCGGCTTCGTTGAATTCAATCTGGGTCATGGTTCCGGCCTTTATCCCTTCGCTGAATCGCCAGATTTCCGTGCCCGATCCGACGTCCCGGCCATGAAATTTTCCATTGAGCATGGGGCCGCCAGATACAACGATGGCAGGAACATCGCAGCTGGCCGCGCCCATGACCAGCGAGGGCGTAGTCTTGTCGCAACCGCACATCAACACCACGCCGTCGATGGGATTGCCGCGGATGCTTTCTTCCACATCCATGCTGACCAGATTGCGGAACAGCATCGCGGTGGGGCGAAGGTTTGTTTCCCCCATCGACATAACCGGAAACTCCAGGGGCAGGGCGCCGGCCTCCCAGACTCCGCGTTTCACTTGATCTGCGAGCGTGCGCAGATGGGCGTTACAGGGCGTGAGCTCTGACCAGGTGTTGCAAATACCGATCACGGGCCGGCCGTCGAAGACATGGCTGGGAAAGCCCTGATTGCGCATCCAACTGCGGTGAATAATTCCGTCTTTGTCATCGCGGCCGAACCAGGCTGCGGATCGAAAGGTCCGTTTTTCTTCAGGCATCTCTTGACTCCGGTTCTGAAAGCGCTGGTGAGATACAGCGAGCCAGCGACGAAGGCCCCGAGGCGGTCATTTTTTCACAACGCTTAGCGTGATGCTGGAGGGATATTGCGTTGAGTGATGGACTTCATTGTGGGCGACTATGCCTTGGGACTCGTTGTAGTTCGCGCCGCCGGTGTTGAGGTTGCGGTCGAAGCGGGGAAAATTGCTGCTGCTGACCTCTATCCGCAACTCGTGTCCAGGGGCGAAGTAGTTGCTGGTTTGCATGGGCTGGAGCGTGACTTTGTAAACCTTGCCTTTGTCCATCCACACGGGCGGCTTGTCATATCCTTCGCGGTAGCGGACACGCTGGATATTTTCTTCGATATTGTAGGCGGTGCCGTCGGGCAGCACTTCGATGAGCTTCACGGTGAAGTCGGTGTCCTTGGCGTCGCTCGATACGTACAGGGTGACATCGATGGGGCCACTAACCTCGATGCCTTCCTTGAGGGGGCCGGTGCTGTAAACCAGGATGTCGTCGCGCGTTTCCAAGCTGCGCTGGTCGAGCGCGCCGGGCTTGAACTCGGCGCCAATGCAGCAGAAGCCTCCGCCATGCGTGGGAACGGGATTCATGGGGTCGTATACGAACTTGTCAGGGCTGTCTTTCGGCTCGGGCGAGGCTAGCAGAGAGCCGTCTCCGTTGAGAGAATTGGCATGGCCGCTGCTCGCGAGGTAATAGGTAACGGGCTTTGCGCCTTCCGGCGGCCAAGTGTCGGACGACTGCCATTGATTGCTGCCCATCGTGTAATAACGGACCTTCGGAGTTTTGGCTAGGAGGCCGTTGTCCTCGCCCTTCAAGAAGCGGTCAAACCAGCCGTAGGTGAAGGCGTCATAGTCGAGGCGCGCGTCGCCCATATCGCGCTCGCCGACCACGGTGTGTTCCGCGGCGCGCTTGTAGCTGCAATGGGCGACGGGGGCGATGATGGCGTACTGTTCGTTGGCGACGGCGGGGCTGGCCGTTTTGCGGACGTAATTGTAGGCGGCAAGGTTGGGGCCGACGCTGACGTCATACCAGGTCATGAACCAGAAACCGGGTATGTCGATCCGCATGCTGTCGTTCCAGAGTCCACCCTGGTACCAGGAGGGATCGTTGGGAGTGCGTGCGATCATGCCGGGTTTGCCGGAGGGCGTGGTGTCGGCGAAGATTCCGTGAGGGCTGCCGGCGGCGGAGAGAATGTCCTTCTCGGGCAGGTGCTGAAAGGCCTTGGCCCAGTCAACGGTGGGCGGTTGCGCGGAGAGATCGTAGGACTTGGCGGCTGTGACCAGAGCTTGCTGCGACATGCCCGGAGGAAAAGTGGGCCGGCCGTCATTGGTTTGAAGGCCGGAATCGTAGAGCCAGGAGCCGAAGAGCATTTGCACGGCACCGCCACGGAACCAGTTGCCCTGCTCGTAGTAGGGGCCGACTCGTCCGACGCCGGCGCCGAAGCTCTCAGGAATGAAGGTGGCGAGGGCCTTGTTGCCGCGAGAGGCTACGGCCAACTGCCACTCGGCCGTGGAGGAGCAGCCGATCAGGCCGACTTTGCCGGCAGACCAGGGCAGCGCGCCCATCCAGTCGAGCGCATCGTCGGAATCCGTGAGAGGCACACCGAGAATGTCATAGTCTCCTTCGGAGAAGTAGCGGCCGCGCTCGTTCATCTCGACATAGGCGTAGCCGCGCTTGACGGCTTCCAGTGGGGTCGACATATCGCGGGGAGCACCTAGTTCGACATCCCAGTAGTTGAAGTTGTAGGGCGTGCGGACAAAGATGATGGGATATTTCTTCGACTCATCCTTGGGGCGGTAAATATCGGCCTGCATGCGTTTGCCGTCGCGCATGGGCACCATGACCTTGCGCTCGATGATGGCGATGGATTCAAGTTCTTTTTCGGTTGCGTTGCGGCGGGCGATGGTGGCGGCGTCCTGCGGCCGGGCCTGCGCCTGTGCGCATGGGGCGATGCCGGCGAAGATGTTGCTACACAAAACTGCTAGAGATGCCAACTTCGCAAGTCGGTTCATTCCGGCCTCTTCCTTTACGGGGTGGGGTTGGGATCTAGACTTCGTTCAGACAATATAACTCTACAGCAGGTTATTTACCTGGTTGAGAGGCTTCTTTTCTTGGGGTACATCTACGGCTGGACTGACGTCGTTTTCGTCTGACTCCTGCGCCGATAAAGTACCCACAGATAGGCGACGGGTCCCGAAACCAGATTCAGCAAGCCCCACTTTCGCGTGGGTACGTCGCTGTAGATCATTGCCGCCACGAAAAGCAGAATCGGTGCAATCACAATCGCCAGCGCTCCTACTGTGCCGCCGGGAACCCGAAAGCTGCGCGGCGCATCCGGATACTTGCGTCGCAGTTGCCAGAAAGCAAGCATGGTCTGGATCGACGTCGCCATGCGGGTCCACGCATACACGCCGATAAGCTGCGGCACCGTGAACATCGCCAACGCTGCGCAAAAAACTGTTGTCAGCAAAATCGACCGCACCGGCGTGCCAAACCTGTCGCTTACTTTTGCCAGCGCGGGATGAAGGTATCCATCCTCCGCCATCGCCAGAGGAATACGTGTAATCGAGAGCATGGTGCTTTCCAGCAGGATGAAGCTGCAAATCACTGCCGCCACAAATATCGACGTGCCCAGCACGTTCCCTCCGATCAGCCGTGCCGCCGTTACCAGATATCCCGTTTCCCACTCCCGCCAGTTCCCCAATGCAGACAGCCCCGCGGCCAGCGTCACCACGTAAGTTGCGATCGCGAGCGGAACCACAATCGCCAGCCCGATGGGAAAATTCCGCGCCGGATTTTCCACTTCCTCAATCACCGTGGAGAGTTGTTCGTAACCGGCATACGACCACAGCGCAATCGCCAGTCCCACTCCGAACGCGCCCTGCCACGGCGTTCCTGTCGGCAGAAAGGGATGAAAGGGATTGAAGTGTGCATGCCGGAAGCCAGCCACTATAAAGGCCAGCACCGGAACGAACATGATGAGCAACAGAACCAGCGTGAGATTCCCCACCAGATGTACGCCACGCACATTCAGATAAGCCACCAGCAGCAGCAGAGCAAAAGCCACGGCCCAGTGCTCGGCTGGGGAATGCATGGGGAACCAGTGCTCGAGGTAGTCGGCCATCCCCACGCCGTAGGCCGCGCTCATCATGAAGGTGCCAGTCCAGCCCCACCATCCACATTGAAATCCCCAAAAATCGCCCAGCGCGGAGCGTGTCCAGCGATAGAAGCCGCCCTCTACCGGCATCAACGTTGCCATTTCGGCGGTAGCCAGCGAGATGGGAACAGAGAACAGCAGCGGCACCACCAGAAGGAATACCAGCCCCAGTCCCGGTCCGGAAGAGGAGATCATGGATTCCAGATCGAACGGCCCGCCCACGCAGTAGGCAAACAGAACCGCAACAAACGGCGCCAGGCCAATTCGGCGGAGATTCCGCGTGGGGGCGTAGAGCGCCGTCGGAGCAGACGGCAGAGCCCCCGGCGTTAGCGGTTCAGAACTCATCGCTTCTTATCTCCGCAAGAAAAGCAGCTTGAGGCATTGAAGCCTATGAGAGCCAGCCCCACAAGTCAACACTACCCGCATGCCTCTTGCGGCGTCACCCCGGCGTTCCCGCCTCCCGGACAAACATCACCGCTGCATGTCCCTTGTAGGTCGTAGACTGCAATTCCCTGTATCCGCACTTCACCGCGACACGAACCGATGGAAGATTCTCGGGATCGATGATGCAGCCAGTCCGCGCTGGGGAAAAGTGCGCATCGCCCCAGGCTATGGCCGCGCGGACGGCTTCCGTGGCAAAACCCCTGCCGTGCGCCTGCGAAGCCAGAACCCATCCAATTTCCGGTACACCCTTGAGAGACGGCTCCAGATCCCGCTTGTAGTCGGCGAATCCAATCTCTCCCACAAAATTGCCCGTAGCCTTTTCCTCAGCCACCCAGTAGCCAAACCCCATCACCGCCCAATGCCCCACATAACCCAACAACCTCCTCCAACATTCCTCTTCCGTAAGCGGCTTGCGCACCGTGTATCGCACCACCACGGGATCAGCCCACATCGCGGAGCAATAAGAAAGATCGCCCACCCGATGCCCGCGCAGCCGAAGCCGCTCAGTCTCAAGCACCGGCACGTCGACAAGGGGATGAGGATGAGGAGATTCACGCATTCCAGCAGTCTACCGTCCCGATCCGATCTGTAGGGAACGGCCCCACGGCAGGCTTTGACCGAACCCTCCCCAACCATCCAAAAACCGCCCCCAGCAAGACTTTTCCCCCAAATCGAGATAAGATGCTAAGGCCCCAACGGTGGGGCGCGCCATGGAGAGCCCTGCTTCACCCCGAAAACTGGCCGGCCGCTACGAGGTCCGCCAAATCCTCGGCCAGGGCGGCATGGGCCTGGTCTACCGCGCCTACGACACCGTCGTGCGCCGCGAAGTAGCGGTCAAGACCATCCTCGACATCCCGGACCCCTCTTCGCTTCAGTTGTTCTTCAAGGAATGCGATGTGCTTGCCTCCATGAGCCATCCCAATATCGTCGAAATCTTCGACCTCGGCGAATTCGAAGAAGAAGGTAAAAGGAAACCTTACTTCGTGATGCCGCTGCTGCCCGGCACCACGCTAGAAGCTTTCATTCGCAAGGCCAGCCATCGCCTGACCGTCGAGCGCACCATCGACATCATTTCCCAGGCCTGCCGCGGCCTGCAGGCCGCGCACGAACGCGGCCTCGTCCATCGCGATCTGAAGCCGAGCAACATCTTCGTGATGGAAGACGATTCGGTGAAGATCATCGATTTCGGCGTAGCCCACATGGCCGACGCGCACACCACGCGCGCGCAAAAAGGAACTCTGCTCTACATGTCTCCCGAGCAGATCGAACTGAAAACTCTGTCCCCGGCCTCCGACATTTTTTCTCTCAGCGTCGTCTGCTACGAAGCCATGACCGGCCGGCACCCGTTCCAGCGCGCCCGCGCCGACGAAGTGGTCGACGCAATTCTCCGCCACATCCCGCCGCTGGCGACCGAACTGAATCCCACGATAAGCCAGCCCGTCAGCCGCGTTCTGCATAAAGCGATGGCCAAACAATCCTGGCACCGCTTCGCCACCGTCCGCGATTTCGGCGACACGCTCAACAAGGCTCTGCGCAACGAGCCCATTGAGTTCTTCGACCCCGAGCGCACTCGCCCGCGCCTGCAGCGGGCCGCCAAGGCCCTCGGAGAAGGCGATTTTCAATTCGCCGGAGAAATTCTCGGTGAACTCGAAGCCGAAGGCCACATGGATGAAGCGATAGGCTCGCTTCGCCGCCAACTCGATGGCGCAGTCCGCCGCAAAACGCTTTCCCAGTTGCTCGACGCCGCCCGCGCTCGCTTTGAGGAAGAAGAAGACCCGCTCGCTCTTCAGAAGTTGCAGGAAGCCCTGCAGATCGAACCAGACAACGCCACTGCGCTAAGTCTGAAGAGCCGCATTGAAAACCGCCGCAGCGAACGGCAGATCGACAACTGGTATCGCCTCGCCCGCCAGCACATCGACAATCACGCCTACGGCCATGCCCGCGAGGCTTTGCAGAATGTTCTCCAGCTTCGGCCCCAGGAGGCGCGCGCTCTGCAATTGCTGGCCGAGGTTGACCGCCAGGAGCAGGAATACAAGAAGCTCCGCCAGGAAAAGGAACAGCTCCATCGCGCCGCCATGGACGCCTGGCACAAAGGCGACGTAAGCAACGCTCTGGCAAAACTAGGAGTCGTGCTCGATCTCGACCGCCGCGCCCCTGATTCCGTCAATCGCGAAAGCGGCGCCAACTATCAGAGCTTCTACAACGAAGTCCGCTCTGAGCACGACGCCATGAACACCGCCTATGCCGAGGCGCGCAGAAATCTCACGGAGCACAACTTCCGCAAGGCCATAGATGCCTGCCAGACATATCTGGCCAAGTATCCGAGCAACGCGATCTTCCAGGCCCTCAAATACGACATCGAAGAGCAGCAGCGCCAGGAGCTTTCAGCTTTTGTCGCCTCCGTTGATCGCCAGGTAGAGGCGGAACCGGACCTCGAAAAGCGCGTCAACATTCTGCGCGAGGCACTCGATCTCCATCCCGGGGAATCGCATTTCGAACGCGCCTTGCGCCTGGTGCAGGACAAGCGCGACCTGGTCAACTCGATCGTAGCCCGCGCGCACCTGCACGAAGAACAAGGATCGTACAGCGACGCGCTGAACGACTGGGAAATCCTCCGCACCATCTACGGCCAGTATCCCGGTTTGAACTTCGAAGTCGAACGCCTGCAGAAACGGCGCGATCAGCAGGTCCGCATCGAATCCAAAACTCGTCTGGTAGAACAGGTCGATACTTGTCTGCATTCCAGTGACTACGCACACGCCCTCGATCTGTTGCAGGGCGCAGCCGTGGAATTTCCCAACGATGCGGAATTGTCCGAGCTCGAAAAGCTCGCGCAAGATGGCCTGAAGCGCAAGACCGAAGCCCACCGCCTGATGACCGAAGGCCAGGATCTGTTTGCCCAGCGGAAGTCTGAGGGGATTAAGTTGCTGCGCCAGGCCTATGAGCTCGATGAAAACGACTCCTTAGCCCGCGCGGTTCTGGCCAATGCTCTGGTTGAGCAGGCTCACGCGACGGTCGAAACCGATTGGCGAGAAGCCGAGAAGCTGGCGCGCGAAGCCTTGGACCTGAATCCATCGCATCCCATGGCCAAGACCATTCGAACGCTGATCCTCGACCAGAAGCGCGAAACTTTCGTAGAAGAATGCGTCTCGCAAGCCCGCAAGCTGCAAACCGCTAGTGATCTTGCCGGCGCCTTGTCAAGAATCGAAGAAGGATTATCAACTTATCCGCGCGAGCAGCGGCTGATTCAGATTCAGGAAACTATTCAGCGCGATCTCCAGACTCAGCGCCGCCAGTCCCGCCGCCGCGATCTCGAAGACCTCCGCCGCATGGAAGGTGAGATCGACACCGCCAGGGATACGGCATCGAAGCAGGCCCTGGGGGAGCAAATTCGAACCGTCGCGGGAAAATATTCAACCGATGGAGAAGTAATATCCGTAGCGAACGGCCTTCTGCATCAGCTGGGACTACTCGAACTATCGAGCAAACGTACGACTGCATCGCCTGACAGCGATAGCGCGACCCTCACCTATAACACTCCCGCTAGTGCGCCCCAGCCCCGACTGAACGGGACCAGCAACCTCCCCGCGTCTCCGCCTGTGGTGAATGCAGTTCCTCCGCTGTCGGCACGAGCCGCCGCTCCCGCCGCCAAGTCTTCAACGGCTAAGCCTCCGGTTCGTCCGCCGAAAGCCGCGTCTCCATCTCCCGCTCGCAAGCAGCCCGCGAAATCGCTGCGGAGTTATGCCATACCAATCGTCGCGACGGCCGCCGCGGTATTGCTCGTCGCAGTAATCATTCTTTTCGTACGAAGACATCATGCGCCGTCGATCGCGCAAGCCCCCGCATCGCCGCCCGCAGCCGTTGCCCCCATGACGCCGCCGCCAGAGTCGCCTCTTCCGACACTGAAGCTATCGTCCGACACCGGCACGGGAAAGGTGACATTCGACGATCAGCCGCCTGCTGATTTTCAAGATGGAGAATGGACTCTCGACAAGATACCTGCGGGAGAACACAAACTAAGAATCGAGGGCCCGCGTGGAGAAGCGTCGTTTACCTTCTCAGCCAGCGCCGGAGCAGCGCCCGTCGTCGCCGGCCCGATCATCTCCAAAACAGGCTTGGCGGTAGTGGTGAGCGCAATCGCGATGGCCGACCGCGTCCACGTCTATTCCAGCGATTCCGCCGCGAAGGTCAGCCTTGATGGCCAGCCTCCCCTCGCCGTCCCGCAGGACGGTCTCGACCTTCCCTCGATCTCCGCCGGCACTCACGAACTGCTCGTGACTCGCGGCAGCGAAGAATACAAACTCGACATTGACGCAGGGGCAGCGCCGACTCTGAGCGCTTTCCTCGAATCCGGCCAAGACCTCGGCACGCTAGTCGTGGTTACAGGTCAGGACAAGGCAAAAGTTTTTCTCAACGGAAAGCTACAGCCTCAACTTACGCAGGGCGGCCAGTTGCGCATCCCCAATCTTGAACTCAAAGACTACGTCGTGCGCGTTTCGGAAACCGGCTTTCAAGATCTTCCCGAACAGAAAATCCACCTTCGCAAAGGCCAGGGCAAGCTGATCTTCAATCTCCAACCCATCCCGCATCTGGCGTCGCTAACCATTCAGGGAGGGGTCCCGGGAACCGCGGTCCTGATCGATCAAACTCCCGTCGGAACCGTCCAGCCCGATGGCAGCCTCAACGTCGCCACAATAAATCCGGGAGATCACATCGTCGAACTGCGGAAAGACCGCTTCAAGCCCAAGCAGATCAAAAAGCATTTCGTTGTTGGAACCGCCGTATCTCTCACCGCCTCGGATGTGGCTCTGGAAGTCGCGCCGACCGAACTAAGAATCACTTTCACTCCGGCCGACGCTCAAGTAACCGTTGCTAAAACAGGCGACACTCCCACGAAGGTAGTTAACGGCAGCCCGCTAAGTCTGGCCGCTGGTTCCTACACTCTCATGGCGAAGACTGCCGACAACTTCACGCGCTCGTCTACGGTCGAACTCACCGCCGGCCAGTCGAAGAGTCTAGATCTATCTCTCGCCCCCAGCGGCATGTCTAAATGGGATGACCCCGCGGGATGGAAGCAGGATAAAGATTCATACGTCCGCAAGGGCGGCGACTTCGTAACCTACGGCATCTCTCCCACCTCCGGCACATTTGTTTTTTCCGCGATGCTGGTAAAAGGTCACCGCCTGCAGTGGGTGCTCGACTACACCGACGCCAACAACTACATCCTCTTCCAGATGGACGACAATAACTTCTACCGCACCGTAATCAGAAACGGTGAAAAAGGAGACGAGACCAAAGTTCCCCACAAGAACGACAAGAAAAGTTTTCGGTCCCTCCAGATCCGCGTAGCGCAAAACGAAATCACCCACATGATCCGGCAGGGAGACGCCTGGGTGGTTCTCGATCACTTCACTCAGTCCGGCAGCAATCTAGCTCTCGGCAAATTCGGCTTCTACATTCCCGGCAACGATCAGGTCGCGCTCTCCACCTTCGGTCACTACCTGGACCTCACCATCCGATAACCAGTTGACAACACCTTCGCAGCGTGTATCCTAGTGGGCAATAACTAGCTTTACTTTCCTTCGCAAGTTCCCCGGTCAGAAACATTTTGAGGAACGCTCCATGGCAGATTCCAAGGGGCTGCGCTCCAGAAGGCGCGCCCGCGACTTGTACAACTTACCGCGGTCAGCCGCGTTGTCCCAGCTGTATTCAGCGGCCGAATCTGTTGCACTTCCGAATTATCCGCCCGAATCCATCTTTTCCCCCGCTGCATTGTGGGCGTGGCTCAGGAATTATCTCGCCTATGTTTTCCGTGAGAAGCATTCCTTTCCTCCTTACACTGCGTCGCCGCGACATGCCATGTATGACCTGCTCGACGAACACGGCACCGATACCGTCCGCATTGCACTGGCTGGCGACTGGGGCACGGGAACCGACGAAGCCGAGTCCGTGGCCGCGCAGATGAAGAACTTCGTCCCCCACTTCACCATCCACATCGGCGATGTCTATTACGTAGGCGATCCGCTGTCGGTAAACGAAAACTGCCTCGGCATCAGAAACTCCGACAACAACTACGATCCCGTCACCTGGCCGCTTGGAACGCGTGGCAGCTTTGCGTTGAACGGCAATCACGAGATGTACGCCAACGGTGGCGGCTACTTCGATGTGCTGCTTCCCGAGCTGGGTCTTTGCGATGCGGGAAACATGCTGGGCCAGCAAACCAGCTTCTTCTGCCTGCAAAATAGTTACTGGCGCATCATCGCGATCGATACCGGTTACTACGGCAACGGTCTGCCGATTCTCGGACAAATACCGCTCATCAACAAGATTCCCCACGTCGGCGGCAACTGCAAGCTCCATCCTTATCTAATGGATTGGCTGAGTAACGTAGTCCACCTGCAACAACCGGATAACCGCGGTGTAATTATCATGTCTCACCACCAATACTATTCCGGCTTCGAAGACCGTTTCCCTAAGCCGGCACAGCAGTTATGGGACGCGGGAATTAAACGCCAGGTACTCTGGTTCTGGGGACATGAACATCGTCTCGCCGGCTATGACTTATACGGCAGTGATCAACTGCAGGCCTTCGGGCGTTGTGTAGGCCACGGCGGCATGCCACTCGCGCCCGAAGCGCCGAAGCAAACGCCCACTCCAAAATTCTATGACGGCCGAAAAGGATCCGAAGGCTTCGGGGTCAACGGCCACGTCAATCTATCTTTTAGCGGTCCGAACTTGACTGCCACTTATGTCGATCTAACTGGCACACCAATCCTCTCCGAGACCTGGCTTGCGGATGGCAAAGGTGCAGTCCAGTTTGGATCCGCAACCAAGCTGATCCCGGACCCTGACTTTCACGCTTAGTCCCGTTCGTATGTAGAGGTGATCCTATGTCTATCGCGACCGGCATTCTTGAAAAGGTGTTCGAGAACCGTTATAACTTCCTCGCTCCGGATTCCGGCCCGCACAAACTTCCCTACACCTGCAGCTTTCACTGGTTTCACCTGCCCAACGGACGGCTGATTGGCGTCGATGCCGTCAGAAGCGACGATATGGGCCGCCGCGCTTTGCGTGTATTTGCCATCCCTCCCGGCGGGGATATTGCTTCCATGATTCTCGAAGCGCCTTCCTCCGAGTGGGCGCCCTTCGCCACCGACTCTCCCCCGGCCATGCCTCAGGACAAGCCGGTTATTGGACGCGGTGAGAATTGGCTCGCCATTTCAGCTACGGCCCCCGGTCAATCCATCAACAGCGTGTCTTGCCTGCTGAATTTCAAAGTGCTGGTCCCAGGCAAAGGCACCGGAGAATGCGGCCTCTTGCTGGCTCACATGAACGCGATGGATTATTTGAGGATGGAGATCTCCGGCTGGATCAACCTCAACGGCGACCGGTTCGATCTGGATCGCGTCTTCGGTTACGCCTCGATTCACTTTGGCGACTTCCTCCCAAACTACGCCTGGGTTGCAGGTGATCCTTCTCCCGATCCTTCGCACCCCGGCATTCTCGTGAACGTCACCGATTCCGACGACATCAAGCACGGCGCAGCGCTTCTCGCCGGCAAGTCCGCAATCTATGGATACGGCGCCGGTCCAATCCCTCCATTGTTCCTGACCGTTGCCAAGCTTGAAAAAGGCAGCGTCCCGCTCGGCCGCGCGCGGCTCGATCTGTCGGTCTCCAAAAAGTTTCCCCACGTTTTATTAGATCGTCCCACAACCACTGCCGTGGCCAATGCAACGCACGTGACCGACGGCGGTGCCGTAATCCAGGTTGGCCAGGTGATACTCGATTTCCGCGGCGTGGAATACGCGCCCCTCATTACTCCTTAACTCTTGATACGGGAGATACCCGCATGGCGCGACTTGCGAACAGTATTGATGACCTCAAGGAACACTACACAGTTGTCGTCATCGGTTCCGGCTATGGCGGCGGCATCACCGCTTCGCGGATGGCGCGCGCCGGGCAGGCCGTCTGCGTGCTCGAGCGCGGCCAGGAGTTCCAGCCCGGCGAATATCCCGACACCCTGCCCAAGGCAACGGAGCAGATGCAGATCGACGCGCCCACCGGGCATGCCGGGTCGAAGACCGGCTTGTACGATTTTCGTATCAACGACGATCTCAACGTCTTCCTCGGCTGCGGCCTGGGTGGAACTTCTCTAGTCAATGCCAACGTCTCACTGCGCGCTGAACCGAGGATCTTCGCCGACAACGTCTGGCCGAAAGCGATTCAGGATGAAGCGGCCGCGATCGCCAATCCCACCGCTGCCAAGCCCCCGCTCCAGATCGGTTACGAACTGGCAGAGCAGATGCTGCAACCTGAACCTTATCCAGCTTCACTTCCTAAGCTCACCGCCCAGGCCGATTCGGCCAAGGCCATGAACCAGCGTTTCTATCCTCCTCCGATTAACGTGACGTTTGAGGACCGCCTCAACTACGCCGGTGTGCAGCAAAAGGCCTGCGTCAATTGCGGCGATTGCGTAACCGGCTGCAACTATTCCGCCAAGAATACCGTCCTCATGAACTACCTTCCGGACGCCAAGAATTTCGGAGCCGAGATATTCACCCAGACCAGCGTCCGCTACGTCGAGCGCAAAGACGGCAAATGGGTCGTCCACTTTGCTCTGCTCGATGAAGACCGCGAAAAGTTCAAAGCACCCGATCTGTTCGTCAGCGCGGATATCGTGGTCCTGGCCGCCGGTACGCTGGGCAGCACTGAGATCCTTCTGCGTTCAAAACAGCAAGGCCTAGACGTTTCCCCCGCTCTCGGGAAACATTTCAGCGGCAACGGCGACGTGCTGGGTTTCGCCTACAACGCCGAACAGGTAATCAATGGCATCGGCTACGGTGACCGTCGACCGCCCTACGAGCAGCCGGTCGGCCCCTGCATCACGGGAATTATCGACATGCGGAATCGTCCAGTTCTCAATGACGGCATGGTCATCGAGGAAGGCTCCGTTCCGGGCGCGCTCGGTCCCCTAATGCCCGCGGCATTCGCCGCCGTCGCAGACGCGGAGAAGTTGACCGGCGCGTCCGTTCCTCCCACGAAGGACCCAATTTTAAAGAAGATCAAGGATGAGGCGCGTAAGTGGGAAAGCTTGGCCCTCGGCGCTCACAAGGGTGCGATGCACAAGACCCAGATCTACCTGGTGATGACCCACGACGGTTCAGACGGAGAGATGGTTCTCGAGGACGACCGGCTTCGCATCAACTGGCCGGGCGTAGGCAACAAGCCAATCTTCCGAAGCGTAAAGCAAAACCTCGTTGCCGCCAGCAATGCGTTGGACGCAACCTTCTTGAGCAATCCCGTATGGAGCGAGTTCCTTCGCCACGAACTGGTCACAGTCCACCCGTTGGGCGGGTGCGTGCTGTCCGATTCCTCCGCCAGCGGCGTGGTCAACGAACGCGGAGAAGTTTTCGACGGAGCTGGCGACGCGTCCGTCCACAAAGGTCTGTACGTCAGCGACGGTTCCGTGATCCCGCGCTCGCTCGGCGTCAACCCGCTGCTCACCATTTCTGCGCTAGCCGAACGCTGCTGCCGCCTCATGGCGCAGGATTACGGCTGGACCATTAACTACGGGAAGAAACCCATTCCACCCGACACCACCACCCGCAAGGTCGGCATCCAGTTCACCGAAAAAATGGCGGGTTTCTTTAGCACAAAAGTCAAAGATGACTATGAGAAGGCGGCTGCCCAGGGCGAAGCCGACGGCTCGGCCCTCGCCTTTATCCTGACCATTGCATCCGATGATCTGGATACCATGCTGTCGAATCCCCAGCACGAAGCCCGCACTGCCGGCACCATAACCGCGAATGCCTTGTCGCCGAATCCGCTCGCAGTCACCGGCGGTCTGTTCAATCTTTTTTTCGTTGATCCCGCGCATGTCGACACCCGCAACATGCGCTACCGCATGCAAGTCACCACCGAGGAGGGAAACACCTACTTCTTCGACGGATTCAAAGTGATCAACGACAGTTCCGTGCTCAACGCCTGGAAGCAGAATACAACTCTCTACGTCACGCTCTACGACGGTCGCGACGCCAATGCGGCGGTGCTCGGAAAGGGCATCCTGCGAATCTCACCCGAGGACTTCGCCCGGCAAATGACCACCATGAAGGCGGTTAACGCCGCAACCCTCGCCGACCGCGTGAAAGCAGTAGCTCGCTTCGGTGAGTTCTTCGCCGGCGTGCTGTGGCAACACTACGGCGGCATTCTGTCAAAGTGAGCCTTACACAAAGGTAACGGAGCCACCGAAAAGTCATCCTGACCGGGCCCTGAAATTTCCATCCCTGCATGGTTTCGCGCGGTGATAGGATATCGTGCGGATTCAGGGTTTCGTCGTTTGAGTTGCAGGAACTGGGATTGCGGATGACAAGAGCTGCTCGAGCCGTAGCGTCGCCCCGGGTTGTTTGCATCGAGGACTTTAGGCCTATTGCCCGGCAGAGGGTGCCGCAGTCGGTGTTTGATTACCTCGATGGAGGCGCCGAGGGCGAGGTTACGCTGCGGGAGAATTGCCGGGTATTCAACGATGTTACGTTTCGGCCGCGGCATGCAGTTGCGGTTGCGGGTTGCAATCTGCGCACGCGCGTTCTGGGCTTTGATCTTGCGCTTCCTTTCCTGCTCGCTCCGGTGGGATACAGCCGGCTTATGCATCCCGGAGGGGAAGTGGCTGCCGCTCGGGCGGCTGGGCGGGCGGGGACTGGATACATTCTCTCTACGATTTCCGGACACAAGCTGGAAGATGTGAAGGCGGGTTCGGCTGGACCGGTTTTTTATCAGCTTTATTTGATGGGCGGGCGCGGGGCGGCGGAGGCTGCGATTGAAAGAGCGCGTGCTGCGGGGTTCTCCGCGCTGGTCGTTACCATTGATACTCCTGTGTCTGGAATTCGCGAGCGCGACTATCGCAACGGGATGAAGGAGCTGATCAGCGGAGGACCGCTGGCGAAAATCCCGTTTCTTCCGCAAATACTCTCGCGTCCGGGTTGGCTTGTCAGTTATCTGCTGGACGGCGGTCTGCCTGGACTTCCGAACGTGGTGATTCCGGGTAAGGGGCCGATGCCGCTGGTGGATATCAACGCGGCGCTGGCAGAATCGGCCGTGACTTGGGCAGACCTGCGCTGGATTCGTGAGATTTGGCGCGGGCCGATTGTGGTGAAGGGTGTGCTGACCGGCGATGATGCGCGGCACGCGATGGACGAAGGAGTTGCGGCAATTTCGGTTTCGAATCATGGGGGACGGCAACTGGATGGTGTTCCCGCTTCTTTGCGCGCGTTGCCGGAAGTAGTGGAAGCCGTGAAGGGCCGCATCGAAGTGCTGATGGACGGTGGGATTCGCCGTGGAACCGACATTGCCAAGGCCATCTGTATGGGGGCGCGCGCGGTGTTGTGCGGACGGGCTTATGCCTATGGGCTGGCGGCGGGCGGGGAAGCTGGCGTGGACCGTGCGATTGAGATTCTGAGGACTGATCTGGAGCGGACTTTGCGCTTGCTGGGGTGTGCGTCGGTGGCGGAGTTGGATCGGTCTTATGTGAATGTTCCGAAGAGTTGGGAAGCGGGATGATTTACGCAGCGCCTGAAGGCTGCGATCGTGACGCGGCGTTTGCGGTATGCCTGAAGGCATACCCTGATACGAACCTTTCGATGTGCGCCATGAGTTTTTCGCAGGCTGTTGAGTTGTGATCGCTGTTGCGCAGCTGACTCCGTTCGCGAGGAGGTTGTTATGCAGTGGACTCAGATCTACGATCCGCTTGGCCATTGGTGGCTTTCCACACTGGTTGCAGCGCTTCCCATCATCGTGCTTTTCGGGTTGCTGGCTGGGCTTCGAGTAAAACCGCACTGGTGCGCCATTGCCGGGGCCTCGACGGCGGTGGCGGTTGCGATCATCTTTTTCAAGATGCCTCCGGCTTTGGCGGCAATGAGCTTTGCTTACGGCGTTGCCTATGGAGTATTGAAAATCGCGTGGATCGTTCTGGCCGCGGTTTACCTTTACGACATTTCCGTGGAGACCGGGCAATTTGAAATCATGAAGGAGTCGGTGGCGGGAATTACGGCTGACCGGCGGCTGCAAGTGCTGCTGGTCGCTTTTTGTTTTGGCGCGTTTATTGAGGGGGCGGCTGGGTTCGGGGCTCCGGTGGCGATTGCAGGCGCTTTCATGATCGGGCTTGGGTTCAAACCCTTTCATGCTGCGGCTTTGAATTTGATTGCGAACACTGCGCCGGTGGCCTGGGGCGCAATTGGGACGCCGGTTCATGCGCTGGCGGCGGTTTCTGGGCTGCCGGAATCCGATCTTAACGCCATGATTGGCCGCATTCTTCCTTTCACTGCGGTCATTGTTCCCTTCTGGCTGGTGAAGACCATGGTCAGCTGGAGGGAGACCTTCGAAGTGTTTCCGGCGATCGCGGTGGTTGGGGTTTCTTTCGCTCTTACGCAGTTCTTGTGGTCGAATTACGTGGACGGCAATCTGGTTGACATTATGGGAGGCGTGGTCTCGATCGTCGCTGTCCTGATTTTTCTGAGATTCTGGAAGCCGAAGAAGATTTGGCGGTTTGATTATGACGATAAGCCGGTCGCTCTGCCTCCGCCCACGGGGAAGCTTGATGACGACATGGGCGGCGAATGGGCGGCTGAGGAATTTGATGGATTCGTTAAGGCGCGCACTTATACCACGGCACAGATCTTGAAGGCGTGGACGCCTTTCGCGATTCTGTCACTGTTTGTGCTGCTCTGGGGACTGCCAAAGATAAAGCTGGCCATGAACCAGGCCACTACGCCGGCCTTCAAAGTGGTGCTGGCGAACGGCAAAGTGCGGCCGGGGCCACCAGGGTGGGACGTGCCTGTCTTGCATAATGCTATTTCCCGCGCCGCGCCGGTTGTTGCGAAACCTACTCCTGAAGCGGCGCGCTACGATTTCAACTGGCTCTCTGCGACTGGGACGGCTTGCTTCTTTGCCGCGATCGTTTCTGGATTGTTGCTGGGGCAGGGGCCGGTGAAATTGATGAAGATCTTCTGGAGAACGCTGGTGCGCCTGCGGTTGGCCATGGTTGCGATCTCGTTCATGCTGGGGCTGGGCTACGTGACACGCTACTCGGGATTGGACGCGGTGCTGGGCCTGGCGTTCACGCGCACGGGATGGTTGTATCCATTCTTCGGGACGTTTTTGGGGTGGTTGGGAGTTGCACTAACCGGCAGCGACACGTCGTCGAACACGCTCTTTGGCAGCTTGCAGAGAATTACCTCTCAGCAACTCGGGATTGACCCGGTGCTGATGTGCGCGGCGAACAGCGCGGGTGGCGTGATGGGGAAAATGGTAGACGCGCAGTCGATCACCATTGCTACTTCGGCGACCGAGCAGGTGGGCAACGAGGGAATTATTTTCCGCTTTGTGGCTTGGCACTCGGTGGCGCTGTGTTCCATCGTTGGCGTTATCGTGATGCTCTATGCGTATGTATTCAAGTATGCCGTGCCGCATGGGCTTACATTTGTGAAGTGAACGTATTCGCGTTGAGCAGGAGTGAGTCTTGTAATGGACCGCCGGGATTTTATCAGGAGTTCGTTTTTCGCTGGGACCGGCGCACTGCTCGCCAGTCGCGGCTTAGCGGCTCACTCTTCCTCGTCTCAAGAACAAGTTCCGGGTGAGATTACGCAATCTGAGATCGCTCATGCCCGGTTTCCGAGCGGATTTCTTTGGGGGATGGCCTCGGCTGCTTACCAGGTGGAAGGTGCTTGGAACGCGGATGGAAAAGGCGAATCGAATTGGGATCGCTTCTCGCATACTGTGGGGAAGATCAAAGGCGCTGCTACTGCGGACGTGGCTTGCGACCAGTACCATCGCCACAAAGAAGATGTCGCTATTCTCAAGCGGCTGAATCAGAAGAGCTACCGGTTCTCGACTTCGTGGGCGCGGGTTCAGCCTAGCGGTACGGGTGCCGTCAATCAAAAGGGAATCGACTATTACAGCCGGCTTGTGGATGCTTTGTTGGAAGCGGGGATTCGTCCGTTCTGTACGATCTATCATTGGGATCTTCCGCAGGCGCTGGAAGAGCGCGGGGGATGGCCGAACCGCGATCTTGCCGGTTACTACGCTGATTTTGCCGGGATCCTCGCGAAAAATCTGGGTGACCGGATTACGACTTGGGCTCCCTTCAACATGCCGTGGACTTTTACTTATTACGGATACGGCGTTGGAGTTTTTCCTCCGGGCAAGGCCAGTTTCGATCTGTTTCTGAAAGCGGCGCACACCGTGAACCTGGCGCAGGGCGAGGCTTTCCGGGCGATCAAGGCAGCGTCTTCCAAGGCAACCGTGGGCAGCGCTTATGGCATGGCTCCGGCCTATCCAAAGACCGACAGCGAGGCTGATCGCGCTGCGACCGCTCGCTACCATGCCATGAACAATCTCTACTTCCTGAATACTGCGATTCATGGCGAGTACCCCAATGCTTTCGTTGGTGAAACACCTTATGAAGCGATGGGGTTCAAGGCTGGCGACGAGAAAGTTATGAAGGTTCCGTTGGATTGGCTGGGATTTCACTACTACACGCGGCGGGTGGTTTCGAACGCGAGTGGTGGATCGCAGGCTGGCGGCGGAGGGCACTTCGGCACGGAGATCGAAGGTGAAGGTGGGTCGGCGAGCCGCGATCCGTTGACGCAAATTCATGTGGAGATGCCGATGGAGGGCCCGCTGACCGAAGCAGGGCTCGAGATATGGCCGCGCGGTATGTATGACCTGGTGATGCAGATCTCGCGCGAGTACGACCACCCAGTCATTGAGATCAGCGAGAACGGTTGCTGCTATCTTGACGGGCCGGATGAAACTGGCCGGGTCCCTGACACGCGGCGTATCGACTTTCACCGGCAGATATTAGCGGAACTGGCGCGCGCCATTGCCGACGGAGCGCGAGTTCGCGCTTATCATGCGTGGAGCCTGGTGGATAACTTTGAATGGTCGGATGGGTATACGCAGCGGTATGGGCTTACCTACGTGGACTTCCGCAGCCAGAAGCGGACTGTGAAGGACTCGGGGCTTTGGTACGGACGGGTCGCGGCCGCGAATCGGGTGGATGTGTAGAGGTGAGCAAGTTTGGACGGTGGCAGGAACACCTTGCGGAGCCATCGGCAGCGCAGGGCGCGTAGGGATCCATCGACTGCGGTTGTGCTTCGCTTTCGCGAAGCACAACCTTCGCTCAGGATGACAGGGTTACTGGTCGTTTTTCTACTGCGGTTCTTTCGGGAGCGCCTTCTCGATGGACTTTCTCGGCAGCATCTGGTCGCGCATGGCGGCGTCGTAGACGAAGCCGGCTACGATTACGCTGATCTGCTTTAAATCTTCCGGTTGCAGGCGGTCGTAGACATCCATGTTCGAGTGGTGCGTGCGGGTCTCGTACTCGAGGGGATCCTGAATGAACTGGAATCCAGGGATGCCGACGGCGTCGAAGGATTGATGGTCGGTGCCGCCGGTGTTGCGCATAGTTAGCGTGGTCACGCCGAGATCTTTGAAGGGCTTCATCCAGGCTTCGAAGATCGGCGCTACGGCTTCGTTCTCTTGAAGATAAATCCCGCGAATCTTGCCGCTGCCGTTGTCTACGTTGAAGTAGGCGGAGACTTTCGCCTGCTCCGGCTTGACCGTGACTTCTCCGGCGTCGCGGCGCAGAAGTGTTGGCGCGTCTTTCATCCCTGGGTCATCCGAGTGGGGACGAGAACCAAAATGATGCTCGACGTATCCCTGGGAGCCCAGCAGGCCTTCTTCTTCGCCGCTCCAGAGGCCGATGCGGATGGTGCGGCGGGGCTTGATGTCGAGCGTCTTGAGGATGCGCATGGCTTCCATCATGACGATGGTGCCTGCGCCATTGTCGGTGGCTCCGGTACCGGCGTGCCAGGAATCGAGGTGCGCGCCCAGCATCACGACTTCATCTTTCTTGTCGGTGCCGGGGATTTCGGCGATGGTGTCGTACTGCATGAGATCGTCGTCGTAGAAAGTGTTGGTGACGTTGAGTTCGAGGGTTACGTCTTTCTTTTGCTGGAGGAGACGTGCGATGCGCGTCCAGTGCTCGATCGCCATGACCATTTGAGGAACCGTGGTGGTTTCGCCCGGCTTATAGGATCCGCCGGACTGCACAAACACGGTGCCGCCGCCGTTAGTTACACGGTAGTGGTCGATCACGGCCAGAACTTTTTCGTCGGCGAAGAACTGGTTCATGTCCTTGGTGAGCTGCTGGCGTCTTGCCATATCAGCACGAGAAAAGGGCGGGTGCTCGCTGGGAATCTGGTAATCGCCGATCTTCGAGAGATCGTCGTCGCTCAGGCGTTTGAAGGGAGGTTCGGTGATCGGCTTCACCTCGATGTCGGGGCCAAAGATTACGATCATGCCGGCCAGCTTGCCTCTGTATTTGTCAAAATCTTTCTTGTCTTCGATGTTGACGCGAATGCATTTGCCCTGCACCACGCCGCTGGTACCGGGCGTCCAGGCTTTGGCGTAGACCAGGAGCGGGGCGATATCGGGCGAGGTCATGCGGACGTTGATGTTTTGGTTGGCCCAGCCGCGGCCGAACGGTCCCCAGGGCTCGAGGTGTGCGTTGGAGAGGCCCATGGCGGTGAGCTGGTCGCGGGTCCACTCGTTGGCTCGCTTCATGTTGGGAGAGCCGGTGAGTCGCTCACCGATGGAATCCATTAATCCTGTGGCGTAGTCCATCACTTTGGAATCGTGGAAACCTTCATAACGGATACGGCTCATGGTTTCGAGATCCACTTTTTCCTGGGACCACGCGGGGATTACGGAGGACAGCATTAGCAGAAGACAGGCCAGTCGGATGAAGTGCTTCATGATGAGAGCTCCTAGAAGATCGAACGGGGGATTATACAGCCTGGGTTTCGCAATTGGGGCGGAGTGGATTGTAAAGTTATTTCAAGGCGGTGACGGTGGTGCGGTTTGGCTTACGCGTTGGGCCGGTTGAGCCTGAGATCCCCTTCGGCAAGCTCAGGGCAGGCTCTCGCTCCGCTGGAGAAAACGCGGGGCTTCGGGATGACGCCGTCGGAGTGAGAGGCAGGCATCATTCTTTCTTGCCAGAAGTTTGCGGGGGTGCAGCTGTTGGGCTCTTTTCGTCTAGCTTTTTCTGTTCGGCTGCGGCGGAAGGCTTCGCGTCTTCGTCATTGTTCTTGGCGATGTATTGCACGATGAGAGAAATGCGGCGGTTGGAGGGGTCGAGAGAATTGGCGGAGTTGCGCAGACGCTGGTCAGCAAATCCGCGGACCTGGCTGACCTGATTGGCTCCGACTCCGTTGGCTTGCATGAGGCGGCGAGTAGCGTTCGCGCGTTCGCTGGAAAGCTCCCAGTTGCTGTAGGTTCCGGACGTAGCGTAGGGTTTGGAATCGGTATGGCCTTCGATAGATAGCTTGTTGGGCAGCTTGCCGAGTTCCTGAGCGAGCGCGATCAGCACCTCGCGGCCGTCGTGGTTTAGCTTGGGGCTGCCAATGTCGAATAACGTTCCGGAGGCGGATTCCATGAGTTCGATGCGCAGGCCTTCGCTGGTGACCGTCATCTCGATGTGATTCTTAAGTTTCTCGAAGTCGATCATCTCATGGATCTTTTGCTCCAGTTGGTCCTTGAGCTTGGGCATGTTGTCTTTGGTGAGGATGAGATTTTCGCCGGAGCCGGCCAAGGTCGATCCCTTTTTCGAAGCGGTGCCGTTTGGATCTCTGAAATATCCCCCGACCGCTTCCTGAATGGGTTTGCTGGAGTTGAGCAACCACAGAACGATGAACAGAGACATCATGGCGGTGACGAAATCGGCGTAGGCGACCTTCCACGCGCCGCCGTGATGTCCGCCATGGCCACGTTTTTTCTTGAAGATGATGATGGGACGAGTTTTGTCCATGCGGTTCGCCTTGGGGCCTGAAGCCTTTATCCGGAGGAGGCTGCGGCTGCGGCTGCGGGCGCTGCGTCCTCGGCCGCCCGGTTGCGGCAGGCCGACTCCACTTCTTTAAACGACGGACGCAGATGACCCGGCACGGCGCGCCGCGCCACTTCTACCGCCATGATGGGAGCTGTGCCTTTCAGAAAAGCCACGATCAGGACCCGCAGGACGTACAGGTAGGCATGCTCGTCATCGGCCAGCTTGGTCATGTTGGCTGCGATGGGGCCGACCAACCCATAGCACAGCAGGATGCCGAGGAACGTGCCCACTAGAGCGGCCGCGACCTTTTTTCCAATTTCTTCCGGAGGGCCGCCCAACGCGCTCATGGTAATCACGATGCCCAGCACGGCAGCCACAATTCCCAGGCCCGGCAAGGAGTCGGCCATGCTGCTGAGAGCGGCGGTGGGTTGCGCGGAGTCGTGGTGATGCACCTCCAGGTCCAGATCGAGAAGCTGATCGAGATCGAAGGCATCCACGCCGGTGATGGCCATGCGCAGAGAATCACAGACAAAGTCGCGGACGTGGTGGTTCCTGAAAACGGCCGGGCCCTTGGAGAATATGGGACTCTTGTCGGGATCGTCGGCGTCGCCTTCGAGCGACATCAGGCCCTCCTTGCGGGCCTTATTCAGCAAGTCATACATCATTTTCAGAGAATCAATGTAACCCTGCTTGGTGTACTTGGAACCACCAAAAACGCCGCCGATCCCGCCGGCAATTTGCTTAAGGATATGAAGCGGATTAGCGATGAGGACGGTACCGATGGCCGCGCCGCCGATGGTTAGAAGCTCGGCTGGCTGGAGGAGGACACGGAGATTCCCGTGCTCCATCAGATAGCCGGCCACTACGCAGCCGAAAACCACGACAATGCCGATGATCGCGAACATGGTTTAACTCGTTTGTCTTATCTGCCCTGTCTCACTCTGCCCGAAGACGAATGGCCGCTGGCCGCCGCAGCGGCGTGGGCAGGCGGTGCGACCTGATTTTCGCTAAGCGCCGTTTGCGCCCGCTCGAGAAGCGATTCAACGGAATCCCCCGGCATAGCGGCGGCGTAGCCGAGCGAAACGGCGACCGGCAATTCCTCTCCCCACCAGGAAATGGTTGCGCTTGCCATCATCTCGAGCAAGCGCTCACTGATGGCCCGCAGTGCAGGCTCGGCGCGCCCGATCACGATCACCAGAAAACGACTCTCAGACCAGCTACCGACAAAATCCGTGGGCCACACCGTAGTTCTCAAGGTTCGAGCCAGCACCTGAAGGATGGAGCGGGCAGCCTCCTGCCCGTACCTGGCGCGGAATTGGCTGAGTTCATGAGCTTCGAGACAAACGATGCCAAAGGGAACTTGAAGCTCCGCGAACGTGCCCAGAGTTTCCCGCAGGTGGGAGTTCAAGAGCGCCTGATTTGGCAAACCGGTGAGCTCATCCAGCCAGCCACGCTCTTTCATGCTCTGGTCGCTTGGGTCTGGACCGGCCGCCGTAAACTGTTCCTGGAAGGTATAGGTGATGCCGATCATCGAGCCCTGCTTGTCCCTGAGGGGGATGGCCCAGGAGTGCACGGGAGTGCGATGTCCTGACTTGTGGTGAATGAGGCTCGCGGCCTCCAGAGGCTGGGCGGTGTGCAGAGCGGCGGTGATCGGGCAGTTCGCCAGGCATATGTCACAACCGGCCTGGTCGCAATGCAGGAAAAAACTGTCGGTGCACAAATGGCCAAGCACATCGATCCGCGTATAGCCGGTGATCTGTTCAGCACCGTCGTTCCAGAAGACGATTCGCTTCTCCAGATCGAGTATGCTCACGCCGACTCGCAGGCTCTCGAGGATACTGCGATAGATCTCAGGATCTTGAAAGGCTGGCATGGCGGCTCGCAGGAGGCTGCTGGTTTGTCCATCGGCAGAAAACGAACCGACTTCAGTGAATAGATCTGGTGGCGAAGCTGCGTGCTGTTGCCTGAAGTCCGCTAAAAAGGACGGGTTTCCGACTGCGCGCCGGTGGCACTTTTGGGGCAGCGTATATGGCACGAGAGTGCCATTTGCAAAATCCGGGCTCGCGTTTAATTTTGCAGGTGAGCAGTTCTGGGGGAGGGCTGCCCGGGCGCCTCGATCTCGAAAGAGATTCGAGGCGCTCGTTATTTGGGGCGGAGTTTTCTTAGGCGGACTCTCGACCTCCAGCGTGGCCGATCAGTTGGTTGAAATGGTGAAGTTGACCGTAATCTTGGCCTGGGTTTCGACTGCCTCGCTGCCTTCAAGGTGAGGTTTGAAGTGCCATTGCCTGACCGCATCCTGGGCTGCCGAGGCCAGGATGTGTGGACCGCTGACCACACGCAGGTTCTGAATTGCTCCATCCCTGCCGATCAGGGCCTGTAAAATCACTGACCCTTGGACTTTCATCTGGCGCGCCAACAACGGATAGCTGGGTTTTACCGGGCTGGCTACTACGTCGGAAGTGTCGGTGGACATCTGTACATGCTCGGCGGCATTGCTGGTGACTTTTGCCGCAGTCTCAGAGTCGGGGGCAGCAACAGCCTCCGCTGGTGTCTGCGGCGGTGTTCCTGGTTGCAAGTCAACCCGCACCGAACTGCTGCCGGGGCGAATGGTGCGATGGGTATCGCCGGCAACGACTTCCACTTCAAGCGGAGGCAAAACAGTCCGCGTGGTGGTTGTCGCAGCCACTGGAGGCGGCGGAGTTTGCGGGGCGGGGGACTTGACCTCAGACGTGACGCGGCGCTTTGGTTTTGCCACTGTGACCGGTTTGGCGGCTGCTGCCGAAGGCTGCGCTGGAGCGACTGTGGCGCCGGAAGGACTGTCGACCGTCAGGTCTGATTCCGCTTGCTGCGTTCCCCCGAACCAAAAGTCGCGGTCATGCCAAAGAACGATACCCAAAGCCAGCAGCAGCAGACAGAGCGAACCCACCATCAATCTGCGCTGTTTGGGATCGTCGCGTGCGCGTTTGCGGGAATCTGCCACGGGGGTACGATCTGCCTTGGGGACGATGGTGTTCATGTCTGACACGCTGGGAACCAGGCTGCTCCTGGGCAAGGCGGCGCTTCCCGTAGTATGCCTTGAAAACAGTGCAAATGCTAGTAATTAAGGTGCGTTTAACTGGTGCTCCGGGCGTTATGATTCTGAAAACCGGAACGAGGCAAACATTGTCAGAGCCGCGAAACTTTCGGAGAGTCCTGCGAATCCCATGAGTACGAGCCGGTGTGGTCGGCGATTTGTGAGGGTGAATTGATCAAGAACAACGATCGCAAAATGAACGACCGCAAAATGGATGAAAAGAAATTCCGGCAGAACGGCCGGCGCGAATTGTTGAAGCTGGCGCCGGTGCTGGCGCTGGGAGCATTCGCCATCCCGAGCCTGCAGGAAGGCTTGTTGAAGAAAGGCCTGGGGTTCAGCGACTGGGCTTCGGCACGGCTTTTCCGGTCCGGCCATCTGGCGCCGACTTTCGACAATGCCGAACTGACTCCCTTCGCGAAGTTTCCCATCAATGGCTATGACGTGGACGATCCTGAAGTGATCTTTGAAAGCTGGACGCTGTCGGTGAGCGGCGCGGTCAGCCGGCCTGGTAACTACACTTTGGCGCAGGTGCAGGCCTTGCCCCGCATCCGGCAGAACACGCGCCACATCTGCGTGGAGGGTTGGGATGTGATTGGACGATTCGGAGGGGCGCGGCTCTCGGATTTTCTGAAGCTGGTGGGCGCCGATCCTACAGCGCGCTTCATCACGGTGAACTGCGCCGACGATTATTACGAGTCGCTGGATATCGCCACCGCAATTCATCCCCAGACATTACTTTGTTACGAGATGTACGAGCAGCCGCTCACGCGCAAGCACGGTGCGCCGCTGCGTTTACAGATTCCCACCAAGATTGGCTACAAGCAGGCCAAATATTTGACGGATTTGAAAGTCTCGCACGTACTGGACAGAGTCGGCTACTGGGAAGACCAGGGATATTCGTGGTTTTACGGGTTGTAGCGCCGGCGTCTCGCCGGCTCCTGCGAGGGTATCTAACCGCACGACAGCCGCCGAGACGGCAGCGCTACTGGGGAGGTCACAATGAGCGATTCAGTCATCGAAATCATTCAAGCCAAGGGCAAAGGCGCTGACGGCGAGGAAGAAGCGCCAGTGGTCGTGGCTCGGGCGGTTTACGAGCATCCGTTTGTGGTGCGGCTGTGCCACTGGGTGAACGCGGTCGCGCTGTTCGTGATGGTGGGCAGCGGGCTGCAGATTTTCCGGGCTTTTCCGAGCTTCGGCGCCAAGATTCCGCAGAAAGACTTGCTGCACTGGCCGAGGGCGTTCGCCATCGGCGGCTGGCTGGGCGGAGCGTTGCAGTGGCACCTCACCTTTATGTGGATCTACATTGCGACCGGCGTTTTCTATCTGGGCTACGAGCTTTTCAGCGGGAACTATCGCCAGGTCTTGTTCACGCATCGGGACGTTCCGGGCGTGTGGCCGATGGTGAAGCATTATTTCTTCTTTGGACCGAAACCGCCGGTTCGCGGGGCTTACAACCCGCTACAGAAGCAGGCTTACACCACCGTGATTGGGCTGGGAGTGCTCTCGGTGCTTACCGGACTTGTGGTGTGGAAGCCGGTTCAGTTTTCCTGGCTGGCCTGGATGATGGGAGGGTTCCACTATGCGCGCATCTGGCATTTCGCGGTGATGTGGGCGATTTTGTTTTTTGTGCTCGGACATCTGGTGATGGTGATTCTGCATGGCTGGAACAATTTCGTTTCCATGCTGACGGGGTGGAAGAAGGATCCGGGGTACTGACGGCCGCACAGGGCCTGAAGGCGACTTAACAAAGATGGTCCTTACGGCACGCTTTAAAGGCGTGCCCTGATACGAATCGCGCGCGACTTCGTGAGGATTGCGAGGCAGATGTCGGAACCGAGCATTGCGTTGAACAATTCGGAACAGGCCGTCACGCGCGAGCAGGACCTTATTTCCAGTGTGCAGCGTGGGCAGCATGAATTGTTCTACGAACTGGTTCGTCCTTATGAGCGGAGGGTTTACGCCGCGGCGCTTGCCATTCTCCGCAATGAGCACGACGCCGAGGACGCGGCGCAGGAAGCGATGCTGAAGGCATTCGCGAATATCCGGCAGTTCCGGGCCGAGGCTCGCTTCAGCACATGGCTGATCCAGATCACGGTCAATCAGGCTCTGATGCGTCGGCGAAGGGAGCGGATTGTGCCCATGGAAGGACTCGATGATCGCCGGGAGGAAGAGAGTGAATACGCTCCTCGCGATTTTGCCGACTGGCGTGAGATTCCCTCGGAAGCGCTGGAGCGAAAGGAAGTGCGGCAACGGCTAGCGGAAGCGTTGGCCACGCTTGATCGAAAGTATCGTGAAGTCTTTGTGCTACGCGATATGGAACAGCTGAACATTCAGGAAACCGCGGAGGCGCTGGGAATTTCGGTTGCTTCAGTGAAGACGCGGCTGCTGCGGGCGCGGTTGATGCTGCGCGACCTGCTGGCCGCCGGATGGGAACAGGGCTGGTTCAGCCGTCTGCCATTCGAGAAGGGAAACAAGCCATGGTAGCGAACCAGAGAATGTTGAGCTGCGAACAGGTGTGGCGCGAGATTTCGAATTATGTCGATGGGGACGTGGACGCTGCGCTGCGTTCTTCGATGGACGAGCACATCCGTACTTGCACGCGATGTGCTTCGGTTCTGGCGGGAGCGCGGAATGTGGTCCAGCTTTATGCGGATGAGCGCATGCTGGACGTGCCTGCGGGCTTTAGCCAGAGGCTGGAGAAGCGGCTGGCGCGGAATGCGACGGGGAGCGGAACGCGCTGGTCGAGTTGGTCGGCTTGGCTGGTGCCGGTGGCAGCTGTGGTTTTGATTGCCGGAGGTGTATTACTGACTAACTCGCTCACTCACGGACGCTTCATCCGGTCGTATCATGCGGAGCCGGGCAATCGTATTCCCGCTGACCTGGTGGTGGTGGTTTCGGATGGATCCAAGATCTTTCACGTGCCGGGATGTCCTTTTATTCATGACAAGGCTTCGGAGAGAACGATGTCCGCGAAAGAGGCGATGCAGGATGGGTATGTGCCTTGTACGCGATGTTTGCGGCAATATTTGAAAACGGGTTTGAGCGGGCATTCCGCGGCGGAAGTTGCCGAGGGTGCAAACGCGGAGGCGGCGGACGAGCCAGAGGAGTTCGTTAGTACGGCGGGACATTAGCGAAAAAAACTCGGCAGCTCAGCAGGTCAGTTGATCGCGCGAGATCTTTAGTCCGCTCAGATTGCCTAACGCGGTTACAGCCACCGATTCGGTTTTGAAAAATTCCTGCGCCAGGCTTTGCAGATCGTCAGCGGTTACAGCTTCAATCTTCTCGACCAGTTCGTCGAGGTCCTGGAAGTGGTCGAAATACATTTCCTGGCGAGCCAGGTTCGACATGCGCGCTGTGCTTGATTCAAGCGACAGCATCAGGCTGCCTTTGAGCTGGTCTTTGGAGCGGCGCAATTCTTCCTCGGGCACTCGTTGAGTCTTCAGGTTGTGAAATTCGCTGACTACCGCCTTCACCACCTTGGTTGCGGATGCGAGCGACGTGCCCGCATAGACGGCCATGCATCCGGTATCGCGGTAAGGGTTGAGGTCGCTGTAGATGGAATAGGCCAGGCCCTGGCGCTCGCGAATGTTCTGGAACAGGCGCGAACTCATGCCTCCCCCGAGCAACGTATTGAGAATGTAGCCGGCGTGGCGCTTCTCATGGGCAATGGGATACGCCGGAACGCCGATACAAAGCTGCACTTGTTCGAGCGCTTTCTTGTTGCGCAGCACGATGCGAGGGACGATTTTGGGCTCGGGCGAGTGGAAGCCGTTTTGCGCTGGCTTCAGGTGCTCGAAGTGCTTCACGACGAGGTCGACGAACTGGTCGTGGTCAAGATGCCCGGCGGCAGCTACGATGATATTGCCGGGGGCAAAGCGGTGGGAATATGTGTCGAGTACGGTCTGGCGTTCGAATTTCTTTACTGTTTCTTTAGTGCCCAGGATGGGCTTGCCCAAGGGATGATCTTTCCAGAAGTTCTGGGTGAAGATTTCGTGGACTAGATAGTCAGGGTTGTCCTCGTCCATCTTGATTTCTTCGAGGATCACGCCGCGCTCGCGGGCGATGTCCTCGGCAGTGAAGGTGGGATGCAGGACCAAATCAGTGAGAATTTCGAGGGCGACGGGAACGTTTTCGTCGAGCACTTTCACACTGAAGCAGATGCATTCCTTCGAGGTGAAGGCGTCCATGTTGCCGCCGATGGAATCGACCTGGCGGGCGATCTCTTCAGCGGTGCGGTGCTTGGTGCCTTTGAAGACCATGTGCTCGATGAAATGGGAGATGCCGTTCGCCTGCGGAGTCTCGTCGCGGGAACCGGTTTCGAGCCAAATGCCAATGGAAGCGGAGCGGATGTGCTCCATTTGCTCGGTGATGACGGTGAGGCCGTGGGGCAACACCTGACGACGAATATTGCGGACTTCTTTTACCATATTAATAATGCGAGGGTGGAACTTCCTCAGAGGTACCCTACTATTCTTACACATCTGGCGGGGGTGAGCGGGGTGTGCGACAATAAGATGGTTAGTGATTTAGAATCAGTAGGTTGCAGGCGGTTACGCCAGGCCTTACTGTGGCACTCGACGGAACGTATTTGATGAACTGATGAGTAAACCTCTGACAACATCGCTGCTCGGTTTGGATCAGGACGAGGTCTCTGCTCTGTTGAGGGAATCGGGTGAGCCCAACTATCGCGCCAAGCAGATCATGGATGCGTTGTACCGGCAGAGGGTAGAAAATCTGGAGGAGATTTCCACGCTGCCCCAAGGGTTGCGCGAGCGGCTGGCGCAGAGCGGGGTTACGGTTGGGGCGGCTCGGATTGAGAAGAAATTTGAGTCTGTGGATGGAACGGTGCGGTATCTGATCGCCTTCGCCGATGGGCAGAGTGTGGAGACAGTTTGGATGCCGGAGGGGGATGGCGGGGAAGCCGGGGATGGGTCGGACGCCGGAGCGGAAGCTGAGACAATCAGCTTAGACACCTCGGGAGCTAAAGCCCAATTCCAAAAGACTGGGCTCGATGCAGGCCTGGAAGGCCTGCTCCATCCTCCTCAAAATCGAATCAGGCATGGTCGATCTACGATTTGCGTTTCGAGCCAGGTGGGGTGTGCGGTGGAGTGCAAGTTCTGCCTGACGGCGCTGCTGGGAGTAAAGCGCAACCTGACCGCGGGCGAGATTGTGGGTCAGGTTTGTGCGGTGCTCAAAGATCAGAAGGTTTCGCCGCCTGAGGATCGCATCAACCTGGTTTTCATGGGCATGGGCGAGCCTTTTCTCAATTACGAGAATTTTGTGAAGGCGGCGCGGCTGCTGGTGCAGGGAGTGGGCATTGCGGAGCGGAGGATGACGGTGTCGACGGCGGGGATTGTGCCGCGCATTCGTGATTTTGGCGGGGAGGCGATCCGGCCGAAGCTGGCGATTTCTCTCAACGCGTCAAATGACGCGCTGCGCACGCGGCTGATGCCGGTTAATAAGAAGTGGACTCTGGAAATGCTGATGGCGGCGGCGCGGGAATTTCCGCTGCGCACGCGGGAGTGGATCACGTTCGAGTACGTCCTGCTTGGCGGGGTGAACGATACGCCGGAGAATGCGAAGGAAGCCGCCGAGCTGCTGCGCGGGCTACGCTGCAAGGTGAATCTGATCGCGCTGAATCCAGGGCCGGGAATTGACTTCACTACTCCCGACTCGGAGCGAGTGGCGGCGTTTCAGAAGATTCTGCGGGAAGCGGGAATCCCTGCATTTGTGAGGCGTCCGCGAGGGCGGGATATCTACGCGGCCTGCGGCCAGCTCAAACGGACGGTTGAGATCACCACACCATCGGAAGCGCAGCTTCAACCGATTTCTCCGGTACCGTAGGGATTACCGGGAGCTCGAGGCGAATGGTGCCCGCAGTCGTGCCCGGTTGCCAGAGAAGCCGCCCGTGATGTCGCTGCAGGATACCCTGACAGGCACTCAGACCGAGACCAGAGAGGGCTTGGTCCTCTTCCTTTTCGGCCGGGCTTGCAGTGCGACTGGTGTCGGAGATGCTGATGATGGCGACGCCGTCCTGGTGTTCTGCAGAAATAGTCAGGGTGCGGCTGCCGTGCCGGCCCACCGCATGCAGCGCGTCGTTGATGATTTGCGTGCAGACCTGGAGCAACTGGTTGGAATCTCCACGAACGATGAGCAGTTCATGGGGAAACTCTACCTGCACCTCGATTTTAAGAGCTTGCCACAGTGGCTGCGACAGCTTGACGGCGGTCCGCAGTAAGGTAGTGAGATCCAGAGGGGCCATCGCGGCCGGCCCTTGTTTGGCAAAGCTGAGCAGACTGGCTACGAGAGACCTGGTACGGCGGGCGTGCTGCCCGATTTTACCTGCGAGTTCGTTTTGCTCCGGAGTGAGAGGCGTATCCATCAGAAGATCGGAATAGCCCAGCATGGCGGTGATGGGATTGTTTAGTTCGTGCGCGGCACCGCCCACGAGTTGCCCGATCGAGGCCAATTTTTCCGACTCCGTGATCTGTCCTTGCAGGCGTCTTAAGTTGGCGAAGGACTCGCGCGAGTGAGTCAGCAGGCGGAGCAACTCGCGGTCAAGCAAACGCTGGCGCACGAAAACCATGATGCCCAAGAGAAGTGCGGCGGCCAGCGTGACGATCACGCGGAAGGAACGGATCTCCGGTGGAACCGCCGAATCCAGCAGGCACCAGGCGGCGAACAATGGAAGCGAAAAGGCCGCGACCATGCCTAGACGGGCCAGCACGACACCGTGAGACGTGATAGTGGGGCGTGTCTTGGTTTGAGATTCGCGCTCACGGGTCCACAGACCGATCACGGTAATCCAAGCCATGGAAAGGGCGAGGGGAATGTCGTAAAGGCTGCCGCTGTAATAGCTGTGCCGGCTGAGCGCCCAATTGGCGATATAAGAACTGGCAGCGTAGAGGAGGCTGGCTCCGAACAGACTGGCGTAGAAAGTTTTCCAGCCGCCCTTGCTGCGCATCCAAGCCACGAACAAGGTACCCTGAAAGGCTAGTTTCTCGACGAGATACAACAAGTTCAGATTGTGGCCGTAGGCTCCCGGATTGGCCACAGCATATTGCCAGGGGATCACGGCGAGGATGTAGAGATACACCCACCAGATCAACATCAAGGCAAAATCGAGAAGGCGCAGGTGCGCAGCGTACTCCTGTTCTGGGGCGTGAGGACGGAGCGCTAGAGCAGCCATCAGCGGCACGATGTGGAGAAAAAGAACAATATCTCCCACGAAGAGATCGGGCACGTCCTGACGCAGCCAGATTTCGAAGTAGGTCCAGAACAACTGGTAAGAAAACCAGAAAGCGATGCCAGTCCCCATGAGTGCCCAAAACAAGCGAAGGCGTCCGCGCGCCCGCACTGCCTGATATGTGAAAGAAGCCGTGCCGGAAAACAGCAGGAGGCTTTGAATCACATCGCTGAGGGCAGTAAGCCCAAAGGACTGATGCAGGAACAGCGCAGCCAGGACCAGAGTCGCCAGACAGGCTGCGACTGCGGCGGTCCAAAGCTTAGTATAGGGGCGCAGGGAAAGATCCTCGTTGCCATTTTAGAACGGGATTAGAAAAGGTCCGGATTACGGAAGTAATCGACCAAGAATGCAGAAAGGCGCACGCAGGAAAAGGAGGAGGATCGCCGATAGGGGGCCTACGTAAAGTTTTACTTGCTTCCCGACCTTTCGTATCAATAATATGCGAGACAATCCTATACCGGGCAAATCCGATCTCCAGTTAGAAACGACCCGACTTGCACGCTGAAGCCAAACAACGCCTTTTTGGAAGACCACCAGCTCCCAGCGATCCGAGCGAGGTTCGCCGCATAGAGCGCTGGCTGGCCACCGCACGCGTATTTCTGGCGGTTTCGGCACTGGTCGCTATCCGCATGGACCCCACCCAACTGGGCAATTCCCCGGCCGCCTATGGGTTGCTGGGGTTCTATATGGGGAACAGCATCCTGGTGCTGATGCTGCTGCGGCGGCGGAAAGCGTCAACTGCCAGGTTTCGGGTCCTGGTGCATGCGGCGGATATTGTGTGGCCGGCCTTTATTTCGGTATTTGGAGACGGCCCGAGAAGTCCGTTCATCCTGTTTTTTGTTTTCGTGCTGACCGCAGCCGCGTACCGGTGGGGCTTGTGGGAGACCCTGAGCACGGCAATGGCGGAAGTGGTGCTGCTTTGGGCAGAGAGTTTCGTACTGTTCCACGTGTTGGTAAAGAGTGGAGGCGGCCTGCGCTGGCGGAGTTTTTCCGGCTTGCAGATCAATACCACCGAGTTCGAACCGAAGCGCCTATTCATGTTGTCGGTCTACCTGCTGGTGATGGGGCTTTTGCTGGGTTACCTGGCGGAGCAGCAGAAGCACCTGCGGGCGGAAAAGGCTGGGGTGACCCGCATGCTGGCGAAGGTGCGGGTGGATGCTGGATTGACCGGAACCCTGCAGCAGATCGGCCAGGAAGTCGTCACCATGTACGGCGCGGCGCGGCTCCTGCTTGCGTCGCAGGAGATTCACAGCCACAGAACCTTTCTGGGTGAATTGCGCAATGAAGACGGAGAGGCCTCCGATTTCGTTTGGCTGGAATCCAGGCCGCAGGACGCCAAGACTTATCTAGAGGACTTTCCGGGGGAGGCGTTCTACGCGGTGAACGAGCGAGACCGGACTTCTGTGATCGCGCTGGACCGCGAGGGCAACCCCGTGCCGTCGCCCTCAATCGAGGCGGTGGTTCGACTGCGGGAGCGGCAATCGTTCCGGTCCCTGATTGCAATTTCCTTCGTATTCGGAGGCGAGTGGCGGGGGCGAATCTTCGTGTTTGACCCGTCCTGGCGAGGGGAGACTCAGGAAGAGTTGCGTTTCCTGCTCGATTTGTTCCGCCAGGTGGGGCCGGCGGTTTACAACGTCTACCTGCTGCATCGCCTGAGGCGCCGGGCTGGCGCGGCGGAGCGGGCGCGCTTTGCCAGAGAACTGCACGACGGAGCGGTACAGTCGCTCATCGCAGTGGAGATGCAGGTGGATGTTCTGCGGCGGCAGGCGGAGACTACTCCGTCCGTGGTGGGTGGCGAACTGGGACGGATCCAGGGCCTGTTGCGCGAGGAAGTTCTGAAGCTGCGGGAACTGATGCAGCAGATGAAGTCGATCGATGTAGATGCCCGGAGACTGCTCAACCTGGTGACCGACGCTGTGGAGCGCTTTGAGCGGGAAACGGGGATTTCGGCACGTTTCGTGACCGACATTGAGAAACTGGAGATGCCCGACAAGGTTTGCCGGGAACTGCTGCGGATTGTGCAGGAGGGGTTGGTCAACGTGCGCAAGCACAGCAAAGCACGGCATGCGCTGGTGCGGCTTAGCTCGAGTGACAGCCAGTGGAGCCTGACGCTGGAGGATGACGGCAAGGGCTTCCCGTTTTCTGGCCGGCTCACGCAAGATGAACTTGACAACATGGGCAAGGGGCCGATGATCATCAAGGAACGAGTCCGTTTAATTGCAGGGGCACTCACGGTAGAATCAAATCCCGGTTTGGGAACCCGCCTGGAAATCAAAGTTCCGAAGAGTGGAGAAGTTTCCGATGAACTTTAAGAAGTCACAGACTGTTCGAATCGTAATCGCCGACGACCATCCAATCTTCCGGGACGGCCTGCGCCGCCTTCTGGAAGCTGAGCCAGATTTGAAAGTGCTGGGTGAGGCCTCGGATGGTGCAGAGGCGGTGAGACTGGCGCGGCAACTTAAGCCCGACATCCTTTTGCTCGATCTGGCGATGCCCAAGCATCCCGGCCTGGAGGCTTTGCGGGATCTGAGCGCGGGGACGAATTCAACTCCGGTGCGCGTGATCCTGCTCACGGCGGCGGCGGAGAAGAGCCAGATTGTGGAAGCTCTGCAGCTAGGCGCGAGAGGAGTGGTGTTGAAAGATTCCGCCACCCAGTTGCTGCTGAAAGCCATCCACACCGTAATGTCAGGGGAGTACTGGGTGGGACGGGAGAGCGTTTCCAACCTGGTGCAATACCTGCGCACGCTGGTGCAGTCTTCCAGCGACGAAGCGCGGCAGAAGAAGTTTGGCTTGACTCCCCGCGAGCTGGAAATTGTTGCCGCCGTGGTGGCGGGGTATTCGAATAAGGAGATCGCGGAATACTTCAAGATCAGCGAGGATACGGTCAAACACCATCTGAGCAATATTTTCGACAAGCTGGGGGTGTCCACGCGGCTGGAGTTAGCGCTGTTTGCCGTGAACCAGTCGCTCCCCTTGAAGAGCATTGGTTGACGGGTAACCAGGAACTTGCTCCAAAGTAACTCGTATGGCACTTACGGGCCATTGGCGGTCTCAGTTACTGTATTTATCATTTCTTCAAGACCAGCCTCGGGATAGGAACTGATCCGGTCACAACATTTGGTGCACTTTCCCCTTGTTGGAACGAGGGGCAGGTTAAGACAAATACTAAGGAGACGGAGCCCGTGGCAAGACTTTTGCAAATGCTTTGGAAGGATGACAGGGGGCAGGACATCGCGGAGTATGCGGTGATGCTAGCTGTAATTCTGGTGATCGTCGTCGGTACGATCCGTCTCATCGGTTCGAACGCCAACAACGTATTCTCCAACGTTGGCAGCGCCATCCAGTAGTCCGTATCAGGTCTTAGACGGCTGGTCCCAGTGGAAGACTTCGGGGCCCGAAAAGCTAAGCTAAGACCTTCGCACTGCCGCACAACCCAATTTTCTACGCCGCGGGAGATCCTCGCCCTCATTTCCCTTGCTTCTTCTTACTTCGGAGCGGGCGCCGTGAGCGCGACTTTCTCACTGCCGGGGACCGAGAGCCTGGTGAGATAGGGGAAGAACGGCGTGATCTCGAATGGCATCTTCTCCTTGGCTGAGGTGAGCGGTACGGGCTTTGCCTTCGCCAGCTCCACCTGATCCGTCCAGGGATCGAGCTTGATACGTCCTCCCAGTGGAAGAGCGGCAATCTGATCGGTGCGTTGCGGCTCGAGTTGTGGCGCGGACGCCAAGAGCGCTGACATGCGGATCCCCTTGCGATCGGCAAAACTGTTACCCAGATGCGGGCGAATTAAGTTGGGTAGATCTCGGGAGCGTTCCTGCAAGGCCTTTAGAAATAGCCCGGCGCTTCCCAGCTTGTCTTTGTAGGGAGAATTCTTCAGCAATTCCAGAGCTTTCGTATCAGCCGCTTCTTCGTCGCCGGATCGGCGTTTAAAGTCCATACGCTGGAACGACTCTTCATCGGGGAAGAACAGGCGGTCGTTGAATGCCAGCTTGGTATCGAACTTGTGGCTCAGCACGATGTGACCGAGCTCGTGAGCCAGGACCATGGCGAGCGAGGCCTCGTCAGGCAACACATCCAGCAGGCCACGACTGATCACGATGGTGTGCCCGATGGTGAATGATTCCAGAGGAGAAGTGAGCAGGACGCGGCAGCGGATGTCTCCCTGCATATCGATGTTATTCGTCACCAACAGATTGTTGACTACCGTCTGCAGGATCTTGTCCACTTCGCCGGGAGGGGCCAGCAGGCCGATTTTTTGCAGGTGTTCGACCGCATTATCTTCGGCCTGGCGTTCCCACATACGCTCGGCGACCACGGGAGTTGCGTCTGCGGCTACATCGCTCTGATCCTTTACCGACTCAGGAGCGTCCACCAGAATCTGGGTGAACTCTGAATTCTTGCTCAGGGCCTTCAAGTCGTACCCCCAAAGACGGGTCTGCGCGCGGAAGTGCAGAGTCTGCCCTAAATTGGTCTTCATGCCCGACTCTTCGCTATAGACATAGGCTGGAAGCCAGGTACCGGGGCGCATGTTCAGCCGCCAGCTGTCGAAGTGCAGGAAATAGCCACTCTTCGCGTGCGCGGAATATGTGCCATTGAAGCGGACCACATTGTAGTCCTGATCCTCGACCCAGATTCTGCCCATGAAGCGAGCGATGCCCGAGCCTTCTTTAGGTTGGACGTCGATCACCAGGCAGCGTAGTTCCCCCAGAAACTCACGGCGCACAAAGGTGAAGTCGTAATACTTCTTCTGGAAATCGGTATCGAGAACCACCATTTGAGCGAAGCCCAACGGCAGGAAATGCATGGCGTAGAGACCGGTGAGGCGGTTCAACATGCGATGGCCGAACCCTGGCTGTCCGATGAATGAGGTGTCTTCTGGGCCGTCGCTCAAGTCGAGACGCCCCAGGAAATACTGGTCTTTGACCGGGGAATCATCTCCGTTTTTCTCAGTCTTCAGATCCTGCAGATAAGTCTCAACCATAGGATGCATGTGGCGCATCTGGGCCAGGAAGAGATGCTCTTTCTGGACCACGCGGTCTATGACCTCGTCGAACGACGCAGGGGGTGGCGAGGAGAATGTTCCTGCGGCTTGCCCCGCGCCGGCCGCGTCGGTAGGTGCAACTTGCGGCGCGGAAGAAGCTGGATCCTGCGCAACTGCGCGCAGCGAGCAGAACAACAACAGGAAAAACGAGAGCTGAAGAGTACGCATAAAGACCTTCTAGGAGCAACTTACGCCAATTGAAAAATGATGTGCAAGACAACGGTGGAATCGGTTGGCTGGCCATCCCTTGTCGCAGGCTTGAAGTGAATCTGCTCGGCAGCTTTGACGGCATTGTCGTCTAGGCCGTGACCCAAGCCGTGCACAACGCGCACGACACGGAGGTTGCCGGAAGCCTCCAGAACCACTTCCAGGAGCACTTCACCTTCGATCCGCAGACTGCGAGCTTCTTGAGTATAGACGGGAGTTGGCTTGAAAAGGATTTCCGCAGGTATTGCCTTGGCCGCGATTTCAGCTGGGCGCGACCGCACGGTTGGCGGAGCCGGAACATCGGCGCTGGCGAATCCGCTGGATTGAACTGTTGCCGATGAATGAGGACGGGCGTCCGCCGTAGCTGTGCCGTTCCCGAACCCAGAACTTGCCACCACGCCCGGCGCGCCTTTGGCGCCGCCGGTTCCGTTGCCATTGCCCGGTCCCGAGGGCAGATCGAAGGACCCGAGCGCTGCGACGTTGACGGCCCTGCCCTGATTGGCTTTGGCAGGAATTCCATTGGGATCGCCGAAGCCTCCGGTCTGCACTCGTGAGGCAGCGCGCTCAACGGTAGGTGTGGCGGAACTCCCGGTGGAGAATACGTTGGTTTTCACTCCCTGTTTGGGAATCACAGGGGCGGAATTGAGCGGCAGCGGCTCCGGCTTCCTAGGCGCAATGGTGACTGTGGGAACGGGAGTATCCTCGATTTTGACTTTCACGGCAGCTTTGGGCTGCTGCGCAGGAAGGTGCAAGGCGTTGGCCGGCGGGTCAAGATTCGCGACCAGCACGGGCTTTGGCAGTTGGCGCAGTGGCTGGGGCTGATGATTGACCGGAACGGGAGTGCTCACCAGACCAATAGAACGAAAAACGAGCTCAGGCTGCGGTGCGGCTGCGGGATACAACAAGCGCACCGAGAGAAGAAGCGCAATCACCAATACTTGCGCAGCGGTGCTGAAAGCGAATTCCGTCCAAGGGGGTCTCGTCTCGGGTAGCAAAGAAAAGAGGGTCTCTTGGGAAGCAGAGGAACTCATATCCGCATTCACTCGTTCGCTATTGAAAACACGGGCCCGGGGTCGAAGTTTCTCAGACCGGTAACGTCCCTGGGTCTGGCCTGAGAGCCTTTAGTTTACTACCCCCAGAGTCAAAAGCTGCACGGCAAAGGCCACTTTTCCGGCCATTTAGAGGTTCGTCCCCCTGATGCTTCAATTACTTACGCTGGCCGCTCCGGCAGGCGGGCCGGGCAGAGCAAGAAAGAGCAAAAAATTACATCCCGTCTGAGTCTTTTTACTTCCCCACAGGGACTCACTTCGGGAAGGGCAATCCTGTTCGCCGCGTCAGCATCGCACAACCTTGGGACTATCGATTCCCTTTGTCGCATTGCGCGAGTCGACGACTAACTGGGCCTCGGCCACAATCTTTTTGTAGTCATAGTCCGAATGATCCGTGATGATGACGATGCAATCGTATTGGCCCAGTTTTTCTAACTCCGTCCGTTTCATCTGCAAATCGTACTTGCGGCCTTTGCCGATGAAAGGGAAGTAGGGATCGTGATAACTGACCTGAGCGCCCTCTTTTTGCAAGAGTTCGATGATGGTGAGAGCGGGCGACTCGCGCAGATCATCGATGTCTTTCTTGTAAGCCACGCCCAGGATGAGGACGCGGGCGCCGTTCACCGATTTCTTATGCTGGTTCAGCGCTCCACCAATGGAAGCAAGCACGTGATAGGGCATGTTCACGTTGATCTCTCCCGCCAGTTCGATGAAGCGGGTGCGGAAGTCATATTCCTTGGCCTTCCACGAAAGATAGAAAGGATCGACGGGAATGCAATGTCCGCCCAGGCCGGGTCCGGGATAGAAGGGATGAAAGCCGAAAGGTTTGGTTGAAGCGGCTGCGATGACTTCCCAGATGTCGATATCCATGCGCAGGCAGAGCAGCTTCAGCTCATTGACCAGCGCGATGTTGACGCAGCGATAAATGTTTTCGAGCAGCTTTGTCATCTCAGCCGCGGCGGGCGAAGAGACGGGAACCGTGCGATGGAAGATGGATCCGTACAGAGCCCCGGCCAATTCCGAGGCTCGCGGGTTCACTCCACCTACTACCTTCGGGATATCGCGCCGCGCGACCGTGGTATTGCCGGGGTCCTCACGCTCGGGAGAGAAAGCTACAAAGAACTCCTTCGCGACTTCCTTCGCGCTGGCGGAATCGCCGCGCGCAGCCTTGAGACGTTGCTTGTTCTCTTTCTCCAGAATCGGAAGCATGACTTCTTCCGTAGTGCCGGGGTAGGTTGTACTCTCGAGAACAACCAATTGGCCGGGCTGCAGGTGGGGCGCAATGGCGTGCGTGGTATCGGTGATGAAGCTGAGGTCAGGTTCGTGATATTGGTTGAGGGGGGTGGGAACGCAGATGATAACAGCGTCCATCTCAACCAGGCGGGCGTAGTCTGAGGTGGCGGAAAAGCCCTGCGCTTTGGCGGCGCGAATTTCTTCCGCGCTAATGCGGTAAATGTAGGATCCGCCCTGGGCGATGGTGTCAACTTTGCGCTGATCAATGTCGAAGCCGGTGACGGCGAACTTCTGTTCGCTGAACAGCAGGGCCAGGGGTAGTCCGACATAGCCGAGGCCTATAATGCCGATCCGAGCCTGGCGCTGCTCGATCTTGTTCTTCAGCCGGTCATTTTTTGTTTGCTCGTTCTTTGTCGGCTCATTCTTCGGTTGATTCTTCTTATGTTGATCACGGGAGCGATTTTTGGCAGAGGCATTCGTCATCGTAGGGACAGGGATCTTTTCCTGGAGTGGATTTCATTTTCGATTCTAGCACGCACTTCCTGGAGGGCGCGGCGGCTGATGGTTGCGAAGAGGCCCAGCCAGCCAGTTCCATCTTCCGGAGTTGGGAATCTATGACAGGATTGCGCGGAACGGCTCGGGCGTGGTTGCTGACGCTGGCATTGTTGGCGGCAGTGTCCGTAGGGCTCGCTGCGAAAGCCGGCAGTTTTCTGGTAGTGGACGCCCCGCGTCCCTCCGATGTGATCCTGGTGCTGGCGGGGGAAACGTACCGGCGTCCGGAGCGCGCGCTGCAACTTCTGGCGAAAGGATACGGGCGTCGAATTGTGCTGGACGTACCCACGAATTCGAAAATCTACGAATTCACGCAGATTCAGTTAGCTCAGAAATACATTCAGGATCTGCCGCAGGGAGCGTCGGTCAGCATCTGTCCTATCGACGGACTGTCAACCAAGGATGAGTCGAAAGATGCAGAGAGGTGCCTGCAGCACGAAGGCGGCAAAAGCGTGCTGATCGTGACTTCGGACTTCCACACCCGGCGCGCCCTGAGCGTTTTTGAGCGCGAAATCCCTGGGCACGATTACTCCGTAGCGGCGGCTCGCGACGAGCAACAATTTGGTGCGAGATGGTGGACCCATCGGCAATGGGCAAAAACCTTCGTGGATGAATGGTTGCGATTGATCTGGTGGAAGCTTGTCGATCAATGGCGCTGAGGACCTTCCGGCGGAAGAGCTTTTCACCACAGAGACACAGAGACACAGAGACACAGAGGAGACAGGAAGGAAAACAAGAACCTTGGAGATTTTCTCAGTGCTTCTATGCCTCCGTGGTGGAAAACTTCTTCGCACCTCGAAGAAGTTTTCCACAGAGGCGGTCGCTCGAAAGCACAAATAGCATTGACTGCCAAGAACCTAGGAGGGTACGATGCGTTAACAGCACCAACTTAGTTAATAACGGAGCGTGGGATGGGCATGTCTGCTTTCCGCAGAGTGGTCAGTTGCGTGCTTCTGCTGATAGTGCCTGCTTCGCTGGTCGCCGCCGATTCCGGTGCGGCAATGCTTTACGCCGATGGCGCTGCCTGGTTGAACGGCAGCCACGTGCCGAAGTCCTCGGCGATTTTTGCCGGTGACCTGGTGCAGACCCGGTCTGACTCCGCAGCCAACATCCATGCCCCGGGCTCGAGCATTACTGTTCTGGGCGATTCCCTTGTGCAATTTGAAGGCGTCTCACTGAAGGTGGAACACGGAGCCGTCAGTGTTTCCACATCCAAAGGCGTAGCCACCACAGCGGGCGATGTGCGGGTCGCGCCAGCGTCCAATGCATGGACCGAGTTCAATGTGACGGATGTTGATGGCACGGTGCGAATTGCCGCGCGCAAAGGGGATTTGACGGTCACCGACGACAACGGAACCGTAACTCTGGCGCAGGGTCAGGAAACCACGAGGGACGAACAATCCCAGCCGCCACAGCAGCCGCCCGATCAATCCGACAACAACAAGAAGAAAAATGATAAGAAGCGCGCCGAGGGAGCTGCCCCGGCAGCAGGCGGCGGCGTGCTGAACTCCAGCGTCGCCATCGGCACGGGAGCGGCGGCGATTGGCGGGGTCACGGCGTGGGTGCTCTTGCAGAGCAGCAATCCAGTTAGTCCGTCAACGCCTCAGTAGCGAGAGCCGTTTCATTCTGGTTTGTAACAACTGGGCCGTCCGGCGATGCCGGACGGCTCGATCGCTTTTTGGGGCTGAATCAGAAGTTTGTGGCGGGCTGTCGTAAAGCCTCCGCCGAGGACAGCACTTGTTCTTCGGGAGGTTTGGATCTTACTGCGCGGCGTTTGCGGGCAGGCTGTACGAAAGGTTCCGACACTGCGATGGTGCACAACACGTAGAACAGGGCTGCATTGGCGGGAATCTGCAGATTGAAATCGACCGCGCTGTGGACCAGGATGCCGCTTAAGCCGAGAACACAGGCCAGAGCGACAGCGCCGCTGATTTCGCTGGTCCAATCCTTCATTTTCCGGATGGCCCGGGTGAAGAGAGTCACGAGAAACCAGAGCATGGTTGCAAATCCGAGCAAACCCATTTCCACGAGCAGTTGCAGATAGTCGTTGTGCGCTTCATTGACGAAGAAATTTGTGTAGAACGTGCGGAATTGCGGATACACGACTGGGAACGTTCCCAGGCCCCAACCCAGGACAGGTTTCTTCTTGAACATCTTGATACCGTCGCGGTTGATATAGGTGCGAATGTCGCTGGAGATCTCGGAGTGCGATGGGCCCACGGTTGCAATGCGCTGGCTGAGTTCCGCGCCGCCGACCCAAGCGAGTAATCCGACCACAATGACCAGAAAGAGGCCAATGCCGATAGCGGTACGCAGGCCGCGTTTCTGTTTGACCAGCACGACAGCCAAAATGACAAATTCGGCAACGATTGCGAGCATGCCGCCGCGCGATCCCGAGAGAAAAATGGTGCCCGCCATCACGGCCGCCACGGCAGCGGCAGCGGCGCGACTTTTCGTGGAAGCCAGCCGCGTCAGCGACAACACCAGCGGAATGGGAACCAGCATCTCCATCAGGCCGGCGTAGTGGTTGTGGTTCACATAAGGACCGTAGATCCAGCCCCCCATGCGGGGAGTGCGAAGCCAGTACAGCTTGCCGTTTGAGGAAATACCCTGGATCAAAGCGAAGCTGGCTAGAGCGGCTCCATACACGCAAAAAATGAGAGAGAGGGTGCGAGCCTGAGAGCCCCGAAGCAAGGCTTGTCCGGCAAGAAAGCAGAGCAAGGCGTAGGAGAAGTACAGCAGCGCCTGTGACAGCGTGTCGTGCGGGTATGCAGTTACGCGGAAGGCGAGCTGGAAAATGATGAGCAGGCCAAATACTCCCATGGGAAGAAACAAGGGATTCCACCTGATCTTCATTTCGCCTTCGAGAACCTGCTTGCCGATCCAGAGCATGAACAGAGCAGCTGAGCTAGCCTCCAGCAGGAAGATGGACCAGGGCTCGACCGCGCCGAAGGCGAGCGGTCCAAACAGGAGCAGGCCGAAGGTCCCATACAGCAGGGCCGCGCCGGCTTGCGCCGCGCGCTCGCGGCGATGGGTTTCGGTAGTGCTGGTCGCGGTCATGAGTTTAATGCCGCCCGGTTCGAGGGTCTACTGGCGCTTGGCCACAAGGCGGAAATCGTCGACCCAGAGCTTACCACGAATCGGATACCCTTCCGGCAGGCGCCGGATGTGCAGCACCAGCAGGTTGCAATCGTCACCGGTAGTGAATTCGCCGGTGGCGGATTTCCAAAATCCTGCGGCGTCCTTCAGTTCGTCGCTGTCATACAGCACGGTTTGAGTGTAGACATCCTGAATCGTAAAGCGCGGCCCACCGGCGCCCTCGAATTCTCCATTCTTATAGTATGCGGAAAACTCGTAAGTTGTGCTGGGCTGCACCGCGATAAATTGATTGATCCCCGCATCGGTAACTCCCGGTCCGTCAAAGGCGATCAGCATGGAACGATGGCCGGAGTGAAAATCGCTGGGATCGAGCGTGAGGGTCACGCTCGGCTGTTTCTGATACTGCCAGTCGAAGCCTCCATCGGGAAACTTCAGAACGTCCAGACTGAAATCTCCGTTGACAATCAGGTTATTTCTGGTGGGCAGGTAGGAGGAGAGGCCAAAACGCGGAGCCGCTTGCTGCCAAACCAAACGAGCTTGATCCACATCCTTATGATCGAGCAGGTAATGGAGATACTCGTAGACGTAGCGCAGATCAAAAGTCTGCGGAGTGGCCATTAGAGCCGCCCACACCTTGGCGGTTGACGCCGTCTCCTGCTTGGTCATGAGTAGCTCGAGAAATGCGACATAGGCCGTTGGCTTTGCTGGAACGGCGTCGCGCAGGAGCATGTCTACATCCGGGTTGATGCGCCAGCAGAATTGAATCGCGGGGTTCGCCAGAGAGGGTTCATTCTCCAAAACCACGTGGAACTCGCGCAAGGCCTTCTGGTCGTCACCTTGCACGAGGTAGAAGTTTGCGGCCTCCCAGGCCACGTCGGGCGTGGTTGGGTCGGCCTCAATGGCGTGTTCCAAAGCCCAGGTTTGTTTCGAGACATCTCCCAACACCTGGTAGGCGGACGCCAGGTCGAACCAGTAACGAGCGGAATGCGGGTTGAGTTGCACGGCGGCGCGGTAGGGTTCGATGGCTGCCCCTGGGTCTCTGGCAACCAGCGCATAGTAGCGTCCCAGGTGATTGCGGTAATCGGCGTTGGCGGCATCGAAACGGGCGGCACGCTGCAGGCTCGCGAGTTCCGGTCTTTCCCCGAATACGGATGCGACAAAAAGCCGTCCCGCCAGCAGCACATAGACGAGGCAAAGCGCCGCGCCAGCACCAATGACGAGTCTTTTCCGCAAAGGAGAATTGAGGAGTAATCCCATGTTATCCAGGTGGCAGCTCTACGAACCCAGCGGCGTTGTTAACCTACGCGCTATTGGGCGAGGCCTCAGCGGCATCCTCGGTGTCACCATCCTCGTCATCGTCGTCGTGCGATTCAGCATCGCGATAATACCGGGAATACTTGCCCTGGTATTCGTAGTAGTAGTAATAATCGGGCGAGCTAAGATCGACCGCATTCAACAGCACGCCGGAGACCTTGGCATTCACCTGCATGAGGATGTCGCGGGAGCGGCGAAGTGCCTGCTTGGTGGTTTGTCCGGAACGGATGACCAGCACGATGGCGTCAGCCCGCGGCGACAAGACCACGGCATCGGTGACTGACAGAGTGGGCGGCGTGTCCACCACGATGTGATCGTATTGTTCGCGCAGTTCCTCCAAAACATCCCGCATATTGGTGGAAGCCAGCAGCTCAGCCGGATTCGGCGGGGGCGTTCCCGCAGGCAGCACACACAAATTTGGCAGGATGGGGGAGCGGGTGATCGTCTGTTGCAAAGTGGCGCTGCCGGTGAGGACGTTGCTAAGCCCACTGCGCGGACCCATGCCCAGCGTTTTGTGGATGCTTGGCCGTCTCAGATCGGCGTCGATCAGCAGGACTCGAATCCCTTTCTGGGCCAGCACTACAGCGCAGTTGATGCTGGTGGTTGTTTTTCCCTCCTGCGGAAGCGCGCTGGTAATCATGATCACTTTAGGAGGCGCTCCCAGGTTGGATAGCAAAAGCGAAGTGCGCAGAGCGCGATAGGACTCTGCCATCTGCGACTGCGGCCTGACCTGCGTCACCAACTCCACGGCCTCCTTGGAGGTCGCGATCACCAGTCGCTTCGCGTTTGCTCCCTCACGCGCCGTCCTTGATCCCATGGGAATCATGCCCAGGGGCGGGAGGCCGGAAATCATTTGTGCCTGTTCCGTGGTGCGAACGGTATTGTCCAATCCCTCAAGCAGGAAGGCGAGCCCCACGCCAGAAGTCAGGCCCAGCATGAAGGCGAACGCGAGATTGCGCGGGATATTGGGTTCGATAGGCGCGTTCGGGACGCGGGCGCTATCCACGATGCGGAAGTTGTTGGATTTCAGCCCGGCCGAAACCCCGGCCTCTTTCATTTTCTCGAGCAGCCCTTCATACAGCGTGCGGTAGCTCTCGAGGTCGCGCTTCAATATGCTGTACTGAATTGCGCTCTCGTTGAGTTTGTTCGCCTCCTGCTTCTGTTTTTCAAGAGCGTCGTGCAGCATGTTTTCCCGCTGCAGGGCTGCCATGTATTGTCCGCGGATCTTGCCCGCAACTTTTCTCGTTTCAGCGAGGATCTCCGTTTCGATTTCCTTGGTCTGGCTGTTCAGCTGCGCCACTTTCGGGTAGGACGGTCCAAACTGCGTGCTCAGTTCGGCCGCCTGGATTTTCACGTCAGCTTCCTTAGCGCGAAGACCCTCCAGCAGTCCCGAAGCGGACTGGGACCCGGTTCCAACCGCGTCCAGGACACTGGCGGCAGACGCGATCGTATCGGCGTCTCCCGATTGCACCAGGCGGTACACGGATTCCTTGTCCATGCGCTCGGACTCGGCGGTGGTCAGCGCTTTGTTCAACTCATCGAGTTTCTGAGTGGTGATGTTCTGCTTTTCGTCGATTCCGAGGATTTCATGCTCTTTCTGGTAGCGCACCAGCTTTTCCTGGGATGTTTCCACCTTCATCTCCAGGTCGACGAGCTGCTTCTTGAGCCAGTCGGAAGCCTGCATGGTGGAGTCGAAGCGGGACTTGAAGTTGTTGTCGCGGTAGGTCTCCATCAGGCTGTTGACCACGTCCGCGGCCAAGTCCTTATCCGGACTTCGAAAGTGCACCTCGACGATGTGAGTGTTCGGAGCGAGCGTTACTTTCAGGTTGCTTCGGAAACCGGAGATCAAGGCCGAAGTGCGGACAGGGTCGGCCTGCAGCGGATCGGGAGCGAGATCGAGCGAACTGGGCAGAGTCGAGGTTTTGCCGCCGAACTGCGGCCGGCGGTCCAGGCCAAGATCCTTGATTACCTGCAAGGCGAGAAGATCGCTCTGCAGAATCTTTACTTCAGTTTCCAGTTCAGTGGGATCGTAATAGTCCACGTTGAAGGTGGGAGAATTGCTGAAGTTGACCAGGCCGGAATCCGGCTTGTTGATTTCAATGCTGCCGTTGGCCTCATAGACAGGCGTCATCTTGAGACTGGCGATGGCCACAAGAGAAAAGATGGTGAAAAGGCAGGCCAGAACTGTCCACTTGCGCTTGACCAAAACGCGAACATATTCGCCGAGGGCGGATTCCTGAGGATGCAGTTCGGGATAAATGCGCGGGCCGGTTGCTCTGCCAAAATCCGCGCCCGCGGGTTGTATTTCGCGAACGGTCTGGTTACTGGCCTGCACCAGCGGTCCGGAATCCATGCATTCTCCTCAACGATTTTCCAAGCCTTTAGGGAGTACGGGCCGATCTTGCGCCCGGACACCCAGAGAGAGCCCGACGACTCGATGGCTGGTTCATCGCCGCGGAACTCTCTCGCAGTATTTTTTGGTTTCGCCGATATTCTAGCATTGACTGGCGAGAAAACCAGTGACGAATCTGGGAAGCAGCGCTTTTGGTGCAACGCAGCGGGGTTCACGCGAAGGCGAAAAACTCCGCTATACTACCTTGCAATCGTCAATCGCAGCTGGGCATTCGAACGCAGACACATGGCTGAGGCAAGCTTGATGAATTGGTCGGAACAGGAAGTGCTGGTCACGGGCGGTACGGGTTCGTTCGGGAAGAAGTTCGCCGAAATCATGCTGCGCGAATATCATCCCAAACGGCTGGTGATCTTCAGCCGCGACGAACTCAAACAGCATGACATGCGCGCCACCGGGTTCGATCACCCCAGCATGCGCTATTTCATCGGCGACGTGCGCGATCCCGCCCGGCTGCAGCGCGCTCTGGCCGGCATTACCGTGGTGGTGCACGCTGCCGCCTTGAAACAGGTTCCGGCGTGCGAGTACAACCCGTTCGAGGCGATCCAAACCAACATCATGGGCGGCCGCAACGTGATCGATGCGGCCATTGATCAGGGAGTGCAGCGCATCCTCGCGCTCAGTACCGACAAGGCAGTGAATCCGATCAATCTGTACGGAGCCACCAAGCTGTGCGCGGAAAAGATGTTCGTGCAGGCCAACGCCTATGCCGGAGCCCGGGAGACCCGCTTCAGTTGCGCGCGGTATGGAAACGTTGTGGGGAGCCGCGGCAGTGTGATTCCGGTATTCGTCGAGCAGCGCAAGCGGGGGCGGATCACGATAACCGACCCTCGCATGACCCGCTTCTGGCTCACCCTGGACCACGGCGTGCGTTTCGTGATCCGCTCGATTGAGCAGATGCACGGAGGCGAAATCTTCGTGCCCAAGATTCCCAGCATGCGACTGGTCGATCTGGCAGAGGCGGTTGCTCCGGGATGCGTGGTGGAATACATCGGCATTCGGCCCGGTGAGAAACTGCATGAGGTCCTGCTCTCTGAGGACGAAGCCCGCAACGCCGTGGAACTGGACGAGATCTATATCATCCAGCCATCGCATCCCTGGTGGAAGCGAGGAAACTGGATTCATGCCCGCGAACTGCCGCAGGGTTTCCGCTACACCAGCGACAGCAACGAGCATTGGTTGAGCCACGAACAACTCCAGGAACTGATTGAGCCCGGAGCCGCGGCGAAGGCCCGTGTGCCGGCATAGATGCACTTCGCAATTAGGGAGTAAGGTCGTAGGTGTTGGGGGTTGGGCCAAGACCCTATGACCTACGACCTGAGACCGTCTTAGCAGCTTCCATCCAGCGCTATGCATATGACGTCCAGCAAACAGGAGGTACTCGCCGTCGATGGAGGAACTCCTGTGCGCAAGACGCTTCTTCCCTACGGGCGGCAGTCGATTGGGGAAGATGACATCCAGGCAGTGATCGAGGTGCTGCGCTCTGATTGGCTTACGACTGGCCCGAAAGTGGGAGAGTTCGAGGAAGCGTTTGCGGCCCAGGTAGGAGCCAAGTATGCCGTGAGCTTCAGTTCCGGCACGGCAGCACTGCACGCCGCTGCCTTCGCTGCCGGCCTCAAGCCGGGCGATGAAGCGATTACGACTCCCATGACGTTTGCGGCTACGGCGAACTGTGTGCTGTACCAGGGAGCGATTCCGGTTTTCGCAGACGTGAGTGCAGATACGCTTAATCTTGATCCGGAGGAGGTCGCAGCAAAAATCACGCCGCGGACGCGCGCGATTCTTCCGGTGGATTATGCGGGGCATCCGGCGGATATGGATGCGATTCTCGAACTTGCCGCGCGACACGGACTGGTGGTGATCGAGGACGCCTGTCACGCGCTGGGCGCGGAGTATCGGCAACGGCGAACCGGCAGTATCGCCGACATGACCGTCTTCAGTTTTCATCCGGTGAAGCAGCTTGCCACTGGAGAAGGCGGCATGGTGACCACCGAGCGCGCGGAGTGCGCCGAAGCGCTGCGGCGGTTTCGCAATCACGGCATCTCCAGCGACGCACGGAAGCGTCAGGCCGAGGGACAGTGGCACTACGAGATGGTGCTGCTCGGCTTCAACTACCGGCTCACTGATATCGCCTGTGCCCTGGGACTATCCCAACTGAAAAAGCTGGAAGCAAATCTCGCGCGCAGGCGAGAGATTGCGGCTCGCTACACACTTGCGTTTCGCGATCTTGCCGGCGTAATGCGGCCCCCGGTGCGAGATGGCGTGAACCCGGGGTGGCATCTTTATCCCATCCGGCTCAATCTCGAAAAGCTCACGGCGGATCGAAGCCGCGTGTTCCGGGCGCTGCGGGCCGAGAACATCGGCGTCAATGTTCACTACATCCCGGTGCATCGCCATCCCTACTATCGCGACCGCTTCGGATATCAGGGAGGCGAGTATCCCATCGCGGAAGATGCCTACGAGCGCCTGATCAGCCTTCCGATGTTTCATGGGATGAGCGATCAGGATGTGGACGATGTGATTCATGCCGTGAGCAAGATTGTGGGACACTACAGTCGATGAACACGCTAAGAGTGTCGAGCTTGAAGCAATCGCCTGGGCAACCGACTGCGGTCGAGCCCTCGGAAACGGCGCAAGCAGAAGTGTGGAAAGGCGAATTTGGCCGGGAGTATACCGACCGCAACACGCTTGACCCTGATGCCCTCGATGCGCTCTATCGCAAGAACTATGGCATCACAAGGACCGCGATCAACCAGGAATCGCTGGGTGGTATTTCGAAACACGCGAGTTTTCTCGAAGTGGGTTGCAACACGGGAAATCAGTTGTTGCTTCTGCAGCAGATGGGATACTCAAATCTGGCGGGCGTTGAGCTTCAGCCTTACGCCCTGGAGATCGCCCGTTCCCGCTTGCTGAACATCGCGTTGCAGCAGGGTTCGGCGCTGGCCATTCCGCATGCCGACGATTTGTTCGACGTGGTCTTTACCTCCGGAGTGCTGATCCACATCGCGCCCCAGGATCTCCCGCGCGCCATGGATGAAATCCATCGCTGCGCCGGGACTTTCATCTGGGGGATGGAATATTACGCCCCAGATGTAACCGAAGTGAACTATCGCCGCCACACGGGGCTCCTCTGGAAGATGGATTACGCACGGCGCTACCTGGAACGGTTCAAAGATTTGGAATTGGTCCGCGAACGACACATTCCTTATCTCGAGGGCTCGAACGTTGACACCGTGTTTCTGCTGAAGAAGAAGCAGCAGGCCACGTAGCACGCAAGGTGCTGCCATCCATTGGGGAGGCTTGTTGAAAGTTACTGCGATTATTCAGGCCCGTATAGGCAGCAGCCGGCTTCCGGGCAAGGTGCTTGCCGAGATCGACGGCGACCCGATGCTTTGGCATGTGGTCCGGCGAACCCGAGCCGCAGAAACTTTGGATGAGGTTGTGGTGGCCACAACGACCGAGCCTGCCGACGACGGGATCGTTGCTGTTTGCCGCGAGCGGGGCGTGGCCTATTTCCGCGGCAGCGAAGAGGACGTCCTCGATCGCTATTATCAGGCGGCGCGCCTGCACCATGCCCAAGCCATTGTGCGAATCACTTCGGACTGCCCGCTGATTGATCCCGAGATCATCGATAAAACGGTGCGAGCGTTCTTGGATGAGCAACCCGACTATGCGTCGAATGCCCGAGCTCGCAGCTATCCGCGCGGGCTGGATACGGAAGTCATGACCTTCCGGGCGCTGGAACTGGCATGGCGCAACGCCCGGGAGCCCTATCAACGTTCTCATGTGACACCGTACTTTTACGAAAATCCGGGGCAGTTCAAGACTCTGTCTGTCACGAGCGACAAGGACTATAGTGCCCATCGTTGGACGGTGGACACTGCGGAGGATCTGGAATTTGTTCGCGCGGTTTATGCTCGATTTGAAAGCGAAGCTTTCCCGTGGAGGGATGTACTGAGGCTGCTGGAGCGCGAACCCGAACTCTCTGAGATCAACCGATTCATCGCACAGAAGGCGTTACACGAAGGTTGATTGCGAACGGCATCTTTATTTTGCGCCTGAGCACGTAGCGTTCATCGAATCATGAAGATTCTCATCATTCATTCCGAAGACGATCCAGAAAAAGGTCCGTGGGCAAGTCTGCCTTGGGACCGCATCGTGGATCTTGGGCTCGGGGGAGTGAATAGCTATGAGCGCTGGACGCGTCGATTCCGGTGTCCCGTCACAACTCTCAATTCCCAGCGTGACGGGTTCGATGACTTCCGTAGAGTACGCGATGTGCTGGGCCGGGGATGTGGACGGCTGATCGACGAACATGGCTTGGACTGGTGGGAGCTGATGTCGGTGCTCCTGACCGGCCAGGTGGAGGCACTCATCCTGTTGCAACGCCTGGTGCAGACGCTTGGCTCCGGAGACGAAGTCTATGTTTCGCGGCCCGGTCTTCATGCCGGTCTGTTACGGTGCCTACTGCCGGCGGGCGTGCACGGTTTTCCTTTACGACGTGGCGCCAAAATCGGCGGCCTGGGGCACTACGTCCGCGTTTCCAACAAACTTTCTGCGCCCCAGATCATCGATGTCTTCTGGGACAAATACGATGCAGGTTACCAGTTTCGGGGGCGACTGGTGCGCAAGCGCCAGCCTTCGACGTTGCCCGCTGTGTTGCTTCCCAGCGCCTATGTCAATGTGTCGCGTACCGGCATTGCTTATGCGAACACTTTTCCCGAGGAAAATTTCCTGCTGGTCGCCACGCGCAGAAGTGGCTGGGTGGAAGATCCCCCGAAGAATGTCGCGGCTGCGTGGCTGTCTTCGTATGCGTCGGTCGGCGACCGGAGTGACGAGAATGAAGACATTGAAAGCCGGTGGCGAGCGCTGCGGCATGAGTTGTGCGAAGCGCCTGAATTCGAGATCTTGAACCGGTTGGGTTGTCTTGATAGTTTTCCGCGACACTTCCGCCGTGGACTCGAGGTTCGCGACGCCTGGCGAAATGTTCTCGATACGGAGCCAGTGCAAGCGGTAGTGTGCGCGGACGACAGCAATCCGTACACGCGGATGCCGTTGCTCTTGGCTCGGGATCGCGGGTTGGTAAACATTGCGTGCCATCATGGAGCGCTCGATGGCCGTTACGTGTTCAAGCGCAGTTATGGCGACGTCATTTGGGCGAAAGGAAGAATGGAAGAGGATTATCTGGTGCGACAGTGCGGTGTGCCCCAGGAGAGAGTCGAGATTGGCGCTCCGGCACTGCCCGCGAACTGGAATGGATCGGAGTACTCGAGCCACTCGGATTTTCGGCCGTACTTGCTCTTCTTATCCGAAGCATGCGATGTGTCCGGTGGACGCCCGGAAGAGTTCTACCGCGATATGCTGCCACGGCTGGCCGATCTGGCGCTGGCCACGGGGCGCGAGTTGATCGTGAAGCTGCATCCCGCGGAAAGCAAACGCGAGCGGGCCGCCATGGTGGCCCGGATACTTTCTCCTGAGCAAAAAGCGGCCACGCGCATCGTGAGTGGTCCGCTCACGGAAGAGCTTCTCACCAAGGCGTGGTTCGGGATCACGATACTTTCCACGGTGGCGTTTGAGTGCGCAGTGCGCGGCATTCCGTGCTTCTTGTGCAAGTGGCTGGAATTCTGGCCATACGAATACGTGGAGCAATTTATTCGCTTTGGAGTGGGCATTGGTTTGAACGATCCGAGTGAGATCGAAAAAATTCCTGAACTCTTGCAGCGGCATTCCGTGAGCGCAGGTTTGGGCGAGAATTGCTGGGAGCCCGTCGCTGCGGGACGCTTGCGGGAACTGTTGAACGCATCGCGCAACACCTACACGGCGGCTACGGGGTGAGTTGCGGGCAGAGAATGGTCGGGGCACGTTGTGGATGAAGGCACGCTTCTAATCCGGGCGGACGCGAGTGTCACCATGGGAACGGGGCACGTGATGCGGTGTCTGGCGCTGGCGCAGACGTGGCAGGACGCAGGCGGGCGCGCGATATTTGCCATGGCGGACCCGTTGCCTTCGGTTCGGGAAAGATTGCTGCATGAATTGGTTTGTATTCTGGGAATATCCGCTTCGGCTGGTACGGAGGAGGATGCGAAGCGAACGGCTGCCCTGGCTCGCGAGCATGCCGCGGAGTGGGTGGTGGTGGACGGCTATCAGTTTGGGAAGGATTACCAGAAAACGTTGAAGGCTGCGGGCTTCAAGATCCTCTTCCTGGACGATTACGGCCACGCAGAACACTACTGTGCCGATGTGGTGTTGAATCAGAACGCGTCGGCCGATGAAAGCGCCTATGAGAACCGCGAATCCTACACGCGTCTCTTGCTTGGCCCGCAATTTTGTTTGCTGCGGCGGGAATTCAATGCCTGGCGGGAATGGAGACGGGAAATCGCTCTGGTTGGTCATCGTGTGCTGGTGACGATGGGAGGCAGTGATCCTGAGAATTTCACGGAGCGGGCGATTGCTACGCTGAACTTGATAGAGGACGACGAACTGGAAGCTACGGTGGTCGTAGGTGGCACGAATGCAAGGTCTGAGTTGCTGGAAGAAATTGTCGCGAAGGGGAAAAGGAAGATCAGTTTGCGGCGAGACGTATCGAACATGGCGCAACTGATGGCGTGGGCCGATGTCGCGATTTCCGCCGCCGGGACCACGTGCTGGGAAATGTGCCTAATGGGCCTTCCCGCCATTCTGGTCGACCTGGCGGAGAATCAGACTCCGGTTGCGCGGGCCTTGGATCGCCAAGGATGTGCAAAGCACTTGGGTGGGTCGAGCGAAGTCTCTTCGGGGATGCTCGCGGAAGCGCTGGGGAAGTTGCTCAGCTGCGAGAAGAATCGGCGGGCGATGTCATTGCGCTGTCGAGAACTTGTGGATGGACACGGGGCGAGTCGCGTGGTTTCGGTTCTGCGCAGCGTCAGACTTCGTCTGCGACGTGCGCAAGAAAACGATATCGGCCTGCTGTGGGAGTGGGCTAACGATTCGCAGGTACGTGCCGCTTCGTTTTCATCCGCAGAGATTCCGTGGGCGAGTCATGCCGCCTGGTTCGCCAAAAAGCTGCAACAGGATCAGTGCCGCATATTCATCGCCGAAGACGAGAAGGGTACTCCCGTTGGCCAGATCCGCTTCGATGGCCGGGCCGATGGCGATTGCGAGATCGACGTAAGCATTGCAAAAGCGTGGCGCGGCCGGGGGGTCGCGGCGACTTTGATCAGGCAGGCAGTGCCGCTGGTTTGGCATGCGGGGCATTGCGCCCAGATCCACGCCTTGGTCAAATCGGAGAACGTGGCTTCGGTGAAGGCCTTTGAAAGAGCAGGCTTCAAGCGAGTGAGTATCAATAACGTTCAAGGAAATGCAGCGGTCCATCTCGTCTACGAAGGGAGCTAAGCCGGGGAAGACCATGGTGCGGACTTCGACAAGCAAGCGGAAGAACTACCTGGTTCTGGGTTGCAAGCCCTGGAACCGCCGGCAGTTTGAGGATTCCCTCCGGCTCCTTCCGGGACGATGGGAATATGTCGACTCCGAGAAGGCGCTGACGCTCGATTTCGTCCGCAAGCTGTCGCCCCGTTACATTTTCTTTCTCCACTGGTCGTGGAAAGTGCCGGAGCAGATCGTGAAGCGCTTCGAATGTGTATGTTTCCACATGACCGACGTCCCCTTTGGCCGCGGTGGCAGCCCGCTGCAGAATCTGATCGCCCGCGGCCACCGCGAAACCAAGCTAACTGCGCTGCGAATGACCGCGGAGTTCGATGCAGGACCGGTCTACCTGAAGGAACCGCTCTCGCTCGAAGGCGGTGCAGAAGAGATATACATGCGCGCCGGACAGTTGTCCGCGAAGATGATCGAACGCATGATCCGGGAGGAGATGACACCCGTGGCTCAGGAAGGCAAGCCTGTCGACTTCAAGCGGCGGATGCCGGCAGAGAGCGAGGTCGCGAACCCGCCGTCGCTCGAGGCACTATACGACTTCATTCGCATGCTGGATGCGGATGGATATCCGCGCGCCTTTTTTAATTACTCCGGCATGCGCTTCGAACTCAGCCGGCCGGCACTTTACGACGGACGAATTGTGGCCGATGTGAAGATCACGCGCGCCGATACCGGCACGGGGACAACCAAGTGAAAGTACTCGTGATTGCCGCACATCCCGACGATGAAGTGCTGGGTTGTGGCGCAACGGCGGCCCGGCTGGCGCAGGAGCACCATGAGGTTCACCTTGCGATTTTGGGGGAGGGTATTACTTCGCGCCACGCGCAAAGATCCGATGCCGATGCCACCCAGCTGGCAGGACTGCATCGCCAAGCACAGGCAGCAGCGGCTAAGCTTGGAGCCAAGAGCCTGGTCTTACACAAGCTGCCGGACAACCGGCTGGACACGGTGCCTCTCCTCGAAGTGGTGAAAGTCGTGGAGGAGTTGGTGGACCGGATGAAGCCAGAAGTGATTTATACCCACCATCCCGGAGATTTGAATGTCGACCATGGCGTGATCCATCGCGCTGTGCTTACGGCAACGCGGCCGATGGCGGGGCAGCCGGTGCGCGAGATCTATGCTTTCGAGGTGCCGTCGTCGACGGAATGGGCTTTCGGCAGTTTGCGGCCCACATTTCGTCCCAATGTTTTTGTCGATGTGGAGTCGACGCTTGAAGCCAAGATCGCGGCCATGGCTTGCTATGAGACGGAGACGCGGGAATTTCCGCATCCGCGCTCGCCGGAAGCCTTGCGCGCCGTAGCCAGGCGCTGGGGAAGCGTTGTGGGATGCCATGCGGCGGAGGCTTTCGAGTTGGTACGTTCCGTCCGCTCCAAGGACATGATGGCTTGACTGCGAAACTGCAAATCGGCAAGCACAGCATCGGCCCCGGTCAGCCGACGTACGTGATCGCGGAGGTGTCTGCAAATCATGGTCAGAGTTTCGACCAGGCAGTTGAAATCCTGCATGCGGCGAAGGAAGCCGGCGCTGACGCCGTGAAGCTGCAAACTTATACGCCGGACACGATGACCATCGCCAGCGATGGGGAGGAATTTCGCATTGGCGGTGGCACGATCTGGGATGGACGCAACCTGCACGATCTGTACCGCGAGGCTTACACGCCATGGGAGTGGCAGCCGAGACTGAAGAAGATAGCAGAGGATCTCGGAATGGATTTGTTTTCGACGGCGTTCGATTCTACGGCAGTGACTTTCCTCGAGGAGATGGGAGTACCCGCGCACAAAGTTGCCTCTTTCGAGTTGGTCGATATCGCTCTCATCCAGCGCATGGCGCGTACGGGCAAGCCGCTGATCATGTCCACGGGGATGGCGACTATCGAGGAGATTGAGGAAGCTCTTCAGAGCGCGCGGGCGGCAGGCGCGACGCAAATTGCTCTGCTGAAGTGTACGAGCGCTTACCCCGCACCGCCGGAGGAAATGAATCTGCTCACGATTCCAGAAATGGCGCGGCGGTTCGGAGTGCCCGTGGGATTATCCGACCACACGCTGGGAATCGCGGTGCCGGTGGCCGCGGTTGCGCTGGGTGCCTGCATCGTCGAAAAACATCTCACGTTGTCACGCTCAGTCCGAGGACCGGATAGCGCTTTCTCTCTGGAACCGCACGAATTCAAAGCGATGGTGGATGCGGTGCGAACGGCGGAGAAAGCGCTCGGAGAAGTGCGCTTTGGTTTGAGCAGCGAGAAAGAAGCCAGCCGGGTCTTTCGCCGTTCGCTGTTTGTGGTGGAGGATGTGAAGCCGGGCGAGGCTTTCACCGAGGCGAATGTCCGCTCCATTCGGCCCGGACACGGGCTGCATCCGCGGCATCTGACGGAGGTGTTAGGCAAGAACGCGGCGCAGGGCATCAAGCGTGGTACTCCTCTGCGCTGGGAGTTTGTGGTCCGATGATGAGGTGCTGGTCGTGAGTCCGATTTTGAAGCGCGTTGTGTATCCGTGGCTGGCAAATTCCGGATACCTTCGCCGGCGTGCGGATGGTGGCGCTTTTTGCGTCCTCACCTACCATGGAGTCTTGCCTGCCGGATACCGTGTGAGCGATCCCCAACAGGACGGCAGCCTGGTAAGTCCTGAGAATCTTCGCGCACAGCTTCAGTTGTTGAAAGAGTGTTACCACGTTGTATCGCCGGACGACGTGCGCAACTGGATCGTCAATGGAAATGAACTCCCCGAGCGCGCCGTTCTTCTGACCTGTGACGACGGGTTGCGGAATGCGCTTACCGATATGGTCCCGATTCTGCGGGAAGAAGAGGTTTCGTGTCTATTCTTCGTGCTGGGCGCGTCAGCTTTAGACAAGCCCCAGATGTTGTGGTACGAAGAACTGTATCTTCTGCTGCTCGCGGCGCCTGCCGGCAGCTACTCTTTCGAAGACCTCGGGATGAGCATCGAGTTGGGCGACCGCGCCCAGAGAAGGTCTGTGTGGTGGAGTCTGTTGAAAAAATTGTCGCAGCGCGATCAGCCGGCAAGGACCCGTTTCATCGCAGCGTCGCAGGCCGAGTTCGGATTGCCTGATCAGTGGAACGCAGAATGCACGGCCAACGAGGCGCAGCGCCGCCGCTTTGGGCTGCTCAATGGGAGCGAGTTGCGGCAAGTTGTAGACCAGGGCATGACCATAGGATCACACACGCTGAACCATCCGATTCTCTCGCAACAACCGTCCGAACTGGCGTGGAAGGAAATCTCGGAGAGCCGGGATCTACTGGAGAAGGCTGTTGGAAGATCGATCTGGGCCCTGGCGTACCCGTTCGGCGATCCGGCGTCGGTAACAACTCGAGAGATCCAGATGGCGGAGCAAGCCGGCTTCGGATGTGCATTCATGAATATTGGGGGAGGATTCGGCGCGTCCTTGCCACGATTTGCGCTCCCCAGAGTTCACGTGACAGCAGACATGAGCCTGTCTGAATTCGAAGCTCACGTCTCTGGCTTCCACCGCGATTTCCGGTCTCGCCTGTCGGGAGACACAGCGTAGGCCATCCACTCTAAACATTCTCGCCTCTAACGGCCCTGCGCGTCAGCCGTTACGTCACAGATTCGTTACCATGTATTCAAAATCGAAACGACTGGAGAGACGTGAGTCTGCGCATCGTTCTACACCGGAAAATTCCTGAAGATCCCGAACTCTGCCGCCGGTGGAATGACTTGGCTCTGCAGATGGAACGTCCGGAAGTGTTTTACACGTGCGAGTGGGCGCTGGCTATGCAGTGTGCCTATCAAGCTTCTTTTGTGCCGTTGCTGTTCCTGGGCTACGAAGGAGACGATTTGGTCGGGGTGGCCTCGCTGGCCACGGATGCGGCGGAGGAAAGCGTAAGTTTTCTTGCGGGCACGACTGCAGACTATTGCGATTTTCTAACTCGGCCGCATCGGCGGGCCGAGTTCGTCGACGCAGTCTTCGCGAAACTCGGAAAGACAAAGGCGAGCTTCATGACATTGGCGAACCTGCCGGAAGACTCGGCGACGCCTGCCGCGCTCCGGACTGCGGCCAGGATGCACGGTTTTCACGTGCACATGCGGCCGGCATACTTATGCGCCCAAGTAGAGCTAGGGACGGCGGCTCAACGCCAGGAGCTGAAGACCGCGCTGATGAGCTATAGAAAATTCCGCCGGTACATCAAGGCGATGGAGCGTGAGGGGCCGGTGACGTTCGCTCACCTTCAGTCGTGGACACAGATTCAGGCCGCCTTGCCGGACTTCGCCGATGCTCATGTGGCGCGCTTCCGTGCCACCCAGCGTACCAGCTTTCTTTCCACCCCCGAGCGCCGGTTCTTCCTGGATGAACTCGCCCGGCGATTTTCCGGCACCGGCGTTGTGACTCTAAGCATGCTCATGATCGGGGACCGGCCAGTGGCGTGGAACTACGGTTTTCAATTCCAGGGAAGCTGGTTCATCTATCAAGCAACCTTCGCAAGCCGTCAGGAGGAGCATTCCCCTGGCCACTGCCTGCTTTCGAGGATCATCGTCGAAGCCTGCGACTTGGAGGGAATGACGGTGGTTGATCTGGGACTGGGCGCCGAAGGTTACAAGGAACGATTTGGAAACAGTACCCGCCAGACGCTCTACGTCACGCTGACGAAATCCTGGACCCGCCATCTCCGAGAAGTTGTGAGGTACCGCGCTGCGAGCGCGGTAAAACGATCGCCGAAGGTCGAGTCTCTAGTCCGCCGAATTCTCAACCGATAGCGGGTGGAGCGGGACAGCACCGGAAACGAAAAAGCATTTAGACTAATGCATCGCAACGCTTGATACGGCACTCCGGGGTTCTGTTTGCCATCTGAGATTCACGCTGACGCAACACGATTGAAGCTGACGGCGCCTCCCGGGGAGTCGACCACCGGAAACGCGCCGGCTGCACTGGAGAAGCTCCACTTCCGGACGGAGATGGGCCGCATTTCGCGGCAGTCCGGAATAATTTCTGCCGGGACGATTTTCACCGCAGCGGCGGGCTACATATTCAAAATTTATCTTGCCCGTACCTTGGGTGCGGAAGTTCTTGGTATTTACGCTCTGGGGATGACGGTCGTGGGCTTGGTTGGTGTATTTGGCGGATTGGGTCTGACCTGGGCTGCGTCACGGTTCCCAGCGGCTTACGTCAGCACCGGCCGCCTTGGGGAGTTGCGGGGATTCATTGCCTGGAGTGTCGTAATCCTGGCTGTCGTGAACGGATTGCTTGCCGGGTGCGTCGTGTTCATGCGTCACTGGGTGGCGATCAGCGTTTATCACACCCCAGCCCTGGCAGGTTATCTCAATCTTTTTGCGGTGTTGCTTTTTCTGGGGGCGTTGACGACGTTCTTTGGTCAACTCTTGACCGGTTACAAGGAAGCAGCAAAGAGAACGATCATCACGAATTTCGCGGGAGTTTTGCTGAGCATACTTTTCACCGTCGTCCTGATCACTCGGGGGACGGGGCTTTGGGGCTACGTATTTGCCCAGGTTGCCAGCGCGATGGTGGTGTTAATCCTGCTGGTTTGGGCCGCGTACAAGCTCACTCCGCAGCCGGCTCGATTCGCGCTCAAAACGATTGGCTCTCCGCCTCGCGCGATGTTCTCTTTTGCGGCAGCCGCTTTTGCCATGGACATTATGGGCTTCCTCTACGGCCAGACGGATAAGGTTGTTCTCGGGTTTTATCTGAATGTCCGCTCGGTTGGTATTTATGCCGTGGCGGCAACGATCGTCGCATTCATTCCGATCGCGCTGCAATCCGTAAACCAGATATTTTCCCCTACCATCGCCGACCTGCACGCGCGCGGCGAAATGGAGCTTTTAAACCGCCTCTTTCAAACTCTAACTAAATGGATAACAGGACTGACGTTGCCGCTGGCCGTGGTGGTCGTCGTGTTTTCCAGGGTCCTGATGCGCATCTTCGGGCATGACTTCGAAGCGGGCTGGGTTATCTTGGTGATCGGGGCTGTGGGGCAACTGGTGAACTGCGCGACGGGATCGGTCGGGTACCTGCTTCTCATGTCTGGAAACGAGCGGAGATTAGTCAGAATTCAGTTGGTGATGGCCGTTGTGACCGTGACGTTGTGCCTGCTTCTTGTTCCTCGCTGGGGCATCGCTGGAGCCGCTCTCGCCGCGGCCATAGGCAATGCAGGATCGAATGCCTGGTGCCTTCTGGAAGTCAAGAAAATCTTGGGATTGTTTCCCTACAATCGCAGCTATTGGGATCTCGCCTTACCTGTTGCTGTGACTATAGCCGCGACCTTCGGACTCAGGATCGCACTGCGATCGATCAGGGCAGACGTAGCGGTTGTGGTGCTCAGCACGTCACTTACCTATGCTCTCTTCGTGGGCACTGCACTTTTGTCTGGTCTTGATGCCGACGATCGTCTCATCGCAAACGCAATCTGGTCCAGAGTTCGAAATATCTTCCCCGGAGCCTAGGCCAGCGGCGTATGACGCGGAGGGTTTGGGCTGCACCTGAGTTAGACTGCCACGTTGAGGCTGAATGAAAGACGAACAATTGCGCGCAGAACTGTTAAAGATGGCCGACGGCCGTCTTCATCCCTCCATCACAAACCCTAACTATCTGGTCCTTCGGCGTCGGAGGCTGATACTCGGAAAATGGATGGAGAGTATTCCCGGGCAGCAACTGGTGGTTCTGGATATTGGTGGCCGGTATCAGCCCTACCGTCCTCTGCTCGAGCACCGCATCCAACGGTATTTCGGCCTGGACATCTTGCGCACGCCTTTTGTCGACGCGATTGGGAGCGGAGATCAGCTTCCTTTCAAGGCCGATACGTTTGACGTAGTGATTGCAACTGGAGTTTTTGAGTTTTTTCCGGAACCTCGAGTTGCCGCTGCCGAAATCCATCGGATTCTCAAGCCCGGCGGATCTTTACTGATGAGCGTGTCTGCCATTTGCCCGCGCGCCGTGGAGGGCGAGATCTGGCATTACCTGCCTAACAGTTTGAAGTACATTCTGGCTCCATTCTCGAAAATCGAAATCGTTCCCGAGGTTACCAGCGTAGGAGGCACCTTGCGATTGAATGCCGTGTCCCTCAGCATTTTTGCGAAATACGAATTCATCCGGAAAATTCTGCACCACACGGTTGTGCCCGTCCTGAATGCCGTTGGGTTAGTTTTGGAGGGAGCGGGTATTTCACAGAACGATCAGATTACAGGCAACTACAGCGTCCTCGCTCAAAAATGAGCTTGCCGGTTCGATCGCTGTTTCAAGCCCTTTGAGAATCGCAAAAGGTGTACCCTCCTCTATGATCGAGTGCAGCCAGTGATGAGCGAATCTCGCGAAATTCGATTGCCCGCCGAATTGTGCGCTGCCGCAGAACGAAAATTTGGCAGCACATTCCGCAGCGTGGATGAACTCGTGGTGTTCCTGCTGCAAGAGTTGGTCCGCGGAGACACGCTCGACCTGGACCAGGCAGATCAGGCGGTGGTGGAGCAACGGCTTAGGGACTTGGGATACATGTGAACCGCTGGCGCCGTTTCAAACGCGCGCCCACCGCCTGAGGGATGGATAACCCCCAACTTTGAATGATCGGATGCGCTCATGCTGAACATGTTGCGGAGAATGTGGCGGCGTGGGCGTTCTCTTCGGCCGGTGGAAGGTTTCTCATTCGGCCGTCCGCTGGTTGTGCTGCAAAGCGATGACTGGGGAAGAACTGGGGTGCGGGATCGCGAGGGTTGGGACGAGTTGCTGGATCTGGGTGTGAACCTCGGTGAGCGCAGCTACGATTTCTATAGTCTCGAGACGGCTGAGGATGTAGCCGCGATGGTGTTGCTACTGCAGCGCCATCGCGATTCGGCGGGACGCCCTGCGTGCCTGGGCATGAACTTCATCGTAGCGAATGTCGATTTCGCAAAAGTGCGTGCGACGAACTTTCGTGAGATTCGTCTTCGTACTCTGGCTGAGGGTCTTCCTGATGGATGGAATCGCCCGGGCTTGTTCGGGGCCTACAGGGAAGGGATCTCTGCCGGTGTGCTGTCGCCGGCCTTGCACGGCATGACGCACTTCTGCCGGCCAGCCGTGGAACGACACTTGCGCGACTCGGGAGAGCGAGGCGTCCTGCTGCGAAACTTATGGAAGGCGGGCGTTCCCTACATCCACTGGCGCATGCCCTGGGTTGGATTTGAATATTGGGACGCAGAACAAGCCGGAAGAGAAGCTTTTCTGAACGCAAGCGTTCAGGAGAATTTGATTGACTCCGCGCTGGAGAATTTTACAAGATTCTTCTCGAAGACTCCACGTTCAGCTTGCGCTCCCGGCTATCGCGCGAACGAGGATACGCATCGAGCGTGGGCGAAGCGCGGCATCCAGGTGGCGCAGAACGGACCGGGAAGCGCGATGCCGCCACACTTCGACGAAAACGGAATGTTGCAACTCTACCGCTCGATAGACTTCGAGCCTGCCGCAGGGCAGGAGTTTTCCGTGGACGCCTGCTTGCGCGCGGCCGGGGATTGCTTTGCTCGTGGCCTTCCTGCGATCATTTCCGTGCATTCCATCAACTTCCACTCCACACTAAAGGATTTTCGCAGCCGCACCCTGAGCCTGCTCGACGAGTTTCTGGCTGCGCTGCAAGCAAAACACCCAGACCTTCTGTATGTTCGCGATGAGGACTTATGCGACTTGGTGGACAAAGGAAAGTTTCAGTCGACGCAATCTGAGGTGCGGGTTCCGGTGACGAAACAGAAATTCTCGGCGAGAGGGTGGAAAACATAAATGGCAGCTCGCAAATCGGTGGTTCTGGTCACCGTCGACTGCCTGCGTGCCGATCACTGCGGCTTCATGGGCTACGAGCGGCCAACCACACCTTTTCTTGATAGTCTTGCCGCCGAGAGTTTTGTTTTTCCGGCCGCCGTTGTGGCGGGTGTTCCCACGTTCTACTCATTTCCCGCGATGCTGGCATCGCGTTATCCGCTGGCACTGGGACGTGAAGTGCTGGGCCTTGCGCCGGAGGAAAAGAATCTGGCCTCGGCACTCAAAGGATATGGATACGCAACAGCTTTTTTCGGCGCCGGCAACCCATATCTATCCGCGCGGTTCGGCTATGACTTCGGATTTGATGCGTTCCGGGACTCTCTGGACGGGGACTTGACCCCACTCTCCGCTCCTAAGGGAAGTTCGTCTGAACCTGGCTGGGCGGGCAATCTAAACCGTGCCCTGGATCGCGTCAGTCACCGGATCCCGGGGATGGGCGCTGCCTACGACGAACTCTATTTTCGATACTGCCAGCGCTGGGCTGCGCCCGCGCCTGAATCGCTAGACACGCTGCGGCGCTTCCCAGCGGCGGATGTGATTGTTGACCAGGCAAGCACATGGCTGGCCTCGGTTGGGGAGAATCCTTTCTTTCTGTGGTTGCACTTGATGGATCCGCATTCCCCTTACTATCCGACAGAGAAAGGCTCGGAACTTTTCGGGGCGAACCCGCTGACTGCCTCACGCGCGGGTTATTTGAATGCGTACTGGAACCGTTCTGACCTTGGAAGCAAAAGACTGCGCCGCCACCGCGACGACATCGTCACTTTGTACGACTCGGGGATCCGATGGGTGGATGCGCAGCTTTCCCGGCTAGTCGAGTTCTTGCGTCGATCCAGGCTGTGGAAAAATTGTGTCTTTGCCTTAACCGCGGATCACGGGGAAGAATTTCTGGAACACGACCGGCGCTACCACGAGCCGTCTCTGGTGGAGCAGTTGATTCATGTTCCTCTCGTCCTGCGTGTGCCCGGAGCCGCAACAAGAGTACTTCCAAACAATCCCTTCAGCTTGCTGCATCTCGCGCCCACCCTGCTTGCAGCTGCCGAGTTGCCGATTCCCGGTGAATTTCAGGGACAAAGTTATTGGAAACACATTGAGGAAGGAACGGCGTGGAGTGAGCCCGCGATTGCCGAGTGTATTGCAGGCTGCACCAATCCATTTCTTCCCGAGCCACGCCGCGGAGCGCGGTTGTTGGCAGTCCGCGAAGCGCGATTCAAGCTGCTGCTGAATTTTGATACTGGGATTGACAATTTGTTTGATCTCGAAGCCGACCCTGGAGAAAAAGCATCTTTGCCGGCGGCGGCGGCGAAGCCGGAGCGGCGGCGCTTGCTTGAGGCAGCGCTCTCCCATCTAAGAAAATCCGACACACGGCAAATTTCAGAAGCTTACCTGCGGGCACGTTCGCGCGAGATTGGCCTAACTCTTGTAAAGACGGCGGGAACAGCGGCCACACGTGCTGCCGGCTAGGCGAGGGCGATTGTCTGAGAAAACCAAAATGAAGCCAGTCAACCTATTGGTCGACTCTCTCGCGGACGAGGGCCTCACCAACGCGCAAATGATCAACGCGCGGGAGATCGTAACCCGCCTGGATCCGGATCGTTTCTTCGTGACCATGTTTACCCACGGACCTCCGGCCACGCAAATCAGCACCAGGCCAAATACTCGTTTGATCCAGCTTCCGCGCCGGCTGCAAACGCTTCCTCTGCTAGCCCACTATCTGTTCGGGAAGCACGATATTCTGTTCTATCTGAAGGCATCGCCGGCCAGCCGATGCTATTTAAAGCTGCGATCGCTTCAGAGAAAACGGTGTGTGATCGCCGGGACGATCGAATCGCAAACCAACTGGCGGGATGAGACGATTACTCCGCAAGCCATCCGGCTCATCGAGGAAACCACTCTGCGTTGTGATTATTTATTCAGCAACTCCGCGTTCGTTGAGCGGAGTCTGAGGGCGAATTACGGCCTGCAGAGCGAAGTAGTTCCTACAGGGGTTGACGTCGAATTCTTTACGCCCAATTGGGAAAGGCCAGCGAACCCGAGGCCGCGCGTGCTCTTTGTGGGTGCGCTTCGATTTTTCAAAGGACCACAGGTTGTTCTCGATGCGGCACAACGCTACCCGCAAGCGGATTTCGTTGTGGTGGGAGACGGCGTCGCGGCGCCACAACTTGGCGATCGCGCTAAAGGACTGGCGAACGTTGTGATGCGAGGCCCACTAGGGCGAACCGCAGTTCGCGAAGAATACCGACGGGCGGACATTTTTCTTTTTCCCTCCCGCTGGGAAGGGTCGCCGAGAGTTTTGATGGAGGCGGCGGCCAGTGGTCTGCCGGTGATCGCGCGCAACGATTACGAGCCCGAGTCCGTGATCGATGGCAAGACTGGTTTTCTGACGGCGACTGACGACGAGATGATGGCGCGCCTGGCGCAACTGCTTGCGAACCCTGAACTGTGTCGAACGCTGGGAGAGGCAGGGCGTTCTCACATAGCTCAATTTAGTTGGGACGTGATCGCTTGCCAATGGGAAACCATTTTCACCCGCCTAGTAGTCGCACGGGAGTCCATCGCTTGAGCTCGAAGCTGGTAATCATTACCGAGATCATCGCGCCATACCGGATTCCTGTTTTCAACGCCCTCGCGTTGAGAAAGGAAATCGATCTTCATGTCATCTTTCTTTCTGAGAACGATCCAGGCCTGCGTCAGTGGCGGGTATATAAAGACGAGATCAAGTTTCACTACGATGTTCTCCCGTCATGGCGGCAGCGCCTCGGCAGATATAACATTCTGATCAATCGGGGAGTACTTTCCGCCCTGAATAAGATCAGGCCAGATGCTGTGCTGTGTGGCGGATACAACTATCTGGCCTCGTGGGAGGCCGCTTGCTGGACGAAAGTCCATGGAGTGCCGTTGCTGCTCTGGTCAGAAAGCACCGCCTTGGACAGGCGGCGAGGTCATCGTCTCGTGGAATTCATGAAGTCGCGCTTTCTACGTCTGTGCAGGGCCTTCGTGGTCCCGGGGAGATCGTCATTGAAGTACCTGAAAGATCTTGGAATACCGGAAGAGCGCATCTTCACCGCGCCTAATGCTGTTGATATCGACCTGTTTGTGGCGTTGTCGGAAGCAGCGAGGCGGGACGAATTCCAGGTGCGTGCCCGAAACTCCCTGCCTCGGCGATACTTTCTTTGCGTCGGCCGATTGGTGCGAGCCAAAGGAGTGTTCGACCTCCTGGAAGGATATGCACAGTTGGACCATGAGACCCGCGCCAAAATTGGTTTAGTATTTGTGGGAGATGGTTCGGATCGCTCGGAACTCATGGAACGCGCTTCGCGCATCGCACCAGGAACCATCCAGTTCCCTGGTTTTATACATCGTGAGGGGTTGCCGGAGTTTTACGCGCTTGCGGAAGCATTAGTTGTCCCGACACACAGTGACACTTGGGGGCTAGTGGTGAACGAAGCGATGTCGTGCGGTTTGCCAGTGATCGTCACCAGCGTGGCGGGGTGTGTCGCGGATCTGGTGGAAGATGACTGGAACGGATTTGTAGTTCCGTCCGGGAATCCGTCTCAGCTCGCCGCCGCGATGGCGCGGGTGGCGAGCGATCCCGCGCTACGAATGACAATGGGCGCCAGAAGCAGGCAGCGAATCGAGGCGTACTCTCCCGCGGCGTGGGCGGATGGGTTGGTGAAGGCGGTGGAATCCGTATGCGCGAGGGAGCAATGAAGGATCGGCCTCAGTTAATACTTCTCGCGCTGGGAATGATCGCGGTTCTGGTGCTGTTCGTGCTGGTGGAGCGCCGCCCGGGTTATTTCGCCAACACCACTTACCTCGGTGCGATTCTGGGGGTGCAAGTTGCCTTGGTTGGCCTCAGCCATTTTGAAGACGTGTTCTTTCCTCTCTTGATGGGATCTTTTCTCTGGGCGGGGTCAATGCTGCCGTTTAGTGGAACCGGGATGACCCTCCGATGGTTTTTCCTGGCGGTGGGCGCGCTGGCCGGCTTCGTTATCTGGATTAAGAGTTCTCGGCCGCGGCACTTTGGAGTTTTTCATCTGGTGGCCGCGTTTTGTGTGGTTTCCGCACTCGTCTCTGCCCTGGTTTCGGAGGTACCAAGAACGGCTTTGCTGAAAGTAGGGAGTTTGTCTTTGCTGTTCCTGTATGCATCTTCGGGAGCGCGCCTGGCATTTGCCGGACGGGAACACAAGTTCATGAATGGTTTGATTCTGGCCTGCGAGGTTCTGGTTTATGTCTCGGCTGTGTGCTATTTCGGCTTGGGCTACGGCATCTTCGGAAACCCTAACGCACTAGGGGCAATCATCGGCGTTGCCGCAGTTCCGGTGTTGCTGTGGGCGGCGTTGGTGGCTGAAACTCGGGGCCTGCGGCAGCGCCGGTTTTTTGCCCTGGCTCTGTGTGGCGGCCTGCTTTACGTGGCCAACTCGCGTGCCTCAACTCTGGGCGCGATCGTGGTCATACTCGTGTTCACGGTTGCTTTGCGTCACCAGCGGCTGCTGCTGCAGTGTGCCTTCGCGTGTCTCTTCTTTCTTACGGTGATGGCCGTGATTAATCCCTCCCACATGGATGAAATGTTTTCGTCATTTACCGGAAGGGTTATTTTTAAGGAAGAAGGCACCTACCACGGCATATTTGGATCCCGCCTTTCCCCTTGGGCGGAGACACTTTCCGTTGTCAAACAGCATCCCTTTTTCGGTAGCGGATTTGGCACCAGTGAACTGGGCGACCTTCGGCCTGACTTCGATGCATCTTCGATATACACGAAAGAAGGCACAAACCGTGAGCACGGCAACAGCTATCTCGCGCTGGCCGAGTATATGGGACTGTTGGGGGCCGTGCCGTTTCTGGTCTTGCTTTTTATGCTGGTACGAGCGCTGGTTCGAACCTACGGCTGGATGCGAAGAACCGGGAATCCCTACAATTATTGCATTCCGTTCGCGCTGGTTGCGATCGCGGGCCTGGTTCATGCCTGCTTTGAGGATTGGCTGTTTGCTGTCGGATCTTATCTCTGCGTCTTCTTCTGGGTCTCTGTTTTTGGGCTGATGGATCTGCGTCCCGAGAGCGAGCCGGCAAGATCAACGACGGTGTTTCACACGCGGGCAGGCGTGGTGGCATCGGCGGCCCCAGTAGCCCATTCGCTGCGTTGATCCAATCCTCCCGGTGGTCGCCTACTTTCATTTTAAGACTGTTGGGAAACGTGGCCTGCGAGCAGCGGAGGGCGAAAAAAGAGTGGCGTAGGTGAAGTGCATGCGCATGACGTTTCGCATTTTGGTTGCTCTGATGTTTGCTGCCATGGCGTTCGCTATAGGCCTGTATCTGCCGTTGTCCATTTACTGGCTCGTTCGCCGTGACCTGGAATGCCTGGAGGTGCGGCCTTAGCGCTCATTGGACTTCCGCTCGGCGTAATAGGAGCCGTGACCGCAGGCTATTTTCATTTGTTAAATTGTTGGGAAAGAATGCTCAAAGTAGTCCAAAGCATCCCACTACCAATCCTCGCTGAGCAAGTCCTGAAGCTTTAGGACTGGTAGTATACTGGCTCCAATCAATCAGCCAGCAATCAACGTATTTGCATTTTTTCCAGGAGAAGTTGGGATGGCAGATCCCGTCAGGATCGCAGATGACAAATAGTTTGACGCCTCAAAGCCCCTCCGGCCAGCGCGTGGAAATCCTGGAATGCACGCTGCGGGATGGAAGCTATGCCGTAGATTTTAAATTCACGGAAAACGACACCGCGATTCTGGCCGGCGTTCTGGGCCGGCTTGGATTTCGCTGGATTGAAGTGGGTCACGGCGTGGGACTCGGGGCCATGAAGGCTGGCAAAGGTACAATGCCAGCCACCGACGAGAGGCTCATCGAAGCCGCAAAGCGGGCCGCGCCCGATGCTCAGATCGGATGCTTTTTCATCCCTGGAATTGGAACGGCCGATCAACTGAAGTCGGCGCGGGCTGCGGGCCTTGACTTTGTCCGCATCGGTTATAGCGCCCCGGAAATCGAGGAAGCTTATCCCTATCTGACGCTGGCCAGGGAGTTGGGGTTGAAGCCTTGTCTCAACTTCATGAAGACCTATGGCATTTCGCCCGACGCTTTTGCCGAGAAAGCGCACGATGGCGAGGCGGCGGGAGCAGAGATTATTTACTGCGTCGACTCCGCGGGCAGCATGTTTCCTGAGGACGTGCGCAGATATCTCAGTGCCGCGCGCGACCGTTGCCAGTGCAAATTGGGGTTCCATGGCCACAGCAATCTCCAATTTGCCGTTGCCAATAGCGTAGAAGCCGTTCGTTGCGGCGCCGGCTTCATCGACACCACGCTCTACGGCCTGGGACGAAGCGCCGGCAACGTTCCCACCGAAGTCGCAGTGGCCGTCTTCAATAACCTTGGCATTGAAACTGGCGTCGATCTGTTTGACGTTATGGATGCGGCTGAGGAATTCATGGGCCCGCTGATGTCGCAGATGCAACTGTACGACATGATGTCGGTGGCAATGGGATGCAGCCAGTTTCATTCTTCGTTCCTTCCCAAGGTCGCCGCGGCTGCGCGCAAGCATGGCGTTGAGCTGCGCAGATTAGTGGTTGCCATGGGTAAACTCGACCCCGTCAATCTCGACGAAGAAAATCTGAACCGCGTAGCGGGCAGTTTGCCGAAAGCAGCGGGAGCGAAAACGAGGGAGATGCTGACGACGTTCACCGTTCCCGGCATTTCTGCGCATAGCATCAGCAGTTCGCTCTCGGCAGTGCAGTCGTTAGTGGATGGAATGACTGTCACGTGTGCGAAGCGCCGCGCCCGGCCTGTGCTGGAACTGGTTGCGGCGGAAAAGCCTTCTCCAGATTTGGTACTAGCGGATCTCGTACTAGCGGAAGGCCCCATCGTGCTGGGCAGGGTGGTTTACGGTTCGTTCGAAGTGCTCGAGCAGATCTTGCGGATGACTAGCTGCAATGTGCCGTTGTATCTCAACGATAAGGATGGCGGCGCGTGGGGCGCAGAGTGGCCTGCGCCACTGAAAGAGATTGTCGGTGCGGAGAGGATCCTGCCGGTGCGCTCGAAGCGCCTGTTTGCCAGCTACATGGAAGACGTTGTGATGGCCACGGCCCAGCGCTACGGCGATTTCTGCATGATGATCTACGGGAGCCCCAACCGAAGCTTGCTGCAGCATTGCTCCGAAACATTCAGCAACATCGTGGTCCATGGTGACCTACCCGCCGGAGCGCCCGAGAATTGCTGGCAGATGACGGATTTCTCCGACCGAATGCATTTCGACTTGGGAATCGGTGTCGCGCTGCTTCTTTGTCCACCCGGTGCGGCTGACGCGGCCTCGATCGATCAACTGCTGTTGCCCGAAGGAATTGTGATCACCGCGGGACACTTCCACCGTTTCGAAGTGGATCTTCCCGGCCGCGCCATTCTGCATCTCGATCCCAACCACGCCTACCGCGGCCAGATGGACCGGTGGGTCGCCATCGCGAATCTCATGAAGTCAGCTCAACCCACTCCTTTGGCGACGCAATGACGACCGGCGAAATGACCATCCGCGAAACTATTCTGGATGTCGTAGCGCGCCGCGAGGAGCACGTCTTCCTGGTGGATGCCCTCACTAGCCAGAAAATTACTTACGGCGAGTTTCACCGGCAAGCTTGTGCCCTGGCTGCGCAACTCCATAGGCGACGCGTGCGCAAGGGCGATCGAGTCGCGGCTATGCTTCCGAACTGCTGTGAACTGGCGGCGCTCTATTTCGCCTGCATTTATCTCGGGGCAGTCATCGTTCCCATCAATCCGGCGCTCAGCAAGGGCGATGTCCAATTCATACTCACGAGCTGCAAGCCCGTAGTTGTTGTGGCGAGCGCAAGCTGCGCCGACGCAATCCGAGGCATGCACCCGCATGTCCTCCAATTGGTGACGGCGCATGACGCAGTCACAGCCACGGCCAGTTCAGACCAGCTCAGGATTGACATTCCCGAAGAAACCGACGATTTCGTCCCGCTCGAAATTGCGGACGGCGAAGACCTGGCGGTCATCATGTACACGTCGGGTACCTCGGCCAAGCCGAAAGGCTTGGCGCACAAGCTGGGACGGATGTTCCGCAACGCAGCTGCATTCGCGAGCGCTCAGGGGGTCGACCAGGATTCACGGTTTTATCTCACGCTTTCCATGTCTTACATGGGTGGTCTCTACAACCTGCTTGTGCTGCCGTTCTTGTGTGGCGCGAGCGTAGTGGTCGATCACGTGTTCGATGCACGGTCGAGTCTGCGTTTCTGGGACCAGGCGAGGAATAACCGTGTCAATACGCTTTGGCTCGCTCCCACCGTGTTGTCGATCCTGTTGAGAATGGATCGCGGCCGCGTGGGCGAAGAGTTTTGCCGCAGCTCGGTGCGGCATGCATTTGTGGGGTTCGCTCCGCTTCCGCTAAGAGTAAAAGATGAGTTTGAAGCGAGATACGGCATTAGACTGATTGAGAACTACGGTCTCTCGGAAACTCTGTTTGTCACTGCCCGCTCAAACACTGCTCTCGAAGGAATCGGCTATGTTGGCGACGCGCTGCCAGGCGTCGCTCTTCGCGTGGCGAGAGGCGAAGGAGAACTTGTCGGCCCAAGTCTCGACGGAGAAGTACAAATTCTAACGCCCGACCTGATGGCTGGCTACCTCGATGCTGACGGCAGCTTGCTGCCAATGGATGCCTCGGCGTGGTTTCCGACCGGCGATGTGGGTCATCTTGACGAAGCGGGCTCGCTTTTTATCACCGGCCGCAAAAAAGATCTGATCATTCGCGGCGGCGTGAACATCAGCCCTGCGGCAATCGAGGAGGCGCTGACGCAAGTCGACGGCATAGCAGAGGTTGCGGTGGTGAGCATTCCGCACGAGCTCTATGGCGAAGACGTGGTAGCTGTGCTGAAACTTGACGCGGGTGTCGAACTCGAATCCATTCTGGAGTTGGTGGTCGATCATGCGAAACGCAATCTGGCGCAGCATCAGCAACCCGCCCGGTACATCGCGATTGATGAACTTCCCAGAACGGCAAACGGCAAAGTGCAGAAGTCCCGCATTCGCGAGTTGGTAGCGGAGAAGCTGCAAGTGGGTTCGACCTCGACTCTTCGGACGCAAGCCACGGAGACGGCAGCCGTATCCCGCTGACGGCTCCTTCATGAGCATCCGCATTGGAATCTTGGAAACATAGACGCATGAAAATCATTGACCTATCCTTGTCCATCGAAGAAGGCATGATGACGTTTCCAACGCACTGGCATCCTGTGGTCGAGATCACGATTCTCGGCCGGCACGGGGTCGAAGGTCGCGAGACCAGAAAGCTCGTACTGGGAACGCACATTGGCACCCACGCGGATGCGCCACGTCACTTCATTCCAAATGGCAAAACCATCGATGAAGTCCCTCTGGATGTCCTCATCGGCCCGGCCACCGTAGCGGACTTCACGGGTTGCGCGCCGTTGCAAGAGATCGACGTTGCAGACCTCAAGCAAAGACTCGGCGACAAAGTGCCTGCGCGTTTGATTCTGCGCACCGGTTGGTCCGAATATTTCGGCAACATGAAGTTCTACAACGAATATCCATTTCTATCGGAGAACGCGGCGAAGTGGCTGGTGGAGAAAGGTGTGCGGCTTATCGCAATGGATACGCCATCGCCGGATAATCCAGCCCATTCGCGAGGCACCCCCAAGGACTCTCCCAACCACAGAGTGCTGTTGGGAGCCGGAGTGGTGCTGGTGGAGTACGTCGCCAACCTCAAAGCCCTGACCGCGTCGGAAGTAGAACTCATCGTGATGCCCCTGAAGTTGAAGGGCTGCGACGGCTCGCCGGCGCGCTGCGTGGCCATCGAAAGATAAAAGATAAGGGACAAGGATAAGTGGAGCGAGAGACGGAGCAGAAAGCCCAGGTGCAGGAGTGGCTCATCAACTGGTTTGTGGCGAGATCGAAGATCAGCAAGCGCGAGCCAGAGCCGGTGCAGGACGTCGACTATTTTGAAGCTGGATGGCTCACTTCGATGGAAGTGGTGGAGTTCGTCACCGAGATCGAGCAACGGTTTGGCATGCAGTTGTCCGATCGCGATCTGCAGGATCCGCGTTTCGTTACCATCGCCGGCCTTACCGAAATAATTCTGGAGCACTCGACGCCGATCAGTGAAAGCAGGTAACTTCAAACCTTGCACATGCTTCAGTTCGCACCTGGAACCCAGTGGAGAAAGACACACCAGCAAAGCTGCATGTCCTGACACTCACCCCTTTTTATCCTTCCGACGGGGACGAAGTGAGTGGCTGCTTTGTGGCTGAGACTCTTCGAGAGCTCAAGACCTGCGACGTCTCGTCTTCAGTGATCGCGGTTGATTCGATCTATCATCCCAGCCGAAGAGCAAGCCGCGAATTTCCCGCCGAATGGATTCGCTACCCGCAATTGCCCGGAAACTTCGGCCTATCGAGCGCGGGCAATTTTCTGGGCGCAACTCTTCTGGGAAAAATCCGGCAACTTCATCGGCAGACACCCATTAGTGTGATCCACGCTCATGCCGCGCTGCCCTGCGGGCACGCCGCGGCTTTTCTTTCGCGGCGTCTTGGAATTCCATTTGTTGTTACCATTCATGGTCTGGACGTCTTCAACAATTGCTTTCAGAAAGGCATCGCGGCAGGATGGCGCCGCCGGGCTTCCGTCAGCGTTTATCAGCGCGCACACAAAACAATCTGCATCAGCAACAAGGTGCAGCAATTGCTGAAGGACGGGATGGGCACGACGGTTTCCTCTGCGGTCGTCTACAACGGCACGGATCCCAGCCTGTTTGCGCCGGGTTCTGCAGGGGAGCAGCCTCCGACAGTTCTGATTGTGGGAAATCTGTTGGCAGGAAAAGGGCACGAGCTCGTGCTGAGGGCTTTCGACCGAGTGAAGGAGTCGCATCCGGGACTGCAGTGCAAGATGATCGGGGTGGGAGCAGATCGAGAGCGGTTTGCCGGTCTGGCCAGAGATTTGGGCGTCGCCGATCAGGTTTATTTTCTAGGTCGTCGAAGCCGCTCCGAAGTGGCGGAGGCCATGCGCAACTGCACAGTGTTCGCGTTGCCCAGCCGGTTCGAGGGGCTCGGCTGCGTTTATCTGGAGGCGATGGCTTCTGGCAAACCTGTCATCGGGTGCCGGGGGCAAGGCATCGACGAGATCATTGATCACGGCCGCAACGGTTGGCTGATTCCGGTCGACGGTCTGGAGGAACTGGTGCAAGGGCTGGAAGTCCTCTTGGGTGACGCCGAACTGCGCGGACGGATCGGCCAAGCCGCTCGGCAAACAATCCTCGAGAAGCTTACGCTATCTCATCAGCGGGAGAATTTGGCGAAGATTTACGAGGAAGCTGCTCGATGACCACGTCCAGGGCATTGTCGCAGGAGCGAGTTCCGAATGCCGAACTGGTTGCAATCCTGGAGACGGATGTTGCCGAGGTTGCGGGCTTCATCGCGGCTCAGTCTGGCCGAAGCAAAGAAACCATAGACGCGCACCTCCGCTGGTTCTTGCTCGAAAATCCCGCACGCCGACCGCAGGACCCGATGGGCTTCGGACTGCGCTCTGGCGTTCAACTCGTGGGATGCATCTTGTGTAGCCCGCAAGCCTTTCGCGTCGAGAACCAAAGAATCGTTCTAATGGGTTCCAGCTCGTTCTATGTGGACGCGCGTCATCGTGGTCACGGCGGCCGCATCTTTTTGCAGTATTCCAGACTCGCAAACCAGCGGCCACTGTTTGGAACCTCAGCCAATGCTGAGGCTGCGGCTTTGTGGAAGGCGGCGGGAGCAAGCCCCATCCCGGGCTCGGAAGCTGAATTGTTCGGAGTGCTCCGATGGCCGCCAGTTGCCGAGGAAGTCGTGCACCGACGCGGTGCGAGTCGCTTGCTCTCCCGTGTCGTGGGCAGCCCTGTCTCCCAACTCGCGGCGCTCGCACGGCGCTTGAAGGTTGACTGCAACGCATCCGAGGCGCTTCGGACGCTCACTTCTGCCGAGCAGATAACTGGCCTTCCGCTAAATGATTCCTCGGCGAAGCTCACGGCCATGCGCGACCTACCTTACATTCGCTGGCGGTATTTCTCTGGCCGGGATGCATCGGTCGCGGTGTTTGCCTTTCGCAGTCGTGCGCCGGACAGGGAAATCCTGGTTACAGTGAACCAGCGAACCCGAGGATATCGCAACCAGATCAACACGCTCAACATACTTGATGTCTATCCGGAAGTTCCTCCGGAGGAGTGGTTGCGGATCGTCGGGGCTTTAATCGTGCGCTACAAGAAGAATGTCGACGCCGTGGTACTGCGCAACCAGGATCAAGAAAGGCAGAAGGTATTTTGCGAAAAAGGTTTTCAGCGTCGCATTTTCGATGCGCCGACCGGCTGGTTTCTTGATAAGGCGGGGCTCATGCCAACGCGCGAGTGGTACTCCGTCCCGGCGGATGGCGACGGACTTATTTAGGGTTGCGGCAGCGGAATGAATCTCACTGAATGAGCCTTAGAAGCCAAGCCCGGACTTTTTTGATTCAAGCTGCAGGTCTGGCTCATGCCGACCAACTGGCGTTCCGCCTCCAGAAGGGCAACTCCCGCACGCGAGGATTGGTCGTCGGCGTACACGAAACCCCCGTTTCCCTGGAGGCACAGTTCCGCGAACAATTGCAGTGGGCGTCCGCGCACTTCACAATTACCAGTCTCGAGGGCTTCGCCAAATTATGGGAGCAGCGCCCGGCATCTGAGGCCGATGCCAAGCCTCCTCTCCTGTTTACTTTTGACGACGGCAGAGAGAGCAACTACACCATAGCGGCGCCGCTGCTTGAATCTTTTGGCGGCCGGGGGGTTTTTTTTGTCGTGCCAGAGTTTGCGGAATGTAGTGCCGACGAAGCTCTGCCTTTTTATCGGTCGAGGATTAATCCCAACTCCAAACCCGGGGACGAAAAATGGGAGGACTGGAAGCCGATGACTCCAAATCAGATTGGGGAATTGGCGGCTCGAGGTCATGCCATCGGGAACCACACGCTCACACATCAACGTCTGGTGGGCCTGTCGCGCGACAAATTGGAGCGGGAGATTGGCGAGAGCGCGAGCAAGCTCGCCTCCTGGACGAAAAAACCCGTGGATGCCTTCGCCTGGACATTCGGGTGGGATGCGGTCGACGCGAACGCCTGGGACGTGATACGGCGGCACCATCGTTTCTGTTTCGCTCCCTGCGCCGGGACCATCGACAGCCGTTACGACAGTCCAGCACTGCTGTGGCGGCGTGAGATCGAAGTGAAATACTCTGCCGCCGAATATCGTTTTCTCTATTCGGGGCTCGTCGATGCATGGTGGAGCACGCGACGAAAGCGTCTGCGCAAGATGCTGCGTGTTCCCCACGCCGAATTAGGATGATCCAACTCTTCATTAACGCCCTCGCTGCCAGCGCAGGAGGAGGCCTCACTTACGTCCGCAACGTCTTACCACGGCTGGCGGTTCGGGGTGACGTACGCACGACCGTTCTGCTCAGCGCACCTCTACTTGGTGAAATCACGGAATCAGCTCGTGTGACCGTTCTTCGCGGAGATTGTCCCGCCAGTTCCGGCAGCCGATTCTGGTACGAACAACGCAACCTGCCGGACATCATTCGTCGCTCCGGGGCTGATGTGCTGTTATCCACAGGGAATTTCGCGCTCTACCGCTCGCCCGTGCCGCAAATCCTTCTGAGCCGCAACGCACTGTACACTTCGGCCGACTTTCTGCGCGATCTACGAGATAGAGGTGACTACCGGCTATGGCTCGATACCGAAGTTAAAGCCGCGCTCGCCCGCTGGTCGGTGCAAGCGGCGGACTGCACGGTAGCTCCCAGCGCCACCTTTGCCGGCGCACTGCGGCAGTGGACAGGGAAGGATGTGGTCTTTATCCATCATGGTTTCGATCACGAAGTGTTCTTCCGTGACCAGACGCCCTTGCCGCAAGATGTGCAATCGCGGCTGGCTGCGACGAAAGGCTCGCTTCGTCTGCTCTTCGTCAGCCACTACAACTACTACCGGAATTTTGAAACGTTGATACGCGCAACGGCGATTCTGAAGAAGAAGCTGCATCCCCGAACGGTCCGGCTGATTCTGACATGCAAACTTAACTCCGCAGACAATCCCGGAGACTACCATGCAGGCGCGGCGGCGGAGTTAGTGCAGCGGCTTCAACTAAGCGAGGAAATTGTTGAGTTAGGTGCGGTGCGCTACAGTCTGCTGCATCGTCTCTATCGCGCTTGCAACTCCTACGTGACTCCGGCCTACGCCGAGACGTTCGCTCACCCGCTAGTTGAGGCCATGGCCAGCGGTCTCCCAGTGATTGCTTCGGACCTCGCTGTGCACCGGGAAATATGCGGCGAAGCTGCGCGGTATTTCCGGCGTTTTTCTCCAGAGGCGCTGGCAGAAGTCGTCATTCAAGTAAATCAATCGCCAGATCAGGCCGCCGCCATGCGTGAAGCGGGGCGGTTACGATCGCGAGATTTCAGTTGGGACAAGCACGTTGAAGAACTGCTGGGTTTGGCCAGTCGCTTGGTGGAGACATGAGCTTCGGTGCAGGTGTGACAAAGGCGTCTCTGGTAAACCAGCCGAGCGAAGTCACGGATGTCCGACTACACTTCTCACGCCGACTGCGGACAGCGTAGCCAGCACCGCACTCACTACACTCAGGCACCAAAGAATCCTGCGGTCTTTCGGCAGAAAACGCGACAACGCATAGAAAACAAACGGCAGAGCTGGAATCGAGAAGCGAATAAAAGTGCCGCGCGCCCAGATCAGGTAGTCGTAGCAGAACACCGCCAGCAGATACAGGCCGCAGAAAATCACCTCGTTAGGATAGGTCTTCGCATATTTCCGGAAGCTACTCGAAAACATCATGCCCACACCCGCTAGCACGAGCCCGATCCAGAAGAAGCTCAACAACAGGTTGCTCCACGGGGCAGGATAGGCCAGGGTGCCGGCCACAATTCCGTGGAACGGCCAGCCAAATAGATGCCCGTGCGGCCCCGCTACTCCGCCTCCGCCGTAGTCACGCGCCGTATAGCTATGCACGGTGAGCAGTGGATCGCCGAAATAGCGAACCAGCGGCAGCATGTAGAGAGTTCCAATGGCCAGCCCCATTCCCAAAGCGATGAAGAAAGCGCCAAACTTTTTGCGGCAGAGCAAGACCAGTCCAATTCCCACCAGAACAAAGATCATCAGCGGCCGCACGGTCACGGAAAGCGACGCCAGCAATGCTGCCAGGAAAACGCGATTCCGCCGAAAAGCCAGCAGCGCACCGAGGCCCAAAGCCACGGCCAGAGGCTCGGACCCTCCCAGGAACGAAAGCTGAAGCCATGCGAAGTTGGTGAGCGCGAAATATCCCGCAGCCACTGTCCCGAACAGGCGAGCTGCGAGCCAGACTGATAGCAGAGAAGAGCTGAAGGCAACCAGCCAGAGAGCAAAAAGTGTGGGAACACGGAACAGCAGCGAAACCAGCGCGATGAAATAGGGGTATCCCATGAAATGCTGGATACCGATTTTTCGGAAATCCCAGTGAAGGATGGCGTTCGCCACCGCCAGGTAGGCGTCGTTGTCTCCATAGCCAACAATCAGGTTGTGCGACCGGTGCAGAACTAAGACGGTGATCCACATTATGGCAGCGCTAACCGTCGCCAGCACGAGCAACTCTCTCTGGCTGGGCGGTGCATGAAAACCCGCGCCGCTCTCGTTGGATTGAATGGGGAGGCCCATCGGATGCGAGCGATTATAGCGCCCTCACGATCCGCCTTTCGGCGGTCGGAATAGAATTGCAGACATCGAATTTGCACACTCAACGATACTCAGATCTGTAAAAGGGAGCGAAGGTGCTATGCACAGCGCGCAAGGTATGGCAGAGAAGCGACGACACTTCCCCAAGTTCGCGCTTGCAGTGTTGTTGATTGTTCCATTGATTCCGGTAGTTGCCAAAGCTCAGTCGAGCGCCTCCCAGCCAGTTCAGCCTGCCGCGAAGTACGCCTCGGCCTACAACTGGATTCAATCTCCAACCATGCCGCCGGCGCTGGTGGCGGGAGCCAATACGATCGCGCTCCGGCCCTGTCCACGAGGATTGAGAGTGGCTGACCCACCCGGCCTGGTAAGCGGTGTTTCGCCGCATGAGTACGTTTACATCGCCGGGAAGGGCGACCCGGAAGCGGCGCTGATTACCGGTGGAAATGGTCACGCGGGCGACGCCTCCTGCACCATCGATGTCACCCTGAAACAGTCGCATCCAGCCGGCTACAGCGCAGGATCGGCGACGGGCGGCATCAAAGAAGCCTCGGAAGACGCCATGTTCGTCGCGGAGGCTTACGGCGCAGGTGTTCGTCGCCGGCAGGGAGGAATGGTGGTTCTCGACACCGCCGGCTCTCCCTACAAAGTGCACGCGCCCGTCTACATTGAAGCCACCAACCAGTTGATCAGCGGAGCGGGCGGCACTATTGATTGCTACTTGCTCGACGAAGACTGCATGAAGGTGGGTGACAGCAACGCAAACCACTTCGGTAGCATTCAGCTCGAGCATCTGCGGTTTCATCCCAACCTCATTGGCGGAACAAATAGCGCGCTCTACGTCAATGCGAACGCCACCATCGTGCGTGATGTCACGGTGCTCTATTCCGCGACTCACGCGACCTTCGGCCACCTGGTGACGGTCTGTGATGATCAGGCCTTCACGCTCGATGGACTGAACTATGTAGGGTTCGGAATCCTGAACGACGCGAAATTCGTGGGATCTGTTGTGTTCGCGCCCGGCCCGTTTAACAAGTGTTCTGCCGTAGGCTGGCTGAAGAACATGCAGATCAGCGGGCAGGGAGCAGGTAATGGGGTCGACTGGCAATCCGGCAATTCGTTGCATGTTTCCGACAGTGTGATTCAGGGTTTTTCGCAGTTCGGAATCCGTACTGGCACGATGCGAGGCGGCTACAGCCCCACCCAGATCGACAACGTCTACATGGAGCTCAACACTCCCATGAACCCAGCCGGCAACATCGGAGCCGCGGGCATCATTGTGGTCGGCTCTCGCCTGAGCGCGCAGACCGAGATGTTCGCCGTCGGCGGCCAGCCTTCCTATGCCCGGACTGGAAACACCCACTACGTTTACTGGATCGTCGCCAGGGATTCCACTCGCGGATATTCACTCCCACTTCAGGTAGGTTATGCCGACACCGATGGGAAAGGGAGCATCACGGTGTCCTGGCCAAAAATAGACGGTGCAAACATTTCTTATGACGTGCTGCGCACGGAGGGCGTTGGGAACCACCTCAACGCTCCTTATGGAAAGGGAGACTTCGCCGTCGCCACCGGTGTGTCTCAATGTGCCGGTGAGGTTTGCCAGACAACGGATTCGCAGTCGCCGCTGAAGACCTACGAGGTGACGAAGAATCCTTCTTTTCAACCGGTTCTCATGTTCTGGCCGGGGAGCCTGATCTTGTCCGGCGGAGCGTATGCTGACGTGATCGTTCCGCCGGTTACGAATGTTTCTCCGGTCGTCAGCACGCTGGCGAACGTTCCGAGTTTGTTCGCAGACCGTTGCCCCGCGGGTACGCCGGGCGTCTATGCCATCTGTTTCGCGGGAGAGTCCGCCGGAAACAACCGGCCCCAGGTTATGGGCACACTGATGCAAAATGGGCCGGGGGCTGGCACTCAGGCTGCGAATTTGAAAGGCCGGCTGAATTTCCTGAATTCGCCGACGGGCAGCGTCGCTGCTTCCCACATTATTACGCTGGTGGATTCCGATCCCGCGAAAACCCTGGCAGACGCGGTTCATCGGCCTTCGAATGACGACAAAGACACGTACATCGGGCTCGACGTACCCCCCGTAGGCGCCAGCCTCTCGCAATCGCAGTTGGCATTCGGAGCACCGGTTTCGGTCTCGAACTATATCGGCAACAAAGGCGACGGCAAAAGCTGGAAAGAACGGCTCACGGCGAATGAGAAGACGTTTGCCGTTCCGGTGACGATCCAGAAGGGAAGTACACTCACCGTCGGCGAGGGATCTCCGCTGAGCAAAATGAAGATTTATTCCACGAAAAGCATCGCCGCGACAAACGTTGCGGCTCAGACTTGCATGAATGTCGAGCAAGCGATAGCGGGGCTGACAAAGGCCGATTTGATCGTCGGAGTCACGCCGCCCCGGGACTTAGGCAATCTTTCTTTAAATGCCTACGCCGGCGCCGCGGATACCCTCACGCTGCACTTTTGCAATCCAACCGGGGCGAACGTTGGGATCCCGTCTGGCGTGTATTCATTCCTGAGCGTTCACTGAGCAAAAGAGTTTGCCGCATCGCCCGTCGCGTCGTCTCGGTCGAGCCCGATTGTCGGCGCTTCGCGTAAGATAATTTTCGAGTCCGAGGGAGCGACTGGCCGGATGTGCGGAATTTTCGGCATCGTTGGGTTTAACGCGCGCGTGCCCGCCGACGTGCTGGAGCGAGCTACCCGATCGCTGGCTCATCGTGGGCCAGACGACAGCGGCACCGTGATTCTGCGCGATTCGGGGCGCGAATCCGTCGAAATCGGTCTGGGGAATCGCCGCCTTGCGATTCTCGATCTGTCTCCGCTGGGGCATCAGCCCATGAACGATCCCGCAACTGGCAACTGGATCGTCTACAACGGAGAGCTCTACAACTTCCGAGAAGTTCGCGCCAAGCTGGAGCGAAAGGGAGTGTACTTCGGCAGCAATTCCGATACGGAAGTGATCCTCAAAGCCTACGCCCGCTGGGGCGAAGAATGCCTTCAGCAGTTCCGCGGCATGTTCGCGTTCGTCATCTGGGATGCGCAGCGGCATCGCCTGTTCGTTGCCCGCGATCCGATGGGGATCAAGCCCCTCTATTACCACCGATCCGATCGATACTTCATTTTGTCCTCCGAGATCAGGACTCTGCTGGGAACCGGTCTGGTGCCGCGGAGTATCGATCCCGCGGGCCTTTTGAACTATCTCTCCTTTGGATCGCTCTACGACCCCAACACATTGGTGGAAGAAGTGAACGCTCTTCCTCCGGGCTGCTATCTGACTTGGCAGGATGGGCAGGTGAAGCAAGTGCAGTACTGGGATCTCTTCGACCCCGACGTTGTGGAACGCAGCCATCGCGCTGATCATGCCGGTGCGGTGAGGCGCGGCGAACTCGAAAACCAGGTTGCGGAGATGCTCGATGAATCGGTGCGCATGCAACTGGTGAGCGATGTGCCGGTGGGGGTCTTTCTTTCTGGAGGCATCGATTCCAGCAGCCTGGTCGGCATTTTGAGTCGAAACGCCGTGCGCCCGAGCACGTTTTCCATCGTGTTTAGCGAGGCAGACTACTCCGAAGCCGAGTATTCCCGCGCTGTCGCGCAGCAATTTCGCACCGACCATCACGAGATCACCGTTTCCCAGACAGACTTCTTTGAAGCAATTGCGCCGGCGATCCATGCGATGGATTTGCCAACGATCGACGGTATCAACACGTACTTCGTGTCGGAGAAAACACGGGCTGCCGGCGTGAAAGTTGCTCTCTCTGGACTCGGTGGCGATGAAATGTTTGCCGGCTATTCGAGTTTCCGCACAGTCCCGCGCATGGAACGATTCGCCAATGCGTGGAATCGCATTCCCGGGGCAGTGCGTAATCCATTGGCAAATATGTTTGCGGCGCTCGCACCCGCTAACGATCAGAATCGCAAGCTGGCGGAGCTCCTCCGGAATGGCAACCTCGTTCCTCCTTATTTTCTTTCGCGCATGCTGTTCTCTCCGGAACAACAGAACGAGCTGCTGCCCGCGATAAAGGCGCACTCGGTTGCGCACCGGCGTGCGGAAAAGCCATTGATCGAGAGCCTGAGCCGCGCCCAGAGCCTGGACTCGGTCAACCGCGTTTCCTATCTGGAGGCGCGCTGTTATATGCTCAACACATTGTTACGGGATTCCGACTTCATGAGCATGGCGCACGGTTTGGAGGTGCGCGTACCGTTGATCGACCATCAACTGGTGCGGCGTATCCTTGCCTTGCCGGGATCGTGGAAGCTGGATTCCGGAATGCCGAAGCCTTTGCTGGTAAGGGCTCTGAAGGGCCAGCTTCCGGACCAGATCGTGCATCGTCCGAAGCGAGGCTTCACACTCCCGTTTGAGCATTGGCTGCGGGATGTGTTGCGTCCGGTGGTGGAGGAAACATTGGGCAACATTGACGACGGGCCCCTGGCCTCTCTGATCAGTGGATCGGCGGCCGGCGCCGTGTGGGCAGACTTTCTCGAGGGGCGGACTTCGTGGTCCCGCCCCTGGTCGTTGTACGTGTTGCAATGCTGGTGCCAGCAACACCTTTCGAGTTGAGCGATCGCCGCAATGGAAAAGGTCGAAGAAGTTCGGAAACCCGCGAATGCAGCTCCTGCCGGCACACTCCCGGTCAGCGTGATCATTCCGGTGCGCAACGAAGCAAAGAACCTGCCGCGATGCTTGCAGGCCCTGAAAAATGTTGCCGAAGTTTACGTCATTGACTCCCAGAGCACCGACGATACCGTGGAGATTGCGCGATCTCATGGAGCCAAGGTCGTGCAGTTTCACTACCAGGGTGGATGGCCCAAGAAGCGGCAATGGGCCATGAACACTCTGCCAATTGCCTACGACTGGATTCTTCTACTCGACGCCGACGAAGTGCTGACCCCTGAACTCGCCGAAGAAATTCGTTCGGCGATCCAGAATCCGGCGATCGACGGGTATTCCATCTTGCTTCGCACCTGGTTTCTAGGCCGGGTTCTGCGGCACGGAGACGTCGGATTGTGGAAGTTGTCATTGTTTCGGCGCGCCAAGGGACGGTATGAATGCCGGCTGAAGGATCAGGACGCGTCCATGGCTGACATGGAAGTGCACGAGCACGTGGTCGTCGATGGTGCGACGGCTCACCTGAGGAATCCGCTGATTCATCACAATATGGAATCGCTCTCGCGTTACATCCAGAAGCACGATGAATATTCCAACTGGGAGAGCCGCGTGCTGCTGCAAGGCGACGACAAAGAACTGCCGCCATCGCTTCTCGGCACGCAAGCTCAACGCCGGCGCTGGCTGAAACGCAAGCTCTTTGCTGTTCCGGGCTCTCCTGTGCTGCTTTTCCTGTATCGTTATGTGTCGCGGTTAGGGTTTCTCGATGGCGTGCCCGGCCTGATCTACTGCGGTTTTCAGGCGGTTCAGATGTTTCACACCAAAGCCAAGATCTACGAACTGAAGTCGCAGGAACCAAAGAATAAAACTGAGGAAGAAAACCGAAGTCTCAGGGGCTAAGGGGAACCAGAGCCATTTATGTGTGGGATTGCCGGACTCGCAAACTGTGGGGACAGGGAAGTGCTCGGACGGATGACGCACGTCCAGGCGCACCGCGGTCCCGACGACTCCGGGCTGTGGGAGCGAAGATTCCCGGATGGTTCCTACGTCGGTCTCGGCAGCCGCCGTCTCGCGATTCTCGATCTTTCAGCCGACGGCCACATGCCGATGTGCAACGAAGACCGCACGGTGTGGATCACGTACAACGGCGAACTTTATAACTTTGCCGACCTTCGCCGTGAGCTGCAAAGCAAAGGCCATCACTTTGCTTCCAATACCGATACGGAAGTCGTAATCCATCTTTACGAGCAAGAGGGCGAGGATTGTGTTCATCGGCTGAAGGGAATGTTTGCCTTCGCCATCTGCGATCTGCGCTCGGGCAGGCCAGAGTTGTTTCTGGCGCGCGATCATTTTGGGGTGAAGCCCTTCTACTATGCTCAACGCGGGAGAAAGCTGGCGTTTGCTTCTGAAGTGAAAGCGTTACTCCACGTGCCTGAGATCGAGGCTGAGATCGATTTGGAATCGCTGCACCAGTATCTGACTTTCCTCTGGGTCCCGGATCCCAAGACAATGTTCCGCGGAATCTACAAGCTTCCCGCCGGACATTGCGCAACGTTTCGCGACGGCGAACTGAAGATCCGGCAATATTGGGACCTGCGTTTTCCCCGCGCAGACGCAGCTTACCCACGATCCGAAGCTGACCTCGCCGACGAAGTTCGCGAGCGCTTTCGGCATTCCGTGGAGCGGCAGATGGTGAGCGACGTTCCGATCGGCGCGTTTCTCAGCGCCGGATTGGATTCCTCAAGCATCGTCGCGATGATGTGCCGCGCGGCGAAGCAGCCTGTCCGGACTTACACGATTACCTTTCCGCACAAGTATCGCGTGGGTGAGACCACGCTGGATGATCCCAATGTGCCGGCGCGCCTGGCGCGGCAACTGGGCTGCGACAATCAACAGATAGTGGTTGAGCCGGACGTCGCCGAGTTGCTGCCTCGCCTGACATGGCACATGGATGAACCCACCGCCGATCCCGCGATCATCACGGCGTACCTGGTCTGCCGGGAAGCGCGTAAGCAGGCTACGGTCTTGCTTTCGGGCGTCGGCGGAGACGAGTTGTTCGCCGGCTATCGTAAACACGCCGCGCACCGCTGGGCGCAGGCGTATCGCCAATTGCCCGGCATGTTGCGCTCGGGGATCGAGTCTGGCCTGAATGCATTGCCCAGCTTGCGCGGTACGACGATGAAGGGGAGCGTGCGCTTGGCTAAGAAGATGGCTCGAAGCGCCTCGCTCGGAAATGAAGACCGCTTCATTCGCAACTGCACTTATCTGGATGCCGAACAGAAGATGAGTTCGTATACCGCCGAGGTTCAGGATCAGCTTCGCAATTCAGACCCCGCCGTTCGCCACCATTCCAACTTCGATGTAGTGCGCGACGCCGACTTCCTGAACCAGATGCTCTATCTCGATACCAAGATTTTCATGACCAGTCTGAATCTGAACTACAACGACAAGATGAGTATGGCTTCGTCGGTCGAGGTTCGCGTTCCATTTCTTGATCGCGAGCTTGCCGAGTTCGCTGCCTGGAATATTCCGCCGGATCTCAAACTCAAAGGATTCTTTCGGCCCACGACGAAACATATCTTCCGCCGCGCGATGCGTGACGTTCTGCCCGCGGAAGTATTGCAGCAGCCGAAAGCCGGCTTCGCCGCTCCGGTGGACTACTGGCTGACTCACGATTTGCGAGAGATGGTAGATGATCTGCTTTCTGACACAAACATCCGAAAGCGCGGTTTCTTCCGCCCGGAAGCGGTGCGCCGTTTCGTCGCTGAACACCGGAGCGGAATAGAGGATTGGTCGATGCAAATCTGGCAATTCCTGACGCTGGAGAACTGGATGCGAATCTTTCTCGACGCCGGAGCGCGGCAGAGCTCGGAAGAGTTCGGTCATGCCCCCGAGGCAGCTACCGCGTGAGACTCTCAATTGGGGCAGACTCTGCCATGACGGGCTCTGATGCGTCTTCCAGGAACAGCCGCAGTGATAACGCCTTGACCGGTCAAATCGCCAAGGCGCTGACCGAATCGACCGGGCTGCTGCGCAGCCCGCAGCGCGCCGTTCCGTTGATCCGGAAGCTTGTTTCCGACAAACTGCGGATCACCTTCGAGCAGCGTCACCTTTACTCATACGCGACGACCAAGCGGGCTAGCGTGAAAGTGCTGCACTCATTGTTGCGCTGGATTCTCGACGCGCAGCGCTTCGACGGTGGCATTGCGGCTTACTACAGCTTGCTCACGGGATATTCGGAATCCTATCCGGAGGTCACCGGCTACATTGTTCCCACGTTGTACGATTTTGCGCGCGCGGCTGGCGAGGAACGAGCCGTTGTAGCCGCGGAACGCGCCACGCGATGGTTGCTCTCGTTGCAAATGCGAACGGGTGCGTTTCCGGGCGGATTGCACGGGTGCGAGACCCAGCCCTCAGTGTTCAACACCGGCCAGATTCTTCAGGGATTGGTTCGCGCTTACACGGAGACCAACCGTCCAGAGATCAGGAAGGCGGCCGTCGCTGCCGGCGATTGGCTGGTTAAGATGCAACA